>Ga0209045_1000405_pt1 | contig 52475 bp, 33 predicted proteins | sample SaaInlLV_10m_DNA_4_FD_184664 | JGI IMG/M metagenome (GOLD analysis project Ga0209045, IMG submission 184664) | Marine microbial communities from expanding oxygen minimum zones in the Saanich Inlet - Saanich Inlet SI072_LV_200m_DNA (SPAdes) (version 2) | ecosystem: Environmental > Aquatic >...
AAATCGCAATGCGTTATTCAAATTCAAAACTTTTTGATTTTGATCTTTGTACCATATATTAAATCGTACAGGATAAATTTTACCTTCCGAGAATTTACAAGAACATTCCAAATGATATTTTTTAGACTTAGACATTAACAGTTCAAATTTTTTTAAAACAGGATCATCTTTAATTTGGAATTTCTTTTTATGCATTAAGTATTTTATTTTTTGTCTTGTTTCTTCATCCTGAACTTTTTGTGTTTGGTGTTCTCGGCCATCTTCAATTTTTAAGGGTTTAATTATTTTTTCTTCCCACCCAAATTTCTTAATGTATGCTAAAGGAAATCCTTTGCATTTTTTTTGTAAATAGTATTCACAGTTTTCAGAATAAATGCAATTAAATTCATTTTCTTTAAATTCATTCCAATAGGTTTTATCTATTAATGTTTCTGCAAGACAATTAGATATGTTTTGTGTTTTCTCACTTATCAAGCATGCAGGGTAGTATCTTACAATGGGCAATATGCCTTGATTATCACATAAGTTTATCGAATCTATTAAATATTTTTTCTGGTTAACAACCGAAACTAAATGATCTTCTTTATCGTCTTTTGACATAGGCCAGTAATTCCAGAAATGTATTTGATCTATGCCTCCGATGCTTACTGCTAGTTTTACTATTTTTTCAAGTAGTTTATAATTTTGTTTTGTTATTACTATGTTTATTGCTATTGTAACATTCTCACTAGCCAGATTTCGAATTCCTTTTATTGTTTTTTCAAATGAGCCAAGTATGTTTGTAAGCTGATCGTGCACAGCGGATGAATCTGCAAGAAGAGTTATTAAAAATTCATTCACACCTGCATTAATCAAATCAAGACAATATTCTTTATCCTTTAATTTAATTCCATTTGTTTGAATTTGTATTTTTTCAAATCCTTTTTTTCTACAATATTCTGCCATTTCGTTTAATTGACTGTTTAAGCTTATTTCTGCTCCTGAGAGAATTATTCTTTTGTATTTTTTTCCTTGTAGCGCGGTTAGTTTATCATCTACTGTTTTTTTAAATTCTTGAAGACTTAATGTTTTTAATTCAGGCATAACATTTTTTAGCATACAAAAACTACACTTGCAGTTACATTTTGATTCAATAAAAATAGTTAAACCATTTTCAATATCTTCCTTTTCAATTTTTTCGATATCAACAATTTCTACATTATCACTTTTTCCATACGCATTTACGTTTCTAATTTTTTTGATGAGATTTCCAATTCTTTTTTTACGATCGGTTTTAACTGAGTCAGATATTTTTCCTTTTTTTTCATATTCATATGCATGAGTTCCTTTTCTTGGACTAAATAAAAATGGGCCATCTACATAATCGATTTTTGCTTCTTTAATTAGATTAAGAGTTTCTTTAAAATCTTCTTCAGTTTCAGTAGGAAAACCAACGATAATTTGAGTTATCACATTCAAAGCAGGATATGATTGCTTTAATCTTTTAACCACTGTAGTACTGTCTTCAGCAGAATATCTTCTGTTCATCAGTTCGAGTATTCGATCACTTCCAGACTGGTGAGCGCACCTTATTGTTTTTATCTTACCGGTTTTAACAATTGCTTCGAGTTCAGTAATATATTTAATCAACCAATACACATTAACTCCTTGGAGAACAATGTTTTCGATTTCTTCTATTTCACAAATCAAGTTTAATAGTTCAGGGAAACTTGAACCTATATCTATACCATATGCTCCATAATCAACCAAATGTATTGTTTTGTGTCCTTTTTTAATTCCTATTTTTATTTCTTCAATACATTGTTTAAGAGGTTTGCTTTTGAACGCGCCAATTCCTTTCCAAATTGTACAATAGCTACAATGAATTTGTTTATCACATCCGCTGGATGTTTCTACAAACCATTTATCCTTATTTTCTTGAGGTTTTTTGAAATTAACAAATCCGTATTTGTCAAATATATTTATGCACTCTCCCGAGTAACATATAGTATTAAATTTTTTAAATTCAGGAAATAATGAGTCTATTTTTTCAATTTCAGATGGTCCTAAATAGTATAAATTTTCATTGTCAATACAGATATCTGAACGAACGCCTTTTAAGCAGCCAGTAACTATGATTTTCTTATCTGGTTTTTTATAAATTATTTTTTTATATTTCTCTATTTTTTTTAAGTATAAATTTTCATCTTGTTCTAAATTAGCGCAAGTATTTATTATAATAACATCTGCTATTTCTGGATTCAAAACTTGTTCACATTTATTTTCTATAAAATAATTTTTTATTTGCTCAGCATCTAAAGTTCTCGAGGGACAGCATTCTATAGTTTCTAAATAAAATTTTATTTTTGCAAAGTTCTTGCAGTTTTTATCAGAAAATTCCATAATATCCACTTTTTATAATTTTTAATTTTTCTGTTCCTTCTTTTTCAAAGCAGTAATCAAATCCAACATCATATTGTAAATGATTCAATCTATCAGAATTAGATTTTATATATTCAACGAGTTCTAAGGGATATTCAAGTCGTTCTAAAAAGTAAATAAATTGTTCATAGTCTATTCCTGAATAATATATGCAGTCAGTTTCTTTTTTGTTTGCAATACAAATACTTTTGCAGTCAGTAAGTTCAGGCCATAGTATTTCTTTTAATTCTATTTTTTCTAAGTCAACAAAAGCGCTTTTTCGTATCTTATTATATAATTCATTCAGTTCTTTTTTAGGATTATAGAAGTGGTAAATATTTTCCATTTCAGTTTTGTTTTCAGTTAATATGTAACTTATTCCTGCAGGTCTATTGCTTGGAGGATTCAGATAAATATGTGCGCAATCGATTTTTCCAGATTCTAAAATTTCTTTAGATATATCGATTGAAAACATAAAATAAGGTATGTTTTCATTTAGACTTCCATTAAATAGAATTTCAGGTGAAACTGTTTTAATAACATTTTCAAATTTAATAAGAGCATTTTTTTTTTGATAGTTATAAAAATAATATTCCCATGCTATTTTTGAGCCTAGTTTTTTTATTCCCCATACTGTTTTTTTTATTCCTAGTTCTGTTTGAATTTTTTTAATTATCTTTAAATTTTTTTCAACTAAGTGTTTATTAAGAAATTTATTTAGCGATTCATTGAGTAAATTAATCGACCTTAGCTTTCCTAAAAAATCACAACAAGGTTTATATCTGTAATGACAGTAGTCAAAAAATTCTTCTGAGTCTGAATCGCAGAATATTTCTTTAGTGAATAAATTAGCTAATTTCTCATTTTCATCATTATTTTTTTCTATTTCAGGCATATTATGTGTGTAATTAACAATAATTCTTAAATATTTGCAAATTAATCAAGGATATGATGGTCGACTTTAAAAAAGCATTTGATATTCTATTTTTTTTATTAAATTCAAATCTATCTGTTCTAGATATTTTGTATGTTTTAAATGATTTAAAGCCTTGTTGTAGAATTACTTTATCTCAAGATAAATTAATTTTATTGAAGAATTTTTGTGATAAGAACAAGCTAGAATTAGGTTTATCTGATTATAAAGTAGTGCCGGTTTCAAATCGTAATTTTTCAGAATCATACAAAAGAGTTCCTCTAAATTTTGAAATTAACACCAAAGGAAGTTTCCACGTTTACATTTCAAAAGACCAAGAAATTATTGAAAAAGCTAAACAGTTTCAAAACGAAAAAAACAGCAGTGCGTTCGGCAAACTTTTAGGTTATCCTTCATGTTGTTGCAATTTTTTCTCAAATAATGAGTCAGAAGCAAGATTATCAAATATGGATTTTACTTTTTTTTATTCTTTATCAAACCAGTTTTTTAATTTTTATAATAATTATTCTCTAAGATCATTTGATATTTCTTTATTGAGTCATTTTCCGTGCAGCTTAGATTGTCCAAACTCTTTGAGAATTGCAAAAGAAAGATCGAGCTTCATAAAAACATTTAATCCTGATCTGGCTTCTTCTTTTGAAAAGCATTTGAAGTCTTGTGTTTTTTATACAGATTCGGGAATTTATTATTCATCTGATTTTTCCAGTAATCTATTTAGCAGTATAACTAGTTTAGAGTATAATAACTTATTTTCAAAGTCAATTAATTCAAATAATAATTCTATTTTTGATTTTTTACAAAATAACAAAAATCAGAAACTAAACTTGAAAGATTTTTCTCAAGAATTTGATATAATTGCAAAAGAAAATTCTAAACAAAAAAATTGTTCAAGAATATTTTTGTTTAATTAAAAAATTAGACTTTTAGTTTATCCAACCAAAATTAACCACGACCAAATATTTCACATTATTCTTTTTTTTTAAGAAACATTTATAAATATAAAAATTTCTTAATTTATAATATTGCTTTTATATTAAATATAATAACAAATAAATTTTTATAGAAAATTCAGTAAGCGGGTTTAATAACTATGCATTATTTTTCAAAAAAGAGGTTTTTTGTATTTCTATTAGTTTTAATTGTGATGTGTTCTAGTTTTGTTTTTGGTTATGATGGTGAATCGACTCCTGATGGTGAAGATGAACCAAATCAAGAAGAATATTTATTAGGGGAGGGTTGGGCTTCTAACATTATTCCTTCTGAACAAGTTGATGCTGTATGGGTTGCACTTTGTCGGAGTTTAGAACGTCCTGATGGTTTCGAAAAGTGCGGTAAATATGTTGTTGCAGATGGAAGTTCGAATGGTATAAGCACAACTTTTAGTCTAGATTGGTTTAATTCTAATGAGGATATATATGATTTATTTGATCTTTCATCCAATGAAAAAAAAAATAAATTAATTCATGCAATTTCTTTTAGGCTAACTCAGCACCCATTTAAATTAAGTAGCAGTGAAAACTTATTTATTAGTTCTCATGGTAATCCTAAAGGGGAGTATAGTGAGGATACTGTATTAGATTCGATCAAAAGTTTTTATGAAACTGAACTTAATGGAGGTCAATTTTTTAATTGGGATTTGTTTGAAGCTAATGCGCCTCATGCTGGAGAAGATAATGCTATGGTCTATGTAGATATTCTTAACAGAGAAAATTGCACTGACCTTGCAGATTATAATCAACAGTTCTGCGAAGGAGTAGATCTTGTTGACCCAAATGTAGGAATAGAAGTCTCAGGTCATGGCAATCCTGGTCTTGGTGGTTGCAATCCTTCTGAATGGTTAAAAAAAGAAGATCCTAATTATCGTAATTATGGTCGTGATTGGTCTGATGATAAAAAATCAGATTCATTTAAAAAAGATAATCCTATTGTTAGTGATTGTTGTGGTAACGATCCTGAGGATATTGGTGCTTTAAAATCTGGTGGAGACGATCCGACGGAAAATCAAATTTTATGTTTGAAAGAATCTTTTAATTCTGAAGGTGATTCAGTGACTGGAGATCATTATGTTTGGCTTACTGCTAGTGATACTGATGTTGCTTTTAATATTAGAACTATTAACAAATCTTATGAAGGCAAGGATTATATTTATGACACTTTAGCTTATGGAGGAACAAAAGGTAATTGGTTTATTTGTGATACTGGTTTTGATAATGGTAATTTAGATGAGTTTTATGAATTTTCAACACCTGATTCTGATGATTCTTGGAAAGAAGGTTCTGGCCCTCTTATCAAAGAGTATGAATTTTTACCTAAGATAACTGGAGGACCTTCTTTTGGTATAACTACGGGTTTAGGTGGAGATGCAGAACTTGGAGTTAGTAATGTGGGTACTGGTCTTGATGGAGATCTCGACGGAAAAAGTGCAACTGCTTTAAAAGATATTGATGATTTTGGCCATGATGGTTCTGTTGTTGGTACGGCTTCTGCAACTCCTTGTGATCAAGATGGAGATGGTTATGATGGAAGGTATACTGCAAATGATAAGTTAGCTCAAGATTCTGCATTGATTGAAGGTGCTATTCCTTTCATTTATGATTCTCAGTGTCCAAGTCCTATTCCTAAAGGAGGGTATGATTGTAATGATACAAATCCGTTTATGAATCCAGGTAATGTTGATTGGTGCGGTGATGGCATTGATAATGATTGCGATGGTTCTGTTGATTTGGAAGGTGCAGGTTGCCAAAATATCCACGCTAATTTGTCTTCAGGTAATTTTACTGACGCTATGCTCATTCCTAGATTTATGTGTATTAATGAGGATGATAAAGGTTCTTTTGTTGAGTGTGGTGGTATTGATTTGACTGATTCTAAGAATGGTTTTCCAACTGGTCGTCGTGTAGGCTCTGCTGTCAAAACTATTTTTGAATTTGTTAAGTGGTCAGATTCACCTGCTTGTGGTAATCGTTCTAATTGTGTTTTAGAGTATAAGGCTAAAAGTCCTCATGCTGATTCTGCAGATTTAATTAACAATCCTCCTTACTTTTTGATTTTTCCTAAAAATCAGTGGGATGTAGAAATTTCTGATTGGTCTGATTATGAATTTTTAGAGTTTTATATTTGGTTTGATGCAAATTTTGTTCAGGATATTTTTATTGGCGAGTTAATTGATCCAAATAGTGAATTTAAATTGGGAAATTATAAGCGTTTATTCCAAGATTCCATTGTTAAGTATGTTGTTAATGAACCTCAACTTAGAAAGTGGTTGCATGTAAGAATTCCTTTAGATCTTATTTCTGATAAATCTAAAATTGATGCATTTGCGTTGCTTTCTTATCCTGTTGATATCGCTGCTTCAGGAAATTTGTTTAAGTCGAACGGTATAGATTATTCTAATAGAATTGGTATTGATAAATTTTATCTGAAACAGAACAAGGTCAATAATTATTTTTGTACAGGTACATTTCCTACCTCGACGTGGATCGACGATTTAGATGAAAAGGATACTAAAGATCCTAACTTATTTGGTCCTTATCCTCAGGGAAAAGTTGCTTGCGATTCTATGCCTGGTTTTAAGTGGACTGGAACTCAATGTTGTGGTGATGATACTGGACAAGATACAAATACTACCAAATTTGGCGAGATGACTGATAAGGAAACTTATGTTGATGTTGAAGGTGCTTGTTTTAATGGTAAACCTGTTTTGCCTAATTCAAGTTTTACAATAATTAAGTTTGGAATAGAAGAATCTGTAGAGTATAATGGTAATTTCACAAACTTATGTACTAATCAAACATGTAATTATTATATTCCTCCTGATTTGGGTTTAAAAATAACTAATCCTCATTCAGATTCTTATTCGCTAAGTGTTTATGGAGATACTCCTCCGCCGCATCTTGTAGGAAACAAATCATATACTCGAGAACCCTATTCATCTTTACAAGCAGAGGGAATAAAAAGCAAGCCTCTTCCATTTAAAATCCAATACACTAATCAAAACTTTCACACTTGCAATGCAGAACCTTACTTTTTTGATTTAACATCTAGTCTTTCAAAAACTAGTGACGACGTTGAAATAATAATTAAAGAAAACAATCATATTTCAAACAAAACAGAGCCTACTTGCGAAGTTCTCGGAGAGTACTTCTGTGACATTAACTCTGGTTGGAGTCATGATGGTTTGTATAATTATTCAAGTAATGGAATGCTTGCAGTTCCGCCATCGCATCGTAACATAACCAAAAACGTTATTAACTTAATTTCAAATCCAAGTTTCGAAGAGTAATATGCGATATGATAAAAAATAAACTAATTTCAAGTTTTTGTATTTTGTTTTTATTAGTTTTACTTACTTGTTCTAGTTTCGTTTTGGCTGATTGTTATTCATTCCCAGACTTTATAGAAAAATCATCTTATTGTTTTAATGATGAACATAAAGATTCTGAATGGCCTGATTGGTATACTCAATACACAGTTATTTCAGGTCCTGATCAGATAGCAGAGATTTATGAATTTTATAATCCATCTTTTTATCAAGATATTTTTCCAGTTCCAGATCTTCCTAATATTAATATGTATCCTATTCCTTTAGTTGATAAGTTTTGCATGTATTCTTTTGATTCAGCAACAGATTTAAATTCTGGTTTAGTTAAAAATGTCGAATGTGTTCAGCTTAATGATGAATCTATTAATTATGATTATTGTTGTGAAATTTCTAATAATAATTTGGATGTTGCTATTACAGTTAAAAAAACAGATGATTTTTCAATAACAAATATAATAGATACTATTGAATCTATTTTTGTTAATCCTCAAGTAACTTGTTATGATGCTAGCACGAAATATTTGTCGTCAGAAGGTTCTTGTTTGAAAAGTGAATGTATTGATAATGATGGTGATGGTTATTTTTCTAAATCGATATTGGCTGATTGCACGCCTTTTGATTGTGATGATGATGAATTTAGTTGTAATTCTAATTGTTTAGATTTGGATGGGAATGGAGTTGTAGATTGTAAAGAAAATTGCGGTATTAATGAATATGGTAGTATAAAAGAAGGTTGCACGTGTAGCATAGATATGCCTGATAAAGATTTTACTGTTTGGCCATCTGATCCTCTTATAATCTCAGAATTAGGATGCGATGTTTGTTATCAACCTTGCTTAAGAATTAGCAATTCCAACAAGTCAAAATATGGTTTGTATAAAAAAGAATTTTTGGAATGTATTAATGAGGGAATGCCTGATGATTTTACTCCTCCAGAAAATTATCATTCAGAAGAACAAGTTTATGGCTCGAAATTCTTTTATGGAGATAATCTTCCGAGTGAAGCAGAATTATATCCTGTTGCTATTTATGGTCCTGATCCTTCTCTTGCAAGGTATTGTCAAGAAAAGGTTTTAGATAATGAGTATGCGTTGGTATTGGAATTATATGATATTAATAATGATATGGTAGATTTCAAATGGTTCCCACAAATTTGTCCCGGTACCGAAGGCTTTTTTGAAATATTAGGGGATGGAATCGATAATAATTGCAATGGAGAAATTGATGAATGTACTGAAGACCTTGATGGTGATGGTTATTGTTGTAGTTGTTCAAAAGGCTCTGATTGTGATGAATCAACAAGATTATGTCGTAAAAATTGTAATGTTGATTTAGATAATGATGGTTTAGCAGATTGTAAAGATCCTTGTATTGACGTCGACAATGATAAATATTGTGCTCATTTTTCTCCTGTAGGCGATAATATAGATTATCCCTCTGATTTTTTAATTTCAAAGGATGATGGAACTGATTATGCTAGTCTTCCTAGCGAGTATGAATCTGAATTAATTGATTTAATACAAACTAAATTCGAATCTTCTTATTTTGATCCGTCTGAAGATTATTGTCCTGAAGATCCTTACGGAATAATTGAAGTATATTCTCATTGTTTAATGGGTACTGAGGGGTTAATAAATAAAAATATTTTTTGGGATTGTGATGATAATAATTATTCCGATAATAATTATTGTCCATTAGGGGAGAGCACACCTGGTGAATTGTGCGATAATGATTTGGATGATGATGGAGATGGTTCTATAGACGAAGATTGTGATTGTGAAGATTCAGAGGAGTTAAAGCAGGTTAGCAAGGGTGCTTGCGGAACCTGTTATCAAGTGTGCAGCACCATTAATTCTATGAATGAAATTACTAGTTGCGTAAATAGCAATCAGGAGTTAATCAATTGTATTTCTGTTTATCTTGAAGACTCTGATGATGTTAATAATGATGATAACCTTTATTGGCATGAGTTAGTTTGCGAAAACAAACCTTCTGAAGAAGTTTGTAATAATATCGATGATGATTGTGATGGTGATGTTGATGAGTGTCCTGGTGTTGATTTTATGTATCTTTTAGAGGGTGATAATTTTAAGACAAGTTCTAACTTGTTAGGTTCTTGTCATCCTCCTGAAGATTTTGATTTTAGTAATCCTGATTTTTTTACAGCAGTATTTTTTGCAGTTATTGATAAGTGCATATATGATCCTTATGATGAAGCTTGTGAAGGTTTTTTTAACGATTATTCTCTTAATAAAGATCTCGGTTCTGTTTTTATTGGTGCTAAGTATTGTCATGATAATTATCCTAAAGATTTAAATTGGGGTATTTGTAAAGATTTGATTGATTTTGCACAACCTTATTGTGTTTTAGGTAATCGTTGTGTTGACAAAGGTAATAATGTTTATAATTGCACTTCTCCTGACGAAGACGGCGATGGTTTTTTCTCTTTGGAGTTTGGCGGTCTTGATTGTGATGATAGTAATTCTAATATTAATCCTGATGCAGAAGAAAATGGCAATAACATTGGTGTTGATGATAATTGCAATGGCATTCCTGATGATGATGTAGATGTTGATGGTGATGGTGTTCCTGATTCGATTGATTCTTGTCCTGGTACTAGTGTTAATGGTGATTTTCCTTCTGCGGTTGTTGATCCTGATACTGGTTGTGAGTCGTCGATTGGTGATTGGGTTTTGACTGATAGTGGTGTTTTTGCTTATGTTGTTGGTGATGATTTTTTGAATGGTGCTGGTAAGTTTAGTTTGAAGGTTGTAGCTCCGCAAGGTGAAGGCGTTCAACAATTATTTACTAACTTAGATCCTAATTCTGTTTATACTTTGTCGTTTTATTATCATACTGATTCAAGTTCTGTTATGAATGTTGTTGTTCCAGGTTCAGAAATGTCATTTTCTGATTTAGAATGGAGTCGTGAGTTTATTACTTTTTCAACTGAGGATAATTCTGATGTTTTGATTAAATTTGTGGGTTCTAATACTGATAATTCTTTTTGGTTGGATGCTTTGCAATTAGAAAAGTCCGATGCTCCGACTGCGTTTATTGATTTTGGTTCTGAGTTTGGTTCTTGGGATAGTTTTGGTTGTTGTCCTGAGGATTTTTGTTGGACTAATGGTGCTTTAAAGTATGGTGATGTTCTTAATGAAGCTGACGAGGTTGTTGGCGAGAGGGTTCATTGGTGTGTTGATTCTGCTTTTTATGAGAATAATGCTTGCATGCCGCCTTTGGGTTGGCAAAATAAAGAGAAGAGTAGTGCTGTTGATATGAAGTCTTTATCTGATGAGTGTACTGATGATAGTTGTGCTGATGTTGGTTTTCGTTGTATCGACGGTGATTGGGTTTCTTCAAAATTAAAATATTCTCCGTTTAGGGAAACTGCGGGTTTTTGTCCAGGACAAGATCAGTGTTATACGGGTCCTTCAATTAGTGATACTGATAGTGGTTGTGCTGCAGAAAAAGTTTGTGTGGATTCTGGTTGGTGGAACAATTCGTTTGAAAATCCTGTTGATTTAGAGGATGTTGAGAGTTTTTATTGTTATGAGGGTGTTTGGACGACGAGGACTAAGGCTATTGCTCTTCAATTGTTAAATTTGACTGCGGGTCGTGATTCTTTTTCTTTGTTTTGTGATTCTTATGAGCGTGTTTTGTTGTCGGGGGAAAATGATTTGTATAGGGGTTTTGGTTTGCAGGATTTTGAGCAGGATGAGGTTAAGTCGTTTTTTGATTCTGGTGCTGTTAATGAGTTTTGTGTTTTGAATGCGCAGGATGGTGGTGAGGATTTTGTTTTTGTTGGTGTTTCTTTGAATGTTTTGCCTAATGTTACTGTTGATAGTTCTTCTTTGTCTTTTTTGAAGATTGTTCGTAATGATGTTGATTATTGTGAAGGTGTTTTTAAGAATAAAAATCTTTCAGTTGATCAATATTTTGGTTGTGATTCTGATGATTTGTTTTATAATCCTAAGTTGAATTCTGTTATTTTTACTAAGGATGGTCAGTCTATTGAAGGTTTTGGTGAAGAATCGTTTATAGGAAAAGTGGTTACAAAAGTTCAGGAAGTTGTTAATAGGATTCTTTCGACGTTAGGTTTGGTTTCTGTTGAGATTGGAGAGGGAGATATTTCAGAATTTTTGGATTATGTTTCTGGTGCTGGCGATTTTGATAAGATTTTTATTTCTTCGCATCCTGGTCCTTACAAGGATAAGCCTAAGACTATTAGGGGCGTTTTAGAAACTAAATATAGTTCTGAATTAGATCGGAGTGTTCGTTTTATTGATGTACAGTATGATGATTATGCTGTTGATATTTGTTATTATGTTCACACTTTGCTTGCTAATAATCAGCCTGATTTGAGTTATGTTTATGACGAGAGTACGCCTAATTCGGGTATTGCTTGTACGCCGGTTATTGTTGATGATGAGCATTGGTATTATTCTGTTTTTGTTGAGTTTCCTTATTTGGATGATTCTGATGATAGTTTTTGGAATGATATTACTGCGGAAATTAGGTCTCAGCCGTTGAGTTTCGATAGTGATGGAAACAAACTTGTTGGTTTATTTTGGAATATTTCTAAAGAGCCTGTTGTTGGTTCTCCTGTGGCTTTCCAGGTTGTTAATTTTTCAAAGGATGTTTTGGGTGTAACTTATGATTTTGGTGACGAGAGTTTTGCTTCTTGGCCTTTTGTTGAGCAGTCATTAGAGCATGTTTATTTTGAGGAGAATGATAGTATTGTTCCTTTGGTTCGTGTTCTTGGTAGAAATTTTTTGATTGGTGAAGTTACTCAATTAAATGGTAATGGAATTTTAGATATTGTTGCAAAGCCTGTCGTCGATATTATTTTGCCAGAGGGTGATGGTGCTATCTTGGATCTTGGAAAGTTCATAATTAATATCAATAAAGGTATTTCTCCATTTAATATTAATATTGATTTTGGTGATGGTAATATTACTCCTTTTAATGATATTTCAAAATTGCCTTTTGAAGTGATGCATAAGTATTCAGAAGGTGCTGCGATAGAAGCATTTAATTCTGATGATCAGGGGTTTGTTGTTTCTGTTTCGGTTATAGATTCTAGTGGTGGAGAAGGTTTTGCAGAAGTAACTTATACTTAAGAAAACATAATCTTTAGTTTTATTTCTTTAACAATATTTTTTTATTGTGCTCTAGTCGTTGTTGATTTTTTTTATTTCAAAAAATAATACAAAAACATAAAAAACAATATTCTCTTAAATGTATATATTATATTAAATTAAACAAAACATTTTTAAATGATAACTTTCTTTGTTATATAAATAATATATATTGTTCGGTGTTTGGATGAATAAAAAGAGGGTGATTATAGGGATAGTTCTAGTATTGTTACTTATACCTATATTATTTTCTCAATTTGTAGTGGCTGAGCAAGGTTGTTGTTATGGTGTTTCTGGTTGTTCCATGTCTGAGGATTTTCAGTGTGAACAACCTGGATTTGTAAGTCAAGCTTGTGAAGAAGTTGAATTTTGTGATGTTGTTGCGTGTTGTCATGGTCAGCTTGAACTCCAAACTTCTTTGTATAGAGTTACTTGTGATCAAATAGGCAGTCCTTTTTATAAAATTTCTGAGTTCAAAACTGATACTTCAAGTTCAGAATCTCAAGCTAAACAAATGTGCGCATCTGAACTTTTGCCATCTTGTCCTTACACATTTTGTGGTTCTGTTAATCCTTATGCTTGTACTTGTGGCGATGGTGAATCTTCTTCAAATAGCGGTTGGTGTTGCGAAGCAGATAATGGAATTTTCTCATCTAAAGCGCAATGTTTGCAAAGTCCGTCGTGTCAATCAAATATTTATTACACAATTTCAGGTTATATTTATGATACAAATAATCAAATTGTTCCTGGCGCAACTGTTACTGTTGGTTCCAAATCGACAATTTCTTTAGAGGACGGTTCTTATGCAATAAGTGAAATTGTCGACGGCACGCAAGGTACTATTATTGCAGCTAAAGGTGAAGCTTTAGCATCTGTTGCTTTTAATATTTCTGGAAAAAACTTAGATGAGTTTAATATCATTTTACAACTTGTTGAAGTAAAAATTGGAGTTGGCGAAGCATTAATTAATTGTAGTAATGGTTTTGATGATGATAATGATCAGTTTGGTTGGAATTCAGATGCAAATGATCAAGATAATGCAGCAGACATTTGTGATTCTGATTGCGGTATTGTTAATAAAACCGTTTACATGCAATATTACCAACCAACAACTGAATTTTCATGTTCTGATGCTTTAGATAATGATTGTGATGGGTTAAATGATTGTGAAGATGATGATTGTGCAGACGCGTCTGAATGTCAACCTACTTTTTGTGGGGATAACTCCACTCAATTTCCAAATTCACAACAACAATGGGAAGTTTGTGATGCAGTTTACGACGAGAATGATGTAAAACTTGCGGGTGATGATTCTTCTTGTCCCGGTCTTTGTCTTCCTCCGGGTAATTCAAAACAGTGTACTTGTGATTATTCTCCTGCTTGTGGTAATGGTGTAATTGATCCTCCTCAAGAACAATGTGATGGAATATATAATCCTTTTTCAGATTCTTGGGAAGGTTTTGATTTTATTTCTCTTGATTCTTTAGAGTGTAATCAATTAAATTGTGGAACTCCCAATAGTGCTTATCCTTGTGTTTGTAAAATTGCAACTTGTGGTGATGGTGAAATTCAATCACCTGAAGAATGTGATCCTGGTAAGTTAGGTGTAAATCCAGATCCGTCTAATTGTGAGGGTTGTTCACCTAATTGTTTATGCCCTCAACAAGATTATACTTGTGGTAATGGCGTTTTAGAACCAACTGAAGATTGTGAAGGTTTGTATGATGAGGATACTGGCGAATGGATTAATTTTGAAACTAGAAGATATGGTTGTCTTCCTGAGTATTGCGGATGGCCTGGAATTGAAGCAGATACTTTTTTAGCAGACGAAAATAATTTAGATACTCTTTATATCGACGAGTCTACAGTAACTTTTCCTGGTCAGTGTTTGTGTCCTCCTGTTTGTCAGCTTGATCCTCCACAACCAGAGATTAAAAATATCACGACTGAAAAATTCATGCGTGAGTTTAATATTCTTTGGGATGATGATTGTTCTGAGACTGCTGTTCATTATGATGTTTTAAGATGTAAGTCTGAAAGTGGCATTCCTTGTGATCCAACTTGGGATACTTGGCAATCCTTAACACCTAATCATCTTTCTAAGGGAACTTTTGAATTTACTGATGATAGTTTTGATTCGAATGAATTATATTGTTATAAAGTCAGAGCTGTTCATTCTACTTTAACAGCTGATACTTCAGAAAAAGATTCAGAAATGGTTTGCATAGAATCTGGTGATGAGGTTTGTTATACTTTAAAAGATAAAAAAGGTGCTTCTGCAACAGAGTTTTGTTGGGATCCACAAAATGTAAATATTGATATGCGTACCACTTGCGACGATGATAATTCAATCATGCCTGTTCAAGATATTAATTTAGTTGATTGTAAAAATCCTCCTATTCCAGAATCTTTCACAGGAGAAAAACCAAAATATATTTGTGTTGGTTTTTATAATACGGGTAAAGAAAATGATGGAACTACTGCTTGTATTCAACAGTCTTTGTGTGATCAGTGTTCTGATCCTTTTGGTTTATTTTCTTGGTCTCATGGAATTTTTGGTACTGCATCATTTCAAGGAGTTAATTCTTTTTGTGATCAGATTCCGTCTTGTTATTCAGATTCTACTAAATCTGTTGTTGATAAGTTTAATTCTTTAGATTCAATTTATGATTTTAGTTGTTATGATTACCATTCAGAAAATGCTTGTGGTAATGATAAAAAAGGTTTAGGTAATTGTGAGTGGGTTTGGTCTCAAAGATATGAAGAATTTGGTATTGGTGTTTGTCGTACAAATATTATTGAAGAACAACAGTGTGATCGTTGCCATCAACATTCCAATAAAGTTTTTGGTAAGTGTGATTATGATATGTGTGGTTTGTATGGTGAGTGTTATTATAACAAAGCAGAGAATGGTTTAGAACTTTATTACAAATCAGAGTATGATCTTAAGCGTGCAGATGCAACTTATGGGTCTGATAGTAATTCAGAATCAGTTCATGGTTTCAAAAAATGTATTCATAAATCAGAAACTTCTTGTCTTGAGTTTGATAGAAAAGAGGATTGCGTAAATAGTTCTAGTCCTTATTCTTTACAAGCAGAAGAACAAGTTGGTGATTTTGGTTTTGATTTTAACCAATCTAATTTTTTAGAAAATATTTATTATAAAGAACCCGTAATTAATGTTAATCATGGTTTTGTTCTTAACACGTTAGGATTCAAAACTCCTGCAATTGTTTCTGATTCTTTTAAGAAATTAGAAGGAGACAATATTCCTTTAGCTCAAAGTGATGATTATTTTGGTTTTGGTAAATGTCAGTGGCACCCTGTAGGGGCTATTACTTTGTATAGTAATGGATCTACTGTCAAAAATACTCAAGGTATGTGTGGTAAGAATTCTGATAATGATCCTAATATGATTTCAGCACAAACCCCTCCTTTTGATCAGTATGTTGAAGATCTTGAATCTATGGATTTTAATACAACAAATCTCGACGAGTCAAATTATACTTTTTATCAAGTTAATCAATTCATTCCTGACTGTGGTTCTAATGCAGTTGTTTCATTAAATAATTATATTGTCGATTCTCTTAAATGCAGACAGGATTTCACAGAACCTAATACTACTATTATGAATCTCGAAAAGATTAAAGGAGAATTCGAAATTGAGGTTTTAATTCAAGATAATTCTTTTGATTATTCTGTATTCCAACCTCAAATCCAACAATCATCTGAAGGTTTAGAAGATGATGAAATTACAGTTCCTATTCCTCAAATTAATTTCATGTTTAATCCTTATCCTAAAACTTATGTGTGTATTACAGATCTTGTCCCAACAAATGCAGACGAAGATAATTTTTGTTATCCTAATGGTACTGCAAAAAGAATTACATTAAATAAAAACTTAATCACTTACGAGAACGTAGGTCATAAAGTATTATATAATTTTTCAGAGAAAGGTTTCAAATCAGGTATGCATCGTTTCCATTATTTTACAGAGGATATTTCTCATAATTTAGAACCTGTTAGAACTTTTGATGTTTTAATTGATGCTGATGCTCCTAATATTACATTCACATCATCTAATTATTCTTTTGAAATTTTTGAAGATGAGTGGAGAACTAATTTAAGTTTGACAATGAAGTCTATGAATGAACCTGCTATTTGTACTGCTAATCTTACATTAAATGGTTATACTGTTTATCCTGTGGAGGCAGTTTATGATGAGTATGGTGAAGAATGGGATCTTAATTTTGGTTATATGATTGATAATACTTATGTTTTTGTTTATACTTGTGAGGATGAAGTGGGTAATATTGCAAAAGGAAACTTAACTATATTTATCGACGGTGACCAATCCATTACACAACCACAACCTAAAGGAACTATTAATGATTCTCAAGTTGAATTAAAAGTTTATACAGGTAAGTCTGCTGAGTGTAGATTTTTAGAAAACCCAGATCCTAATCATGATGACTTGCCAGGGTTTGAGTGGAATGCAACTGCAAATATGAATGCGCAGCAAAAGCAAGAGCACATTGCAAATTTATTCCCTTCAATGACTCCTTTTGAAACATCTGTAGGCGACGAACCAAATACTATTCATAAACATAAATTAACCCTTGATCCTAAATCAGATTCTAGATTCCATCAGTTTTATGTTAAGTGTTTGATGGGTGAAAAATATAGGGGTAATGCAGGTGATGAAATTAGATTTGCATTAGATCTTACTGCTCCAACAACAATTACTCATGAAGATGTAGATGTTTTCCAGGGTTGGTATAATGCTGATTTAACAGTCGAGCTTGAATGTATGGATTGGCCTATGTATGGTGTTGGTTTTAGTTGGGAATACGGTTGCTCAGCAGATGAAAATACTTTTTTCTGTTTAGGAGAAAATTGTGACGAATACCAAAATTATTTGGCATACAAAACTAATGGTCCTATTTTTTTAACAGAAGAAGGTGATAACTATATCTCTTATTTTTCAATGGATAAAGGTAATAACAAAGAAGTTGTTGTACAAAATGCATTGTTTAAACTTGACAAAACGCCTTCGAATCTAACTTTAGAATTTTGGGAAGGTAATATTAAAGAGGATATTCTTCGTCCAGGCATTCCCTACACTATTTTTTTAAATTCATCTAAGCCACTTATCAGTCCAGGAATACAGCTTCCAAAAATTACATATTCGTCTGATCCTCAAAATTTTGTTGGAACTATTGAACTTTTTCCAACTAATGTTACTACTATTTACACTGGTTTTTTCCATATTCCTTACATTAATGACAATCTTGATTTTGAAGGTGATGGTAAGTTTGTGGTATCTGCAAAAGATTTTCATAATGTTCCTGTCGAGGTAGAATTTAGTATTCCTATTGATACAAAACCTCCTACTCAACCAGTTATCGAACCAGAATTTGAACAATACCCCGAATGGGATTATCCTCTTAGAGTTCATGATGGAATTTATTATACTTCAGAACCAACGTTCCACATTACAGGTTATACTGACGAGTTGTTAGATATTATTGCAGTATTAAATTATCAAGATGGATCTAGTAATGGTGCAAACAACAAAAATTATACTTTTACTCAATCAGAAGATTCTGCAACTAAAATGTTTTATGATGATAGTATTATTTCTGCATTTGGAGATTATTTTGAGGTTAGAGTTAATGGAGATATTTCAGACTTAACTTCTTCAGCTCATTTTGTTGGTTTTGATTCTGAAACAGAAACCATAGGACCAAGAACTGAGTATGGTGATTATGGTAAGTTTTACGATATGGTTTCTGTAGATTACATGGGGGGAGATAATAAGTATACTGAAGTTATGGTTTACCCTGCTTTAGAAGAATCTTATCCTCTTAATAATGAGGTTTTCTTTTACACTAGAGAATATCCTTTATTTTGGTATGGTTTTGATTTAGAGCTAAAACCTTATCAGCTTAATCAGTTTTATTTGAAAGCTTATGATCCGTCTGGAAATCTTGTAAGACTTCCAACCACATCAGATGAACCTTCTGTTTTTTCAGTTTTCTTGGATCCTGACAAGCCAATTGTTCATGAACATTTTCCAATGGATGGAACTACTGCACAAGATAGTTTTGATATTCAAATTTATGTTACTGAAGATAATTCAGAGTCAGGTATTGATAACGAGTCTATTGTGTTTTCCATTTCTGGAGGGAATTTTTTAGACGAGACAGTTCCTGCGCAAGTAGAAAGATCATTTGATCTTGAAAATAGTTCTGATCATCCTCAGTTTAATGGTAAGAAAGTTTATAGAATTTTTTATTCAGTTTATGATTTAGAAGAAGCAACTTATGAAGTTGAAATTTATGCAGAGGATTTAGCAGGAAATATTCTTGATGAAAATATCGCATCTGCTTCCTGGACATTTATGGTTGACAAGTCTGCACCTATTTATCCTAATTTTGAGTTAGTTCCGGGTTTCCCTGGTTTAACAATTTCAGAGAATTCAACTCCTAGATGGTATTCATCACAAAACAATCCTGAGTTTTCATTAGAATTTTTTGATGATGATCCTATTACTATTACTTCAGTTAGTTTACTTAGCACGCCGTTTAGTGATAATGCTAATTGCACTGAATCAGAAGATATTTTTAATTTTTTTAATTGTAAATTTTTCAATAATGATGTTACTGATATGAATCAAACATCACAGGATTATGCACTTAATATTGAAGCTTTTAAAACTTTAGCAGATGGTACAGATTCACCTAGGGGTATTTATGGTCCTTTTGAGTTTACTATTGATTCACAAGCTCCTGATTTTGAGATTTTAAATTTTAAACCTAGAATTAGAGATGATTTTAATTTTACTATGAATTTTGATGTGGATAATGAGGTTCATCCTTTGCAGGTTAGTATTACTTTAACAAACGCAAATGGAGAAACTAAAGAGTTTGATCAATATGTTACTCTTCCTTCTTCGACTGGATTTTATAGTTTTGATTGGCCTGTTAATATTGATTGGCCTGATGGTAATTATTCATTTTCTTTAACATTAAAGGATTTTGCAGGAAATTATAATACTTATAATGATTACATTTATCTTGACACAACATATCCTGCATTTTCAATTGATTTAATTAATGTGTCTAACGCATTTAAGATAGATAATGAGTGGTATACTGCAAATTCAAATGTTACAATTACTGGAACTACTGATTCAGATACATATTATATTTGGGTTTCTCCAGGAGATTGGAATGAATCAACTCAAGCTTTTGCTGAAAAGAAGGCTGCAGTCATCACAAAAACTAATGGTGTTCCATCTGGATTTCATGTGAGTGTTTTGCTTTCAGGAAAGCTCAAAGAAGAAGTTCCTAATAAGTTCACAATAGGCGTAATTGATCAGGCGGGCAATCCTAATATTAAAGATTTCAATATTGTGCAGGATCTTCTTGAGCCAGCTACACCATCATTTTACATTTCAACATAATAAGAAATTAATTAATTCAATTAAGAAAACAATATTAATTCACGAACTTTAACCCATTATCTTTTCATATTCATTAATTATTTTTTAATCGGTGTTTGGATGAATAAAAAGAGGTATTCGATTTTAGTACTTATATCGTTGTTTTGTCTAATTTTATTTCCAAATATATCAACTGCTATTGAAACTTATGATACAGTTACTCCTCAGATTCATGCTGATTTTGACGAATCTGTGACGATAATGTTTTATTCTTTATCTAATCTTGATACTGGCAAAGATTATGCACTTACAAATGAGTCTTTAGCAGGTATGCCAAAAGAGAATTATTATTTTTCTCCAATTAAATCATTACAAAATGGAATGTATGAATTTTTTGTTCAAGCAAGAGATATGGTGGGTAACATGGGTACTTACACTTGGAATTTTGATGTTTTTGTTGATCCATCTTCTGTTAGTTTATACAAGCCTCGTCTTGGCTTTGCAAATTCATCAATATTTGATATTAAAGTCATTACTGGAATGAATTCTGCATGTAAATATTCTAGCATTATTCCTACTGATTTTGATTCATTACTTTTATCAGCATTTGATCTTACTGCTTTAATTTTCTCGTCACCAGCAACATATGAATCAGATCATTATATTTACAATCATTCAATTACTCCTGCTCTGAGTTCTCCATTTTATGTTTATTGCAAGGATAATATTGGCAGAGAGAATTTGCGAGATTTTACATTGCACGTAGACACGACGCCTCCATCATTTGCTTCAAAAAAAGCAACTCCCAATCCCGTCGTTGAGTATCCTCCTTCAGGCCCACTAACAACAGAGCTTCAAGTAGTTACTAATGAACCTACTGTGTGTAAATATTCAGAAGACAACAATGCGACTTTTCAAGATATGTTAGAGTTTGATAATTTTATGAATGCACAAGGTCAACCTTTTAGCCAAGAACTTCTTGACGCTTTTCAAACCGAAAATAAAGTCACAATTCTTTTTGAGAATCAGTCTATAATAAAAAAAGATTTTAAATATTATGTGATTTGTGAGGATCGTCCAGGTTGGAAAACTTCCAAACAAATTATTGATGTCAAAGTCGATCTTACAGCAGCACTTAGTATTGGTATTCTTTATCCTCCTAAATTTATTAAAGATACATCTATGTATTTTAATCTTACGACGAATAAACGTGCGTATTGCATGTACAAAACAGGAGATTCAACTTATCCGCAAGGTACTATGAGTTCAAATCCTACAAGTCTTAGTAGAGAACATTATGCAAATATCGGAACTTTAAATTCAGGATTTTATACTTATCAGTTTAGGTGTATTGTTCCTCAAGCAGGTGATGTTCCTTTACAAGATTCTGAAAAATCATTCACATTCACAATTGATACTACTCCTCCGCTTGCACCGACGATTAACACATCAGAGTTTGTGTGTGGAGATACTTTAGACGCAAGTTTTTGGTCTAATGATTCTCATTCAGGTATTGATCATTTTGTGTGGAGTGTGGGTTCTCAGGGTATAATTTATAACAATGGCACATCAGACAGCGCTGTTTCTGTTTCTCATTATTTGAATGGAAGCACTTTTGTTTTAAATTCAAACGCCGATTATTTTTTTAAAGCATTTGCTGTTGATGGTGCAGGTAATATTGGCCCTGAGTCCACGTCTTCCGCTATTAAGTTTGATGATACTGGTATGCAGTGTGATTCTACTCCTCCGACAATTCTCGTCGATAAATCTGTTTTTGGAGATTCAGTTATTATTAATTGTTATGATAATGAGTCTGGTTGTGGAATTATTAATTATGGTATTGCATTAAATCAAAATTGTTCAACATCTTCAATTGGTTTTTCACCAATTACTTTGCCATTGACAGGTCCAATTACTGTTTGTTGGGATGTTGCTGATTTGAAAGGTAATGTAAATAAAGGTCAAAAAACAATTCCATTTAATCTAAGTGGGTCTAGTCTCGAATTTTGTACTGATGGTGTTGATAATGATGGGGATTCTCGTGGAGATAGTTGTCCTGCAGGCCCTGATTGTGACGACACAGATCCTACAATTTATGATGGCTGCGAATCTGGTTGTACTCAAGATACTGATGGTGATGGTTTTGGTTATGGTTGCAATCAAGGTAATGATTGCAATGATCATAACACAAATTTAACAGTTTCTTGTCCTAATGGTTGTATTATTGATAATGATGGCGACGAGTATGGTCTTGGTTGTAGTAAAGGTCATGATTGTAATGGGTTAAAACATTTCAAAACTATTTATTGTACTAATGGTTGCGTTTCTGATAATGATGCAGATAGTTATGGTTTTGGTTGCGGTCCTGGTCTCGATTGTAATGGGGAGGATAAAAACTTTTTAACAATGTGCACAAATGATTGTGTATCAGATATTGATGGTGATGGTTTTGGTATTGGATGCACTCAAGGTTTTGATTGTGATGGTAATGATCCGAATAAAAACCAATTAGGTACTTGTGATAACGGTTGCGTAAATGACGAGGATGGTGATGGTTTTGGTTTTGGTTGCACAAAAGGTAATGATTGCGATAATGTAAATCAACTTTATGCAGATAGTTGTTCATCTGGTTGTATTATTGATCATGATGGTGATGGTTATGGTTGGGGAGAATTCAATTCTGGTTGCGCGCCTGATTGTGATGATACGATTTATGAAACAAATTTAGATTGCACAGCAACTACTAATTGCGTTATTGATCTCGACGGTGATGGTTTTGGTCTTGGTTGTAGTAGCGGTCCTGATTGTAATGATTTAAACAAGATTGCCGACAACACTCAATGCACGTCAAATTGCAGTTTTGATTCAGATTGTGATGCAATGCCTGATGGTTGGGAATCTAATTACCAACTTGATCCACAATCAAATGATGCAAACAGTGATCCTGATGAGGATGGAATTATTAATATTGATGAGTATCGTCAGAATTCTGACCCTAACAAAGCAACACTAAAACCTATTGATGATAAAAAAGAGTTTAATCCTGATGAGGATAATGATAATATTCTAGATGAATGTGAACTTTTGTATCCGTCAGTTCTTTCTAATAAAGATCCTTATGATTATGATAAAGATCCTGATGGTGATGGTCTTGAAAATTGGGAAGAATGCGGACATATTAAAGGTCTTTGCAGTAAAGGAACAAATCCAACATTAAAAGATACTGATTATGACGGCTACGATGACAATGAAGAAATATTGGCATTAACAGATCCTTGTGATCCTGAGTCTAAACCTTCTTCATCAGCACTAGCACTTATTTTAATCTTACTTGGTTTGTTAATGATCCTTGCTTCAATAGCTACTATTGTTTACAGAAAATATTATTTAGTTTTAGTAAATCCTGCTCCTGCGCAATCACCTTCTCGAGCACAGCAAACTCAAAAGCCTTTATTCAAAAAATCTACTGCTAAGCATAATTATAATTTAGCTCATCACCCGAATCATTTGCATCAAAAGCACAGTCCAAAACCAGGTCCTAAATTATCTCGTGATAAATACATGGAAGAAGTAAAAAAGCGTTCAGAAGGTAGAAAAAAATTCTTAGATGTATTTGGTAATCGTAAAAAAGTTGAGCATAGTGAATTAATGAAAAAGATTGCTTTAAAGCATAAACTAGACGACGAAAAAAAGAAAACGTCGACAAATATTAGATTAAAACCAGAATCCAAAATTCCTGCAAAAAATTTAAAATCTGACGCAGTGGAAAAGTTAGAAGAAAAAAATATAGAGCCAGAGCACATTGAAAAATTGTCTAAAGTAATAGAAGATCAGGCATTCTCTAAACTTACATCTTTGACTAAATCTCAAGTTGACGAATTTGGCAAACTTGCAACTCTTATTACAGATCGTTCAGATAAAAAACAAAAGCTTGGAGAAAAACAAGTAGAAAAGTTAGCGACTATTACAAAAAAAATTAAAGATGATAAAGAAAAGAAAAAAGAGTTTAAAAAAGCAGTCGAGGTTTCTAATTTTGATAAGTTAGATCGGTTACTTTCTTCAAAACAGCACATTGATACATTTCTTAAGAAAGCTGAAGAAAAAGAAGATGCTTTTGAAGATTTAAAAAAGATTGGAGTTCCACAAAATGTAGAAAAATCTGCTTTAAAAAAGCTTGAATCTTTAGATCAAAATGCTTCAAAAGAAGAATTGTTTAAAACATTTAAAGATATTAGCAAGGATAAGCACGTTGATAAAAATGTTTTTGAAATTTTATTATCTTATTTAATGAAATCAGGAAAAATTAACAAGCACGAGGTTTCATCATTATTATTCGATCTTAAATCAGATGGCGTTTTGGACGAGAAAGATGTGTCTGATGTTTTTTTTAATTTAGGTATAAAGAAATAATAAAATAAAAAATATTAATTGTTTTTTAAAAGAAAATCACAACATAAATATCAAGTATATTAATTATCGAACAATTATCAAAGAGGAGGTTTTAATCATGTCAAAAAATTCAAGAGCTCAAGTTGCAGGTCAGATTTTCATTTATATTTTAGCAATTATTGTTGTTTCAATGATTTTACTTTATGGTTATAAAGCAATTAAAGGAACTTCAGATAACAAAGAACAAATAGAATTTATTACTCTTAAAACAGATCTTGAAAATTCTTTTAATGCAATCAAAACTGATTTTGGTTCAATTAAACGTCCTAAGCTCGACGTGCCGGCTAAGTTCAAAAAGGTTTGTTTTATAGATCTTGATCAACCAATCACTAGCGCTACCACTTCAGATATTTGTCTTAAAGGAAATCCTGCGTATGAGCCTGTTGTTTGTAGTGGTTGGGAAATTGGCAGAAATAATATTTACTTGTGTCCTGAGTGTACTGATTCATTTTCAGTAGGAGATATAAAAGTTAAGGGTACAGCGTCTTTCATTTGCATTCCTGTTGTCAACAATAGAATTAATCTTCAAATTGAAGGTAAGGGTAATCATGTAGAGATTTCAACGTATGAATAAAATTATCATTTATAATAAATTAGTTATGCTAATTTATAGAAATAGTGATAAATAAACCAAAACAATAACAACATGTCAAAAATAAAAAATTATAAATCAACAAAGCGTAGACTTTACAAAAAAGCGCAAGTAGAAGCTCAATTTAATTGGATTTTCATTTTAATAGCAGGAGGTCTCATCCTCGCATTTTTTTCTTATGTTGTGATCAAACAAAAAGCAGCGTCAGAGATTAAGCTTGCAGGTAAAATCACTAAACAACTTAATACAGTTTTAACAGGTGCAAAGGTTAGTAGTGGTGCTACTGAATTAATTCCAATTTCTAAAGCAGATATTCGTTTTTCTTGTAATGATTATTATATTGGTGCTGCATCTCAGCGTTTGGGTAATCGCGTTGTGTTTGCACCCGAATTCATAAATTCTGATAAAATAATAACCTGGGCTCTTGATTGGAACTTACCGTTTAAAGTTAATACTTTTCTTTATTTAACTTCGCCACTCACAAGATACATAGTTATTGGTGATTCTTCAACCATTTTAACAAAAATTAATAATTCTTTGCCAGATACATTAAATAAAGATTATTTTGTAGATGCTTCTGATCCTAATATTGTCGACGAAGATGATGAATATGTTAGGTTTATTTACGTTACTCCTTCTCCGCCTTCACATTTTCCTTCAAATCTAAATAAAGAGTTTGTTTCAGGGATTTGGATTAGTCAAAGTTCTGTGGATAAGAAAATGATTTTTTTGAAAAAAACAGAGTCTGGTTTTTCGGCGTCAACTGAATATGCATATGCTAATGATCCTATTATGTTTGGAGCTATTTTCTCTGATCGTACAGAAACATTTAGATGTGTGGTAGAAAGAGCCTACAAAAATCTCAATATTGTAGCACAGGTTTATCAAAAAAAGTTTAACGAACTTGCTCCATTTTATGAAGGTTCTGCATGTGAAGGATTTTATAAAAATAATCAAGATATTTCAACATTAATTAGTTTAACAAATAAAACTGATTATAACATTATTCAAAGTAACTTAGGAAGTATTATGCAGACTTCAAATTTATTAAGAGAAACTAATGACAAAGCAGAGATTAATTCCTGCCCTTTAATATATTAAATAAGATAAATAAAAAAATGAAAAAAATATTCAAATCTAAAAAAGCCCAAGTACGTATGGGTGAAACTATTGCAATACTGTTCATATTTTTTATTTTATTAATAATTGGAGCTTTGATTTATTTCAATATTCAAAAAACAACTATACGTCGAGATATTGCAGAGCGGTTTGAAGCTAGTGCTGTTGAATTGTCTCAAGTTGTTTCTTTCCTTCCTGAAATTCAATGTACTGAAAAAAATGTGGTGGAACCTGGCTGTTTTGATTTGTTTAAAATAATTGCTTTGTCTGATATTTCTAAAGAAAAGCAAAACTCTGCGTATTATTCAAGAGAGTTTGGTCAGTCGTTAATTCAAATTAAACAAATTTATCCTTTCGAGATGAGTTGGACTTTATTTAACAATACTCCTGACAAATTAGTAGAATCATCTTTGTTTCAAATCCCTATTTCAATTTTTGATGCATCAGAAGAAGCTTCAAACTTTGGTATTTTACAAATTAGAGTTTTCAGATAATTTAGTTAATCCAAATAATTCAAATAATTTAATTTAATTAAAAATGAGTAAAAAAAAATTATTCAAACGTGGACAAATGGAAATCATGGGTTTAATGATAATTGTGATTTTAGTAGTTATGGGTGTTTTATTTGCTCTTAAGTTTGTTATTTTAAAACCTCCAACACCTATTAAGCAGCATTACATGACGACGCAAATGGTTTCTAATTTTGGTATTGCACTTCTTCATTCCACAACTGATGATTGTCGCGGTACTGATCTTTCAGAGCTTATGATTGATTGTGCTAATTGGAAAGAGGTAGGTGGCAGTATTACTTGTGGAAATGGCAGGAATAGTTGTGATTATGTCAAAGATACTTTGGGTTTTATTCTTAACGAGACTTTAGAGATTTGGCGTGTTAAATATTATTTTAAAGCAGGAAATTCACCTCTTGCACAAGATCAGATTTTTAATTTTTCAAGTCAGCATACTTCTTGTTCAGAAGGTGTTCCAGGAGAAGCAGAACAATTTTTCCTTCCAACAGATAGGGGTTTGTTAACATTTAAATTATTCATTTGCGATTAATTTTTATGATTAAATTTAGAGGTATTTACAATGATGAATTCAGCATATAATTTATTCAAATGTTTTTTTTCAAATAAAAAAGCAGAAGTAAAAGTTTCAATAAGAGAATTAATTACGTATGTTGTCCTAGCAATAGTAGCATTTTTTTTAATCTATATTGTTTGGACAAAGTTAAAAAGTTTTATTCCTTAAAATTTTTACTTAGTAGTTAGTTTATAATTTTTATAATTTAAGAGGTTTGTATTAAATGAACAAAAAAAAGGGATTTTTGATTTTACGCAATAAAAAAGCAATGGGTATGGCGCCTTTAGTAGTTATTATTCTTTGTTTAGTTGCAGGTATGATCCTTTTAATGATGTCATATAAAATGCATTCAGGGATTAGTGAGGTAAACAAAGACGAGGTTTGTCGTCTTTCTATTTTTTCAGCATCTGCTCTTTCTTCTGTTAAAGAAGGTACTCATGATGTTATTGATTTAGTCAATAAAATTGATTGCCCAAGAAAAAAATTGCATATAGGTTTAGATGATGTTTCAAAAAGAGGAAAAATTCAAGATGATTTTGTCAAAGAAATTATCGGCAATGAAATGGTTTCTTGTTGGAATAAAGTTGGTGCTGGAAAGCTCGATCCTTTTAAGGGTAAACAAGAAGTTAAGGATACTTTTTGTTTAATTTGTTCAAAAATTATGTTTGATAATGATTTTTTGAAAAAAGCAAAAAAGCAAAATTATAGTTTTGTTGGTTTTGATTATTATATTGCTACTAAGCGAGTTCCAGGTACGTCGATGTTTATTAATGAGTATTTAGGTGGTGAGCGCTCATCTGTTCAAGATTTACAAAAGCTTAAAATTTCTCCTGCTAGCAATAAAGGTATGAATTTTGCAAATATTAATGATATTTCAGATCATGTTGTGGTTTGGCGTGTTGAAAAATATTCTCCAGATACATCTATTTGGGGTTATGCAAAAAAGTTCACTGCAGGTTTAGTTTTAGGAGCTGCAGGTATTATTGTTATTGGTGCAACAGGTGGTGTTGCAAGAGTAGTTATTGGTGTTGCAGGTGTTAGTGCAATAATTTCAGGTAGTGATGAAAAACTGCTTCAGCAAACTTTTTTAGTTCCTGAAGATTATTTATCTCAAGAACGAGATGTTGGTGGAGAGAAACAAGATTTTTGTACAGTTATGCTTAATTGAAGTTTATGTTCAATTAAAATTAATAGTTTAATTTAAACTTAATTTAATATCAATTAAAACTTAACATCAATTTAAAATCAATATAATATCAATTCAAAAAAACAATAAAGATGAAATTCAAACGTTTTATTTCCAGTTCAGATGGTCAAATGACCATGGATGTTTTAAAGACTTTAATAATTGGAGTTATAATTCTTTTACTTTTAATTGGTTTTGTTATGATGTTAAGAAACCCAACTGATAATTTATTAGCACAAAATAAATGTCATGCTAGCGTTCTTACGCATGCAAAGCTTGTTAATATTGGTCTTGCAGATAACGTTGATAATGCGAATATTGAGTGTCCAACAAGATATATTACTTTAGAAGAAAGAGATCAAAAAAAACTTATGAGACAGATTGCTGATGAAATGTATTTGTGTTGGAATAATTTTGGAGAAGGTAAAGTAAAATTGTTTAAAGCTACTGATGAAAAATTCTGTGCTGTGTGTTCTGTTATTGATTTTGAAAAAAAGGATTTACAAATTCCTGGATTTACTTCTTTTCTTCAGCAAGAAAAAATTCCTGTAAAGATTGAAGGCAAGCGTATATCTTATTCTGATTATATTACTGGTGTTCAGACATCTCCTCAAGTTATCGATCAAACAAAAGTAGCAGATATTAATTATTTAGATTCTAGTTTGAAATATGCTGTTTTATTTACTTATTATAAGGAGAGTTATTGGTCGAAAGTTAAAAGTGCTGTATGGGGTGCGTTCATTGGCGTGGTCACAACTGCAACTATATTTGTAGCTGCAGGTTTTATTATTGGCGTTACTGGTGGTGCTGGAACTCCAATTGTTGCAATTGTTTTATCTAATGCAGCATATATTGGGGGGACTGCAGCAGGTGCAGCAGTGGGTGCAGGGGTTGGCGCATCAGCGTCAGATGGTGAAGCTTTATCTCATGGTGCTGATTGGCAAGCTAGATTAATTTTTACCAAATGGCAAGGTGAAGACATTGCAAAACTTGAATGCAATTCTCTTCAAGGAAAAGGCGAAGGCAAGTATGACTAGACTGAAATATTAGTTCCAATTACAACTACCGCAGCACTACCTTGGCAGAGTTATTTGAACACGTAGTGTTCAATTGTTTCAAAGCTTGCTTTGATTGTGTCAGCGACGAGTAAATGGAGGCGCTGACGTATTGCAGAAAAACGTTTGATTCATGCAAAACGTTTTTCGTTAAGTAATGCTTCATAGAAGATTATAATTTGCCGTAGTGCTGCAAAGGGTATCCAGCAGTTCGATTTTATAATTAATTTTAAACCATTCGAAACTTTAATATAATATAATCAATTCATAAATTACAACTGAGGTGTAAAAATGTTCAAAAAAATTAAGTCGAAATCCAATTCAAATTTTAATTCAAAATTAAGTTTTTTCAAAAAATCACAAATAGGTTCTGTTGCATTATGGGTTCTTGCAGGAGTTATTGTTTTGACAGTTATTATTTTTATTATTTGGCAATTTAAAGATCCTGTTGATTCTGGAGGAGCAGGTATTGTAGATGCTTTAAAATATGGAGCATCTAATTTGTTTACAGGGTTAATAAACTAGTAGAATTAAAATAATTTAAACTAAAATAAAATGGATTCAATAACTTTTTTTCAAAAAAAAGGTCAGCATAGACCTATTCATATGTTAGTTATATTATTTTTATTAGGTTTATGTCTGTTTGCAGTTGTTATGATTGTTTTAAAACTTAAGCCTGCATCCTCGAGTGTTCTTAACTTGGCAAACTCTAAACCTTGTGATTATACTGATTATGATTTATTTGATTTTAGAAAAGATATTGTAAATTATGCTTTAAGCACTTGTTTTAATGATGCAGAGGAAGCTATTGTTGTTTTTGAAGAGTTTACTCGTTGCTGGGAACAAGGCAGGATTAAATATTTAGATAAAGATTCTGGACATCAGGATTATGCTCTTTATGAGCAAGCATTAAATGATGTTTTTTGTGCTGCAAGATCTGCTTTTGATATTAAAGCTCACAATTTATCTTTAGAAAAAGATATGTTAGAAGAAAATGATGAATCAACTTCTGATATCAATGATGAAATTGAAATGTTAAATGATAAATTAGCAGATTATAATCATATTTATTTTATTCCTCAGTTTGGAGATTATCGATCTGATAATGATTTTATTTGTGGAGATAAGTCTTTAAATTGTAATTGTGGTACAACAGGTACTTGCGCAGGTTCGTGTTCTGTTAGTATGGCCGATCCTGCAAAATATAAGGCAGGTACCGGAATTAGTAGTTGCGTAGAAGGTTTTAAACCAAAGTAATAATTCAAAGCGATAAACCACAGTAATAAACCTGGTTAATATTATATCTATATCATATAGGATAGTAGAAAATGAATTATATATCCTATGTAATATTATTTGAAGTTTTAGAAACCTTTAAATATTAATTATGCTCTTTTTGTTATTAATTCATAATAAATATTATATAATCAACTTATATTAATATAAATATTTTAAAAAAGATTTGAGTCGAGGTGATTAAATGTTTAAGAAAAGAGGTCAAGGTCTTTCTATGACTGTTATTGTTGTAGCAGCTATTGCTTTACTTGTTTTAGTTATTCTGGCAGTTATTTTTATCGGTAGAATGGGAACTACTGCAGAGAATGTTGACAAGTGTAAAGGTGATTGTGTTTATTCTCCTGAAGAATGTACTGAAATGGGTAAGTACACTAAAGTAACTGATGATCCTTGTGATGATGAAAGTCAATATTGTTGTATATCTATAGCATAAACACAAAATGAAATATTTTTTTTCTTCAAATTTTGTAAATAAGAATAAAAAAGCTCAAGGTTTGAGTCTTAATGTTATTATTATAGCAGTTCTTGCTTTGATTGTTTTAGTTATTCTTGTTATGGCTCTTACTGGCAAGATGAGTGTTTTTAACAGAGGAGCGAGTGATTGTGTTTCTAAAGGCGGTACTTGTAAACCAGTTACAGTAGGTTGTAATTCTTTTGAGCAACCACTTTTAGGAACTAATTGTGCTAAATTAGAACCTAGTCAACAGTGTTGTCTTAAAATGGAAGCAGATCCTAATCCTAAATAGGTGTTTTTATACATGTCAAAAATAAATTATACAAGAAAATCAAAAAAGAATTGTATGTGTAATTCAAAAAAGGCTCAAGGTCTTCCAATCACAACTTTAATTATTGTAGTTTTAGCTATGGTTGTTTTAGTTATTTTAATTTATATTGGTCTTAAAGCTAGAGAAGGTGGAAAAATTGCAGGTTGTGAGGGTGTGATTCCTAATGCAAAATGTCTTACGCCTAGCCAAGCAGAGGATGGTTGTCCTCCGGGTTCCACTAGAAAAGTTATGACTTGTTCCGACGGAACTAAGCCTAAAGAGAATTACTTAAAAGCAGGTATTCCTGCTGGTATTTGTTGTGTTCCTGATAGTTATTAACATTCATAAACATTAATTTTTATTTAATTTAAAATAATATGAGGTGAAATTTTATGAAACTTCCAAATTTGAATTTAAGAAACTTAAACAATAAAAGAGGTCAAGGACTTTCATTAAACATTGTAATCATTGCAGTTATTGTTTTAATTATTTTGATTGTGTTAGTTCTTATTTTTTCAGGCAAACTAAAACTGTTTAATAAAGGTGTTACAGATTCTTCAAAAACATATACGTCTGGAAAAATGTGTGAACTTCCAGGAACAAATAATGTGTGCGGCATGAGTGCAGATACTTGTCAATCTAATGGAGGGAGTTACCACGAAGGTGAATGGATGTGTGAAGACGGAGGAGAAGCACCTGAGTGTTGCATGATGTAATTTGTTTTTTTCATTTTATCTTTTTATTTTTTCATTTTCAAAATTAAATTTATTTAATAAACTATTTAAAATATTTAAAAATGTTTAAAATATTTAATATAATTAACAAAAAAAGAGGTATGGGATTCCTTATGGGATCTGTAATCACAGTAGTTCTTGCCGCATTGTGTATTTTTACAAGTTCTTTAATATTCAAATCTTCTGCAACTGCTGCAGAGTCTACAAGTCAATATACTTCTGCTGTTGCAGGCGATTTTAGTCGATGCGCTTGTTTATTTGATCCTCCTGGCTGTCCTATGGGTTCAGGGTCTACTCTTAATTTTCCCGGATGTCTTCCTGATAAGTTGGCTAAAGGTAGTGAAACTAAGGTTACTACCAATAAAATGAATTTTTTCCAGAAGTTAAAATTTAAATCAAAGTTTGCCAAAGATCCTAAAGGAACGTATGATGTTGATTGTTCTGAAATAAATACGGCGTCTGAATTTGCAGAAGTTGCTTATGTTTACAAAGCTTATGCAGAAAACAATGAAGATGGCTACAATGGCGGAACTAGATACGGAACTCTTTGTACAGGTATTTTTAGAAACAGTAATAGGGCTCGTCCAGATTTCAAATTTTACAAATAATTAGAACATTAATAATAATTAAACATGATAAATCTTCTAAATTCAAAAAATAAAAAAGCGCAAATTGATTTAAGTATTAATTCTTTGACAGGTTTAGTTCTCGCTTTTTTTGCAATTATTGCAACTGTTGCATTAGTTGTTAGTCTTATTAATTTAGTTAGTTCTGATGCTGATGAGGGAACTATGGGGACTGTAAAACATATAGCAAAATATGTTAATTTCTTATACGACGAGAAAAACACCAATTATACTTCTTGTGGTTTTAAAAATGCGTATCTTGAACCTGATTGGGCTTTGGTAGGATTTAGTATCCCTGGTGAAAGATCTTTCACAACGAATGACAGGGATGAAGTCGAAGAGTATTGCGGCCCTCATGATGACAACATAATCCGTCCTAAGTCTAAGTGCGGTTCAAAAGCGTGTCTTTGTGTTTGTGATGGTGGTTATGGTGATACTACTGGTGATGATTGCATTAATGATGGAACTTGTGTTAAAGTTAATTCTAAAGTTAAACGATTCACTTCAAATTTAGTAGATCCTAATGTTATAAATTCTGATCTTAGTTTGTATTCCGAATCTTGTTGGACTGGAGAGGATAAAAAAATTCAAGAAGCATTTTTAATTATTAAAGATTTTGGTGCTCCGGGTAAGGTTGCTATTAAAGTTTCATCTAATTCAGAACTTGAAATCAAAAAGAAATCTGATAAACATTTTATAATGTGTGATCAATTAGGTGAACTATTTAAAGAAAAAACAGTTACTTCTCAAACTGTTACAATTGCTGAAAAGCCAAAACAACAAACAGGCAATATGAAAAATACTGTTATGACAAAATAATATTCTTAAAAACATTTTTAGAATTCTATAGGAATATATTTGAATATAATATCATTTAATATTATGTTTTAATAATGTCATTTAATTATTAGTTTAATTATATTTTTTGATCAGAGATTATAATTTATATTTTAGTTCCATTATATAAATTACTAATTAATCAAGTATTTTAGATAAACTATTTAAATAAAAAGCATATATTGTCTTTTATTGGGTGATTTTTTTTGAAAAAAAGGGGTAATCTAGGTAATCGTATAGTTAGATCTAACTTTTGTTCTAATTTATTTTCTATTTTAAATAATAAAAACAAACAGAGTTTTTTAAATTCTCGTCGTGCAACAATGACTCAGGAACTCATTTTTGTTATGATTCAAATTATTCTTGTTGTTATGGTTGCAGGTGTTATGTTTGCTTATGTCAATTCTGTTGCAGAGGATATTACTTTTGAGAAAAAATATACTTCATTTGATTTAGGATTGTTAATGTCTGTTATTCAAACAGCACCCGGGTTTATTCACGCAGAGTACACTCCTGTTGATTTTTCTAAAATAAAAGATAATGCGATAATTAAGGTTTACTTTTATAATTCAACTGTTATTGTACAAGAACCTGGCGAAGCTGCAGAGTATAAGGCAAAATACATTCAAGATTTAACTTTAACACTTGTTAAGGGAGCTTTGTTTAATTTAGATACTCCCAAAATTTTTAAATTAGGTAATAAAATAATTTTAAATCAAAAAGATAATTCAAGTTTTAATTTAAATCAGATGTTATGTCCTGCGGCAAACACATCTTATTCTAATTGGCGAGAGGATAAAGTAGTTTTACTTCAAAAAGTGGCTCCAGTTCCTGGAGCTAAATTAATTGTTACTCATACTGTTAATGATAAATCAAAACAAAAACCGTCAAACATTCCTTCTAATTTAGGTACAACGCCTATTTCTGGTGATGTTGATGAAGTGATCAAAAGTGAAGCTCAAAGGCTTAATATGGCATTAGCATTTGCCAAAGCTATAACTCAAGTCGAATCATCAAAACAGTATTTCAAAGATGGTAAAATGATTATTAGAATGGAGCCTCATGTTTATAATAGAGAGTCTAATAGCGAGGATGGTTCGTGGAAAAATAAAGGTATGGGCAAAACTAAGGGAGAGAGTAAACTTGTTGGAAGAGAAATTGCAGGCGTTAGTTGTCAAGGTGGTCAGTCAAATGAATATGCTTGTTTTGAAAAAGCAGTAACTCTAAACCAGGTTGCAGCATATAGATCTATTAGTATGGGTGCAGGTCAAGTAATGGGTTTTAATCATAAAAAAGTTGGTTATGATTCGCCTATTGTCATGTTTGATACTTTTCAAAAATCTGCAGGTACACAAATTCAAGCTATGTTTAAGTTCATAGAAAACAATAAAAACCTACTTAAAGCCGCTCAGGAAAAAGATTTTTATAATTTTGCTAGAATTTATAATGGTGATAAATCTGGAAAATATGCAGGTAAGTTAGAAACTGCATATAATCAAAATTTGGGTTCTGGCAGTGAGAGTTCATCTACGCCTCAATCTGCAGCATCAACCCAAGTCGCATCATCTATTTCAAACTCAATTTCAAATTCTCTTCCATTTTCTATTACAGGTTTTGCACCATCAGATCCATCATCGTCGTCTGCTTCAAGTTCAACAAAAGGAAATTCAGTTTCATCAGGTATTGGTTTGCCTGTTGATTGTTCAGGTATTGATCCAAAATCAGAGTCTGAAATTTCGTCTAAAATGAATGCAATAGCATTTAATTCTGAGAATCAAAATTCTTTGTATCAAGAAATTGTTGATTCTGCACAAACATATGGTTTGCATCCTGCAGTTATTGCAACTTTTGTAGAAATCACAACTGATTTTGGAGCTAAAGATTCTTGTAAAATTAAATTCAAAAAAAGTTTGTTAACTTATTGCGATACAGAATATTCTATTCAAAAAACTCAATGTAGTTTCGCATCAGATTCTGATCGTGAACAATTAGATTGTAAAGCAGAGCTTACTCAACAAGCATACATTGCTGCAATGGGATCTTCTGTTGAAGATAAGTTCAAATCTTTTGAGCGTTGTTCTACTTTCGCATCTGACCCTGATCAAACTAAACTTTGGCAATGTATTATTTGTTTGCAGTCTGATAAAGATGGAGCATCTGAGTTTAAACAAGATTCAAATTCTCCACCTTCATGCAATCTTGCTAATGATTTTTTTGCAAGTTATTGTTCTTGGGTTAATTTTTTTGGAGAGGGTTTTTCTTTAACTCCTGATCTTCAAAGTAAAGTCAAAACAACAAGTACTCTTAATTCTGCGTCAAGTTTTGACGAATCTCAAACTTATTTTGATCGTATTGTTAATATTTTAACTGCAGATTCAAGAGGCACTTATACTGGTGCGCATATTTCTCCAGATATAACTATTGGATTTGGCGGTCCAGGAGATGATCTTGTTGACAAAGGTATTAAAATCTTTATTTCTGCAGAGTCTTATAATTTAAGAGCAAATCGTAAGTTTGCTTGTCTTTTGATTAATGAACTTCTTACTCCTGAGTCATCTGTTGAGTTTGCTCAAATCATTCCTGTAACTCCTTCAAAATTTGCTGCTAATCACCCTCTTAATTATTTACAAAAAGCAAATGAAGAAGGCAAAATTTCTGTTTTCATAGATTTGGGAAGGTTTGCAGAATCTGAAACTAATCCTGAAAATATTGCGTATGCTGTTGATAATGCATTAAGCAAATTCTACAACACAGAACTTGATTATTTTATTGATGGTTTTACAGTTAATGCTAAGTATGGGTTGCAAGATTCTTCGCAAACTTCTGGGTCTTCTTGTTCTCAAAAAACTTCAGTTTTGTTACCGTTAGATTATCCTGATCACCTGGATTACCCTGAGGGAAGGCGTGGTGAAATGGGTCGTGTCTGGATTCCTAGGCAGGCTCTTTGCGGCGGTTCCTTCCCTCTTATTATTTCATTGCATGGTTGGAGATCAGGCGCAATACCTGATTCAAATATTTTTGTTGGTCCAGGTAGTTCTAATTCATTTGATCTTATTGCAGAGTCTTTAATTGAAGGAGGTCAAGTTCAGCCGGTTATTATTGCAGCACCTATGGATGATCCGAAATCAGAAACAGAATTTAATCGTAATTATTGGTTAGAAAATGATTATGACATAAACCTGCATATAGAAAAAATTAGTGAAATTTTGAAGGAATATAAAATAAACATTGAAAGTATTTCAATAATGGGTCAAGGTAATGCTTTATGTGGTGGCGGAATAAGGCGAGCAGTTTCAAATTCAGATTCTGAATTGTATCTCTTAGGTTTATTTGATGGTGCTTGTAATGATTATAATTATGCTAAACACATTTTAGAATCTTTTGATTCAGAGCAATCTATATTAACTCATTTCCATAATGCACTAACAAAAGGAGATATTGATTCTGAAAATTTCATTAAAGGTATATCTCCTCAGGATTACTCTACAAAAACTTTTTATAGTTCAAATTACAATTCAGCTTTTAAAAATTTAGAACATAATTGGTTTACTTTTACATTTAAACTTCAAGGAGATGGAGGAATTGCACATTCAAAATCCCAGAGTACGGGTTTTACTGAATTACTATTAAACTTTTTTAGTTTTGGTAAGTCAACAGCTTCAAAAGAACAAACTGTTCAAGCAACAACTTAATAAATAACTTTAATAAAATAATTCAAGTTATAATAACAAAATGAAAAGAAAATTAAACAATCAAAAAGAGAAAAAAGAATCTATTCCTTTTAATAACAAAAAGGGAATTTTATCTTTTAATATATTAGTTATGATTCCGCGTATTGTTTTTATGATTATTGTTTTTGTTTGCATTATAGCTCTTGTAAGATTATTTATTGTTTCATATTATGATGTTGATCCATTGATTGCAGATGTTTTTACTCATTCATTAGTTTATTCACCTGGTGGTGTTTCAACTCATGATCCTCTTTCAGGTAGAGTTTATCCAGGTATTATTGATGGTGTTCAATTCAGTGAAAATGATTTTGATTTAGAGCATAATATTAACCTTGGTAATAATCGTTTAATTGCAGCAGAGATTAGATTAACAACAATTCCTCGAGGGGAACTGCCAGAAGTCATGTACGATTCAATTTATTATAATAAAAAATGGTTTGATAATTGGAAACCTTTAGCAGATACGCGCATTCCAGGTCTTTCAGGTGCTGATTGGCATATTCAAGAAATTCCTGTAGTAGTTCATTCATCTCATGGAGTTTATGGAGGTAAGTTAACAATACGCGCAATTATTCCGCGAGGTTAACCAGGCCAATTAAATAATAAAAATAAATAAATCAAAACAAAAAACAAAATGTTCAAAATAAAACCTTTTAAAAAATTGAGAAAAAACAAAAAAGCGTTCATAGCAGGAGCTATTGTTGATATTTATGCATATATTGTTTTTGCTATTGTAATTTTTGTATTCTTTTTAATTTTCAGTCTTCAGTCTAATGAGATTAAAGAAAAGTTAGAAGTAGATACAATTAATGCTAAAGGAAATTACTTGAGTTCGATTTATTTAAAATGGCCTGTTGATGTTGCAGGTCATGATCGTGTGCTTTCAATGGGGGAATTAGTTCTTCTTGCTGATAGTGATCCACAAAAGTATGAAGAATTATTAAAATCTCAAACAGATGATTTCATAAATTCATTTTTTGACAATGATCTTTGTTTAACATTTATCATTTATGGAAACAATATTGATTATAATTACGGCTCTTATAAATGTTCAACATCTCAGTATAGTTATAATACGTTTAATCCTTATTATTTTCCTAATTCAGATTTAATTCCAGTAGAAGAAAAGTTTACAACAACATTGCCTTCATTAAATCCTGATGATAATCCTATCAAGTTGTATGTTTTTTATGGTGATGATAGTTTTTTTAAATATTATGATGTTGATTATGACAATTTTGCAGATTAGTTTGAATAAAACTAGATAACAACAAAAATTATAAAGATCAAAACGAAATTAACAAAACAAAAAAATGAACCTGTTTAGAACTTCAAAAAAGGGAATGATTTTCAATATTTTCCTAGTTATAATTACAGTTATTGTTCTCACAACAGCTTTTGTGAAGCTTACAAATAAGTTTGATAATTTTGAAAAGGTTATGGGTGAACATCAATTAGAACAAATATTAAAAATTCAAAAAGGAGAAAAGTCTTTGGCATGTATTGATATTGCTGCAAGAATTGGAATGCATGAATCCTTGTACAATCTTCAACTTGCAGGAGGAACTAGTGGTGATTGTGGGAAGTATTATGGTTTTAATCTTTGGCATGATGTTGATGGTAAAGATTGTAGTCCTAATGATAAAGGAGTTGAGGAAGGTTTGAAAAATGAATTCAAAGAGTCTTTCAAATCTTATTATGATTTTTGTCCTGGAGATTTTGTCAGATCTTTTTTAACAACAACAGAAATTGATAGTATTCAAACTCAAGCACAATCAGAATCACAAAAATCAACATTACAATGTGATGGTGAAGCTAAGTTTGGCGCATGGATTTGGACTATAGCTGCAACAGGAAAATCTGCATCAGAGGTAGCTCAAGAAGCAAAAGATTTAGGTATTGATTTTGTTCTTTTAAAGTCTGGAGACTCGGGAAGTTTTTGGCCTGAAAAATTTAATCAACAAATTGTTGATGAGTTTACTAGCAGAGGTATTGATCTTTATGCGTGGTATTGGGTTGTTCCTTGGAATATTGATGCTCAAGTAAAATCAATAAAGAAAACTTTAGAAATTAAAGGCGTTAAAGGGATTATTCTCGACGCTGAAAAAGATTTCAAAAGTCCTGAGAAATATAAAAAAGAAACTGTTAGTAAAAAGTTTCCTAATGGAAAAGATCCGCCTGAGTTTTTATCTTTTGATGAGCGCGCTTTTAGAGCTCAAGAACTTTGCACTAAAATAAGGCAAGAAGTAAAGGGTGCATTTATTGGTTTTTCTTCATATGGTCTTGTTAGTAATCATAAGTCTCTACCTTGGAAAGCATTTGATGAATATTGTGGAGATGCACATCTTCCGCAGGTTTATTGGGTTTATTGGGGTGGTAAAAAAGGTACGCCTGATGGTTCTGTGGATGTAGCTTTAGAACAAATTAAAAAAATGGGTTTGAAAGCTCCTGTTTGGCCAGCTCAGTCTAGTGAAAAAAATCCTAGTGCAGAAGACATGAATAAGTTTTTTGAAGCAGCAGGTAATATGGCTTCAATTTGGTATTGGCCAAATCCTAAATATAAAAAAGAAGGCACTTACGACGACATGGTCGTTCAATTTAAAAATGTAAATTTCAATGGCGAGTGTAAAGAATTAGAGCAAACAACTCCTGCAGTTCCAGTTTCTATTCCTCAAGGTTCAAATGTAAAAGATCCTTCTTGTTTAATTTTATATGGAGATAGTAGGGGAACAGGTAATGCGCAAACAAAAGTGTTAGATAGAATTGAAAAAGAGTGTGATTCTCCCACATTATTTCACGCAGGCGATATGGTTGGTACAGGAGGAAATAAAAAGCATTGGGATCGATTTTTATTAGATCATGAAACTTTATTTTCAAAAGGTTATTTTTATGGTACTGTAGGAAATCACGAAACTTATGGTAGAACTGATAAAAGGGGAGATTTAGCAATTGCCGAAAACATGGGTGAAAAGTTGCCTTATGTTGCAGAGCAAATGAAAGATAAAGGTAATTATATGGCAGAACTAACTAGTGATTTAATTCTAGTTACATTAAATAATGAACTTGAATGTTCGGTTCAAATCGAATTTTTAGAAGAAAAATTAGCAGCTAATCAAAATAAAAATGTGATGTTGATGGTTCATAAACCAGGATTTCCATTAATTCAACACGGAGCTCATGGTTGTTCAAAGAATAAGTTAAATCCTTTATTAGCAGAACATGCAACCAAGGGTAATAAAGTTTTGTTTATTGCAGCACACACACACGGTTTGTCAAGAATTAAAGTAAATGGCGTTATTAATTTGGATGTTGGTGCATTAACTCACCCAAGAAAATGCAAATCGAATATTCCTGCTGGCGGTTTTTGTAAAGGAGGAGTAGGTGGTTATGGTTTTTATCGGTGTAATACTAATTTAGAGTGTGTTGCAAAAGATGCAGATGGTAATATTTTAGATTCATTTAGTGCAACTTAATATCTTCAAAATTTAAATTATTCAAAATGAAATCAAAAATAAATTATGAAAAAATGTTTTTGTTTGTTTTAGTTAGCTTTATCTTTATTTTTATTTGTTCATCTACTGTTAATGCAGAATTTGATTTTTCAAATATTACTATCAAACCGTTTTTTTCAGATTTAGATTATGATATTGACGAATCCATATTAAATTTAGCATTATGTTATGAGTTACAAGATTTATCTTTGTCTTTTAAGGATTATTATTTGTTAAATAAGGACGTTGGAATTGACAAATGTAATTCTTTTTTGGATTCATGGGATTCTGATGGTGATTGGTTTGGAAATGAAGATGAATTAAATAAAGGGTCAGATCCTAATAATCAGGCTAGCATTCCAATTATAGATCAAATAGACATAGAAGAAGATGCAAATGTTATTTGTGATAATGGTGATGGTATTTGTTTATCTGAATTTGAAGAGGCTTGTTTTGATTTTCTTGATGGTAAATATGATTCTGATTGTATGGATGAAGATAGGGACGGTTTTCCAACTTACGTAGAAATTTTGCAGGGAACAGATCCGCATAATTTTAATTCAGTTCCTTGGTGGATTGATTTAGATAATGATGGTTATTTCAATCTGGATGAATTAAGATCAAATTCTGATCCTTTGGATAATTACGTAACTATTGGGTGGAGCGATTCTGACAGGGATGGATATGCAGATGCAGTCGAATTAAATAAAAACACTGATCCAAATAATCCTAATGATTTTCCTAGTCTAGAAGACAAATTTCCAACTTTAGATGGTTCTAAACCTACTTTAGTTGATGACGTATCTGATCAAGATCAAATATTTGTAGACGGCGCAGGCCTACCAGATATTTTAAGTGACAAACCAATACTCGACAATAATTTTTCATTCAATAAGTTTATTTCTCGCAAAAGTTTTATTATTGTGTTAAGTATCATTATAGTAGTTGTGTTTTTATTATTTGTTTTCAAAAAATTAGCAAAATATAAGAAAAAATCTGATTTAGCTTTTGAGAAATTATTAAATTTAATTACATCTTACAGATCTAAAGGTTATTCCTTTAATCAAATCCGTGCAGGTTTGATTAAGTTTGGCAATCCTGAAAAATTAGTTGATAAAGCAATTAAGAAATTTGAGAGAAAAAATTAAAAATCACAATAAAATGAAAAATAAATCTAAAAAGTTGTTCTCAGTAGTAGCAGTATTAATTATTTTGGTTTTATTTTCATTAGTTACTTCTTCATCCTTAAGCGAATTTTCTGTTCTTACTGTTGCAAGTTCAAGTGTTAATCAACTTTCTGGTTTTTCAGATTCAAATAAAAATGTTTTTCATTTTACAGCAAAAATGTCTATTGATGCAGATGGTTCTCCACGAGCGTATCATCCTACAGATAATAGTTTAGCTTTGGATAATTTGGGTAATGCAGGTAGTCCGGGTAATTGGTGGGGGATTTCAACCGATTCAAAGGGTAATCCTTATATTCAGACTGAAAGTCAGCCTTATCCTGGTTTTTATATTTCCACCACTGCACTTTCTGATGGTACAAAGAAAAATAATGATCCTGCACGTTATGTTGATTCAGAAAAAATTCCTTATTTTGTTTTGTCAAAAGAGTTAAAGGCAAAGCTTGGCGCAAAACTAGGTGATGTAGGTGTTGTAATTAGTAAAAATACTGGCAAAAAGTCAGGTGCTATTTTTGCAGATGTTGGTCCTGGTGGAAAAATTGGAGAGGCATCAATTAAACTAGCAGAAAATTTAGGTTTTACAGTTAGTGCAAAAAAAGGCGGAACTAAAGGAGAATTTGTTTATGTTGTTTTTCCAGGATCAGGTAATGGCAAGCCACTTTCAGAAGTAGAGATTAATTCAAAAGCAGCTCAATTATTCGACGAGGAATTACAATCTTTTTTTAATACAGATTCTTTAGGAGGTTCATCGCAATCTGCGAGTTCAGATTTGTCAAATACAATTCTTCACATTGGCGATTCTCATACTGTTGGTTGGTATGGTAAAGCGATGGATTTATTATTAAGATCTGGTTCAAATACAGTAAGAACTTATGCAATTTCAGGTAGTCGTGCAGGTCATTGGGTTAAGGGTCATGTTCATTATTCTATTAGTAAACCTGATATGCAAAATAAGTTATTGGGTTATTCGAGATACAGCGACGAACAAGGAACTAATGTTCCATTGAAAACCAAGACATCATTAAAAATGATTTTAGAAACTTATTCACCGACCATAATAATAATTTCATTAGGTTCTAATCATCTTTCACAGGGAAAAGCAAAACAGTTAGAAAAAATAAAAACTGAGTGTGGTGATCTTGCAAAAATTGCTTCTGAATCTGCTAAATGTATTTGGGTTGGGCCTCCAAAAACAACAAGAATTAATTTTAAAGATCATTTAGATACTGTTGCAGAATCTGTTAAACAAGCAGTAACTCCTTATTGTACTTTTGTTGATTCTAGAGATTTAGCAAACATTACAAAACTTTCTGACGGTATTCATTATAATAAAGCAGGTTCTGATGGCTGGGCACAAAATGTTTTTTCACAATTAGATTTGGCAGGTACTCAATCAAGTCAGCAACAAACATCAACGTCATCCAATATCCCTACAGCTGCAGATATAACATTCGAACCACCAAAAGCACCACCATTTTATGATTTTTTTATTTCTGTAGAAAGTGGAAAAACAACTATTACAGGAATTTCAAAAAGTCTTTGGGGTGCAGATTTAGAAAAACATGATCCTGTTGGAGATATTTTTGATTTGTTTAGTATTTTTAATAAGTTATCTGATTCAGTTCCTAATTCTGGTTTGTCTTCAGGTGCAGGTTCATTATCATCTGAGACTGCTGCTATTGCAGATAATATTCCTTCTGCAGGTTCTTGTGGAGATCGTCTTGTAGAAATTGCAAAAAAAGGTTTAGGTCATCCTTATTGTTTGGGTGCTAAAAGTTGGTCTGCATCTTCTGATCCTCCATCTCCTGATCAGTGTCTTCAAGATGATGATCATCCTAAGTGTCAAGCATCTTTAGAAAAATATAAGTCTTGTCCTATTGATTGTTCAAGTTATACTGCTTGGGTTTACATGCGTTATGGTGAAATTTATCAAGAACCTAATTTTAAAAAGCATGTTTCAAGAAGTGCGAGGTGGCAAGGTAAAAATATAGGTGTGCCTGTAGATGGAACTCCTACGTTGGGTGCAGATTCTTGTACACCTTCAGTTCCAAATATTCAAAATTTAGAAAAAGGCGATTTGATTTTGATGTGTGGTACTTATGATGCGAATAATGATGGCAAAAAAGGTTGCGATAATGATGGTATTACCCATGTTGGTATGTATATGGGTGATGATAAGTTAATTCATGCAGGCCATCCTGTTAAAATTGTTCCCCTCTCAACGAGAAAAGATTATGCTGGAGCAACTAGATTGTGCGGAACTAGCGAGGTCAATTAATTTAAAATGAAACTATTTAGATTAAGTTTGAATTTTTGTATGTTTTTGATTTTGTGTATTTTGTTTTCTTTAGTGTTAAATTCATTTCCTGTTTTTGCAAACTCCGAAAACAACCAAGAACAATGCGATCAGTTAGATGGTATTTTGTGCGAATCTGATGAATCTTGTTATGGAACTGATATGATTCTCGAAGATGGATCTCTTTGTTGTACTGATATTGCTTATTGTACGTCTCTTGAAGAGCTTGAAAATTATATTGAAGATCAAGCATTTGAAGAAGCAAATTATTTAGAAGAGATTTTAATAAAAGTAGAATCAGACTTATCCATTACTAAATTTGAAGCTAAATTATTATCAGAAAACCTAGATATTAATTCTTTACCTTCAGATCAAGCAGAAAAAATTATTACAGCACAAGTAGGAGAATTAGAAGTCTACGGATCTGAAGCTGTTCCAAAAGAAGTTTTAGAAGAACAAAGAGTTCAAGAAGAAAAATTAGGCTTGAACCAGAACAATAACCAAGATAATTTAAACTTTTTTGAAAAGTTTGAATCAGAATTTTTTATAATTTCCATTGTGCTAGTTTTATTTATAATTGGTTTGTTTATTTTTTATTATGTTGGTAGAACTAAAAAACAAATTCCTTTAACGTCAGAGTCATTTCAAAAGATAACAAATCAAAATAAATTATTGGCGGATTTTAATATTTTAATATCTAGAAAAGTACCTTACACAACAATTAGAAATATTTTAATCAATAAGGGATTTAAGCAAAGTGATATTGATGCAATTATTAATGCACATCATTCAAATACATTAAATAAATACAATTTAAAAAAATGAATAATAAATAAACTAATAAATTAATAAATTAATAAACTAATAAACTAATAATTAATATGATGCTTAAGAATATATCGAAAAAGATTTTTTTGTTTTTATTAATAATGTTAATTTTCTCATCATTTACTGTTTCAGTTTCAGGTGTTAAAGTAATGACATTTAATATCAAATTGGGAACAAACGCAGATAAAATAGTTCAAATAATTAAGACTAATAATCCTGATGTTGTTGCTTTGCAAGAAGTTGTTACAAATCTAAAAGATTCAACTCAAAAAGATAATTACAAACATATTTTGTCAGAGTTAAATTGGGAGGGGTATTTTTCTAAATCAATTAGTGCTCATGGAGGAGAGTATGGTGTTGCGATCATTTCTAAATATCCTTTTAGTTCTCAATCTTTTGCAAAGTATAATTCTCAACAAGGTGAAAAAAGAATTTATCAGAAAGTAAAGATTTCTTTAGAGAATAATGATGTTACTATATTCAATACGCATCTTAGTAATTATGAGCCTAAAGCAAGAGCAGATCAAATCGATGAATTATATAATTTAGCGTCGAGCGAATCAGGTCATGTTGTTGTAATGGGTGATTTTAATGAAGAGTTAGACGGTTTGTCTAAATTTACAACAGGCATGGTTCATCCTAAAACTAAGCTAATTACATATTCGGGTTCTGGAGATAATAGTATAGATCATATTTTTATTTCTAAATCGCTTTCATTTAATAGTTTGAATGTTGACACATCAAAAGCTTCTGATCACTATGCGCTTATTGGAGACATTTCTTTTTCTAAATCATCAGGGGCTAAAGTTAATTCTTGTCCTTACACATCTAGCGCTCAACTATCTGATTTCAGCTCTATGTTCCTGTTAGGAAGCCATAAAAAATCTATTCAAGAAAAAAGAGTAAATGGAGCTTTTGATTTATTTACTCAAGGAAATAATTTTAATGAAATTTTAATCTCTGGTGGTTGTGGCGCTCACGGAACAGCTAGTTCTAATTGTGAAGCAGAGCAAATGGCAGTTTTAATGCAAAACAAAGGGGTTGATTCAAAAATTATTTTCAAAGAGAATAAAGCTCAAAGTACAACTTCGAATTATAAACTTTCAAAAAAAGTTCAAAAGCCGTCGGGAGAATTAGTTTTTCAGCAAGGGGATAGGATTTTAGTTGTTTCTGATCATCCTCATGTTAAACCAGTTGTTCATTGTTTGAGATATGCAGATGGTTTTGACGCTTATTATTATCAGATTGGAACTTCAACAAAGCCAGAATTTCCAAATCCTATAGAAACATCAGATGTTGAAGGTTTAAAAAAAGCATATGGTTCTCGTCGTGGCATGGTTCTTGGTTGCATGAAAGGTAAACAAATAAATACTTGTACTTCGGATGTGGGGAGTAAGTCAGCACAACCAACACCTTCAACAGAACAAAAAGTAACTCCTAAATTATCGACAAGTCTCGTCCCAAAAATAACTTATATTCCTAGTTTTTCTCCTATTTTTAGAGAGTCAGAATACTCATTTAATCCTTCTTTTAGTGTAGATATTCCTTATGATTTTAGTATTTATTCTAAGATTGCAGAATCTGTTAAAGAGTTTAAAAAATGTAAAGCAGATATTGATTGTATTTTTGAAAAAATGAATAATGCAGAAGATGTAGTTTTGGAACAAAAAACGGGTCTTTTCAATTTTAATTATCAACCAGATTGGATGGCAAAATATGCAGGTTCAATTATGGATTCCGGCAATAAAGAATTGACAGGCGCATTTGGTTTATCATCGGGTAAGTTTCCTAATTGGGATTTGTATTGTGAAACTATTGCAGAGGACGCTATTAATTCATTAGCAGAATTTATTGATTCTTGTAAAAATGCTCCGGGTGATAATTGTTCTTGTCAGTATGATGCACCTGATCATTTAGTAGAATATGCAGATGATTCTGAAATTTTTATTTCATCCATTCCTCCTGATAAATCCACGACAATTACTTTAAGTAAATCTATTGAGCTTGATAAAGATTTGTTCAAAGGAGAACAGGGATTTATTTGGGATGGAGGAGATTCTTTTTCATTCACAGCGTCGCCAGTTATTGTAAAAGATACTGCTCTTTATTATCTTCCAACAGAAGATTTGATAGATTCTCTTGCAACTGCTATTGGGGATTATGTTACGGGTCAAGATACAGATCCTAAGCCTAAGTTCATGAGCAATTTTAAATTCACATACGACAAATTCGATTCATTTTATTTAGTTAAAGATAGTGGTGCGTTAGGATTTTACAAAGAACTTCCTGATTCTGATATTGAAGAGTGCGAAGTAGATGAGTCATCTGTTAAGTATGTTAAGTTTTGCGTTAATACTCCTTATACTTTTTATGCATATGATTCTGAAAAAGAAATATTAGAAGAAAAGAATGTGGTCATTAGATTTGCTGAAACTTTTAGATCAACAATTCCTAAAGTTTCTAGTTTAAACAGTTTATCTTTGTTTGGTATTGATAGAGGTGCCATTGTTGCATGGGATGAAATTTTAGAAAGTGATATTGATCATTACACTTTATTTTCAACCTCTGCTGCAACTGCAAATTCAAAAAAGTTGTCTAAACTTACTCCTAGCGAAATAATTAATTTATTTCAAGCAGGCGAGATGGGTGATAATTCAAATTATTTTGAATTTAATGATGATAATTTAATTATTTTAGATGATATTGATATAACTAAATTTCGTTGTCAACCTTCCTCTGGTTTGTGTGATGTGGAGTTTTGGGCAAAGCAACCAAATCTAGATTATGCTTTTTTAGAGTTTGACAAAGAGTATACTTATTATGTTAAAACAGGTCATTTTTATTTTAGGTTTATTCCAAATCTTCCAAAAGCAACAAATTGGTATTTTGGTATTATTGGTGCTGATTCAGATGGTTATACATCTCCTGATGTAAATTCTATTACAACAAGTATTACTGATTCTCTTCCACCTCAGCTAGTGCCAATTAGCATAGAAACAGATATAACGTCCGCTAAGATTTCTGCATTAGAAGAACCTATTTTAAATCTTGATGGAACAACTATGTTTGAAACTGATTCTTATCGTATTGACATTTTTTGTGCAGATTCACCTAATCCTAATTTTATTCCAAATAAAAATTCAAAAAACATTAAGCTTCTTGGCACTCTACCTGCAGATTTGATTTCTCCTTTATCACATCCAATTTCAGTTCTTGCGTCATGTCCTCAACCACCTGGTGAAACTAAGACTTATATTTTTGGCGTTACGTTTGATAAAAAGAATAATGCGTTTATGGGTCAGATTCCTGAGGATTTGGTAGTAGAGCAGTATTTGAATATTTAATGATGATTAATCTTATTCAACATTATTTAAAAACAAATTAAACACACATCCAAACATATAAACCCAACAATCAACATCTTTTTAAACTTCCATTTTTCCCTTCTATACATATTATTAATAGCTTAATAAATAAGAATAAATAAGTAATGAAAAATAAAATAGATATTATTTAATAAAATATTATTTATTAAAATACTATTTAATAAATAACCTGGGGGTGTTGTATTTGTTTCAAATTCCATATGAAAAACTTGTTGAAATTATTAAAGAGAAATCAGGGCTTTCTGATTCTGAGATTGATTCCAAAGTTGCTGAAAAGTTAGATCAGCTTTCTGGTTTGATTTCCAAAGAAGGTGCAGCGCACATTATTGCAAATCAGCTTGGTGTTAGTCTTGTTGATCAGTCTGGTGGTTCTATTAAGATAAAAAATATTCTTTCTGGAATGCGTAATGTAGAAACTGTAGGAAAGGTTCTTGGCGTTTATGAAGTTAGAGAATTTACTAATGATAAAGGCAATGGTAAAGTAGGTTCTTTTTTGATTGGTGATGAAACAGGAGTTTTACGAGTTACTTGTTGGCATGATCAAACAGATGTTATGAAAGAATTCAAAGTTGGAGATATTATTCAACTTCAAGGTGGAATGGCAAGATCTAATAATGATCGCATTGAGGTTCATACAACTGGTAAAACTGAATTTGTTTTAAATCCAGAAGGTGTATCTATTGATCTTCCTGACAATGCTACTGCGTCTGATATGAAGCGTAAACAAATTGTAGATTTAAGTGGGTCTGATTTTAATGTTGAAGTTTTAGCAACAGTGGTTCAAGTTTTCAATCCTACTTTTTTTGAGGTTTGTCCAACTTGTGGTAAGCGTGCAAGACTCAATGAAGATAAGCATGTTTGTGCAGAACATGGTGCTGTCGAACCTGAGTTTTCATACGTTCTTAATTGTGTGGTTGATGATGGTACAGGTACGTTGAGATGTGTTTTCTTCCGTGAGCAAGCTCTAAAACTTATTGGCAAAACTCATGAAGATATGCTACATTACAAGGAGATTCCTGAAAAAGTTGAGGAGTTAAAAACTACTATGCTAGGTCAGTTAGTTAAACTTGGCGGTAAGGTTAACAAGAATGAAATGTTTGATCGTTTAGAGTTTAACGTTAGACAAGTAGATCCTAATCCTGATCCTAACGCAGAACTAAAAAGATTAGAGCAGGATCAATAATCTTTCATTTTAGTTTTTTTTTAGTTTTTTTTTAGTTTTTAAATCCCTACACTCTACTACCAAAATATTTATTAATCTCTTTTTTCTTTAACTATTTCAAAATGGAAACAAAAAGGGTGAAATCTAAATCTAAATCTAATAGTACTATATTTCTACTAGGCACATTGCTAATACTATCTATCTTTGTGCTTTCTGGTTGTCAAAACTGCCATGAAAAAACAGTTAAGTATTTTGAAGATGTTCCAATTGTTACATCTAGTGAAGAGCCAGTAATCACAACAGAGTCAAAAGAAGAATTTTATTTAGATGAAGATTGCAAGCAAATTCCAAATTATGAGTTGGATTTTTCAGATCTTATTTGGCTTGAGGGTCCTGTAAAAGGCATTGCAAATCAAGCAAAACGCCAGGTTTTTTTTAAGAATCCCTCTGACGATGAAGCGATTTTTTATTTCGATAAACTTTACATGAATAATGCTAATATTGTTGAGAGGACAAGTCCGTCGTTCAAACAAATTGTTGCTCCAAATTCAGAATCAAAGATTTTTATTGTTTGGAATACAGAGTATGAAACAAATAAAGATGTTTATATCGACTTGGTAAATGAATCTAAACTTCCTCACAATGAAGTTTGCAGTAAAGTTAAAAAGTCAAAGAACATAATAGAAAAGGTAGAATCCACAAAAGTAATTAACAATACTCATTATGAAACTCAGATAAAATATAAGACAATTACTGTTTGTGATTAGTTATTTTTGCTTAGTTCTTTACATTTAGTTCTTAGCATTTACTTTTCAAAAAACAAAAAAATTCAACCAATACATTTAAACATAATAAATTAATCCATAATATAAACTAATAACTAATATTTAATCTAAAATGCTTTTCAAAACACATTTAGCATTCGCAATTTTCTTACTAATTCCACTTCTAAACTTTTTTTCGCCTGCAAATCCTGTTATTTTTATACTTATTTTTCTCACCGCAGCTCTTTTGCCTGATATTGATCATCCTAAATCAAAGCTTGGCAGGTTTGTAAAACCTATTGGTTTTTTATTTGAACATCGTGGTTTTTTCCATTCTGGTTTTGCATTGCTTTTATTCACATATCTTGCATACCAATATCTTTCAGTTACAAGCGCGATAGCAGTTTTCATAGGTTACGCATCTCATATTATGGCAGATACTTTTTCACATCAGGGAATTATGCCTCTTCACCCATTATCTAAATTCAGAATTAAAGGTTTTATGAACACGGGTGGTTTCTTAGAAGTAATTTTGTTATTTGCATTAATTTTGGCAGATGTTTACTTAATAATCAAATTCTAAATGTGTTTTATTAGAAAAATTCTTTTCAAAAAACTAAGAGTTTCACAGTTGTGAAACTGTACAATTTCACAAACCGTAAACTTTAAAAAGAATAAATCATTCACAAGTGTATAAATGGAGCAAAAAGAGGAAAAACTTTCGCGTGCAATTAGTGCTTTTTCTAGAAGACAGATTCTTAGACTGCTTGAAAAACAAGAACTTTCAGTAAAAGATATTGCACAAAAAACAAATTTGTCAGTTTCCCTAACTTCTCGCCATCTAAAACTTCTTTATGATCTTGGTTTTCTAAACATGCGAAAAGAATTTCCAAATAAATTCTATTCTTTAAAATTCAAAGAATTATCTAGCTTGCTCGACGCATATGATAAGGTGATTAAAAAATTATAAATAATAAAAATAGTTTTGGATTCAAAGAATTGTTTTTGTTAGTTATACTAATTGCTTCACCTCTAACTTTACTTACGATGTATTCTTACAATTCACAAACATATTCAGTAGATTCAATCACACATCATCATCTTTCAACATTCGCATCAATCTTAAAATTATTTTCAACTCCTAATTTAATCACAGGAGCAGCTATCTCCGACGCTAATTTAATTTTAAGTACAACAGTTAATGATTCAAATACAACAATAATTGAAAACTCAACAATAGAAGAAATAAACATAACAGAACCGGAATCAAATAATTCTATTCCCAAAATAATTAACTCTGTAATAGAAGAAGAAACAATAGCTGACGAATTTATTTTAGATAATTTGTCTTTAGATAGTCAAGAGATTTTAGATGAACCCTTACTATCCATTGCTGCAGATGTTGCTGGTTGTATGGAGATTAATCTTCTGGGAAGATATACTTTGACTCAAAATATTAATGTGTCTGAGACTGGTTTTGGTGCGGGGACAGATTGTTTTCAAATTAATTCAGATGATGTTGTTTTGGATGGTGCGGGGTTTATTGTTTATGGTAATCTTTCTGGTTTAGGACTTAGACTTAATACTGAAGCTACTACTAATGTTACATTAACTAATTTAGATTTAAGAGGGTTTAATGAAGCAATAAT
>Ga0209045_1000407_pt1 | contig 52180 bp, 74 predicted proteins | sample SaaInlLV_10m_DNA_4_FD_184664 | JGI IMG/M metagenome (GOLD analysis project Ga0209045, IMG submission 184664) | Marine microbial communities from expanding oxygen minimum zones in the Saanich Inlet - Saanich Inlet SI072_LV_200m_DNA (SPAdes) (version 2) | ecosystem: Environmental > Aquatic >...
GACGGGCATCCTGAAGAGCGGGAGCCTGGACCCAGGGCATGGGTCGGGTAACTCTTTCGGGGTGGGGAACACGGACAAGAAGCCACGTCCCATCCAGCAGTCCTACGGGGGTGACACCGGAACAGCGGCCCGGTTCTTCAAGCAGGTGCAGACTCAGGAGGAAGCGTGAACATTGTCCTTCGGCAGGGTGACTGCGTGAAACGGCTCGCCGAATTGCCGGAGGGGTCCGTTCGTGCCTTCATTACAGATCCTCCTTACGGCTTGGAGTTCATGGGTAAGGAGTGGGACCGCTTGGCCCCTGACCCTGACGTGGGCCAGATGTCCAACGCGGGGTTCTCCGACGGCTCCTTCAAGGGCATGAAGGTGCCCTCCTACGGTGCGAACTCCAACGTCAAGTGCCGTACTTGCGGCAAGTGGCGCTGGGATCACGTAGGCCGCAAGTGCGTGTGCGCCGAGCCGGACCTCCCGAACATCAAGGCCATCCAAGGCCATCTGATCGAGGGCTGGCACACCCGGTGGCTGGCAGAGTCCCTCCGGGCACTCACTCCGGGCGGCGTGATCAAGGCGTTCTCCGCCACCAGGACGTATCACCGACTCGCCATGGCCATGGAGGCCGTCGGCTTTGAGATCGCAGGGCTGGAGGCGTGGGGCTACGGGACAGGGTTCCCGAAGAACCTCGACGTAGCCAAGGCACTGGACAGGCTCAAGCACAACACGGACGAGATCTACGAGGTCACGGCCTGGATCCGACAAGCCCGGGACGACGCAGGGATCACCAGTCAGGACATCAACGACGCCTTCGGGTTCGTGGGCATGGCCTCACACTGGACATCCTCCACCTCACAACCCGCCGTGCCCACGTTGGAGCAGGTTCCAACTCTGCTCAAGGTGTTGAAGGACCCGGATATCCCTGAGCGCATTCAGGAACTGCTGATCAACCTGAACCAGTGCAAGGGCCAACCGGCAGAGGACTGGTTCCGTAGGGAGGTTGTAGGGCACGCCAAACGGGGTAACAGCGACAACAGCGTGGTCAATTTCCTGCGCTCTGCGGCCCACGAGTACGACATCACCAAGCCGTTTCGGGAAGAGGCCAAGAAGTTCGAAGGTTTCGGGACCGCCTTGAAGCCTTCGTGGGAGCCCTTCGTGATCGGGAGGAAGCCATGATTATCACCCTGCGACACGGGGACAGCTTTGAACGCTTGAAGGAGATCCCAGAGGACTCCTTGGGGGGAGTCATCACTGACCCGCCCTACCTCATCTCGTTCATGGGCAAGGGCTGGGACGCCGTAAAGGCCGGACAGGCGATGCACGAGTGGCACATCGGGTGGCTCCGTGAGTGCTTCAGGGCGCTCCGGCCCGGTGGAGTCTGCAAGGTGTTCTCGGCGACCCGCACCTACCACCGTGTCGCCCTGGCGATGCAGCAGGCCGGGTTCGAGATTCAAGGGCTGGAAGCCTGGGCTTACGGTTCCGGGTTCCCCAAGAGCTTGAACGTGTCCTCGGACATCGACCGGGTGTTGGGGGCTGTGCGTGAGAAGGTCCGGGTTCCGTCATCAGAGGTCCGCAACCCGAAGAGCTTGAACGGCGGCATCGGGATCGAGGGCGGCGACCGTCCGTGGATCCAAGAGGCCCTGGCCAAGGGCTACCACGAGAAGGACGGCAACGAGGCCGTGACAGACGAGGCCAAGCGGTTCGAAGGCTACGGGACCGCCTTGAAGCCCGCATGGGAGCCCTTCATCGTTGGGCGTAAGCCCACTCTGGAGTTCATGCCCAGCGGGGGGATGGGGATCCACCCATGAGGGTCATCACCGTTGCCAGAAAGCCGCTCTCCGAGACCAACGTCGCCCGGAACGTGCTCAAGCACGGGACGGGAGCCTTGAACATCGACGCTGCCCGGATCGGTACGGGCACGGTGAAGAAGGCCACGGCGGGACGTCGTACTGACTGGGGCTCTGTCAGGGTGGCTGTACCTACGAAAAGGGCACCGGGCAGACCTACTCCACAGAGGGACGCTGGCCGGGGAACCTGATCCTTGAACACCTTCCCGAGTGCTGCTGTACCGGCACGGCCAAAGTACGAGGCACCCGAGACACCCGGCCCGAAGGGGACGGCGGACGTGAGGACAAGAGCCAGTGGCGTATCTGCCCCACAGAAGCCACCAAGAGGGGCTACAGTGGCCCGGACGGACTGGAGGCGGTAGACGTGTGGGATTGCGCTCCGGGCTGCCCTGTGGCCGCCCTTGGGGCACAGAGCGGGGAGACAGGTAACGGATACAGAGCAAACTCGAGTCGGCGTAACCCTGAGTCCGTTGCGGTACAGCTTCCGGGAACGGTAGTGGGGGAAAGAGGCCATGATGACACCGGAACCGCCGCCCGGTTCTTCAAGCAAGTGCAGAATGACCGGGGGGCGTCAGCGTCCACGGGGGTCAATTCAGCTTCAGAGGAGGGGACATGAGCGATCAGATCACAGGGACAAGCGGATTCAAGGCGGAGCCTTGGAATGCGAAGCACTGGGCCTACGAGGCGTCCTACGATGCACCCGACAAGGTCGTTGTGGAGAACGTGGACCTCCGTCCCTTCACCTCGCCGAGGCACAACCAGCGGGTGACCAACACTTGTGTCGCCCAGTCGGTGGTCAAGGCGTTGGAGATCAAGCGCATCCAGATGTACGGCCACGAGGCCCACGTCGATCTGTCCGTCCTGGCCGTGTACTACCTGGCCCGTGAGCTTCAGTTCCCGCCGCAGACGCACGCTGACGATGGGACCTATGTGTCCCACGCCTGCGACGTCCTCCGACGGTTCGGGGTTCCCCCGGAGTCGGCGTGGCCCTTCCTCATGGAAAAGGTCAACATGTCGCCGTCATGGATGGCGATGCGGAAAGCCTTTACCCACAAGATCGAGGCGTTCTACAGGATCCGGTCGACCGGGCAGGAGCGGGTGGAGCGAGTGCGGCAGGCGATCCGGGCAGGCAACCCGGTCGTGTACGGCACTGAGATCGGCCCCAACTGGTTCGGGTACAAGGCCGGGGACGTGTTGAAAGAGGCCGACAAGGTCACGGGACGGCACGCCACCGTGCTCCTGGGCACGAAGGACGGCCTCTTCATCGGCGAGAACTCCTGGGGCAACGGGTGGGGCGACGACGGCTTCTACCTGATGGACCCCTCGGTCATCGCCGGGGACCAGCCACATGACTTCTGGGTCATTCAGGCCCCGTGGGAGGACGAGTGATGCGAACTACGACCCTGATTCTGGCACTGGCGCTGCTGACAAGCTGCTGCAAGCACTACGTCCCGCCAGTGACCCCGATCACCCCCAAGGACGACAACTGCGCCGGGGCGTGCTCCCATCTGGTGGACCTGGGCTGCCCCGAGGGTGAGCCCTTGGAGGACGGCACGTCCTGCACCGAGTTCTGCGAGGCTACACAGTCCAGCGGCCACGCCCTCCGCCCCACCTGTATCATCAGCCTCAAGTCTTGCGACCCCGCCGAGATGGAGAAGTGCCAAGGACCCCGAGAGGTCTTTGACGACTAGCCCCGTCCGGGCCGCCATCAGGGTAAGTAAGGCATGGCCTGGACTGCACGAGATGAAACACGGAAGCAACGAGTCAAGACGGTCATCCCGATCCGTCAGTTGCTCGCCGACTACGGCTACCCCGTTCACGTAACCTCTGATGACCGTGAGGAGCAGTTCCCTTGTGACTTGCACGGGGACGGCATCGACAACACCCCCTCCGCCCGAGTCTACACGGACAACACCTGGTACTGCTTTGTCTGTGACAAGACCCGGGACACCATCTCCACGGTGCAGGAAAAGCAAGGCATCGGGTTCATGGAGGCCATCGCTTGGCTGGAACGGAAGGCCAAGCTCGCCCCTGTGCCCTTCGACCCCAACGAGGTCGTCGAAAAGACACCCTTCCAGAAGATGCAGGAGGCGTTGCGGTGGGTGAGCGAGGAGCGGGACTGGGGCAAGGTACAGAAGCGGTTCGAGAGCTACCTCTACAACGTCACACAGGAACGTGAGATGCCCATGGAAGAGGTGGCCAGGTTCTGGGATGCCCACGACAAGGTTTGCCATCTGGTAACGACGGAGCAGATCTCGGACTTCAAGGGGGCCGCCTTGCTTTCCACAATGCTGGGCCGCCTGAAGGAAGCCCATGCGGGTACATGAATTCACGCTGAACAGTGATGAGTGGGGCGAGGTGAAACTCCTCCGCCCGATCCCACACGGTAAGGACGGGGATCGTTGGGGCGACCTGGCCGTGTTGAAGGGTACGCCGTGGGGTGACCTGATCCCGACCGTGTCCGGTGCGGATATGTCACACGCCCTTCACGGACGCATCACTCCCCTCATGCGGGTCATCGGTAATCCCCCAGTAGCCCAACTGCGCCTGGTTCCGGCTCAGTCTCGCCGATGTGCCGATTACAAGACCTGCGCTATGAGCGGGGAGACATGCCAACCCCATCCCAAGATGCCCGAGTGCTACGTGCCCCCGGGCCTCTCATTCGAGGCCCAGATGGCGGCCCAAACGGTGGTGCTGGCTTGGAAAGAAGGCCGGTACGTCGTTGTGGTAGGCGAGGGCGAGTTCAGCTTCGGGTAGAGTCATGAAAGCTAGGAGGGGCGCATGGATGACGGACTTGATTTCGTAGATCAGCTACTTGCCGAAACGGACGCAGGCAGCCAGATCGAACACCGGGCTTGGATGGACGAGAAGTCGTTCACCCTTGGCACAGAGGCCAATATCGGGGAGATGATCGACGCCTGCATCGAGTCCGGGCGCTACTCCATCGACCTTGAGACCAGTGGACTGGACAACCGGGTCTTCGACGGGTCAACCGTGGACAAGATCGCCGGGATCTGTCTGTCCCCGGACGGTGAGCGGGGCTACTACATCCCCGTCGGCCACGTCACGGTGGACATGGACGGCAACCGCTCGCCGTCACCCAATAACGTGCCATGGCGGATAGCTCACGCCGAGCTTCAACGCCTTGTGGTTGCTACGGAAGAGGGCAAGACTGTCGCCATCTTCCATAATGGGAAGTTCGACCAGGAGTTCCTCCAGTTCAACGGCGATGCCCCGCTGGGCGTGTGGGATCGCCCGAAGATCTGGGACGACACCCTGATCCTTGCCTACCTGGGCAACTCCCGTAAGCGGGACAAGCGGCTGAAGTCACTGTCCAAGGAGCTACTCGGCATCGACCAGGTGGAGTTGAAGGAGTTGTTCCCCGAGGACTGGACGGGGGATCTGGACTTCACAACCCTCGACCCCACCAGCAAGGGCGTCCTCTGGTACACGGGCGGGGACGGCATCTGCACATGGCTCCTGTACCCGATCCTCGCCCCTGCGGTCATCGACCCGGACACAGACGGGCAGACGCAGAGGACCATCTACAGCGTGGAAAAGGGCTGCACGGCCTCAACCCGTTGGATGGAGCGCAACCGCATCCACATCTCCAAGGAGAAGGTGCGGGAACTGATCAGGCTGGGCCAGCAGGAATGGTTCGACTCCATCATGGAGGTCTACGCCGAAGCCCAGACCGTCCTGGGCCGGGACGTGATGCCCGGAAAGTACAAGGCTCTGCGGGAGAACTTCGACCCGGACGACCCGCACAACCTCTTGCCTGCCCAACTGGTACGGGCCGAAGCATTGGCCAAGGTGGAGTTTCTGGACCCGGCAACGCTCATCACGGGCAGGGCCGGTAAGGAGTGGCCGCCCATCTACGACGTCAACAGCCCGCAGAAGCTGGGGACGATGTTCGATGAGATGGGGGTGCCGAACCTCAAGCGGACGGAGAAGTCCGGCCAGATCAAGACGTCCAAGGACGAACTGGAACGGGTCATCGAGGAAACAGGGGCCTCGTTCCCCTTCATGGGCAAGATCAAGCGGTTCCGGGAGGTCAACAAGGCGCTCTCCAGCTACCTGTACCCGATGCTGCTGGACAGTGACCCGACCGATGACAGCGTGCGGATCAACTTCAACGGCTACAAGGTCGACACGGGCCGATTCAGCACCCCGGCCAAGGACGCCGCTCGTGGCCGCCTCATCGGTTGGCCCGCCCTGAACCTCCAGTCGATCCCTGCCACCTATGACCCCAACAGGCCCGCCTGTATGACCCGGCTCCGTGAGTGCATCACGCCCCGTAAGGAGGACGCCTACATCGTCGCCATCGACTATGCCGGGGTCGAGCTTCGCATCGTCACGAACCTCTCACGGGAGCCCAAGTGGCTGACTGAGTTCTTCCACTGCTCCTCGTGCAACCGGACATTCCCGAGCTTCCAAGGCAAGACGACCCCGGCACCGCCGCCGGAGCGCTGCCCTACGTGCGGGTCGGACAAGATCGGCGACCTTCACACGCTGACCGCCCTCTCCATCTACGGGCAGGACGCCACGGAGAAGGACAACTGGAAGGCCCTCCGAGGCTACGCCAAGGCGACGAACTTCGCCCTGTGCTACGGCGGTGGCGGCACGGCTGTACAGCGGGCGACGGGCGTGGACAAGAACGAAGGCTGGCGTATCAAGAACGTGTTCGACAAGACGTACTCCGGCCTCAAGGGCTGGTGGTCTTGGCAGCACCAGTTCGGACGGCAGCACGGCTACGTCCGTACAGCGTTCGGACGGCGCTACCCGGTACCGGACATTACCTCACAGGAAGGCGGGTTCCGGTCCAAGGCCGAGCGCAACGCCATCAACGGGCCGATTCAGGGCACCAGCGCCGACATCACGAAGGCCGCCATGGCGTTCGTCTACAAGGAGTGCAAGAAGCGGGGCTGGCTGGACAAGGTCAAGATGATCATCACGATGCACGACGAACTCGTGTTCGAGATCGACGGTGACGTGCTGGAAGCCGCCATCCATGTCCTCGTCCCGATCATGACCCGCAGCAGCATCATCATGACCCGCAACTGGCCGGTGCCGCTCACCTGTGACGTGGAGATCGGGCGTGACTGGACTGTCCCGTGGGACCTCAACAGCATGCGGCACGGTGAGGTGCGGTTCGACGGGAACAAGAAGATCAAGAAGAAGGACTGGCCCTCCGATGCCGCCATTCAGTACGACAACCTGGCCAACTTCCCGCAGCAACTGGAGACCTTGTTCGTCCAGCAGACTCCGGGTGTTCCCTTGTCCATGGCGACCCCGCCGGGGATGGACCCCGTGGCGAACCCGTCGGAGCACACCCCGCAGCCGATGGCGAGGGTCGAGGTGCCTGACAACCTTCCCACATCTGAGAACGTTTCTGCGGAGCCCCCGGCAGGAGCCGCTGGGTTCCGACCCCCTGTGACGGACGCCCCACAGATTGAGATGGGTGCGCCCTACGAGTACAAGCTCAACTCCCCGCTGTCTGTGGGGATGATCGCTACCTTGGCTGAGATCATCGTGGAAGCCAGCAACGGCACAGAGGCGTCACTTCGGGAGCTTCGCTTGCTCGACTTGAGTGGTAAAGTGTTGCCGTTGAAGGAGACCTTCGGTGTGAACGTGCCCCGAGTGGTCGTAACTACGTTCCACGTTCTAGCGAAGCACAAGGGGCTTTGATGCTGACACCTCTCCAGGTCATCTACCCGGACAAAGTAAAAAGGCAGATCATCTGCGTCCACTGGCGGGATTTCCCGCCGGTAGGGGCAGGTCGGGGAACACCGGAGGAGCTTCGGGCATCCAAGACGATCACAGAGGACGAGTACAGCCGGATGAAGATCTGGGAGCGCATCTGCGGGCAGGTACGAATGAACCGCCGCAAGTGCCCTCAGTGTCCCCACGTCCGCTTCGTGGAGACGCACAACGAATCCCCTTGCATGGTAACGACTGACGGGCGTTTGCGGACACCGCTCGTGGATCTCCCTACGATGGAGAACCTGTCCCGCCGCAAGGTCGTGACGGTGGGGAAGCCGCAGCCTCCGAGAAAGCCCCCGAGGTGAGGGATGTCTGACCTGATCGAAGAATGCATCTCAGACCTGACCGACCGTAAGCAGCGGAACTACAACGACTTCGAGCGAACCTTCTGCGTCCGGTGCCGCAACCCGGCCTGTCAGCGGGCCAAGTGGGCGGAAGACCTGTTCAGTGCCCGTGTAACCACACAGTACGACCGCTACTTCACGGATGTCCTCCGGGCCAAGCAGGGCGACCCTGAGTTCGCTCAGTTCCCTGACTTCGTGCAGATCGACCGGCTACCTGAAGAGGTCAGTGGTGGTTGGGACATGCCAGAGGTGCCTGTGCAGGACGGTCAAGTCCAACAGGCCCGCCCCTCAACTACGGACACCGTGGACGAAGCCGTCAGGCAGTTGTCCAAGGCAAGGGGCAAGGAAGAGCCCACGCTGCCTGACCCCCAGCAGGCAGCCGTGGACGACTTCGTGGAAGAGACCGAACGGATTATGGGGGAGCAGGCGGAACCTCTTGAGGAACCACCCCCAGTGAAGACATCGGAGCCCGCCGCTCCCCCACCTTCCCCTCCTGTACAGCGCAAGCCGCTGGGTAACACCCCGCACCCGCAGGGTGGTGTCGTTATCGGGGGAGATGCCCCGCTTCCGCAGGCCATCCCTACGGGTAGGCCCCATGTGGAGGGCACGGACGAATGGACGCCTCGGGCAGAGAAGATCGTGAAGCCTGGTGCGGTGATTACGATGGGCGGGGGCAACGATGACTGACTCTCTTCAGGGTGCCCTTTCGGTTCTGGTTGGCAAGTTCATGGACTTGGACCCCGAGCTTCAGGCCATCATGGATAAGGCCAAGCAGGGGAAGGTGTCCGAGTCTGACGCTCTGGCGCAGATGAGCGAGTACGTCCAGGCCCACCCCGAACTCATCGAGCGGCTTTCCAAGACCGCCTCACAGGAACTCGCCCCCTTCGGGGAAGGTGCCCTTGAAGCGTTGCGGCCTCCCGGCGGCACGATGCAAGTTGGCGCTGACAGGCTGCCCCGGCTGAACCCTCTGTTTGAGGCAGCCCTGATCGAGCGGAACCAGTACGACGGCGACATCCCCGAGCATCGGACTGGTCCCATGCCGGAGGGTGCTACGCCTGCTGTGTCTGTGCTGACTAGCGCACGCAACCCGGTCGCCGTGGGCAAGATGCTGGAGAACGCCTCTCAGCGTCTAGGCCACGCACTAGACGCCCACGAGGCCGAACGCCGGAATGCCATTGAAGCTATCGAGGCCGGGGACGACGTGCTCAAGCTCATGGGTGAGCACGGTCAACTGGTCCGCAGGGAAGATACGGGCAGCAGGGACCTGATGAAGCGGGGATCCGCTGAGACAGACCTACCGACGTACCGCAGGGGTGAAGTACCTGCCCCAGTACGCACCAGGAGGCCCCCAGCGTCCGCTCTGGCACGCATGGGGGACGAGGACGCCCGTGCGCTCGCCCACAAGTTCTTCAGCACGACACAGGGCCGTAGAACGGCTCTCCCGACGATCCGTGGACTCGTAGCGGACGCTCTCCGGGCGGAGGGCTGGGAAGTCACAGAACGAGACTACCAGGACGCTGGCGGGGATGTCCTCGCTTTCCACGAGTGGTCGGCTACTCTTTCAGGGGCACCAGGCACACAGGCATCCTTCTCCTTCGTGGACACGGCAGCCAAGGCCATGACCCGTAACCTCCTGCTGCAACTCGGCGAGACCGAGAAGAAGCCCGTGGTGTTGGAGGTGGATACCGTGAACGCCCTCGATACCCGTGCAGTGGGATGGGCGGCCCGCCTTCTGTAGGAGGTTCCCGTGACGACCGGCGTGATTTCACACCAGAATCTGCTCTCCGAACTGTCTGTGGCCATCCAACACGTCCAGAGTCAGGGCGGTTGGACAGTGCTCCTGTGCCCCTCAAGCGGCGTTGCTCTCCAAGCGGCCACGACACTGGCAGCCCTGGTTCCTGGTGACGTTGCCTTTTCTGGACGCACGGCATCCTTCTCTGACGGTAAGATCACCGTAGTAGAGGCTCACGAGGAGCCTGCAATCCCTGACCCCTTCTGGTTGCGGTTCCTGGGTTGGGGTGAGACGGACATCACTAGCGGGGTGACAGCGTGGCGGACGAGGGCAGCCGGAGTACTCTCACAGGGGTAGAGGAACGGGTCTGGACCTTCCTGGTACTGGGAGACCAACCTTTCCGACTGGCCCTCCCCAACAACCCCATCCTCGATCACCATGGCGGCCCCAAGCGAACAGACTGGCGACTCGTAGGCACCCGGGCGCTCATGGAAGCGTCCAAGGAGCACATCCAGGAGCAAGGGGCCACCGTCACCGTGTACATGCAGGATGAATCCCCGGAACAACTGAGGATCCGGGAGGACAGGTTACGAGGCACCGGGACTCAATAGGCTGACTATACGAACCATCCTAGTGAGGCCTGGAGGGCCGTATATCAACTCCGAACGTGGGAGAGAGAAATGAGCCAGACACCCGAACGCACCGCCGTCAAGGCGTCGCTCCTGCGGAAGGCCGCCCAGAACCCGGCCCTCCGGGAGCGTCTCCGCAAGGCTGGCCTGGTCCCCGAGCGCACGATGACAGCGGCGCAGCGGGCAGACCTGGCCGACGTCATCCGCATCGCCCGGGGCACCGATGAGTCCCCCGAGGTTCTGCTGGGCACGAAGGCCGCCGCTAATCTGGTCGTGTTCACCCCGGCCAAGAAGGCTTCCGTGATCGGGGCCGCCGTTGAGCGTGTCGACATCACAAAGATGCCGGGCTTCTCTCCGATGCAGCTTCGCCAGCACATCGACCGGGTCTCGGAGGCCCGCCGGGAGATCGACATCATCTCCAAGCGGTTCGCAGACGAGTTGAAAAAGATCAAGGCCCTGGAGAAGGAAGAGAAGGCCGGGATCGCTATGCTGGAGAAGGCCGCCAAGGCTATGGAAGACAAGGGTCATTTCTGCGTACAGGCTGAGAAGGCCCTCATCAACTTCACGGTCTACTCGCAGGACAAGGGCCCCGGCATCAAGCAGATGATCGCCCGTCCCGAGGATTCCAAGTTCGGGGATAAGGCCGGTGACCTGTTCGGTCGTATTGCCACCAAGCTCGGTAAGGAGATTGCGGGTTCGGTCGAGGCCATGTACCACGAGTGTGAAGTGGACCTGACGCATGCCGCAACGTGTCTGCGTGGCTTGAAGGTCGTGTCGAAGACGAGCAGCCTCAAGCAGGCCAGCCTCAAGCAGGCCGGTATCGTGGATGCCGTCGTCGGGATCAAGGAATGGTTCGCTGGCCAGAAGAACAGCCTTGCCGCCCGCATCCTGAACTTCGCCGGGACGGTCAAGACCTGGGTCAAGGGCTTCTCCGAGCGCACCAAGGTCGTTGGCAAGGCTGAGAAGAGCCTCGAGAAGGCCCTCTCCAGCGCCAAGTCCCAGACCGACAAGATCCTCGCCGGGGCCCTCTAGCCCACAGGAGTTCCAATGAGCACTCTCCGCACCGCCGTCATCAAGCTGGCACAGGACAACCCGGACCTCCGGGAACACCTGGTGCCCGTCCTTCGCAGGACAGCAGCCCCAGCCATCTCCGACAAGCAGTTCGATGCGCTTCGTCCGGGGTCAAGATTCTGGGCCAAGGTGAAGGGTCCGTGGTCGGCGGGTGAGATCGAGTTCCAGGTAGGTCGGTCGTCGTACTCCAAGAAGTACGACGTCCACAGCAAGACCCTGCTTCCCATCGGGGAAGACGGCAAGCCTGAGAAGACCCGCACGAAGTGGATCCTGTTCAAGCGGGACACAGGGGTCACGATGGCTCACGGGAACATGGGCGTCGTCATTCAGAGCGCCCGCTTCTAGCCCTTCGAGTTCGCCAGCTTCCAACGAAAACGATCAACCCAAGTCGCCTGGTGCAGAGCGTAGTACACGTCTCTCGCCCTCTCAGCCCCATTCAACGCCTGGTGGACCCTCGGTTCTGGGGGAATCCCGATGAACTTGCAGATGTTGAACAGCGACAAGCTCCCCAGGCCCAGCGGGACGAGATGCTCGTAGGCCAGCGTGGCGACGTCTACCAGATGGTAGTCGATGCGGAGATCCATGCTCAAACGCTTGATCGAGGCGTTGATGAAGCCCACGTCGAAGCGGGTGTTCTGGCCCCCGATTACGGCACCCTCCATGAAGGCCACCAGTTCTGGTAGCACCATTGATAGGGGTCGGGCGGACGCCCACGCCTCCTCCGTGTAGCCATTGACTTCCAACGCCTTCGGGTGGGCGTCCTCGATCCGTTCCGGCTTGATCTTGGCCTCGTAGAACGAGGGGGTGTCGCCGTCCGGGTACGCCAACACGGCGGCCACTTCCAGGAGTTCGTGCTTGTGGGGGTCCAGTCCCGTGGTCTCTACGTCCACAAACACAAGGGGTCGATCTTTCAGAGCAGGATGTTTCGGCATGTTGTCCTCCAGTTTCCGACTAACCTACTCGTCCGGCCCTTGAAGTAGCCCTACCCGCCAAAGTTTCAGATCAAAACCCGAGATTCGGGGGGGTCGAAGTTCGGAGCAGTCGGGTAAAAGTTTCAGACCCGGAGGGTTTGGAGGCACTACATGGCCCGAAAGAAAGAACCATTCACGACACCGTTGCGGGAGGATTGGGCTGAGTCCATCCTGCGGGCACCGTCCAAGGCGGGAGAGAAGACGGTCTATGATCGCCTCGCCGAAGCCCGTGCTGAACTGGAGAGTGCGGTAGCAGAGGCTGCGGACGCACTACGGACAAACGCCCTGGCCCATGCGGTGGCTGCTGCCGCCTCACAGGAAATCACTCGAAGGGGTGAGACGTCCCTGTTCGTCAGCGATGACGGGGTGGTGATGCTTCATATTGCGCCGTACACAAGGGGCGGCGGACGGGGCTGGACATCTGATCTCCCCACTCTGGGGGCGCTTCGGGAACGGGCACTCAAGATCGGGATCGACCCGGAACCCTTTGGCCGGTCCAAGCGTAAGCTGCTGGACGCCATCAAGGAGCAGGAGGCCAAGGACAAGCGGCCTCGCAAACGCATCAAGACCGCACCCGCTGTTGGTCCCGTCACTGTCGTCAATCCCTCCTCGCTCCCCTTCGGAGAACCTGACCCCGACTAGGCCCCCGGTTTTCGGGCTATGAGGGACCAATCAGTAGAGAGGTGCCTCATGACAACGCCCAAAGGCGACTGGTGGGACAACAACACCGGCCAGAACATGCTGAAAGGGGTCGAGGGCGACCCGGACAACATCCCCGTCCTACCCGGCTACAGCATCACAGACTTCCTCCGGCGTATTCCTGAAGCACGGGCTGCCTTCAACCGGCAGATCGGCAACATGCTCCCCGAGGAACAGGAACGGCTGCACCTCCTAGCGAACTGCGTGGACGGGTACGATCCCTACGACCGCACGTTCATAGAGGACACCTTCATGGCGTCCCAGAACACCGCAGGTATCCACACGACCGGAAGGTACGGTGGCACCCGCAGGGGAGGAAACAGATGACGACCACACGTACAGACCACGAAGCCAGCCCTCTCCAGTCCAAGAAGTTCGTCGCCTTCCTGGTCGCCTACGTCTGTGCCACAGCGGTTGAGGTACTGGTCATCGCCTCTCACTGGGGGACAATGCCAGCCGGAGCCGTGGCGCTGCTGTTGGCCGCCATCATCGTGCAGGGGTTCGTGGCCACGGGCTACATCATCGGTGTCGCCGCCTTGGACAAGTACGTCCGGGTGGCTAAGATTGCCGCTGACGCCGGACAGGCCATTACCATGAAGGGCTTGACCATCGACACGCCCAAGCCCGCCCCGCCCAAGGAAGAGAAGAAGCCCCCGAGCGAGGGGTAGTGTGCAACTTGTCCTGATGGACTTCACGGAGGAGAATCATGAACCGAACACTGATGATCGCCTTGGCACTGCTGATGGTGTCGCCCTTCCTGATGGGGGGATCGTGCAACCAGCACGTCGTGCGTGACCGGACGGTCTTCCAGGCGGAGACGGACCTCGCCGAGCAGATGGCGCTCCAGCCCGCCGCCACCCTCAAGGCGTTCCTGTTGGAACACTGCACCTGTGACGCCGGGAACTGGGTCGGGGTCGAGTGTGCCAAGGCCGCCAAGCTCGTCCTGACGGTCGAGACCCGTGCGCCGTACCACCGGGCGATGGCTCAGTACAACGCTGGGATCACCGACGAACGGCCCCCGAAGACGCCGCCCGTCATTCCCGCACCCGGAACTCTGTGCCCTGCACCGCCCCCGACACCCGCAACCCCGGCACCTGGCCAGTAGGAGGTAGACCATGAGCTTCGACCTCAAGCAGTTCCTCGACGATCTCGTCCCCGTGTTGGGCGAGGCAGGCGTGAAAGCCCTCTCCGGTGAACTCGACGACCTGGCCGCTGGTCAGACGGGCTGGAAGCAGAACGTCCTGGCCCTCCTGTCCGAGTCCGTCGACAAGTTCGGCCCCGAGGGCATCAAGATCGGTATGGACGCCATCGACAAGCTGTTGGCTGGTGAGGCCCCCGTCATCGACTGGGCTGACCTGGCAACCGCAAGTGACATCGTGGCCGCTCTCCAGAACGCCGAAGCGGATCACCGAGACGAAGTCAGCGCCTTCACGGTCAAGCTGTCCCACGCCTTCGGCAAGATCCTCGGTGCCCTGGTGCGTGGTTTGGCGATGGGATAGGAGGATCACATGGGACTCCCCCACGTAGGCCGCATCCGAGAGATCAAGAAGCAGGCCCTAGAGGCCGAGCATCGTGAGGATCACAAGGCGAAAGCCAAGGCCACCGCCAAGGCTGGGGACTCCGAGATCCTCAACCCCTACGCCGTGCCTGCTGACCGCAAGGTCGAGGTGGACGTCGGGGCGATGAAGGTGACCGTCACCCCTGGCCCGGACGAGACCTTCGGCACCCCGGACGACAAGGTCGTCATCAAGCCCAAGAAGGCCAAGAAGGCCAAGAAGGCCGCCCCACTGTTCGATAAGAAGAGCACGGTAGCCGACTTGAAGGCCCTGGCGGCGAAGAACGGCATCGAAGTCTCCTCCAAGGCCAAGAAGGCCGAGATCCTCACCCTCCTCGAAAAGCACCTCGCCTAGCACACGTCCCGCTCCGACGGGTATTGTGAAGCCGATGGAGATGCTTATCCACAAGTACATCCCTGACCGGATGTACGGTTTCACGATAGACGACCAGGGCAGGCAGGCTTTCTTTCACCTGGGTGCCTTCCAGCCGGGTCCCTCTCCGGCCCTCCATGTCCGCTGTGCAGCGTGTTCCCACGACGAATGTTCCTGGATCGAGGCCCCTCCGCCGCCGATCCACGGGGAACGGGTCGAGGTGACCGTCAACCTTGAGGGCCCACAGGAATCCTCACCGAGAGCCTCCCGTGTAGTCCGCATGGACCCCCCGCTCATTGAGACCGGGGTGGTTGATGTGTTCTACAGCAAGCGGGGGTTCGGTTTCATCAAGGGCGAGCACAGCAGCTTCTTCCTGCACCGCAGCGAGATGCTCGACGGGAAGGTCCCCATCCAAGGCCAACAGGTTCTGTTCTGTGTAGGGACACGGGACGGCAAACCGAGGGCCTGCTACATCAAGGTGTGTGAGCCATGAGCGACGACGACCGCAACATGTTCGGGGGGAAAAACCCCCGTGGCCTGTACGTTCCCATGTCAGAGGACGAGCAGGAGGTCCTGGAACGGCTGGTCCAGTCCAAGGACCTGGTTCTGGACATCAAAGGCTGGGCCGTGTTGGAGAACCCGAAGCTCATCGTGGGCGATCTCCGTGTGGGCATCCCGTTCACGCTGAAGTTCTCCGGTGGCATGACCCGGATCCAGTTCCTCGACCTGGAACTGAAGAAAGCCAACGGAATGCTGATCTTCAAGCAGCGCATGCCCGTTCATCCACCGATCCAGGCCATGCCGGGTATGGAGGTGGGCCTCCAATGGGACATCGCCATCGATCACATGGACCCTGATTTCGTGAAGCTCATCAAGCCTGGGGCTATGGGCATCACCAGCCGTCGTCTGGACAAGGAGACGGGGGAGCGCACAGCAACGGGCAACATGCTCCTGGACGCCTCTGGCCGCAGAGCACTTCGCTTGATTGATGATGACGCCAAAAAGATCCGTCAGCAGGACGCCGCCAAGGTAGCGTCCCTCTCCAGGGGCGGGAAGAACCCCGACGTGTGACCCGGTTGCCCTTCTATAAGGTTCGCCTGGTAGGAGGAGCCATGACCTTGTCACCCCGACACCTAGCACGCAGAGACGAAGCCCTAGCCACTCGGATCGCCTCCATGGTGATGTCCGGGGAGCGCCGTCTGGGGATCATGGATGCCGCTTTCAACCTCCGGGAAGTAGCCAAGAACCTGATCCTGGTTGAAGACCACCTCTATCATCCCCACAAGTTCTGCCCGGACTGCATCCGAAAGCACCTCCTGACTGTGGAAGCACTGGCAGAGGAGGCCGTGACGCTGGGCCAGACCGCCGTTTGGCAGGACATCTCCGAAAGCATCGCCGAGCAGGCCCGCAACTGGCTGGTCGACGTGACGGAAGAGAAGGGTAGCCGGGAGATCGCCGACTCGATCCGGCAATACCGCAAGGCCCTGGTTCCCATGGTGTTCGATCCACGGGATATGGAAACCCGGGTCGCTTCCTTCCACGAAGCCCGCCACCAGCTATGTCCCCACGGGTAAAGTAGCCTCCAAAGGCTGCCTTTTCGGGTAGTCCTTCTGCACAGTCAGGAGGCTCGATGGAACCTGTAATCATTCCCCGCCCTTTGGGTGACAACCCGCCCAAGGCGACGTTGCTGTACGGTCAGGATGTGTTGGCAACACTACGCAGCATGCCTGACAAGTCCGTCCACATGGTCGCTACGTCGCCGCCCTACTGGGGTCTCCGGGACTACAAGGCCGAGGGACAGCTTGGGATGGAGGCGACCCCACAGGAGTTCGTCGCCCGGTTGGTGGAGATCTTCGATGAGATCGGGCGTGTCCTTCGGGACGACGGCACCGTTTGGTTGAACCTGGGCGACACCTACGCAGGGGGAGGCCGGAACTCCGGCAACACCCTCGACAACACGTCCGCCAAACAACAGTCGCAGATCCACTCGATGGATTGCGGCAAGCAGGATGTCCCGCCGGGGTTGAAGACGAAGGATCTGGTGGGGGTTCCTTGGAGGGTCGCTCTGGCCTTGCAGGCGGCGGGCTGGTACTTGAGATCGGATATCGTCTGGTGCCTTTCTGGTGGGACGTGGCTTTACGTCCGCACGCAGAGGGGTGACATGCCGATGACCATCAAGGACATCGCACGATTAGACCCGTCCACCGTGCAATTGTGGAATGGTGCAAAGTGGACACAGCTATTGGGGGTGGGTAAGAGTGCCCGTCGTGGGGATGAATTAGAGATTGTGCTTCGTAGCGGTGAGCGTTTTTCCTGCACGCCTTCGCATAGGTTCCCCACAGGACGTGGGTTGCAGGAAGCCTGCAACATATCTGTTGGTGATGTATTGCAGTCATGTAGGTTGCCACAACCGGAAATAGTTAAGGATTGCGTCATTGATGATGATGCAGCGTGGTTTGCCGGGCTCTATATTGCGGAAGGTTCACGGTCGGGAGATACGATTCAGTTTGCAGGACACTCAAAAGAGACAGCACGGTGGGATCGGATTCAGATCATCGCAGCGAAGTTCGGTGGTACGGCAACAATGACTGTAGAGGGAAACAACCAGTCAATCCGGGTCTACGGCAAGGTTTTGAGTGCTCTCCTAGAGGAACTTGTGAATGGGCGTACCTCACACGACAAGAGTTTTGCTCCGGTTGTCTGGCGGTATAGCAACGCCTTTATCTCTGCGATGGTCGACGGCTATCTGTCTGGAGACGGGCATCATGATGGGGACCGCTGGCGGTTAGGCTTTTGTCGTAACTACAACCTAGAGAGGGACTTGCGGACAGCATGTGCAAGGTTGGGCTATAGCCTGACATTGAACCTTGCGAGCGTCAAGTATGCCGGGAAACTTGTGCCGACGTTCCGGGGAGAACTCCGTAAAAGCCGAAGCGGTCACTTCAACGAGAAGGATCGCAACGAGGTCATGGCTATACGCAAGGCTCGGTGCCGGAACGTCTATGATCTCGGTGTGGCCGATGCCCCAAACCTGTTCGCACTAGCGTCCGGCATTCTGACACACAATTCAAAACCCAACCCGATGCCGGAGTCCGTAACGGACAGGCCGACCAAGAGCCACGAGTACATCTTCCTGCTGACCAAGAAGGCGTCGTACTTCTACGACCGTGAGGCCATCAAGGAACCATGTTCGGCCTCTACTTTGGGCAACAATGCTGTGGGAACAGAGAGGGTGCCCGACTTCGAACGAGCTTCCCTAAACTACGGAGAGGGCACATCTGCCTCACGACGTTGTGCTAGGGGGGAGGTAGGTGGTAAGGGGGGCCGTAACAAGCGTTCCGTTTGGACGATCTCTCCGAAGCCCTACCCAGGCGCACACTTCGCCGTGTGGCCTCCTGAGTTGGTGGAGGTGATGGTAAGGGCGGGGACGAGTGAGAAGGGCTGCTGTGCGGCTTGTGGTGCGCCCTACGCCCGAGAAGTGGTCAAGCGGCTGCCCAACCGGGACACGGGGGCCTCGACCGGCGGTGACCCGGACAGAAAAGACGGGGGCACGAGGGAGCAGGACCCTTCCGGCAAGGGCGGCAACATCATGGCTACCAAGCGGGTAGCTGGCAGCAACTGGACTACGGGCTGCTCCTGTGAGGCCGGAACCGTCCCCTGCACTGTGCTGGATCCGTTCAGCGGTTCCGCTACGACGGGGGCCTTGGCCCTCCAGTTGGGCCGGGACTACATAGGCATCGACATCAACCCGGACTACCTGCCGCTGGCACAGGCCCGCCTCCAAGGGCTCCCGGCACCGTCCGGGGATGAACCGGACACGAGTGTGTTCGATCTGTTTGAGGAGTGAGCATGAGTATCGGCGAACCACTCGTTCTGCGGCGGCCCCTCGGGGATGACCCGCCCAAGGCGACCCTTTACTACGGTGAGAACGTCACCGAAGCCCTCCGCCGTCTACCGGCCAAGAGCGTACAGATGGTCTGCACGTCGCCGCCCTATTGGGGTCTCCGATCCTACGGCGTGCAGGAACAGATATGGGGAGGCAACCCAGAATGTGACCATGACTGGTTCGGAGATGACGGCTACACGGGTCACAGGGGTAACAGGGGACAGGTGCCACAGACCAAGTGGAAGGCCGTGGATGTCTACCCACAGGCCACGACACCCGTAGAACAGGCTGTCTGCCGTAAGTGCGGGGCGTGGAAGGGTTGCTTGGGCCTGGAGCCCACCCCAGAGGGCTACGTGAAACACATGGTCGAGGTGTTCCGGGAGGTCCGCCGGACGCTCCGGGACGACGGCACGGTGTGGTTGAACCTTGGTGACACTTACATGAGTCACCCGGCCAACGACCTGTCCGGGCTGGGCGGCAAGGAAGGCTCCCGGATCAAGGGCACCGACGGTTACGAGGATTCCCTGACAGTCCACCACCGGCCTAACCCGACGGACGTGGGGTTGAAGGACAAGGACCTGGTCGGCATCCCTTGGCGTGTAGCCCTCGCCCTACAGGACGACGGCTGGTATCTCCGTAGCGACATCATCTGGGCCAAGCCGAATCCTATGCCATCCTCTGCAAGGGATCGTCCTACGAAGGCGCATGAGTACATCTTCCTGCTGACCAAGCAGCCACAGTACTTCTATGACGCTGAAGCGATCAGGGAACCCTACGAGGGTCTAGGCAAGCCCCGGGCCTTCGCCAAGAAGGGGAACGATGACCGGGGTGACACGGGTCGAATGTATGAGGCGGATGATAAGGGTGGTCGGAACAAGCGTACTGTCTGGACGCTTCCCACACAACCCTATCCGGGGGCTCACTTCGCCGTGTGGCCTCCCAAGCTCGTTGAGCCCATGATCCTGGCAGGTACATCCAAGAAGGGATGCTGCTCCAAGTGCGGGGCTCCTTGGGTTCGTCAGGTGGAGCGGGGCCGGGAGCCGCACCCCGACCGCTGGTCCAAGACCAATGATGGGGTCCAGTTCGACCCGGACGCCAACGCCTACAGCGACGGAGTGGGCCTTGGGGTTTCCATCACGTCCAAGACGGTCGGGTGGGAGCCTTCCTGTGAGTGCGAGGGGGCGGAGGTCCAGCCCTGCGTCGTCATGGACATCTTCAGCGGTTCGGCCACCACGGGCATGATTGCGATGGCCCACGGGCGGGACTACGTCGGTCTCGACCTGAGTGCGGACTACTTGAGGCTCGCCGAAAGCCGGATTCTGGGGCTGGCAGCGCCCACAACTGACGATGATGACAGCGACAACCCGCTCTTAGACATCCTCGGCGAAGAGGACCGCTAGGCTTAGCCCCACCTTCAAAAGGGTAGAACAGGTAGCACCATTGACGGAGGGCTATCTATGGGTACCCGAAAAGTTCTAGTCGCTGGGGGCCAGTCGGTCCACATGCAGGGCATGTTTCAAGACAACCTCAGACCTCACGGAGTCGAGATCGGATGGGTGTACGGAGGCGGTTCGGAGAAGAACTCCTTCAATGGGATACCCCAAGGATGCGAGGGGGTCCTCATCATCCGGGACTACATCGGCCATCTCCTATCGGGGAAGGTCATCCGGGCTGCCAAGGAGGCCAACCTACCCCTTGCGATCATTTCCCGTAAGTGGGCGGTGGCCGAGCCGATCCTACGAATGCAGGGCATCCTAGCCCCCGCAACAGCACCCCCGGACAAGGTCAAGATCAAGGCCCTCAACGTACAACCCGCAGCGGTTGAGTACATCTGCAACGAGCGCAACTGGGGTCGCATCCCCCGACGGGCGGAGGTAGAGGCGGCGCTACGACGAGCCTACGGCCCAAAGATCCCGTTCCCCAACCGGGAGTACTCCAAGGCCGCCCGTGAAGCGGCGGAACTCGTGCCCCGTCCGGGCATGTACCTGGCGCAGAAGAACGACGCAGAGGACATCACCCTCTCAGTCATCGAGGACGACCCCTTGCTGCTGGCGAAGAAGGACAGCGAGATCCTAGAGTACGTCCGCACGTTCGGGGACGTAGATGAGAACTTCACCCAAAAGGCCCTCGACGGCATCCGTGCCCGCCTGCTGAACGCCGCCACCAAGGTCAAAAACAACGCCAAGCACCCGGACGTTCAGTTCCGCATCCGTCTGGTGCGGCAGGCCGCCCGACGGGCCTACACAGCCTTCAAGGACGGTGGTCCGTGGCCGTCCGAGATGGCCGGACTGATCAAGAAGGCCATGCTGATCCCCCCGCAGAGCTACGTCCTACAGGACATCCGCCGAGAGGTGTTGGGTGAGAAGGCCGTCATCCTGAAGAACGCCCCGCAGTGCCAGTCCTACCTGTCAAAGCGCCTCCCCTCCGCCGTGTTCAAGGATCTCGCAGAAAGCGGGCTGATCTGGGCTGTGCTGAACAAGGGCCGCTGGCTTTCGTCCTACGTGGCCATCGATGCTTACGTGGCGGCCAAGATGGCTCCCGTGGCTGTGGTCACCCCCACCGAGCCGCCTCCGGTGCAGGAAGAGGCTCCCGATGCGGGGGTTGCTGTTCCAACCCCCGAGCCGACGCCGCCCGAGCCCAAAGCCCCCGACAGCACAGAGGGCCTCCTGTTCGTCATGGCGGATCTGCTGGAGGAACAGGTGGGCACGAAGGTCGCCGGGATCGTGGAAGGGGCGATGACACAGGTGTTCCAACGCCTCACGGCCATCGAGCAGCGGCTGGCGAACCTCGAGTGCCGTCCGGCGCAGCCCATGGCCCGTGACACCATCCAAGACGTCATCGACCGGGCCGGAGGGGCGGAACTCCGCCTGACTTTCGGGGCATGTTCCAACCCAAAGGGCGACAAAACCCCCTCTGATTCCTGAACGCCGACCCGACTTTCCACCCACATCTGACCCCATAGAGAACCGCAGGAGAACTCCAGCCACCATCGAAGAGTTCCGGTTCTGGCGCTCCCTGCGGCCCTTTCATAAGTTTGGGCCTAGCCCTGGAGTGGAACTTAACGCCCAAGGTTCCTTCTCATAGGCCCCATCCAAACTTCTCCGCCTAAACAAGCACCGACCCCGACTATTGTTGTGCAACTATTGACCTTTTTGAACGGGGGCCTTTCGGTGGGGGTTAGGCTTAGCCCTTCTCCAGACGGGGTAGATGGAACAGGAGGAGAGATGGAAGCGCCTGCAATCCACTACGACACGATCCTTGGGGCCAACCCGGTATGGAAAAGCTGCATCTCGGAGGGCCTCAAGGGCAACTTGCGGCCCTTCGGGCGGGAGGAGTTGATCCTGTCCCACGGGACACCCTCCGGGGTGTACTTCCTGCATGCCGCTCTGGCCTACGCCAAGGCTGGGCAACAGGTGTTCTGCGTGGGGCCCCGCCTTCAACAGATGCTGACGGACACGGACGTGTCCAAGGTGCCCGAGGACTTCCTGAAGTTCCCGTACCCCTGCGTCTACGTGGCCACCCCGGACTGCCCGTGGGAGATCTTCGGGGGGATCACGGGCATGCATCAGGTGGGCGGCTTCTACATGTACCAGAAGAGCGCACGGGAACTCCTGTTCGCCATCTGGGGCAAGGCCAACGAGAACTCACAGACGACGGACGACGACGCTACCTTCTGGCTCCTGTTGGACTTGGACAAGGTTCCACGCACGTCGGACACCACCGGCGTCACTCTCATGGACTTTGAGGCGTACCTCAATCAAGTGCTGTCCGATGCCAGTGCGGACGCTTCCGACCCGGCCTTGCAGGTAGACCCAGAGGACGCCATCGCCACGGCCAAGGACGCCATGTTCCTCGTCCGGTTGGGCTTGAACCTCGTGCTCTACTTGAACAGCCTCAAGGTGGAGAAGGAGGAGGACCACAGCTTCCGATCCAAGCGCAAGGCGCTGATCAGGGGCCACAAGGACAAGATGGCCCGGACGAAGAGCCCTGGGAAACGCAAGAAGGCGGAGCGCCAGTTCGAGAAGGCCCTTGCGACCACCTCAGAGGCCATGATCGTCTGGATCGGCAAGTCCTTTGAGGAGAGCCCGCTCAAGGACGGCAACGTGGTCGTCCGTCCCGAGGGTACAGGCCGAGCGTGGACGACACGCAGGGGCCACTTCCACTACTACTGGACAGGCCCACGCAAGGCCGATGACGGCCAGTGGCGGCGAGACCCTTTGGGGAACCGCATCTACGGGGACAGCAAGGTGCTCAAGTGGGTGGCCCCCGTGTACAGGGACTTCTCCGCTGTGTTGGAGTCCCGTGGTAAGCAGTACCGTTTCAGGGAGGAACGTAAGGACTACCCGGTGGAGGAATAACCCCTCAACAGTGCGCCCCGGAGGGCCGATGCTCCCCGGTAGACCGTGTATAGATCGCGGTTTTGGATGAACCACCAACCAGGTCATGACAGACGCCCCAGACCCCCGAACCCGAACGGGACAGCACGAGTTCGACCTTCAACAGCAGGCCATGCGGATCCGCAAGGACACGGTGCCTATTGAGGTGACGAAGGAACTGCTGGACAACTCACACCTCTTGTTGGAGGAGGCCGCAGCGGATAAGCAACGGCAGTCACTGGAGATCAGTCGCCTGCGCCGGGAACTGACCGCCCTCCACCAGATGATCGAGGACAGGGACACCCGCATCATCTCGATGGCGGATGAGATGCAGGCCCTACAGGAGTGTCCCTTGACGGGCCTCCTGTCCCGCCGCCTGTTTGAGTTCTCGTGCAACAAGGATCTCCTGCAATCCAAGCGGCGGGCCTTCCTGCGGGATTCGGAGGATGGGCAGCTTCGTGCCTTGAGTTCCGTAGCCTTCATGGTGTTCGACCTTGACCACTTCTCGTGGGTGAACAACACGCACGGGCACCTCGTCGGGGATAAGGTGCTCAAGGACATCGCCTCCCTGCTCCGGCACTCCTACCGGGACCATGACATCTGGGGGCGCTGGGGCGGCGAAGAGTTCACCATCTACCTGCCTTTCTGCCCGACCCGGCTGGCGGTTCTTCGTACCTTGGATGTGCGGAAGCGGCTCGCCCGCTTGCAGTTCGGCCCAGAGGACGCCCGGTTCAGCGTCACCACGTCCGTAGGCGTCAGCTACCTGAAGTCGCCCGACGACACGCTGGAGGACCTGTTCGGACGTGCGGATAAGGCCCTGTACTATGCCAAGGAGCACGGCAGGGATCAGATCGTTGTAGAGCACGACGGCAAGTTCATCCCGATCACGGATGAAGCCCAACTCGAAACTACTCCCCTCCCCTAAGGCTTAGCCGCCCGAATTTACGGGTAGAGTTAACAGGAGACGACCCCCTAGGGGAGGGAGCGATGGACAGGGTATTGGACAACATGCGAAAGCGGCACGACAAGCAGCTTACCTATATGCGGGGGATGCTGGACGGCATGGGCTTCTACAGGGCGCTTGAAGCTCTGGAGTTCTCCGCCCGGTTGGAAGAGGGGCGTGTCCGCAAGGACGGCGAGACCCCGAACTTCCATCACCAGCTACAGGTAGCAAGGCTGGTGTCCACCTTGCTCCCCCACTGTCTCCACCCAGAGGACACGATCACGGCGGCCTTCCTGCACGACGTGCTGGAGGATCACCCGAACGTCGTCACCCGTGGCATGCTGGAAGACCAGTTCGGGCACGACGTCACCAGCGCCATCTGGAAGCTGTCCAAGAAGCACGGCGGCTTGGTCAAGTCCGCAGACACCTACTTCGGCGAGATGGCCCGGTGCCCCATCGCTTCGGTGGTCAAGCTGGCTGACCGGGCGCACAACCTGCACACGATGCAGGGGGTGTTCACCCCGACCAAGCAGGAAGCCTACGTGACGGAGTTGGACGAGTGGTTCTTCCCAATGCTCAAGGAAGCCCGCCACCGCAACCCCCGCCAGTACGGTGCCTACGAGAACCTCAAGATCCTGCTGCTGTGCCAGTACGAGATCCTTTTCCACCTGATCGAAGCACGCAAGGGGGGCGACCCGGATGCTACTTGAGATGGCCATCGCTGACAGCTACGGGGCGGGGCGTGAGTACGTGGATCCAGACGCTACCCGAGCGTCCAACGACCTGCGGACGTACCTCCAGCACCAGAAGTGGAAGGAACTCCGTCCCGGCTACTACACGGACGACACACAGATGGCCATCGCCCTTGCCGAACTCCTGATCGAGTTTTGGGGGTTGGGATGGCGGGAGATCTCGACCCTCGACTGGGCCAACAAGGTCGTCGAGGTGTTCAAAAGAGACCCCCGTGCCGGGTACGCAGGGGGCTTCTACAAGCTCCTCCAAAACGTCGAGGACGGCACCGATCTGGTCAAGCGCCTCATGCCCCACAGCCACAAGAACGGCGGGGCGATGCGGGCGGCCCCGTGCGGGTTCCTCGACAACCCCACGGAGGTCATCGACTGTGCGATGTGGCAGGCCAGCCTCACCCACGCCACCTACGAGGGGATGATGGCGGCGGCAGGCTCTGCTCTCCTCGTCTACGGGTGCCGCACCGAAGTGCCCAAGGAGGATCTCCCCAAGCTCCTCGCCTCGTACCTCCCCGGCTACGCTTGGGAGTCCGAGTGGGACGGGCGTGTGTTGGCTCCGGGGTTCCATGCCGTCCACGCCGCCCTGACGGCGATTGTGAAGGGGAACACCCTGTCCTCCGTCCTGTGGGAGTGCATCAACTACACGGGCGACGTAGACACCGTGGCGGCTATCGCTGTGGCCGCTGCCTCGATGCACCCGGACATCCCGAACAACCTGCACCCGGATCTCTACGACGGGCTGGAGACCGGCCCCTACGGACACAAGTTCCTGATCGGGCTGGACGAGTCCCTGAAGGGCGTGTTCCTCGACCCGATCCCTGAACCCGTAGAAGACGAAGGGGACGAGACAGGCTCCGAGCTTGAGCCCTTCCCCGTGCCAGAGGGCGAGTCCGGTGTCCTGTCCATGTTCGATTTCGAGGACGAATGAGCTTCCACCAGATCGCAAGCCACACCCCACTGAGCAGAGAGGCCGAGTACAAGCTGGCCATCCGGTGGGTTGAACACGGGGACAAGGCCGCTGCCGATCAGTTGGTCATGGCCAACATGCGCTTTGTCATCAAGGTAGCCCGCAGGTACACCCACTACGGGTTCCCCCTCGTGGATCTCGTACAGGAAGGCACCATTGGCCTGTTGGAGTCCGTGCATCGCCTCAAGCCCGTGAAGGGCACACGGGTCATCACCTATGCGGCCATCAGGATCCGGGCCTCGATCCAAGAGTACATCCAACGGAACTGGTCCGTGGTCCACCTCAACAAGAGGAACCTGTTCAACATGCTCCACTCCCCCGGTTCCAAGCTCCGGCAGGCGCTGGACACAGGGACAGACGTGGACGAGGAGATCACCCTGTCCGCACGGGTGAACCCCGATGACCTTACCTCCATGGTCAAGCACCTCACCCGCAGAGACGCCTCCTTGGACGCCCTGATCCTCGATCAGGGCGACGTCTTTGAGGACGGCGACATCGACCCCTCCGAGTGGACGGAGCTTCGGGACAGGCAGGAACGGTTCGCCACTTGGCTGTCCAAGGTCAAGGGGGTACTGGACGAACGGGAGATGTTCATCTTGGAACACCGCCTGTTGTCCGAGTCCCCGCTGGTCCTGTCAGAGATCGGGGACCACTTCGGATTCTCCAAGGAGCGTGCCCGTCAACTTGACGCCGCTTTGAGGAAGCGGCTCCGGTTCTTGGGCCGGTCGTTGGCGGCTTAGCCCCACCTGAATCCGTGTTGAAGACATGGACGATGGAGGATAGACCATGTACAGCGCACTCGACCTACAGCGGCTCGCCGTTCGCATAGAGACGCTCCAACAGACGCAGACGCACGGCTGGCACCCCGCCGACGAGATGGAGTTCCGCAACAAGCTCCCCGGCAAGCGTCACCCCGTCGCCCTCCCCAACCCACGATCCCTCCGTGAACGGGCACGCAAGCAGCCCAACGACTTCACGGAGAGAGAGGCCCAAACGGTGTTCCGGGTACTGCGGGACATGGAAGACCTCATCCGCCGCAACGATCCTCGCAACCCACGCCGCATCATGCGGGACATGGCCCGAGGACGACACCCCTTCCAGCGGTAGCCCTTCTATAGAGCACCCTCCGTAGGAACAGGAGGGCCGCATGCCAGAGTCGATGCAGATCACAATGGAACCCCGCAAGGGCTACGCCCTCCTGACAGGCGGCGGTGACATCGCTGAGATCACCCGTGTCCTTTCCAAAGATCTCGTCCGACACATCCACGGGCCTGTCAAAGTCCCGAGGGTTCGGGGTGCTGCCAAGGCGTTCTCGTTCCACTGGTCCAACGCACAAGGCAAGTGGGACGTGATCATGTGGAAGGACTTTCCGTGGACGACCGACGGGGCTGAGTTCTTCCTGTTCACCAGCCGCACCGCCCTGTCCCCCACGGGCAAGGGCTGGTCGCTGGCAGAGATGCGCTACGTGGCCCAGAAACTCGGGGACCACCCCGGTTTCGGCTCCGCTATGGAGGGGGGCCGACGGGCAGCGGGTGCCAAGACCTACACGGTGTACCTGTTCAGCCAGACAGGCAAGACCCTGTTCAAGAAGGACTTCAAGGCCCGTGACACGAAGGACGCCGAGAAGAAGGGCCACAAGATCGTACTGCCCCAACTGGACAAGCACGATGACGCAGAGGACTGGGTCGTTGAACCCAAGCCCACGAAGAAGGCCGCACGAGTCCTGAAGATCACACAGGCGGCAGCGAAGGGCCTGCTCAAGCGTGACCACTGGAGGCTCGACCGGAACGATCAGTCCTACGAGATGCGGGTGGCGAGCTTCTACTCCATCTACATCACCGAAAAGCGGCACACAGGCACAGGAGAGCATCATTTCATGGTCGTGTGGTACACGGGGAACCCCTCCCGACGTTGGGGTTCCCAGATCGTAGGCACGCTCAAGGATGCAGTGGGGCTGGCGAACAGGCACAAGGAAGAGTCAGACAGGATCACGGCTGAAGAGCTTGGGGAGGATCCCGCAGGAAAGCTGGCGGGCAAGATCCCCGGTGGCAAGGCCGACAAGCACAAGCCCTCCGACTTCGACGCCAAGGAACTTGCGATGGGCGTCAAGATCGAGAAGGAGCACACGGACGACCCGGCTCTGGCCAAGGAGATCGCCATGGATCACCTGGCAGAGTTCCCGGACTACTACACCCGGCTCAAGAAGATGGAGCAGGAGGCAGAAGCGGAGGGTGGTAAGACTGCCTCCCGTGTGGCCGCCCGTTACGTCGTTCGTGCCTGTAGGAGCTAGACATGCCGAACCCGATCCAAGAAGCAGCACGAGGCGTATTCAAGGGCGTGGCCCCCGACGGTGACGGCTGGAACGGGGGACCCCCGGAGTTGTCCTTCGATTTCTCCAGCGCCAAGGGCGTCATCCGGTCACAGACTCCCGTTAAGGGTGGCGCTACCCGACTTGAGGGTGCCTTGCGGTTCGGCGAGGGCATGTACGGCGGGGGCATCTACTGTGACTCCTACCTGCTGACCCGGTTCACGAAGGCGTACCCCGGCAGCGGGCCGATGGCGATTCTGGCCAAGGAGTTCTTGCAGGCGGCCAAGAAGAAGGAGTCTGCCATCAAGGCGGACATCACCAAGTGGTTCAAGGGCCAGCCGTACAAGCCCCTCAGTGACCTGGTGGGCTGGAAAGAGGCATCGGACTGGGAGAACCCCAAGCTGGTCAAGATCACGGGGGTCTCGTTCGACAAGAAGCCACAGTTGAAGAGGGGGCCGCAGACCAACTTCTACCTGCCCGCCACGGTCGAGTTCATCCTCGATGCGGTCAAGAAGCCGGACGTGAAGGTCGGGCCGTTCACGGGCATGGACGACCGGGAACTGAACCGCTGGGTCGAACGGTACGAGCACGAGGCCCCGGAGAACTTCTGGATGGACGGGGAGCTTGGCCTGTCCCGGCCCAAAGCCTACGCCATGTACCGCAAGCGGTGGCGTGCCATGCGCCCCCGTGAGCAGAAGGACATGATGGATAGTCTGGACAGAGGCGGTCGGATGGCCTCACGGGTAGCAAGCCGTTACGTCCGAAGGGCCACAGACAGTCGGGAGTATGGTCTCCTCACGAAGGCTGCCCGAGCCGGTGTCGTCCAAGCCTTGTCGAAAACCATCCCCGGCGTTTACAGCTACGATGGACACCGAAAACAAGGCTGGCCGGAGTACATGCACCAGTTACTAGCGGACAGGGGGCATTACAGCTATGAGTTGTCTTCCTCTGATGGAAGCTGGCCCCTTGAACCCTTCGTGGCAAGGTGGAACAAGTCGAGCAAGCAGTTCACCGTGTCCTCCTTTGGCGTCAAGCTGAAGCTGAAGACCGAGAAGGCCATGCTCAAGTTCATGGCCGATGCCAACAAGGTGAGCGCCCTGATTAGAAAGGGCCTCAAGACCCGTGACCCAGGCGAGGCTGCCTTCATGATGGGCAAGCTCACCCCGGACGGCGTAGTCAACCGGGCGCTGGCCGTGTCCCACGAGTACGAGACGGTCGACGAGTGGCACACCACCTCGATCACCGTGGAACTGATGCTCCGTACAGCCAAGAAGGTGCCCGCCAAGCTGGTTGAAAAGTGGGTCAAGGACCACTGGCGGGACGTGCAGGCTACGGCCAAGAAGGTCAAGACGCCGCCTCCCGCCCCGGATTACCGCTCACAGGGGTACAGGGATTGGGATGAGCGTGGGGACGGGGACGAGGACAGCGACATGTACATCGACACCCACGAGACCCCCTCACCCGGCCTCGGGTGGGAGACCGTCAAGTCGGTGAGCCCATCAGAGTTCGAGGATTTCCGCTTCGTGCAGAAGGACCGCCGGGGCTTCGTCTACATCCACGTCTCGCACCGCTGACCTACCAGGAACGCTTCAACACCACCCGCTGAACCTCATCCGAGTCCCAGTCCAAGCCACGAAGAAGCCCCAGTTCCTGAATACGGCGGGTGGTACGGCGCTCTCCCAACACCTTGGAGCGGGCGTCGATACGGCAGATGCCGTGGCCGAACTTGGGGTTGCCGTGCCGTCTACGGCAACAGCGGCAGTTCAAAGCTGACAGCTTGCGGAACGCCCCGCCTTCCTGGGTGGTCCAGTCAGTGATCGAGGTATCCCAAAGGATGGTGCGGAGCTTCAGACGGCGGACTACAACCCGCCTCGTGAGTTCCCGGCGCTCTCCACGGTTTCGCATGTGTGCCTCCAATTAGGCGCGGGCGTCACCCGCACGGTCGTGATTGCATCCATGTCGAACCTCCTTCCGTGGCCCCGTTGGTAGGGTGCCTCATCTATACCACCCAAAATCGACGCATGCTAAGCCCAGGTGGGGCTTCTTTTGTTCGGGGCGGAGTAGAGAGGATGGGATTAACGAAAGGAGCCCATCATGTGTGAAGTGAACGAGCCCAAACTGGCCGCAACGCTGGCAGAGCTTGGCGGATCGGACCAAGGGACGCTCGTCTTTCTGGAACTCCGAAAGAAGGGCGTGGTCCGGGGCAAAGGTGACGACAAGGTCGTGTACGGCGATGATCTCGTGCAGGTTCTCCTGTGGGCGGGGTTCTCCTACAAGGCCCTCGTAGAGCGCAGCTACAAGAAGCTGCATGAATACTGGGGGCGTGGGGACTTCGTGACCCGGCTGATCGAGGCCGCCAAGGCCGAGGGCCGGGAGGACGTGACCGTACAGGACGCAACGATGGCGATCCAAGAGATCGAGTCGGCGTTCCTGCGTGTCATCCGGGCACCGGACAAGGACGGCACAGAGCCCCCTGAAGGGGAGTTTGAGTCGGTCTGGGAGCCGCTGGAGGTGGGCGGCGTCCGCATCCGTGGGGCCAAGGTCTACAAGGGTGCAGGGAACCCCGAGGATCACCGTGCTCCGGTTCCGGGCACCGTCTACATGGATGGCGTCAAGCTGGGCGAGAAGATTCTGGTCGAGGCCCCGAACGGGACGTGGTCGGCCAAGCAGAAGCCCAAGACGGTGGTCAAGGAGATCATCCGGGCGTGGTTGCCGGTCGGCCTGTACGCCCGCTACTCGCTGGAGATAGGCAACCGGCTGACGGTCAAGGTAGCCGCAGAGGCTTCGCACGCCGCCAAGCTGGCGAAGGTGCCGGTAGACCCCGAGTCGATCCGGTTGCTGTTCAAGGTCGCTGTGTAGGGGCGACCTACCCCGTAGCCTCGTCCATATCCAGCCGGGACTTCATCTCGATCCATTCCATATCCAACTGGTTCTTGTTGGCCGGTAGGCACAGCTTCCGCCAGTGCTTGTCCTGCTTGGCCGCCCGCAAGGCGTCCTGCCAGCAGTAGAGTACGCCCTGTGGGATAGGCTCCTCGTCCTTCCACGGGTGGACACGGCACCAGATCGTCTGGTCCTTGCGGCTCCCAACAGCGTGGGTGACCACCCGCTCCTCGTCGACGTTGAAGTACTGGATAGCGAAGGGCGTCCCGTTGTGAACCCCGTACTCCCACCGGGTTATGATCCACTGCCGCTTCTCAATGAAGGTGACTATGGACTCGCTCTCCCGCCACGCCAAGGCGGTGAGGACAAGGAAAGCGGGCCACAGCATGATGATGCCCACGGTCGCCCGGAGCATAGACACGCCATCCGTATTGCTGGACTTGCCGGTCTTGGTGTGGCGGTAGAAGACCTCGTTGAGGGTCACAAGGACTATCGTCCCCATCCCGCAGGCCAGCCAGACCATGATGCCGTGAAATAAGGTTTCCATCTCAGTCCTGTACCTCAACCCCGTGGTCCGCCATCAGGGCGTCGAACCAGCCGAAGTCGTCGTCGTTGTCCCACTCGGTCATGTCCACGTAGAAGCTCTGCGAGCCCGTGACCGTGAAGGTGTGGCCCGTGCTGGACGCCTCCGTGGCGGCCTTGGCGAAAGCCTCTGCGGCCTTGTGGGCGTGGGCGACCTCGTTCGTTGTAGGCTCCCGGCCCGGATCCTCGTACTCGCACTCGTTGGCGAAGACCCGGCTATCGTAGTACTGCCCCGTGAAGGTTCCCATCGTGTACTCCGTCGGTAAGGGTTGGCCCGGAGCCTCTCTTGGGCTCCGGGCCGTGTTGACTCTAGGCCGCCGCTTGCAGCGCCCGCTTGGTGTAGGTCGCCGTCCACTTGAACCGCTTGCCGTCACGCTTGCGGGTGACGCTCACGGGGTACTTGGGGCGGCGAGGGTTGACGCCGTCGATGGTGTAGGCGTCGTCCGTGATCACCGTGCGCCCGTAGTCCTCTGCGGAGAGGCCGAAGCGCTCACAGTTGCGGGCGAAGTCCGCAGGGACGCCCCCGGCGCTCGTGACCGTGAAGGTGGCCTTCACGTTGAAGGTCGAGGGGTCGAAGGATCCGTTCCCGAGGGACAGGACCAAGCCGTGCTTCTCGGCGACGGCCTTCAGGGCCGCTTCGGCTTCGGTTCGTAGGATTCGGCAGGTCGCTCTGGTCACTGGCTGGCTCATTGTAGCCTCCGTCGTTGTCGTCCAACCCTTCCACACGGATGAAGCCGGGGCTAAGCCCCAAAGCGACGTGCCCTACCATTAAAGAAACCGACACGAAAACGACACGGGGAGGCTTAGCGCCCCTGCCTTTTGTGTGGAAGGGTTGGACGACGGAACGGACAACGACGGAGACACAAAATGAGCACCTTGAACCTCGGAAGCAACGCCAACAGTGACCTCATCGCCCACCTCCTCCAGGAGGGCAAGCTGGGGACGTTCAGCAGCCTCGTGACCACCAAGAAGGGCCGTGTCGTGCGTGGCGACCGCTACGGCGACGACACCGTCGAAGTGGTCCTGTTCACGGGCTTCAAGTACGACCGCCTCGTGCAGCGCAGCCTCGACATGCTGGACGAGATCGACCTCGACGCCCTCGTGGCGGACAAGGGCACCTTCACGAAGGCCGACGCCGAACTGGCCCTCGCCGAAATGCGGGCCTCGTTCGAGCGTAGCCTCGACGACACGCAGGACAGCGCCAGCACGACCGCCCACGTCTACGAGGCCCTCAAGGTGCGGCAGGTGGAACTGGACGACAAGGGCCAGCCCGTGATCGAGAGCGGCAAGGTCAAGGAGTCCGAGTCCACCGTGCGAGGGAGCCGGGTCTACAAGTGTGTGGCTGGCACCGACCGCAAGTGCCACTGCCGGGACTGCACGGGTGACGCCAAGGCCCCGCTCGACGGCACCGTCTACCTTCAGGGCCTCCGCATCCGCAGCAAGGTCGTGACGGCGGCGACGAACGGCCCGGTGCCGAAGCCGAACAGCAAGCCCAAGACGCTCGCCAAGAACGCCCTCCGTGGCCTCCTGCCGGTCAGCCGCTACGTCAGCTACGCCCTGGAGCCCGGTCAGGACTTCATCCTCAAGGTCGGCGGCACCGCCCGCCTGAGCGCCGACGGTCAGGGCTACGAGGTTGAGGCCGCCTGATGACCCTCGACGAACTCAAAGCCGCCTACGTGGAGACGTTCCTTGAGCCCCTCGAATGGAAGGGGTTTCAAGGGCCGTCCACGGAGATTGAACTCGGGCCGATAGCGATCCGGTTCAACATCTTCGGGAACCAGATCACACCCCCGGATGACGAAGACGGGCGTTGGTGGATAGCCGTGATCCCGCAGAGTGCGGTATCCCCGGACCACTACGACCCCCTGCGCCCCTTGTGGGAACGACGGGGGGAGGTGGAGGAGAGCGCCGACTTGGCGATCCGGGAACTCAGCGAGTACCTCACCGGCCTTCAGGCCGCCCTTTCGATGACGATCCCCTCGTGATCACCCTCGACCAGCTTGGGAGCGCCTATCTGGCGGTCTTTCCTGAACCCCCGGAGACCGAGTCCGAGGGGGATTTCACCACCCGTATCCCCATCGGGAACCTCTGCATCACCTTGCACATCAGGCCAAGCCGCAGGAGCTTCCAACAGGTTCCCGGTGCTTGGCGGATCCTACTCCAAGCCGGGGGCAGGGAGTCCAGCGCTGCAACCCTGTGGGAACGTGCGGGGGACAACCGCAAGGAGGCAGAGGAGGCGTTCCAACAGCTACGCAAGTACCTCCTCGGCCTGTCCGCCGCCCTTACGATGACCTGCGGGTTGGAGGAGGGCGGGGCACACAAGCGACCCTCCATTGACGAGGACATGCTGGACGAACTGATCGGGGAAGGCCCCGCCCCGGATCCAAGACCTACCCTGTCAGGCCCCTACACCGATCTGGTGGACGAATTATCCAGTTCCTTGACCGACGGCGACGACCCCACGAGCAATCCCTCACAACGCTGATCTCGGTAGCCGTTCAATACTGCATGTCTGGTAGCGGACGTTCGCTGACTTGAGAGGCTATCATGACACACAATCCCACCGACATCGGCCAGCCCACCCTCCCCCAGCGTGATCCTGACGAGGACTGGATGGACACGATGGATCAGGTTGAACACACGGAGATGAGCGACATGAGTGATGCAGGCTTGCTGGCTGAGATGCAGAAGTGCGCCTCCCAGAATCCCGAGACGAGGAAGCACCTTGTCCCGCTGATCCAGCGGGCACTCAAGGCGGCCACGCTCAAGTGTGACGGGGAGAAGGGCTGCAAGAAGCCCGTAACCTACATCACCAACAAGGGGTTCCTCCTCTGCGATGACCACCGCCCCGCCAAGGGTGACCGCTACACCCGTGCCCGTAAGCTCAGGCCCGGTGAGATCAAGAAGCTGGAGAAGGGCGAGACCCTCGGCAAGTACGCCTCCCACGTCCGTATGGCGGCGGAAGAGATCCGCATCAGCCGTCAGGTGGAGGCCGAGGACATGATGGTCATGGCCGCCCACTACTACGGCCTCTCCGAGGCCCGTTGGGAGGGCCTGACCAACTTCGAGAAGCTGGCCGCTTTCCGGCGCATCGCCCACAAGCCGATCATGACCCCGATGGGCCTCACGAAGGCCATGGTGCGGGCGGGCGACGCCTTCATGGTCTACATGGTCAACCCGGCCAACAACAACTCCAAGTTCTACGAGGGGATGATCGTCCCGAACGATGACGGTTCCTACAGCCTGATCCGACGGTGGGGACGCCTCACCGACTCGGGCCAGACCGGGCGCATCGACGGTGGCAAGTTCGACCGTGACCCCCGGTTCCGCTTCCCGGACATCCGGTCCGCCAAGAAGGCGCTCCAGCAGCACCTCGCCAAGCGCCTCCAGAAAGGCTACGTCGACGCCTTCGGCCCCAAGCACAAGACCCCCGACGGCAAGAAGCTCCCGATGGGTCAGTACCCTGTGGGCCTTGGTGCCGCAGGCTTCGGTTGGGGCGGTCAGTCCGTAGCGACGTGCAGCCCCGTCCTGCGTGACCTTCAGGGCAGCATTCAGGAGGCCATCAGCCGCATCCGTGAGGGCAAGCGGTCGGACAGCATCCAAGCCTCCTGCGAACGTGCCAAGACGTTCCTCTCCGTGCTAGCCCACGAGGACAGCACGATGGCCCGCAAGATTCTGGGTGAGTTGGGCCGTGTCCTGCGCCGCCTCGGTGGCTCGACCCGGTTCCTGCCCGACCCCGAGGGCGCAGCGTTGACCAAGGAACTGGCCCGGATCAACACCTACGTGGGCAAGCAGTTGTCCATGTGTGGCCGATAGCTGGGAGGTTCCCGTGACTGATACCCTGACTCGCCGGGTCGCAGCCCGCTACATGACCGCCGGAGGCCAAGACTTTGAGGTCTTCATGCGGGGCACGAACGCCAAGAAGCTGTTCAGCGATGCTGTGCGTGACGCACAGTATGAGAGTGGCAGTGGGGGTTACACCGGGACCATCGCCGAGAAGCACGGCTTCACGATGGCTCAATCGACCCCGGTGACCAAGAACCAGGCCCAAGAGATCATGTGGGGGTCGGGGCGTTGGAGCGCTGACCGGAATGACAAGTGGGGTGACGCCTACTGCCTGCCCATCGCCAGTTCCAAGGTGGTGATGGACAAGGACAAGGTCGTCAAGGTCAAGGCCCAGAACGCCGACGAGGCCCAAGAGAAGGCCGTGGCGGGTGTCAAGGCCACCTTCAAGGGCCGCAAGGGTGCTGTCGTCACCATCAAGGCGAAGACCCGTGCGAACATGACCACCCCCGGCGGCGTCCCTGAGATCGAGCGGACCAAGGCCACCGACAAGGGCTACTTCAAGGTGCAGACCCGCAACGGAAGTTACGCCACGACCGTAAATTCGAGTCACACCTATCCGTCGACCGCCGCTGCGGCCAAGGCCATCAAGGAGATCCTGACGAAGGCCGAGGTGCAGCCTGGCCTCGAATGGATGATCTACAAGGTGGAGCCCAAGATCACCATCAAGGTCACGAAGACCGCCGCCAAGCTCCCGACCTGGGAGGTGACGGTCAGGATCATTCAGGAGTTGATGGGCAAGGTCGAGGGCTACGTGTTCTACGGAACCGCATCCAGCTAGGGGGAACACCGTGCCGCCTGTTGTTACTACCATCAAGGTTCTGGTCGTAGACGATGATGCCGAAGACGTGCGTCTCATCGCCGACCTGTTTGAGGATGGGCAACGGGCCAAGTTCATTGTCGACTCCGCTGACACAGGGGCCAAGGGATACCAGTTGCTCCGGTCACAGCGGTACGACGTTGTGCTCCTTGACTATAGGCTGACCGACACCGACGGGCTGGCCTTCCTCAAAACAGTACAGGACGAGCACTTCAAGGTGCCCGTCGTAATCATCACGAGCCACGGCGACCGTAGCCTGCAAGTACGGGCCTTGGAGGCTGGAGCCGCCGAGTACCTGGAGAAGGGGAAGATCGACGCCGAGCTTCTGGAACGGACCTGCCTGTACGCCATCGGCCTACAGGAGAAGGTCAACACGAACGGGAGCGGTCCCGGAGTCAGCTTCCTGATGTCCCAACTGGTCGACCTGACCAGGGACTCCGTCAAGGCACAGACTTCCGTGCGGGGTGAGGTAGCCGAGCTTCGCAAGGACTTCGGCGACCGGATGGGGGCGATGACCACCCACATCGATCAGCAGCACGAGCGGGTCGTGACCGAGGTTCAGGGCATCTCCAAGGGTCGATGGTTCCTGGAGTGGATCAAGGACAACACCACGGCGGCCTTGATCATCTTCGTCTGCCTTATCGCCTTGATCGTGGTCTCCGTGTTGCTGCTCAACCAGCTAAACACTGAGAACCTCAAGGCACTCAAGGACGTCACTGGTTGCCTAAGCCCGACGACTTGGGGGATTCCATGGCGAGGATCCTGCTAGAGCACCTGCCTACCGGCGTCATCTGTTACGACGTTGACCCGGAGCACCCGGAAAAGTCCATCATGACGATGGCCAACGAAGCCGCCATCCGTGCCGTCGGGGAGCCTCTCCGCCAATACATCGGGCGTCCCTTGAGCGATGTCCCGAACCTGCCCCCTCACCTCCCTGAAGCCATCGCCAAGGTTCAACGGACAGGGGAAACGATCCATGTCCCCGACTTTGAGTTCCACGGGAAACTCGTCCACGGGTGGTTCCGCATCACCGTGTTCCCCGCTGGCGAAGGCCGGGTTGGTGAGACCGTGGAGAACATCACGGCCCTCAAGGAAACAGAGGAGCGCTGCAAGGAAGCGGACATGCTCAAGGCACTGTCCGAAACCAGCCACGCCTTGATCGCCAACTCGGTCTCGATCCAGTCCATCTCAGACACCATCCTGAAACACGTCCTCCAGGTCGTAGGGTCGGAGCACGGGTTCGTGTCCGCCATTGACCCGATCACGGGGGACAACGTCGGGTGGACGCTGACGAAGATGATGGGCGCAGCGTGCCGCATATCCACCGACGAACAGCGGATCGCTTTCCCGCAGAGTGCCGACGGCTCCTACAGAGGGCTGTGGGGCCACGCCCTCAACACGGGGGAGTCGTTCTTCACGAACGACCCCATGGCACACCACCTCTCGGTCGGCATCCCCGACGGCCACATCGCTCTCCGCAACGTCCTCGTGGTCCCCGTCAAGATCGGCGACCGAGTCCTGGGTGAGATCGCCCTGGCCAACAAGCCTGGTCGGTTCATCCGTGAGGACGCCGAGATGGTGGCCCAGTTCGCCGACCTGTACGCTGTGGCGCTTCAGAGGCGTAGGACGGAGGACGCCCTACGGGAACAGGAGAAAGCGCAACGTCGCACCGCTGAGGGCCGCTATCAGGCATTCCTGCAAGCCACCCCGGACATGCTCCACCTCCTCTGCCGGGAGGGGCGCTTCATAGACACGCACCCCGGCAAGATCCCCACGGCCCTCTCCCCCGAGGACTACGTGGGCAAGACCCTTGGGGATGTGTTCCCGAAGGAGTTTGCAGACCTGGCTATGGCCAAGGTGCTGGAGGCTGTGGATTCTGGAGAGGTGCTGACCTGGGAATACGACATGGAGGAGTTCCCGGGCTACACGTTTGAGGCCCGGTTCAGTAGCACCCCAGAGGACGAGATCCTCGTCGTCATCCGGGACATCACGAAGACCCGCAAGGTGTTACAGCGCCTGGAGGGCATGGTCCTACAGCGCACCAAGGAGCTTCGGGACTCCAACGAGTCACTCCAGTCGTTCGCCTACGCTGCCTCACACGATCTGAGGGAACCCCTCAACAAGATCGTCGGGTTCGGTGGCCGCCTACGCTCCAAGTACGGGGACGACCTACCCGCAGAGGGGCAAGAGTACCTCGGGATCATGGAGGCCGCCGCACAGCGGATGGCCCATCTGATTGATGATCTGCTCACTTTCTCACGGGCAGGGCAGAAAGACGCTGACCCGGCTATGGACGTAGATCTCAACAAGGTAGTGCAAGAAGCCCTCTCTGACCTTCAGATGAGGGTTGAGGACACGGGGGCCACGTTCGATATAGGGCCTCTTCCCATTGTCCGGGGCCACACGATGCGGTTCCGGCAAGTGTTCCAGAATCTCCTCGGCAACGCTTTGAAGTTCCACAAGCCCAACCAGTCCCCTCACATCTCCGTTCGTGGCACGTTCAGGGACGGAGAGGCCGTGATTGAGGTACAGGACGACGGGATCGGGTTTGAGCCGCAGTATGCAGAGGACATTTTCACAGCATTCAAGAGGTTGCATAACCGTTTTGACTACCCTGGAACGGGGATCGGGTTGGCTCTATGCCGACGCATCCTTTCCCAGTACGGTGGCACCGTGCGGGGAGAGGGGCAACTGGGGGAATGTGCTGTCTTTACTGTTCGAATCCCTATGCGCCATCACGGAGGCCGCAAAAAATGACCATCATCCCCACCCCCCGCACACCCTTGATGCTGTTTGCTGAAGACGACCACGAGGACTGGATCCTCATCCGTGACACCTTGCAGGACTGCACCGATCAGGTGGTCTTTGAACGTGTTGAGGACGGTGTGCAGCTTCTGGCCCGCTTGCGAGACGAAAAGCTCCCGTTGCCCAACCTCATCATGTTGGACCTCCAGATGCCCAAGATGGACGGGGGCGAAGCGCTCCGTCAGATCCGGGGAGACAAGCGTCTCCGGCACATCCCGGTCGTGATCATGACAACCTCCAAGCTGGAGGTGGACGTGTTCAAGGCGTACTACGACGGGGCCAACTCCTACCTCATCAAGCCTGTGACGTTCGAGGCGATGGGGGACGCCCTGGTGAAGCTCCACGACTACTGGGTCCACCTCGTTCAGCTACCCCAAGCGCAGCGTGAAACGGGAAGTTGATCAATGATCAATAGGGTCAGTGCAAGATACCTCGCCCGGATCGCATCAGACCGTGTGGTCTACACAGGGGTGTTCCTGACGCCGATGGCCCGCCAGAAACTGCTCAAGGCGTTCCCGCCTACGCACCCGAAGACGGTCGCCCACCACGTCACGCTCTGGTTCTATGAGGACTCGACCCCGATGGGCGAGTTGCCGTGGGGCAAGACGGTTCCGCTCAAGGTAGTAGGCTACGCCGAGGATGATAGGGCCCAGGCCGTCACAGTGGCCCTTCCTGCGGGGATGAAAGCCGCAGGCGGTAGGTTGCCCCACATCACCCTGTCATTGGCGCAGGGCGTGTCCCCGGTCTATTCAAACAAGTTGGTGAAGAGGGGCACGGAGGCCCCGAAGGGCCTCCCTACCGTGAAGGGCGTCGTAGGCTGGTACGATGGCACGAAGGTCAGGACAGAGCGCCCGTAAGGCTACCAGTCACCGCCACACGAATCCGAACCACCCCCGCCCCAATCGCCCCCGCTGCTGGACGAGTACGAATAGGATCGGACTGAGACGACGCATGTAGGGCCTCCTTCTTTTGTTTCACGTCACCGTACACGCACTCTACCCCGATACCTTGGGGGCTAAGCCCTCCTTGCCCGATCCGGTTTTGGGGCTTAGCATTAACGGGGAACGTGTAGACCCAAGTAGAACGGCTCCGTCGCCTAGCACGGCCTAAGGCGGGAGACTTGACTTCCCTTGTGAGTGCGTTACGTTTTCCTCATGGACAAGCACACTCTGTCACAAGCACTCCAAGCTGGACAATCCTTCCGAGAAATTGGATCACAACATGGACGCAGTGCAGGTTCCATCCGATACTGGGCACGTAAATATGGGCTGACCTCAAGGTTCCAGCAACAAAAGGTACCCCTCCCAGAACAGGCGTTCCGTGAAGCTGTCACACAGAACACCACAGTAGCGGGAGTACTGCGCCAACTGGGCAGGGCCGCAGTAGGCACCAGCTACAAGAAGGTCCATGCCGAAGTTGCTCGCTTGGGTTTGGACACATCCCACTGGAAGGGTTTGGGGCACGGAACATCCTACAGCCCCAAAAAGATCCCATGGGGTGAGATCCTGATTCTGGACAGCCCCCACAAAATCACCCACAAGCGTAAGAAGGCCCTTCTACGAGAAGGTTTCCTGACAGAAAAGTGCGCCATGTGTGGGATGCCTCCTCTTTGGAAAGGGGCGTATCTGGGGCTTCGCCTAGACCACATCAACGGGAACAGGACGGACAACAGAATTGGAAACCTGCGGATGGTGTGTCCTAACTGTGATTCGCAGTTACCTACCTACTGCGGAAGGAACAAGAGACGGGCTTAGCGCCTCCCTTACTTGGGTTGGATCTTTGTGAGCCCCCATGCCCGAGTGGCCAAAGGGAAGAGACTCTAAATCTCTTGGGAAACCTATCGCGGGTTCGAATCCTGCTGGGGGCGCTAATGAGGTCTCCTATCGTGGGTTCGAATCCCACCGGGGCCTCCAAGTGGGCTTAGCCCACGACCTACTCGGGTAGAGTAGGTCAACGAAGGGATCTCGTAAGGGTCCCCAACGTGGAAGACCGAACAACAGGAGGATCCCCCATGCGTGCATTGTTCAACGTGCTAGGCCGTCTGTGGCGCTTCATCATCGGGCTCATGTTCCAGGGCGTGAAGACCATCGAGGCGGGCAACCCGAAGGCCGTGCTTGAGGCCGAGGTTGACAGGTTCAACACGGCGCAGGCCGACTTCAACCAGGGCCTCGCCCGTCAGGCGGGCCTCGTCAAGCGGCTCGACGCCCAGATCAAGAAGATGGAAGCGGACATCAAGGGGATGACGGGCCGTGTCACGGCGCTGATCAAGTTCCCCGAGGGTTCCACGGAACGCTCCAAGGCGGGCCAGATCGCCGCCACCCTCCAGCAGACCAAGGCGGAACTGGTCGAGAACCGCACCCAGCGGGAGCAGGCGCAGGCGATGTACGAGAGCCTCACGAAGCAGCGCAACGCCTTCGTCAAGGAAAGCCGTGCCAAGATCGACAAGGTCAAGAGCATGATCGGCAAGGCGGACATGGCCGAGGCGCAGGCGAAGCTCGCCGGGATGGCCTCCGACGTCCAGTTCAACCCGGACGGCTCCGGCCTCTCCGAGTTGGAGGCGAGCCTCGCCGAGCGTGCGGCTGATGCCGAGGGCAAGGTGCAGGTCGCAGCCGACGCCGTGGCGGCCTCCCCGTGGGCGATGACCGCCGCCGAGCAGAGCGCTGGCGAGGAAGCGGCGCTGGCCGAGTTCATGACCTCCATGGAAGGCGGCGACGCCCCGGCGACCGAGGCCCCCGCCACGGACACCGAGACCAAGGTCGAGACCCCGGCCCCCTAAGGCACGCATGAGGTGGCAGGGGGCTGAAACCCCCCGCCACCGTTCCCTTTCCCGACCTGACATCATCGAGGACGGCTATGTGTGACCACGACTGTGACTGTGACTGCGAAGAGCAGGTAGAGCCCCACGCAAGCACCGGGTACTACATCGCACAGGTCATCGGGTACATCGTGTCCGCCATCGTCCTGATCTTCTTGGTCATCCAGATCCGTGCGTGCAGCGAGGCCGAGGAACGTAGGTACTGTGCTGAAAGCTGTACCAGAGCCGCAGTGCAGACGAACATCGACCCTGCCCCTTGCGTAGAAGCTTGTTGGACAAAGGCCGCTGAGAGGCTTAGCCCCTGACGCTTTCGGGTGGAAGGGTTGACAGGCCGGATGACCGGTCTTACTTTGAGGGTGTTATGAAGATCCAGCGCCACATCTTCCAGTTCACGTAGGGCTTCACTTAGGGCCTTACCCCGGCCCGCGGTCCTCCGTTGTAGATCACTTACCCCCGGTTCGTGATCAGCAACACAGGTTGTCGCTAACAGGCGACACACTAGGAGGACCCGATGAACGCCAAGACCCATATCGCCGAACTCAAGACCGAACTGAAGAACCAGGCCACTGCGACCACCGCTATGCGTGCGGAGGCCCGTACCCTGTCTGGCCGTGAACGCTACGACGCCAAGGCCGAGGCCAACTATGGCCGGGACGACCGTCGGCATCTGCACCTCGCCTACTGCTACCTGCGGGGGCGCACCTACAACCAGTGCGAGCAGACGTGCCACGAGGAGCCCAACGTCTGGGCCATCGCCAACCGCGCCCACTGCACGGACGTGACGCCCGACATGGGCACGCTCCGCAAGCACATCGGCCTGTGGATCCAGCAGGGCAACGTGACCCGCTTCGATCTGGAGGGGGACGGCAGCGAGGCCATCGAGAAGATCAAGGAGGCGGAGGACATCCTGCACCGGGCGCAGGCCCACGCCGACAACACCCGCAAGAACGCCGAGCAGGCCGTGGCCCGCCAGCAGGCCGCCGAGAAGGCCCTCACGGAGGCCACCGAGGCCCTCGCCGCCTTGAAGGAGGTGGCGTGATGAACGTCAACGTCGACCGCTTCGCCCTCAAGCCGGGGATCCGGGCCAGTCAGGCTTCTATCCACGCCATCAACGGTGAGATCCGGCTGGCGCACCGGAAGTTCAGGAAGTACCACGCCCGCCTCATCAAGAAGTACATGGAGGCCAACGGGGGCCGTAAGGGCTGGAAGGACTACCGGGACGCCCACGCCACCTACCAGAGCCTCAAGGCTGAGATCGAGGGGCTGTACCAGGCACGGGAGAAACAACGCCTCCCCTCGACCTACTACGCCGCCCACGACTACCTCAAGGGCAAGACCTTCAACCAGTCCTGCCACTGGTTCGGGAGCGCCTACGAGGAGGTGGCCAACTGGATCCCCGAAGGGGACGAGGAGACCGTCCTCTGCCTGAAGATGTGGGCCAAGGACGGGAACAAGAAGCGCAAGGACATCGAGACCTTCGGCGTGGAGGACCAGCGTGTCCAGGAGATCCAGGAGCAGATCACGAAGCTCCGACGGGGTTGCTCCACGCTCACCCGTGAGGTGCAGGACAAGAACGCATGGCTGAAGGAGTCCCGTCGGCGCTATGACCAGGCGCAGACCCGTGTGGACACCGCCGCCTCCCTTCGGGAAAACAAGATGGCCGAGATCCGGGTCAAGGAGCAGGAGTTGGAAGCGGCACGTCAGGCCCTGGTCACCAAGAAGGGCCTGATCGAGGAGGTGGCGTGAGTCACCGTTGCCAGCGGATGACCCCGTATTCTCGGATCACCTTGAACAGCGTCTGAGCCCTGACCTTCCGCATCGTTCCCGTATCCAACATCAACTGAGCGACGTCGGCGAACTCACCGGGGGTCATGTGGTACTGGATCTTCCGTACCCGGCCATCGCTGTATTGAGCCTCACGGACTTCCTTCAGGTACTTCCGCACTTGCTTGCGGTCGCACCCCAGAATCTTGCCTGCCTCCATCAAGGTGACCATGCCTTGGCGGCAGTTGATCCCAAGTTCTGCCAGCTTGCACCGGATGGCGTGCTCTGAACGGCTCATCCGCTTGGCCATCAGGGGGATGGTCATCATCCCGGCATGCTTCCAAAGGACGGCGATCTCTTCGGGTGTCCACGTCCGGCACGGGCGGGTTTCGGCCATGAGACCCATCCGGCGGGCCTTGCAGTAGACCGAGTGCCTTGTCCTGCCTAGCAGCTTGGCGACCTCGGTGGTGGAGTGGGTGCCTATGAGGCTCTTGAGGCGTTGCTCCTGTTCAGGAGGCCAAGGGTCGAACAATGCTCACCACGTAACCCCTTTGAGGATTTTCACAACAGGCTCAACGTGTTCGGGGAGCAGGCCGGGGGTGCAGTCCATGGCTCCTGTCCACACGAGGCGATCCATCAGATGTAGCATGTCCCGGTCATCGTCAAGGATGACGAAGACCATCTTCTCTCCGGGGTGCAGGGCCTTCCAGTCGTCCAGCCACTCTTGGATCTCCTCGCCCCGCTTGGCTTGCTCGTAGCGGTAATCGGCCAACACATAGTGGCCCTTGGGCCGTTCAGGGGCGTCATCCCGCTTGAACGAGTGCATGATGCGGGAGGTGCGGTCTAGGACGGTGCCTTTGACCCCTTGCTTGTTGAGGATGCACTGGAGGCGGGCAACGGAGCGGCTGAGTCTCCAGACAGAGGACACCACGAGGACGGCCCCCGTAAGCTCGATGATCCGGTTGAGGGTGTCAACGTGGATCGGTGCGAACTCCCGAGGGTCATGGTGCCTCTCGGTGTGGGTGGTGTCACTGTTCAACACCCCGTCGATGTCCAGGAAGATGACACGGAGAGTGTTTGGTTTACCCCTTGCCATCACGCCCCATCAGCCTGTCCGCTGCTTCGTGGATCCACAGAGTGGTGCCGTCAAGGATGTCGCCACGACTGGCCATGACCGACAACACATCGCCGATCTCCTGGTCCGTCATCTTGGTCGGGCACTTTGGAGGGGCCGCTGAACCTTCCAGCACCCGTTCGATGCGGCGACGTTGAAGGTCATCCACGGAGCGTCTCCCGTAGGCGGGTCAACCTGCGGCAGAACTCCGCCTTGGTCAGCACCGTCTGGCTGGGGTTGTGGTTCCCAATGGAGTGAGTCAGGTGGGCATCGCCGGACGCCAGCAGCGCCGCCTTGAACTTGGTGTTCTCCGCCATCGCCCTGTAGGCACGGTCGAGGAGGGTCTGGTACTCCTTGGACTGTCGCCCGTAGGCCGTCCCCTGCCACCAGAGCTTCTGCACCCGCTTCCACGCCTTGTTCCGCTTGCCGCCTCGCCGTTTCGCAGCGATGCCTGTCAGCTTGCAGACCTCAACCTGGATCTCGGGGTTGTCGAAATTCAGCCCTTGGAGGAAGCCCTCCATTGAGGCGCACTCGACCCCGTCCAACACGAAGGGGTGTGGCGTGAAGTTTGATAGATGCCCCGCCGGGTATCCTGACCCAGACCCGATGTCCATGATGAGACCTCCTTGCCTCTTCTACACGGATTCGGGCTAGGCTAAGCCGTCCTCGCAGCGATTTCGTTCTTGAGATCCTGGAACACCTTCCAGACCGTCGAGTTGTGAGGCTTGAGGGCATCAAGCTCAGACTCCCCGGCCTCCTTGAGGCGGGCCATGGCGATGTTGAAGTACAACTCGATGACGTTGGGGGCGTTGATGAGCCATGCCAGTGCGGCACGGGCCTCGGGCGGCCAGTCCGCGTGGTCGGCACCGAACTTGTCCAGTACCCGCTTGGCCAGCGTATCCTGATCCGGCCCCGGCGTGCCCTGCCCCACGTAGATCTCCTCAAACAGAGGATCCCAGATGCCCTCGTCGTAGTTGGAGAGGATGCAGTTGACCCCGTGGGCCTTCCACGCCTGCACGAAGCCTTCGGGCAGTGCGGCGGCCTTCTTGGCCTTGGGTTGCTTGGCCCTGACCTTGGCCTTGATCTTCCGAACGAGCTTCTTGTGAGCGTCCCTTTTCTGGCGACGCTTGGCGGCTTGCTGCTGTGTCTGCTTACCCATGCTTGATCCCCAAGGCCGCTTTGACTCTCCCGAACACCTCGGTCGGGGTTCCCATGCCGTCTACGGCCTCAACCAGACATGGGATGCGGGAGTCCTTTGCCAACTCCAGAAACCGTCTCCGGTAGATGGTCTGGCGCTCCTCCTGCTCGTAGTACTCTACCCGGTCACGACCCTTCCTTCGGGCTACCCCTTCCTCGGGGGTCACGTCCAGAACCAAGATCACGTCCGGGAACATCATTTCCTGGTGCATGGAGAGGAGCCAGTCGAGGGGCCATGTGTCCTGCTGGAAGGCCAGAGTAGACAGGAAGCACCGTGAGGACACCACAGGGCGACCCTTGTGAAGAGCCTCCGGCAGCGTCTGGCGCTGGAGTTCCAGCCTGTCAGCAAGGAACAGGGCGGCGTGGGAGTGCCCGCAGGCCCCGTCGGCCAACAGGGTACGGATCAACCCGCCGATGGGGTTGTGGCCGTCTGTAGGCTCGTTGACCCGCAGGGGATCCTTGCCTTGATGGCCCCAATATGAGGTGAGCATGTCTGCGAGGGTGTCTTTGCCACAGCCGTCGATCCCATCGAAGGCGATGTAGCTTCCTTTGCGTTCTGACAAGGGACGCTCCCGGTGAGGTTCGGATCACCTTACCCCAGATGAGCGGGGCACCGGGCGAGGAATCTCGATTTTACCCGGCGAAGGTCTTGTCCCGCCAAAACCAGTAGGACTCCCGGAGGGCGTCCACGAACTCCTCGGGAGTCATGTGGGTGTCCGTTCCGCCCGAGTCCCCGAAGTGGTTGGCCATCATCGTGGCCGGGTTCATCGGCATCTCGCCCTCGACCGGGCTGGCGTTGACGCTCGTGATCAGCCACTCGGCCTCATGCGTCTCGCCCTCCTCGCCCAACACGTCCCGGTGGTACAGGACCACGTCGACGGCCTTGGCGGGAACCTTGGCAGCGGGAGCCCCCTCGACCAGCAGGAGGCCCTCTGGCACCTTGCGGGCGACACGGGTGTCGAGGCAGAAGGTCTTGCGAGGCGTTTCGCCGACCCTGCCGCCCCTGGCCATGCTCACGGTCACGATGCCCGTGTAGAAGCCCTTGGGGTCGACCGGCACGAGGCACACGCCGTCACGGTAACCGGGCTTCCGCTGGTCGAACGCCGCCTCGATGCGGGCGATCAGGGCTTCCTCGGAGATCAGCCAGTGGCTGAACTTGCTCTCGGGGGTCTGGCGGGCGGCAAAGCCCATAGCGATCTTCGTCATCTCGTTCTCCTATTCACAACGGGTACACCAGTCGTCTTCGTCAAGCACGTCCCCACAGGACGCACAGTAGTCGGGCTCCGGGTTGGCCTTGCGCCACTCCTGACCTCTCCTGCGGTAGATGTCAAAGTAGCCGGTGACCCAAGCGGCGAACTCTACCGACCCTCTCTTGTAGGGGCACTCCTTCTCCCAATCGGACGGGATGTGAGGCTCGTCCGGCCCCTTGATCGTGGCCTCTGCGACCTTGGCCCCGGCGTTCCGCCACTCCTTCAACTTGGCGGGGCCGGGTTCCACGATCACCTGCAAGTCCTTGAGGTGGAACGTGGTGATGCAGGACGTGATGTCCCCCCTCTTGCCCCGGAACTTCCCCAAGTGGATGTTCTCGATGCTCTCGTGGTCTACGAAGTAGCCCTTCTTCGTGTAGCGGGCACGGACGCCGACCTGCACGTCAACGATCACGCTGATCGTGATCGTGCTGCCGTCGAGCAAGGGCTTGCCGATGTGCTTGGCCAACTCCTTGGCGGTGATACGGCCCTTGGTTGCGATGAGGGGCTTGGTTACTGCTTCCATCAGAGCCTCGGTTTGAAGTCGAAGGTTTTGGCCATCTCCCGGTAGACCTCGTCGGCGTAGCCGGTATTGCCGTACAGCCAGTTGGCCACGGCGGCGAGGGCGTACATGGTGCTGCTGTCCCGCTTGTTGAGATCGTGCGGGATGCCGCTGCTAACCTGCAAGGAGGGCAGCTTCTCCCGGATGGCGTTCATGTGGAGCAGACCGCCCTGTCCGCCGAAGACGATGGACTGGCCGCCGTACAGGATGGTCGCTACCACGCTGTCCTTCATGTAGCCCTCGGTCACGAGCAGGTCGACCGTGTGCGTGAAGAGGAACACGTAGCGGGTGCCGTCCCCCGGTTGCCAGACGACGAAGACGCCGGACGGCCCTGTCCTGAGAACGGCGTCGAACTTGGAAGTGGTATGGATGCGGTCGGTGTTCATCGGTAGTCCTCCTGAACGGCCAGCAAGATGCTGGCATCGGGGTTAAACATGATCGTTCGCAGGTACGCCTTCCAGATCGGCATGCCCAACAACTCATCCCGGCAACGCCTACACAGGGAGGGCATACCGGGGATGTGGCTGCGATTGGACACCGCCACGTTGAGGCACACGCACAGGATCATCGGGGTCTCCTACTTGGCGAGGTACGCCGCCTTGGCAGCGGCGAGGCGCTCTTGGTACTGCGTGAAGGTCTCGTTGTCGGTGTCGGGCTTCAAGTACCACGGGCAGCGGTGTCCCCCGCTGATGAACTCGTAGTACTCAACCTGAGCGCCGCAGTCGGAACAGATCACGTCGTCCATGTTACATCCCCTGCTTGAGGCGGCGGCGGGCACGGCGGCGGAGGGCCTTGCGATCCTTACCGGGCTTGGGGCCGCAGCAGGCGCACTTCATCCCTCCGTGGCCGATCTCCTTCCGGGTCGCCAGCTTGAACACGTCCTTCATCGTCTCCTCCCTAGTTGGCCCACGCAGGCCCCTTCTCAAGGCGCAGGCGGCTGGTTTCCCAAGGCCCCCATGCGCCACCTTCCCAATAGCCGCGGGTCACGGTCTTACGGTAGCGGTCGCCCTTGCGGATCATCCGCTCGCCCTTGTAGTAGTCCTTGCGGGCTACCTGCACGCTGCTGCGCCGGATGCCGTCCTCGACCCACTCGTTGCCGTCTTCGTCACAGTTATCTTCTTCGCGGCAGTCACAGCCCTCGCTCGCATGGTAGCGGCGGTCGCAACGGCTGCACGTTCGGTAGTAAGCGGCCCAATCGTCTGGCAGGTTCCAACTCATCGTGTTCTCCGTCGTCAGGTTCCTCGTCGTCCACTCCTTCTACACAGGGAAACACGGGGCTAAGCCCCTTTCGTGATCTTTTTTCGTTCGGGCCGGAGGCTTAGCCCCGCCATCATCTGTGTGGAAGGGTTGGACGACGGAACGCCCCACAAAGGGGCAGGAGGACAAAGTGAAGACCCGTAACCCGAGACCCGTGAGCGTGCTGAGTGTGACCCCGACCTACGTGGCCCGTGAGCCGAGTGACTCCCTGGCGGACGCCTGGTGCGACACGCACCACTGCCTGAGTGACGAGTGCGGCTGTGCGGCTGGCGTGACCATGTCGGCGGAGGGCTTGTACGAAGAGCCCATGAGCATGATGGACGTGACGGGGCTCGCTGTTTCGTAGGAGGCCCCCATGAAGTACGCTGGACACACCTTCAAGCGGGTGGACGGTCTAGCGGCACGGCCCGCCGACCCGTCCCGTGACGAGGACCACGCCGGGAACCCTGTGCCCGCCGACCGCACCATCATCGTGAGCAAGAAGACGGCTCCGAAGAACGACGACGGCTACGTGGACGCCGAGAGCATCCAACGGGCCGCCATCGTACCGGGTCTGCACTTCCCCGAAGACCCACTCGTGATCTACGGGCCTGCCCGCAAGCAGGAACGCAGGGGCCGCTTCTTTTGGGTGCCCTCGACCGAGTTCACCTCTGAGCGCAACTTCGACCGTGAGATCATCTACCTGCTCGACGGCATGCCCACCACGGTGGACGAGTGGCATGACTTTGAGGGCACCGGGGAGATGTCCGGGCGGGTCTGGTTCGACGAGTACTGGACGCACCCCATCTACTACGTCAAGGACGGCAACGTGTTCCGTGCGTCCTACCATGACTGGCGACCGCCCAAGGACAAGAGCCGGGTCGCCGACAAGCACCGGGCTTAGGCCACGCCGAAGTCGTGTTGAAGCACTGGACGATGACGGAGGACACCATGACAACGCACGGATACACGCCCCGAGGCCGACGTTCCAACATGAAGAGCCGCAACAGGAAGATGGCCCGTGTGGCCCTCTACATCCTCGGAGCGGCCCTGTTCGCTCTGGCCGTTGGCATGATCACCGGCTGGTATCTCGACCTGCCGGACGTCCACTACGACGGTGGTACGAAGGAAGCGGTCGCCTGCAAGGCGGTGGGAACGGAGTGGCGGGAGGCCCCCATGTCCCACCCGGCCTGTCAGGAAGCCCTCAAGGGTCGCCACCACGCCGTGTGGGTTGCCCCCCGAGGTGTACGATGATCGAGCTAGGCAAGAAGAACGAGTGCTTCGGGGTCGATGACCCCGGCCTGTTCCAGCCCCTCACCACCGGGGAGCGTCTGCGGATGGGCGTGTCCCGTCCCGTGGCGTTGCCCAACCTGCCCGAAGGCTGGGATCTCATCTGCGGCTACGATCAGGGGCTCGGTGAGCGCCTGCTCGTGTGTGAGTCCTTGGAGGACGCACAGCGCCTGTACGACGCCTACGCCCGTGGCGGAGCCCTTGGCCTGACGTGGTACAAGGGCCTCGACGCCGGGTTCGTGACGGTAGCAGGCGGATGAGAGTAGACCACGTACACACTCGGCTCCGGGTGCGTGTAAAGGCCCTGCGTAGGCCCGTAGGCATCCTCGCCGCCCCCGAGTACCTCGCCAACCGACAAGAGGGCACAGCGGGTACAGTGGGCCACGCTGTAAAGGACCATGAGAACGCTTGGTGGGTGTACGACCCGCACGGCAAGTACGCCCCGTACTGGCACAGCGAAATGGAACCCCTGCCAGCCCACGATCAGCTTGGGATCTTTGGGGACGTGTTCCCCTCGAAGGCTTAGCCCGTCTCGTGGACCCGCGGCCGATAGCCTCCCCCTTCCAGTTCCCTCTCCACACATCATCCTGACGCAATCGACGACTCTCGGGTAAAGTGAGGCACCAGAGGAGGTGCCCATGATTACGCTTCGCCTTGGTTCCAAAGGGGATCTGGTTCTCACGTTCCAAGAGGGACTCGCTTTTCTCGGCTACGACGTAAAGCCCGACGGCGACTTCGGCCCCAACACTGAGATCGCCGTCGAGGCGTTCCAGAAGGCCGAGGGCTTGTACGCCGACGGTGTCACCGGGAAGCTCACACTCCAAGCGTTCAACGATCAGATGATCATGCCGGAAGCGGCCAAGTACCGCATCCCGTTCCTGATGGACAGGAGCGCCCCCGAGGAAACCGGGGACGACAAGCTCAAGTGGGTCAAGGTTCCAGCGGACAAGTTCATGAACCGGGGCGGCTACACGTCCCTCCGGCTCCGTGCGGACGCCGCCAAGGCGTACCATGACTTGTACGACGAGACCCATCGGATGGGTGGCATCATCACCACTGCCGGGGGCAAGCGGTCGCTGGCGTCCAAGTCCAGCCCCAACCGCTCCCGGATGAGCTTCCACTACACGGGGCGGGCCTTTGACATGGCGCTCCCCACGGCCATGCAGAACCCCGACGAGGATCCCTTCATCATCGTCCGCAAGGGCAACACCCGCATGTGGACGGTCTGGTGCCGCTCCAGCCTCCCCGTGGAGGAGGTGGACATCCTCTGCCAACGACACGGGATTCAGGGCGGGGAGGTTCCGCTGGCGGCCACCTACGCCAAGGGCAAGAAGGTGCTCTCCAAGGTTGTGACCGCCGTAGCCTTTGACTTCACCGCACTGGCCGCCAAGTACGGCTTCCAGCCCATCAGCGCCCGTCGCTCCTTCTTCGCAGGCGGCAACTACGGCGGAGCCGAGTGGTGGCACTTCTCATGGCGCACCGGGATGACCGAGGGTGAGACCACCTTCGGCGAGGAACTCCTCAAGGCGTATACGATGGCCGAGTGCGAGAAGTTCGTCTACTGGTCACAGGTGAGGAACGCGGTCTACGGCAAGGACTTCACAGGCTGAGATGAACAGAGGACTCCATGCACGGCGGGCTGTCCCGCCCCTTTGCGTCTACGTCCTGACGGATGGCAAGCCCGGTGGCTGTGAGGGCACGCTGGCGGCCCTGGACAGGTTGTCGGCGAACATCAGGGGCATGCAGGTGCTCCTGTTCGACAACGCCCGTGACGAGGACTACCGCAAGGCACGTCGGGTACTCCGTAAGCGTGCATGGATCCACTAC
>Ga0209045_1000411_pt1 | contig 51885 bp, 52 predicted proteins | sample SaaInlLV_10m_DNA_4_FD_184664 | JGI IMG/M metagenome (GOLD analysis project Ga0209045, IMG submission 184664) | Marine microbial communities from expanding oxygen minimum zones in the Saanich Inlet - Saanich Inlet SI072_LV_200m_DNA (SPAdes) (version 2) | ecosystem: Environmental > Aquatic >...
TAAGGCACCGAGCTATCCCGCTCTGCAGCAGGAGATTATTACCCCCTAAGCAGTGTGGGATTTTTTTGTTTATCCCACCTCAAATAGGTCGATACAAAGTGGCTCATATAAAGCGGAACGTAACACGAGGTGGAAGATCCAGTCGATGAAGAGTGGTAACAGCCAGACGGCAGCTTGTTTTGACTGTAAAGAGCGTTGACCTGATTCTCGGTGCGGTTGAGCCAACGTTGAGTTCTGTCGACCATATTGAAGTAGTGGCCGCGAGCCATTGAGTCACCGAGGCCGCTGAGCTGGTTGTGTGTGTATCGCTGTGACTTAAAGTGGTCGGTGATTGGGTTGGATGATGGTTTTCGTTTGGGCATTGGTTCTCCTGTTATGGGACGAAAAAAAAGCCCCAGCAGTCGCTAGGACCAGTGGGGCTGAGGGGTGGTTTGTGGAATAGGTTAGGGCGTTAAATGGCTCTTTGCCCCTTCACATAAGATGGCTAATTTTGCGTGGTCTAGAATGGGGCTCGATCACTGTCTGCAGCTTTTAAAGACTGTTTTTTACCAATGTTGACGGTTTAACTAAGTTGAAATAGGTTTAGAACTGGAATGGATGGGGCAACGATAGAGCTGGCAATATAAATCTATGCATCAGAAATTGCCTTTCCAACCAATGGCGCCAGACATATCGGCATCCTCTCCTTTGCTGGATCGCATGAGTGAGAAGGAAACAAATGAATCTTTATCTATCTGGCGATCTATTTCTCCACCAATCCTAATCCAATTTTGTCGGTTCTCTCTTCCAGGGATGGAAAATGGAAACATATCGATAACCTCCCCAGAGAATGCAGCCCCAGATTTGTCGAAGCGATGAACCGCCTCTACCATGCCACGAACCGTTGTGTGTGTATCTAAGTCATTCTCCGCTACCAATCCTACTCTACTCTCTCTTGCTGTATGTGACTGTAGATCAAACCTGGTGGGGAACCCTCCGGTTGTCTCGGTGTAACCATCTACGTCTGACTTGGTGAGCGTATACTCGACCTTGGGTGTGATCGTGGTGTTTCCTACAGTGTGTAGATCCAGCCAGTCGATTCGTAGTCTAAGAGCGGTTGCTTTGATGTCAGTGCTTCCCATCGATTGATCTTCTGTTCCTGCATTGAGGTAGCCCCTGTTGATATCGGCATCCCATCTGCCGTGGAGCATAGTGGTAGAGAGTAGAGTGGAGTTGTTATGCAGGTAATTGAACTCCCCAAGAATGTACCTTCCTACTATGTCGCTGCTGCCTGAGTAGTCGAGGGTTTGCTGGGTTTTGCTCTTACCGATCCCGATACCTGCTCTGATGTTGTCGGTGGGGTCTTTACAAATTCCAGCTTCCACTAGGTGACTATCTGCTTTCTTGTCGTGGTAGTTGGCGAAGTCTCCATTTATCCATGCACACCGATCTGATGAGAGCCGTTTTTGTGCGAGGAGGGGCTGGTGGTGTGCTCCGTGGAGTGCCATTGTGGATATGCTGGATGCTGTTTGAGGGATGGATGCCGTTGAAGCCGCGGTTGTTGTAACTATCTCGTTTAGCTTGATTGTGCCTCTCCCACCATAGGCAAGCCAGGCCCCATCACGATTGGTTCCAATGACAACCGATCCATCGTTACTGATATTTGTGGCGAGTTCAAACTTGGCATTGGAAGGAACAGGTACGCCAGACTCTATCAGCCACTCACGAATGGATAGCATTCCAACGCTGTCAGTCCAGCGAAAAGCTTCATATAGTGTGCCAGATGAAGACTTGGAGAATCCAACAACAACCGTGCCATCCTGATTCAAGTTGGTTGCTACACTGTAGAAATCACCGCCTTGTAAATCTCCCAAGCCAACGATTCCTTGGCTCTCTGTCCAGACAAAGGCCTCTCTTCCATTATTGCCTGATGCGAAGCCAACTATGGTTGTACCGTCATCATTGACTGCATTTGCAAAGCTACTGATGTTTCCTCCCGGCAAACTGCCGAGGCCAACCATTCCGCTCTCTTCTTTCCACTGAAATGCCTGTAAGTAGGATGCAGCAGGCAGATCACCAATCGAAAGTGCTCCTCGGTCAAGCATCCCAGCAACACCCACCACAGTTGAGCCATCCTTGCTCAATCCCATTGTTTGACTGAAGATTCCATATGTGCTGCAGTCATATTCACTCGTGCCAGACGAGCAGGTATTGTTGTCACTGGGAATAGAGCCAAGCAACAAAGTTTCTCCAGTTGATTTTTCAAAATAGGCTTCTAATGAGAGATTATCTGCTGAAGGAAGAGTTGTTAGATCGCTTGTTTGTGAGTGAGATTTTGTACCTGCAGTGTTGCCGTTTATGCCCTCAAAATATTCTATGTTTTCGGCACTTTCATACAGGAAAGTCGATGTTGGATAATCTTGAATGTCCATCAATCCAGAAATTCCAGTGGTATGCAGAACTACGGGATCTGTACCGTATGAATATCCGTAATGTTGGCCGTCACCATTTACCAAGGAAAGTGTCGTTGTGGTGGATCCGTCATACAGATCATTGGTGGTGTATTCAGTGGTTAAAACCTCGCCTGCCGTATTTTTCCACACTGCGCCGCTTCTAATAGAACCATACAGTGAACCTAAATTGTTCTCGTCAGTTATCCAGTCTGAGCTGTTATTACTGGACGCACCTGCAAAAGAATCAAATGTTGCAAATGTTACATTGGACATATATTCGAATAACCCAGTGGTGGTGCTGGGGTCACTTGATGAAGTAGTAACTGTTACCTGTCCACTAATCGACACATCCGCCATCACCCCCGGAACCTGCAGGAGTGCGGCGAGAGCAATGGCTGTTTTGAGTTTTTGGGCGTTCATGAGTGGAGTATTCTCTATTTGCTTAGATCCTACTCCTTGAGATATGGATATGCACCATTGTGACAAAATATTACACTTCGATGCTCTTTTGATATCTGGCATTGGGGTTTCTCCGGACGAAAAAAAAAGCCCCAAAGATCGTCGATGATCGATGGGGCTGGAGTTGTGTGGGATGACTAGGTTATGTGAAGGCCCGCTGGGTGTGGCCCTTCATATAAGATGGATGGTTTTTCGCAGTTGGGCATATTTCTATGCAGAGACCAAAGGGGCGATCGATGCCGAAAGTCCCGTGGTCCCCAAAACACAAAAAAGCCAACCTAAAAAGATCAGCTTTTTCATGGTGTTGCAGATGGTGGGCCTACTTGGACTTGAACCTAGGACCAAGGGATTATGAGTCCACAGTTGTAGCATTCGAGGAGAACCGATGAGTACCGGTTGTTGTTTTGATTTCACCATACTATACTCTGGTGTATGGCCGATAAGCACCGAAATAACACGATACAAAGTGAGAACAAAAGCGACCGCCAAAGCGACCGTGGAAAGTTTTTAAGCGACCGTGGAGGCGACCGTAGAGACCAAGGGACTGTTTGCAACGGACCAAGGGATTATTGGTCATGAGCAGCATCACAGACCGGGTGTTAAAGACGCTAAAACCTACTGGTAAGGATTACAGAATCCGTGATAAGGCGGGGGTAGGTAGTGGCTACCATGGGTTTGGGGTAAAGGTTTCTGCCAGGGGAAAGAGGACGTTCTTTCTGGAATATACCCTTGGTGGCAAAAGGCGGTTTCTCAACTTGGGCCATTATCCGGCCAAGAAGCTGAAGGGTGCCCGAGAAGAAGCAAAGCAGGCCCGTACCCTGATCAATCAAGGAGTCGACCCCCAACTGGAACGAGCAAGGATTGAGGCAGAGCAGGAGGAGGAGCGGAAAAGGATTGAGGCTGAGAATCGGGCAACAACAGTAAATGAGGTGCTTGATTTTTACCTTGGCACTTTGCGTGAGACCACAGGCAAGGAGGTTGAGCGGCTGCTGATCAATCGTTATTGCAACGTCAGGAAGCGGATAGGCGATCGAAAGATGAAGGATATCGTCGAAGACGATGTAGAGGATCTTCTGGATGTTCACCTTAATAGAGGAACAAGGCGCAATGCAGGCAAGCTCTACAGTTACCTTGCCTCAGCATTTAAGCAGGCCAGACAACACAAGCCGTTTGAGCTGAAGGGATGGGTTAATCCATTTAATGACATACCAAAACCAAAGGATAGCTCAGGGACTCCCCGAGACCGTGCTTTATCAGTTGATGAGATTAGAGCCTTTCTTAATCTGATGGAGGGCTACCATTCTGCATCAGATGGTATTAAGGGTGTGCTCAAATTGATTCTATTCACCGGCCAGCGGGTGGAGCAGGTGTCACGGATGCAGTGGGAACATGTTGATCTGGAGGAAAGGCTCTGGCGGGTGCCGCCTGATGAAACCAAAATGGGGAAATCACGCACCAGAAAGACGTTATTGGTTCCGATGACTGATATTGTTTTGGAGGTGATCCATGCCATGCCAATGATTGAGGGCAATGGTTTTGTGTTTCCTGGAGTAAAGGAGGACTCACCTTATGATTTGGGTTCGTTTGCCCATGCGCTGATTAAAATGCTGCGGCAGAGTGATATTGAGCACTTCACACCACGCGACCTGCGCCGCACGGTAACCACTCACCTTGCGCGGCTGGGGGTCAGTAAAGAAATTCGGAGCAAGATCCAGGATCATTCGCTAGGGGGTGATGTAGAGGATATTCACTACGACCAGCATGACTACTTGAAAGAAAAGAGGGTAGGGCTTGAGAGGTGGGAAAGAGAGCTGCAGAGAATAATCAGCAGTAATGAGAAAGACAATGTAGTGCAGCTGCACGGTTAGAAGAACAGCCGGTCTCTATCAAAACTGCTAGAGACAACGGCGGCGGAGATATTGGTTTGACTATATCGAAAACGTATGGGGCACAGGGGATAGTTAGTCTAGATGTGTCAATTTCAATTGATGATGAGAGGTGGGAAAGGATTGTGTCCCAGTTAAAAGGGGCGGGTGTGCGCCATAAGTTTGATGCTTTCAAGGTGTGCATCAATCAGGTGTTGAGCCAATATCATGCACACCAGTCACTAAAAAAAGAATCTATACCCTCTGCTATTAAGAAAGAGCTTTCGGCTTTAAGAGCAATGTTAACTGATTTTGATGGGGATGACCTTTGCCCTCAGGATATTGTTGATCGGCTCAATAAGGGGCCTAAAAAGTCTAAGAAAAGGAATTTTCAATTACGTCAATTGATTAGAGCAGTAGGGGGATCGCAAATGACACAGCATTACAGATCGGTTCCAATGACTGTTGATGATTTTTGTAATGTTTTGACAGATGTAACTAGCCTTGTAGATTTATGGGGGATAACAGGAGCACTGCCTGAGCATGAGAAGCAAATTGTTATTGAGTTGGTAGATGAATGCCTTGGTATTCATTTTAATCTTCATATCTTAACGGACAAAAATCATCCAACGTATGTTGTAGCTTTGGAGGTGATACGGGAGTGTGAAAAAACGCTCAAGAAAAAAACTGAACAACGCAATATTGATCATATTTTAAAGCTTCATAGAGCTAGAAAAGAATTAGGGGAAAATATTTTCATAAAAAATTAGTTTCAGGAGAACCCATCCAGAAATTGCTGCCCAACTAGACAGCTTTAATAGTCTCCATCGGCTAGCAGTGATGCTAGTTGTGCTTCACCGCAAAGCTGATTGCGGATGCATAGGAGATTATCAATGCAAGCAAAGAAGAAAAGGGTCCTGAGAAAGGCAGCTGCAGCTAAAAAGTTCTACCGTTTAGATACGTTAACTCAAATGTTGGATGCTGGTGCCAGCACAATCAAGGATTGGGCGGATGACCCAGAAAATGATTTCCCTCAACGGATTCAAATTGGTCCACGTGCTGTCGCATGGATTGCTGAGGAAGTGGATAGCTGGTTGAAGCGCAAGATCCAGCAGGGGAGGGTGGCTACATGACTTCGATAAACGAGGCCAAGGGGGCTGCGCCAACAACCCCCAAGGCAGCAAACAGAAACGGAAAGCTCAGTTCGCATTCAAATAATAGCACCGTTGCCTCTATTGTTCAGAAGGACAAAAGTGGTGAGGCATTTACAACTAGCCTGTTGATCGCTGAGAAGTTTAACAAGCGACACGATACTGTACTGAGAAAAATTCAGAAGCTGCCTGATGATGAGTTTAGCCGCCGCAATTTTGCGGTGGCGAATTATATCGATGACCAGGGGAAGCCGAGAACAATGTTCCAACTAACCCGCGATGGATTCTCTTATGTGGCGATGAGCTTCACTGGTAACGAGGCTCATATTTGGAAAGTTAGGTTCATTGATGCCTTCAACAAGATGGAGCAGCATCTTCGTAATATCGTTCGAGAAGAGTGGCTGGAGCATCGCGCAGAAGCTGCATTGGAACACCGTACCATGTGCCGCACTCTGGATGAGGTTCGAAAACTGGATGGCAAAGAAACCAAATTCTTTCATTATGCCAATGAGTCAAAGTTAGTTAATTGGGCTCTGACTGGAGAGTTCAAGAAACTTGATCGGGACTCGCTCACTGATGATGAGCTGGGAATCCTAACGACTCTTGAGGCTTACAACGCTGTATTGATCGGTGCCGGGCATGATCGCAATGCTAGAAAGGTTCTTCTCAAGAATCGCTGCCAGGAAGCCATGGGGCTTCTACTGGAGGCGGCCTAATGAAGATCTATCAATACCGCCGGATTCGTAATTTGATCGAGAGAGAGCCAGACCTGTTTGAGGGACTTGATACTCTGACCACTAAGCGTGCGATTGAGTGGCTGCCCGGTCACATGAGTATCTTCAATCGATTCATGAGCGAGGCCCTGAATGCTAAAAAGGCGGGGTATCAGCGTTATTCAGCGAGGGCCATCTGGCACTATCTGCGCCACCTGCATCAGATAGATCCAGATACACGTGACCTGAAGCTGACCAATGTCGTCACTCCGGTGGTGGCTCGAATCGCGATGAAACTAGACCCACGCCTAGAAGGGTTGTTCCTGCTTCGCTGCCATGGGGGGAGGACGTAGTGAGTTATCTGATTATTAATTTCCTCCATTCATTGGTGGCTGAGGACCAACTTCGAGAAGCATTAATTGGCCATTATCATGCATCTGGTGACCTCCAGCGTATGGTTGAGGAGTGTCGTCGCCGTTCACCTTGCCAAGTGGAGATGATGGAGGAGCTGCGCCTTCAGGAGGTGATGGCCTTATGATTCGCGTTAAAAATTGGTCACGCTACCAATCGTATAAAGACCGCAGGCCGCCATGGATTCGCTTCCACCGCAGCATCTTGGACGACTATAAGTATCAGTCAATGTCCGCTGAAAGCCGTGCATTGCTGCCAATGCTTTGGTTGCTGGCCTGTGAGGATGCTGATCCAACATCTGGTCTGATACGGGCTGATGTTGAAGAGATATCGTTTCGGTTACGCCTCAGTCACGAAACTGTTACGGACTCACTGCATGAGATTGAAGATGCTGATTTTATTGGATGTATTGAATCTGTAACGGAACCGTTACGAGGTCGTGATGAGACCGTAACCCCAGAGACAGAGACAGAGGCAGAGACAGAGACAGAGACAGAAGGCAAGCAGACAGAAAAACCTGCTTCGCCTGCAAAGCATGAAGTTCCAATAACTGAAATTGTGAAGATGTATCACAGCCTCCTGCCAAACAATCCACGGGTGATCAAACTGACAGAGGCAAGGAAGTCTCAGATCAAAGCCAGATGGAAGGAGGATTTGAAAGATATTGCGGCATGGCAAAGCTATTTTGAGAAAATTTCAAAATCTGAGTTTCTTACCGGACGCAAAGCAGGTGGTAACGGCAAACTGTTCAAGCCGTGCCTCGAATGGCTAACCAAGCCGGGTAATTACGCCAAGGTCGCTGAAGGTAAGTATGAAGACCAGAAGGCTGCGCTCCACCAGATGCAGCAGCGCAGCCCCTCTGATCGTGTGATGTCAGCTGATGGCGGAGTTGGGTTATGAGTAATTCTGAAGATCTCGAATATCTTGAGCAGTCTGTAATCTCTGCCTTACTGAAGGAACCTGACCGAATTCATGAGATCAGCAACAAGCTTAACGCCTCCGATTTTACGGGAACCAACAATCGCAGGTCATTCGAACTGATCAGTCAAGCCGTCGCTAATGGTGAAGCTGTGGATGCCATGGTACTTGCCGAGAAAGGTGGCAACCTTCAGTATTTGATTGAGGTGGCGCGAAACATTACAGGAGTGCCTGCAAATATTGGGCATTACACCGATGCTCTTTTGGAGCGAATCAAGAAACGTAAGGCATCTACTCTGTTTCAGCAGGCTGGTGAGAAGCTTTTGATTAACTCCTCTGAAGAGGTGCTCGCTTGGCTAAATGGAGAGCTTTCCACTGTTGAACGCAGTGCCGGGAGCGAGATGTCAGCCAAAGAGGTGATCACCGCTGCGCTCCATTCCATGGATGATGCCCGTGAGCAGCGCGAAAGCAATGGCACAAATGGCTCGCCATGGGCTCTTCAGTCGCTTAACAATGCAATGGGAGGGATAGACGGGCCAAGATTGTATATCGTCGCCGCCAGGCCAGGATGCGGCAAAACGGCAATAGCTCAACAGACTGCTGTTGCCGCAGCTAGTGCAGGCTTTGGGGTGGGTGTTTGCTCCCTAGAGATTGACGCATCAGAGATCGGTCGGCGTTGGATCTCCCATTACGGTCAGGCGAACATCAGCGGCCTCAGCCGTGGCTATGAGAAATTCTTCGATGATGCTTTCAAGGCGGGTCAGAAGCTCTCTGAGCTACCGCTGTTCGTGGACGATGATTCGTATAGCCTTGATGCTGTTTGCAGTCGTATCACCCGCTGGAGACGCGAGGGAAAGGTTGATTTGGCGATTGTTGATCATATTGGTCTAGTTGAATACAGTAAAAATAAGAACAGAAATGATGGCCTAGGTGAGATTTCTCGCCGCCTCAAGAAGCTGGCAAAACAACTGGATATGCCGATTGTCGCGCTGTCTCAAATGAACCGTGGCAGTGAGAAGGACAACCGCCGCCCCCAATTGTCTGACCTTCGTGACTCGGGCAATATCGAGCAGGATGCTGATGCTGCTATTTTTCTAAACAAGACCAAGGATGACCATATCGAGATTGGTGTTTTGAAAAACAGGATGGGTGAAATTGGTTGGCGGCCAGAGCGATTTGAGTTTGATGGCGCAGTGCAGACATTCCGAGAGATTGGCACCTTCCCTGATGGAGGCACTCTATGAAGCTCTCTATCAATGGCATCCTCACCCTCAGCGGTTTGACGGATGCAGAAATGGCATCCCTGAAATCTGAAAATGAGTGGCCTAATCCCCAGATCCAGATAGCTGAGAACATGGGTCGGTACACTGCGCACATTCCCTCCCTGGTTGAGGTGTGGATAGAGAAGGATGGGGTGTTGTTCCTTCCTCGTGGTTACCTTGACCGCCTGCTGGAACAATTTACACCTGAGATCATTGATGATCAGCGCACCACTGCGCCGGTGGACATGCCTCCGCTGGAGGGGGTCACCTACCGAGAGTACCAACAGGATCTGCTTGATCAGGCGTACCAGCATCAGCAAGGAACTTTAACTGCGCCCACAGGTAGCGGTAAGAGCATTATGGGAATGGCTTTGATTGCCCATCACGGCCAGCGGTCTCTGATTCTGGTTAACTCAAAGGAGTTAGCCAGTCAGTGGAAGCGGGAAATCCTCAAGTGGATGGGTATTGAGGCAGGTACTGTTGGGGGTGGTAAGTGGATTGAAGGCGAAGAGATTACCGTTGCCATGCTGCAGACCCTGCACAGAAACCCTGAGAAGGCTGCAGAGCTATTTTCAAGGCATGGCCTAACCTTGGTGGACGAAACTCATAGAGTCGCCGCACAGACGTTTTCTGAGGTGATTGGGTGGAGTTCTACCCTGTACCGCTACGGACTTACTGCAACTCCGCACCGTAGAGACGGCTTGCATGATCTGATTCACCGCTGCGTGGGGGAAACTATCGCCACTATCCACCCCGACCAAGTGGAACAACAAGGGGGGATCGTACCGGCCACCATCAAGATTATTCAAACTGGATTCACCCCTTCATGGGCCGTGGATAGCTGGAGTGACTATCTGGGGGAGCTGGTGGAGAGCGAAGAGAGAAACCAGCTCATTGCCAGCATTGCCATGCAGAGCAGTCAATCAACCCCCACCCTGATACTGACCGACCGTGTAGACCATGTGGGGAATATCGCCGCCTTTCTGGATGATGCGCTGGAGATCCACGGCAAACTACCCGCCAAGGAGCGCAGGAGCCGCATGGAGAGGATTGCAGGGCATCAGATAACCATTGGTACTACTGGACTGCTTGGAGAGGGACTGGACGTTTCTGGGTGGGGTGTGCTGGTTATGGCCACCCCCATCAGCTCCAAGGTGCGACTGCTCCAAGCCTGTGGAAGGGTGCTGAGACCGCACCCAGGCAAGCAGAGAGGGTATATAGCGGATTTGGTGGATGATCATGGATTCAGCGGCTCATCCAGAAACAAGCGGCTCGCCATCTATCAAGAGAGAGGCTTCGATGTCATCCAGTAACGAACTTTACCTGTTTACTTGCCCCCATCAGCAGGGGGAGCTAATCCTCACAGTAGGTGGGTGTGCTCGAATGTACCAAGAGGCGCAGGCTCCCTTCAGCTTCTTCTGTCCCAGCGGCAAAGAGGTTGCCAACAGCAAGAAGGGCCACCGACTTCCGCTCACAGTCTGCCAGAGCTGCGAAACAGGCAAAGGCCACGCCCAACTACTCAGACTACACAGAAAGCATTAACCATCTCCTCGCGCGTATTGCTCCCTAAATTCTACCCCCCCACGCTATTTTCATCTCTCAAAACTCTAACCACTCCACAAAAGACAAGGCAAATTTGTATGGGAAAAGTCATTCTTGAAGACTTCCGCAGACTGGACATCTACTCCCTAAACCGAGATGGAGTGCTGTCACGCCATACCAGTTCAGTAATCACATGGCGCAACCATACTAACCAGGTAATGATGACAACAACCATCACCCCGACTCTCACCCAAAGTGGGTTGGTTGATTGCCTCACTTTGAGCATAGGAGGGCACACACAGCAGATTACAGTGAACTACTACCACTCCAACTATGGCGGCCAGTCTCCACTGTTCCTCATGGGAGCACATCGAACACGCTACATCTATCACATACCGGAATGGGGTCGCTGGGTAACCCGCCATGATTTCAAGAACCGATACTTCAAGGAGCATGAGTCCCACCATATGCGAGCCAGAGACCAGGCTTTCAAGCTCAGAGCACGGCTTGGGCTTCCGGTAGTCTACCCACAGTGCTATGACCCAGTTCATGGCTGGGATCGCCCCAAAGGTATGCACCTAGCCACCTTTAACCGAATCAGGACCAAGATTGATAGTCTCTTGCAGGTGTACTACAGGGGAATGCTGGCCTTTACTGAGGGAACATATGCCAACCTTGATCTTGAGGATGGATGATTCCTGACCCTTGCCTAAACCTTGCCTGCTCATGGGCTTTGTTATTCACCACTATCAATTCATCCACTACTACCAAGAGGCCAATCATGACCATCATCAAACGAATCTCAGATCCAGACTTTGACAACGAGCATAACCACCTCAGAAAACAGTTCATCCAATGGGTAGAGAGCGGGCATGACGACGACCTGTTCCTTGATGAATTCCGGGGGCTTACTTGTGGAGCCACTACCCGTAAGGGCACACCCTGCAAACAAGTTGCTATCTATGAAAATGGCCGCTGCAAATTTCACGGTGGACTGAGCACAGGTCCGCGCACCATGAAGGGCAAGCGTGCGAGTGCTGCCAATCTGAAGCAGTGGCGGGAAAATCAGAAGAGCACACCTCAAAAGAAGCTCAAGCGGAAGAGATTCAAAATCATAAATAGCAGCACTGCAGCCTGATTACATCACAACTTTCCTTGCATCCAATAGAGTCTGAACCTTACTAATTACTAATACCCCATAGGGTTAGTAGCAACACCTAGCAATGTGAAGTTTTGTCAGGTTCTCATAGGGTTCGTGGGCAAGTCACCTTTTTATAGTCGCAGAAAACTCCTACTGACCCCATGGGCAGGCTGTAACGTACAAACCCTATCCCCCCGCGCACGTACCTATCCTGAAAATTTCAATCATATCCCATCAAATTGCCTGGGCTGGTTACTCAATGAAAGCTACCCTTTGCTGTATGGCCCCAACTCCTTATCAAAATCCATGACTAGACACTCTACTGGCGGGACAAAATTGAAATGTGGTCCATCCTCAGTACCAGAATAGTACGGCTCATTTGCTTTGATCTGCCGCTCAAGAATCTTATCAACCCGTTTTCTCAAATCAGCTGTAGAAGACTTCTCATCATAGAGAACCTTTAACCAGCTTGAGAGTAGTTCTATTTGGTGGTCACTGGTAAGGCTTCTGCGATCCACATAGTTCCACCATAGTCCTCGTAAAGTGCTACCAGGCACACGGAAAACAGTCTGCTTCCGGTACCTCACCTGCATCAACACAAGTATGCTGCTGGCTACTCCATAAATAATTCCAATCAAGTGGAACAGCAGAGCTACCGGTGTTGCTGCCAACCAGTAGACTACCCAGAGTGGCAACATAGCTATTCTTTCAGGTATGAAATGAGCTGTTCCATTGATAAAGATGCTGCCATACCCAAACCAGCAGGTTCCCCAGTGGAATTGATCGTAACCTTGGATGCTTTCTCTTACCTTGCCTTGTGCCTGCTTCACATAAGCAGCCTTAACCAAATCGGCAATCAGCTGATCTACATTCACCTTTTTATACCCTTCATCACCTCAATTAGTAATCTCATAGTCATCTCCTTGCCCTAGATGCATACTCTTCGAATTGATCACCAAATTCAACTTCTAGATATCTCTCTCTTCCTGTGTAATGATTATTTTATCCAGTACAAACCATAATCCTGCAGTGGTCAATAGCAACCATATTGGTTGAAATAGCACTGCAGCAGCCAACAGCAGAAGTATCAGAGCAAGATACATAGGAAGCGATAAGGCTCGTTATCCACACAGCCTGAGAAGGCTGCTCTTTGAGGCTGTGAGTAGTACTGAGATAGTGAAAAGTGAAGATTGTCCAGATAGCTATCTCACCGGAGAGCAGTAATAAAAGGATGCAATAAGCTTGTATGGGTTGGCAGTTATGGTGAGGCCATTCCCAAACAGGTAATCGAGGGGCAATATAACCTCAAGAGATTTAAATGATCAATGCCTCACTATTTACAAGGTGGTAACCCCCAAGCAAGACCACATCTTCCTGAGGGGTTCTTTTTGGGGGCAGGTATTTTCGGCTTAACCTTTTTCCTGAGAATAGTATTTTTTAGCAGTTCACAATCACCTTTTCTAATCTTAAAATTTAAATATTTACTATTGTTTTTTTGGTCATAAATTTCATATAAAAACCCAATATTATGGTCAATGAATTCCCGGTCAGCACCACTGCAAATTCTCTGAACAAAACCATAAATCACCAATGTGCGAAATTGAGGTGATTTCACGAATTGTTGATCTATACCCTTGCCTGTTAATGTTTCATATGTTTTTTCTGCTGCATATGTATCTATCTCTAACTGAATCGAAAAAGCATTTATGTGCTCATGATAATCTGCGCTCACAAAATTATATATTTTGTCTCTTTCGTAGATGGTACGCATTAGTGTCACCCAAGATGGAAGGCTGTTTTTTATAATTTTGTTAATTTCTTCCTTGGTTGGATTTTCTGTAAATAATAAATATGTATTATGTGTCTTCTCTGGAGGGGGAAGCATTATTGAATGTCTTTCTGGGTTAGTTGTACACCCTGTGAGAATTAATAAGCTTAGAACAATAAGTCTTATACGCATAAAGAACTCCTAATTATTAATAAAAAAATCCTGTATTCAATTCCCGTCTATGAAAGGTCCTAGCTGCAGACTCACCAAGGTATCACAGGCTGTCTTTGCAGTGCCATAATTAATATAAATTATAGATTAACAGCGACCCTTCATTTTTTTAATTTATTACAGAGCATAAGATTTTACTCAAAAACATAATCTCCTATGTTGCCAAAAGAACAGATATTATTCAGCAGAACCTAATTTCCCCCTGGATCCGAAAGTTTGATTTTGATGTTTTTGTCAGTAACATACTGACTATATGTGCCGTGTGCTGGAGCAAGTACTGAGTGAGGTTAGTCGAGCGATTAAGTAAAGATTTATATTGTTGTAGTATGTTATGAGGCGTTTGTTTGGTTGTATTCTATTGTGGTATTGGTTTATGTTTTGGGTATCATATCCCGTGGTTCTATAGTCATCATATACGCATCATTTATGCATGGCAAGACCGTGCAAAAAATCAGCTTCTCAACCTGAGCTTTGGAGTTTTGGTGATGCTGTTCGTTCAGTCCGTAAGCAGGGCGGGCTTTCGCAGGAAGCCCTAGCTGACTTAGCTGGTATTGATAGGTCGTACATGGGGGGTATAGAGCGTGGCGAGCATAATCTGGCATTAGTTAACATCAAGAAGGTTGCTGATGCGCTGGGTATCTCGGTTTCTGAGCTTATGGAAACAGCTCAGCTGTAGCATTTTCCTCCTAGGCTTATAGTGTTTGTTGCCTAAGTGAAGTGGGTGTTGTTTGATATTTTGTAGTTGAAGGTGGGCGCAGGCATAAAGTCCAGCCTCGTTAGTTAGGTTCACGCCTCTGGCTTATACCCCAAACACAAATTATGCGTTTCTGGGTAGGTGTAAGAGTGGGGCTGCTTTTTTCTTGCGCTTCGTGATAGTCACAATATAATTACAGTAATGTGACTGTCACAAATCAAGGAGAGCATCAATGGATGATAACGCCATAACCGAATATGAAAAACCTATTGGTAGACATGCGCTGACTGCGGCAGAACGAAAACGAGAGCAACGCCTAAGAATGGAAACCCATATAGCGGAGCGTGACAGTCACGAGTGGACTGAGCAGGAGTGCCTAAAGGTACTATCATCAAGCCAATGGAGAGGCACGGTAATGGATAACTCAGCATGGGACCAACTAGGGCTGTTGCGTGGGTTTATCAAGAAGCCAGCTCACTGATGAGGATTGTTACGTCCCGCTTTATATGGGCCCAAAACGGCTGATTTGTACCAATTTAATTTAGGGCGATCAGTTTTCACAGTCATCAATTATTATGGGACAAAATCAGGGATTCACTCAGAAAGCTCATGGCGACTAGCTGCAATTTGGCTTAAAAGGGTCAAGGGAGGAGTCCTGAGGGGACCGAAGGAAGCTCCTTGATGCTTTTAAGCCAAATTGCCATCATCATAGTCATGTGCTTGCTGAGCTTGTCCCACCTCAAATAGGTCGATACAAAGTGGTTCATATAAAGCGGGACGTAACAGAGGATGGTCAATCAGTAGCTTTAGAGGTGTTATCTCAAATGGAGGGGAGAGGTTCCGCTAATTTTTGGGGGTTGCGTATGATCAGCACATAAGCGTGATGTGGATAATGTGGGCAGGTATATTTTTGTGGCTGAGGTGAGGGATAGTGGGGTGACTGGCTAGACTGAAGCAGCGTAAATAACCGCTGTAATAATAACGATTATTAAAGTTGTAGCTGTTCTGACTCTTTTTTGGTCTTTCGTCTCTTGCTCTTTTTCTATTTTACGCAAAGCTTCGTTTAGTCTCTGTGCTCTCTGTATTTCAGCTGCATCAAAACGTGCTCGTTTCTTTATCTCCTCTTGCTTTTTTTTGTGATCAAGAACAATCTGCCTCTCTCTTTCTCGCCGTGCTTCAAGTTTAGCTAGTTTGGCTTTGGTTTCTGCTGTTGCAGCAGCGGCATTCTGTGCAGCCTCTTCCGCAGCAACTTTTTGTGCTGCAATTTTTCTGGCCTCTTCCTCCTCAAGTCTCTGACCAACCACAGTCTGGCGCACTGTTGTGATAGCTTGCTCAAGAGGTAGGCGGAAGAACTCCCTGCTTGTGTTGTAGCGATACTCTTTTAATAGGTAGTGAACCTTCTGTTCATCCCCAGCACAGTCGTATGAGAGCTGAGTAAATTCAACCTTAAATGGAGCAGCAACACTGGTCCCGCTAGATAGCTCTTTGACGCGCGCCTCAATATCTCCTGTTTCGCCTATTTTAAATAGTCCCGGCTGGGAGGGGTTGCTCAAGACATAGACTATTCCCGCTTTCATATGGCTATAATTGTCGATTTAGGTCAGTGAAGCAAGAATTATCACGTTACAGAATGTTGCGCATCAATATTGGTCTAGCATGGCTTCTCAAAAGTATAAATGCCACTTATAAAAGCAGTTTCAATCTAATTTGTTGATGTTGATGTTGATGTTGATGTTGATGCTTACGGGTCCATCCTGTAGGTTTTTAGTTGTGAGTGTCGCCAGGTATAATTCATTGATTTGTAGGCTGATGCGAATCTTGTATCAGTAACGGACGCAAGATTTGCGTTCGCTGAGCAGGCTGGAGTGGGGGAGGGTGGCAGAGAACGTAAGCGACCGTGAGGGCGACCGTGGGGTCACTAAAATAAAAACAGCCCACCTCAATAGTGAGGTAAGCTGTTGATTTAGTTGGTGGGCCTACTTGGACTTGAACCAAGGACCAAGGGATTATGAGTCCCCTGCTCTAACCAGCTGAGCTATAGGCCCGATTTTTATTACTAAGTATTAATTTGCATCCAGATAGCTTTCTAGTTTATCAGAGCGAGAAGGGTGGCGCAGCTTACGTAGTGCCTTGGCCTCAATCTGACGGATACGCTCACGGGTAACGTCAAACTGTTTACCGACCTCTTCCAGTGTGTGGTCGGTATTCATGTCGATACCGAAGCGCATGCGCAGTACCTTGGCTTCGCGAGGGGTCAATCCAGAAAGTACGTTCTGTACATCTTCAGAGAGTCCAATGGTGGTTGCGGACTGGTCAGGCTGTATCACATTGGTATCTTCGATAAAGTCCCCAAGATTGGAGTCTTCATCGTCACCAATCGGAGTCTCTGTAGAGATCGGCTCTTTGGCGATCTTCAGTACCTTGCGGATCTTATCCTCAGGGATCTCCATCTTCTCAGCCAGCTCCTCTGGAGTTGGTTCACGCCCCATCTCCTGCAGTAGTTGGCGCTGAATGCGGTTGAGCTTGTTGATGGTCTCGATCATATGTACCGGAATACGGATGGTACGTGCCTGATCTGCAATCGAGCGGGTGATCGCCTGACGAATCCACCAAGTAGCGTAGGTGGAGAACTTAAAGCCGCGACGATACTCGAATTTGTCTACGGCCTTCATCAGGCCGATATTGCCCTCTTGAATTAGGTCGAGGAACTGTAGTCCGCGGTTGGTATATTTCTTGGCGATGGAGATTACCAGTCGTAGATTGGCCTCAATCATCTCCTTTTTGGCGCGGCGTGCTTTGCCTTCACCAATCGACATCATGCGGTTGATCTCTTTTAAGCGATTAATAGAGATACCGCATTCGTCTTCGAGGTTGAGCAGCTTCTTCTGTGCGCGCAAGATGTCGCGGGAGTAGCGTTTCAGTGTGGCAGAGTGCTTCTTCTTTGCGGCAACCTGTTTGTTGAGCCACTCCAGATTGGTCTCATTCTTGGGGAAGGAGGTGATGAAGTCCTTGCGGGGCATTCCAGAGCGGTCTACAGCCAGCGTCATGATGGTGCGCTCGTTCTCGCGTACCTTTGTCATGTCGTTGCGGATATCGACAACCAGGCGATCCAATAGTTTAGGGACCAACTTACACTGCATGAACATGTCTGCAATTTCACGACGGATCTCATCACTCTTCTCGTGTTCTCTGCCGTTGTTTTTCTCGCAGATCTCCAGCTTCTTCGCCAGATCTGCAATGCCTTGCAGGCGACCTGTCATCATCTCTGGTGGTGGTCCGGTGAATCCCTCCTCCTCGACCTTGTTGCCATTGGCATCCGTAGTGGGTGGAGTGGCTTTGGGGGGTTCAGGGCAGAAGTCACAAAGCCCGGTGATGACGGTGCTTAGCTCCTGATCTCCGCTGCTTACCTTGTCATACTCTTTTAGTAGCTCTTGAATGGTGCTGGGATAGAGTGCCAGTGCATTCATCATTTGGCGCATACCCGCCTCGATGCGCTTGGCGATGGCGATCTCGCCCTCGCGGGTCAGTAGGTCTACAGAGCCCATCTCACGCATATACATGCGCACAGGGTCAGTGGTGCGCCCCGCTTCCCCCTCGGCGGAGAGCAGTACAGATGCGGCCTCAGCGGCGGCCTCCTCATCGGTATCGTCATTGGATGCGCCGCTCTCACCAGTGATGAGCAGGTTCTCTTCGTCTGGTGCTTTTTCCAGTACATTGATCCCCATAGAGTTGATTACGCTAATAACGTTCTCAATCTCGTCGGTGTCTGTTACATCGCTGGGAAGATGATCGTTGATCTCGCCATAGGTTAGGTAACCCTGCTCCTTACCTTTGGCAATGAGGTTTTTGATCTCGTTTTCTTCAGCTTTTGGTGTTTGTGACATACAGTATGAAACCCTACGGATGAGGTGGATCGGTAGAAAAAGGACCGCGTATTTTACACTAAGTGGAGCTAAAAGGGGAGTGCTAATTTATTGGGCAGAAAGTAGCTGTTGAAGTTTTGTGCGCTCCTCAGCAGAGAGTTCGTTAAGTGGTCGGCTGTAGAGGCTTTCGGTTAGCTGATCTCTGGAGAGAGCGAGTAGCTGTTTTATGGCGCCTTGAAACTCATGCTCAATCCCCTCTTCAGGAATGGGTGGATTCCATTGGGCCACTTTGTGTAAGACCCCCTCTGACTCGCGCCCCCGCCAACGCTCCAGTAGTGCGGCGGGAGTTAGATTAGGGTGCTGTTGTAAGGTCTCGATCACCTCAATTAGCAGTGGTATGCCGGGGCCATCAATCTGCTTGAGCGGCTCTAATTCGGTGATCTGCTCGATTAGATGGGGGTTGTGGAGTAGGGCAGAGAGTGCAGTGCGTACCGGTGAGGGGGATTGTCCACGCTGGTTGCTTGATGCCTGTTTAGTGCGGGTAGCGGGTTTGGGGATGTCTGGCTCTAGTAGGTGACCAGAAATGGTCTCCTCCTCTAGGTCAACCAGATTAGAGAGCTGTTTGAACATCATCTCACGGAACATCCCTGCTGGTAGACGAGAAAGTTTGGGGCGTGCCAGTGATACCAGCTTGGCGCGCCCATCCAGAGAGTGGATGTCCGCCTGCTGCTCCAGCTGGGCAAAAAAGAATTGGGAGAGTGGAATGGCCTCACTGATGCGTTGTTCAAACTGTTGTGTGCCCTCTGTGCGTACCAGTGAGTCGGGGTCCTCCCCGTCAGGTAGAAACATAAACAGGACTTCACGCCCATCACGCAGCAGGGGAATGGCAGTATCCATCGCCTTGACTGCAGCATCACGTCCCGCGCGGTCACCATCAAAGCAGAAGACGATACGGCTGATGCTGCGAAATAGCTGGTTGAGGTGGTCCGGTGTAGTGGCGGTGCCCAAGGTAGCGACACTATAGCGGATACCAAATTGCGCCAGTGCCACTACATCCATATATCCTTCAACCACCAGTGCTTGGGTTAGATTGCGGTTGTTCTTGCGAGCCTGATAGAGGCCGTATAGCTCCTGCCCTTTGTGGAAGAGTGGACTCTCTGGGGAGTTGAGGTATTTGGGTTTATCATCCCCCAGTACCCGCCCACCAAAACCGATGACGCGACCACGGGTGTCATGGATGGGGAAGATGATGCGGTTGCGAAAGCGGTCATAGTGGCCGCCGTTCTCTTTCTCGATCAACATGCCGGTGCGGGTCAGCTGTTGCGTGGTGTTATTGTCTTCTCCAATCGCCTCATGCAGATGGCTCCACCCCTCTGGGGCAAAGCCCAACCCATAGCGGGCTGCGATCTCTCCGCTCAGTCCGCGCTGTTTTAGATACGCGATTGCGCTCTCTTTTTGGGGGTGAGATTTGAGCTGCTGTTTGTACCAGTCGCTGACCTGCTCCATCAAGCTGAATAGTGGGGCAAGGTTCTCTCGGGGCTTGTCGTTCTCATCCTCATCGCGCGGAACCTCTGTCCCTGCCTTGGCAGCCAAATCTTCGACCGCCTCAGGGAAGGGCATATTTTCATACTCCATCAAAAAGCCGATGGCGGTGCCATGGGCGCCGCAACCAAAGCAGTGATAGAACTGTTTAACTTGGCTGACAGTAAAGGAGGGGGTTTTCTCGTGGTGAAAGGGGCAGCAGGCTTGGAACTCGCGTCCTTTCTTGATGAGTGGGACGCGCGCGTCGATCACATCGACAATGTCGGTGCGGGCGAGTAGTTCATCAATAAAGGTAGAGGGTATGCGACCAGCCATGCGAGAAGCTTAGCATAGAGTATGCTGGCTTTAAGGGGCTGAACTAGCCCAGTAGGGCTTTGATCTTACCGCTGAGTTGCCCCATATCGGCACGGCCTTGTGCTTTGGGTTTGATAATCCCCATGACCTTGCCCATCTCTTTCATCGAGGTTGCACCGCTCTCGGCGATGGCAGCCTTGATCATCTCTTCGATCTCATCGTCAGAGAGCTGCTCAGGCATATACTCCTGAATGACAGTAACCTCTGCAATCTCAACAGCGGCTAAGTCATCACGTCCAGCCGCTTCATACTGGCTGATGGAGTCCCGACGCTGCTTGACCATCTTGTCGAGGATGGCGAGCATGCGTGGCTCATCCACCTCAATACGCTCGTCGACCTCAATCTGCTTTACGGTTGCAGTGATCATACGCAAAATTTTGAGGCGCTCTTTGTCTTTCGCGCGCATCGCGTCTTTTACATTGGCGTTGATCTGTTCGAGTGTAGACATTGCGTTTGACTCTAGATGGTTTTACTAAAGGTGGCTTTTATTAAAGCCAACTCTTTAGCGTGACAGCAGACCGCGGTTGCGACGCATGGTGCTACGCTCGCGAGACACACGCTTCTGAGTGCGCTTTACAGCAGCAGCAGATTTGCGCTTGCGAACCTGTGTTGGTTTTTCATAGAACTCACGCTCACGGGCCTCGGCTACTGTGCCGGCCTTCTCTACAGCACGCTTGAAGCGGCGCAGGGCATAATCAAAGTTCTCGTTTTCTCGTACTCGTATACTTGGCATTCTGGTTGTATCCTTGAAGTTTCAACCGTTTTCAATAAAGAGCCGCGCATTATACGGATCTGTGGAGGGGCGTGCAATGATTAAGATGATAAAAGTTATTTTACTGGGGGTTTTCTGCTGGAGTTGGGTTTTACCCCTCTATGCGCAGGCTGCTTGGGCTGATCCCCTGCTGGCCAAAGTCTATAAAGAGGAGCTGGATCTGTCGCAGTGGTGGGTGAGTGAGAAGCTGGATGGGGTGCGTGCGATCTGGGATGGGCAGCAGCTACGCTTTCGTAGTGGGCGAGTGATACAGGCACCAGCATGGTATACCCAAGATTTTCCAGCGCAGCCGATGGATGGGGAGTTGTGGATGGGGCGAGGCACCTTTGAGCAGACCTCGGCGGCGGTGCGGCGTAAACAGCCGCAAGATGAGCCGTGGCGCAGGATTCATTATCGACTGTTTGAACTGCCTGCTGCAAAAGGGACCTTTACCCAGCGGGTTGAACAGATGCAGAGCCTTACCCATCAGCTACAAATTTCGTGGTTGCAGCCCATTCCACAGCAACGGGTTAGCAATAGAGAGGCTCTATTCCGATGGTTGGAGCGTGTGGTTGAGGAGGGAGGGGAAGGGCTGATGCTGCATCGCGCAGACTCTCTCTATCATGGGGGCAGAAGCGGTGACCTGCTCAAATTGAAAGCATGGCAGGATGCAGAGGCAACGGTGGTAGAGATCATGCCGGGTCAAGGCAAGTACCGTGGGATGATGGGGGCGTTACGGGTAGAGGATGCGCAGGGGCGGCAGTTTCGTATTGGCAGTGGCTTCAGTGATCAAGAGAGGCAAAATCCTCCCGCGCTGGGCAGTCTGATCACCTATAAATATACCGGTACAACAGGGAGGGGGCTGCCGCGATTCGCATCATTTTTGCGGTTGCGCCAAGGGCCAGAGTAGTTACCCGTTCTCTTCTGGGTTTTGCAGTCTGCTCAAGGCTTGGCAGAGGGAAGTGTAACCGATTCGTTCTTGTTCTAGCCTCAGTTGGGGGGCAAGCTCCTGTTTAAGTAATAACTGGTAGAGAGCCTGTTCCTCCTCGGTCAGTAGAGGCAGAGTGCGTTGAGTCGGTGTCTGCTCCTCGCCCCAGAAGGCGCGGTGGTCGAGCAGTGTCTGCCTCTCCATCAGTATGGAGTGGGTCTGTGGTAGATAGTGGCGAACCTGTTCCAGCATGGCAAAACCGTGGGTATCAATATCGCCCCAGTAGGTGATTGAGCGTTGCTTGAGCCACTCCACTTGTTGCAGCAGTTGCAGCCCATAACCGAGCCCAAAAATGACCAGACTTTTGGGGTATGGAGGAAAGGCCAGCCCATTGATCTCATTCTCGGTGATGAAGACATGCTCCACAGCAACCCGAAGCTCGGCAAACTGCTCAACCGGTATGCTGATGTCGGTGAGTCCTGCGATGGCTAAGGTTGGATCAAGGATACGGAAGCGGATCAGTGTGGTTTTAGGGGTAAAGCCATAGCGCTGCTCAAATGCCCGAACTCCACGTGCATCGGTGTCAACCTGCTCTGCGGGCAGTACAATATCCAACAGTTCGCTCAGTAGCGCACGGTGCTGCTCAATAAACTTGGTATCGACCCCAGCCAGATCAACCTGTCGTAGATAGCAGTGTGGACGGGGGTGAGCCTGAATCCACGCCACCACCTTGAGCAGGCGTGGCCACTCTGTCTCAAACTGGATCAGCTTGTGAGGATAGCGGATAACCCACTCCCGCAGCTCTGGGAACTGTACCAGCAGTTCACTGGAGAGGGTATGAAAACGGGCGGCCTCACGCTGTTTGCCAATAGTGCTGAGTAGATCCTGCTCCCGCTCAAACCAGACCGCAACCGGGATCTCATTGCGTCCGATCTGACGGTGATTGATGCTCTGCCACTGGATGCGGTATCCCACCCGCTGATCCCCCGCCTCCTGCTGCTGTAGCTGCTGGATCCACTGTTGTGCAGCCTCAAACTGCTCCCCCAGATCGCGACTGTTGGGGCGCTTGAGCTGCAAGTGCAGGGGGAACAGCGCCTCGGCTGTGATCTGCGCAGCGAGAAAATCTCCACGCTTCCAGCGCTTAAGCAGCTGACTGCGGATGGTGGTTGGGGTGGACCATGTGTTATTCATGATGGTACATCTTTCGACTGAATAGATGAGGGCGGTCCAGATAGTACTGTAGTCTTGGTTTGTTGTTGTAGCGATAGGTTGCTTGCAGCATAGGGAGGTAATATCGCCCATATTGCTGTTGGTAGAGTCTGTTCAGATAGCGAAAAAATTTTTCCCCATTTTGACCGTTGCTCCTGAATCTGAATGCGCTGACCTCGTCCAGATCCATATCAAAATAATCCTCTGGGGTACGAGAGGGGCTGCCCCCGACAGTCGGTTGGTACTCCTGTACAAATGAGATCACGCCTAGGGATGCCATCCTTTTGAGAATGGCGAAGTCCTCGGAGAGGCGCGTGTTGAAGCCGTACATGATGACGACAGTGACCTGGTTATGACCAAAGCCCTTGATGTACTCCCTTTTCTTCTCAAAAAGATCAGCTGTTTTTCTGTTGTTGCAGCTGAAGTAGATCATCCTGCGGGTAAACCGAGAGTTCATTGAGTAAACTTGTTTCAACAGGGGGTAGTTGTCATCATTGAGGTACTGTATATCCAGTGTCTGGCTGAAGTTGATCCGGTACTCCTGCTGGATCATCTGTTCCAACAGGCTGTTTGCATTGGGAGATACGAGCAGGTTATTGTCCAGTAGCATCACATTTTTCTGCCCTTCGGGCACAAAGTCATCAAAGGTTGCAGCATTGGGGTTGAGCGCTCCCTCTTTGGGGGGGACTACGCAGAAGTGGCAGCGTTTGTTGCAGCCTCGGGTGAGGAAGCCAAGTGCATAATGGGTGTGGTTGTAGAGGGCATAATCGGGGAAGCAGCATTCAACATCATCCGCCAAGGTGGTTTGTAGATCAATGCCAGAGCCACCGATGGTGATCTGATCTCCATAAAGCTGTTGCAGTTGTTGAATACGTTTCTGTGACTTTTTTGTGTGGAATACTACGCTGGCGAAATATTGGTCGGCCTCAACTGCTTGCAGGTTTCGCTGAAGGGATACCTCATCCCCTTGTGATTTAAAGTGGCTGCTGAGCTTCATCAAGGCAAAATTGGGTATTTTGCTGTCGATATCATAGAGTGCGATTCGCATGGTGTGGGGGAGTGGTAAGGTTAAGCGGAGTATCTTTATGTGGGCGGTGCTTGGTTGCCATGAATCAGCTCAACCAGATCGTCGACTGAGATAGGTGTAGCATGGTCACTCCCCTCCAGTAGGCTGTTGGCGAGATCCCGTTTCTGTTGGTGGAGTTGAATAATCTTCTCCTCAATGCTGTTCTGCACCACCATACGGTAGATAGTTACCGGGCGGGTCTGTCCCATGCGGTGGGCGCGGTCAGAGGCCTGATCCTCTACTGCCGGATTCCACCAAGGGTCCATGTGGATCACATAGTCAGCAGCGGTCAGGTTGAGTCCGGCCCCCCCCGCCTTGAGACTGATCAGAAATAGCTCCCCCTCCCCCTGTTGAAAGGCATCGACAGCGATCTTTCTCTGTTTTGCCGGGGTGGAGCCATCCAAGTACTGATAGTGGATACCTTGGCTATCTAGTTGTTCACGAATTAGCGAGAGGTGGCCGACAAACTGGCTGAAGACCAGCGCACGGTGGTTGTTTTCGCGCAGCTCGTTGAGAATCTCCATAAAGGCCCGCAGCTTTGCGCTGCTCAGCGGGCTATCTTTGAGTACCAGCCTAGGGTGACAAGCGGCCTGGCGCAGGCGGGTGATCTCGGTCAGGATCTTGATTCGCAGCTGTCCAGGGTGCTCTTGTGGCTCCGCAATGCGTTCGATGGATTGACGGCGCAGCGCCTCATAGAAGGCGGCCTCTTCCGGTGCCATCTCGATACTGTGGATGATCTCTGTACGGGGCGGCAACTCGGTGAGTACATCCCGCTTCAGCCGGCGTAGCATAAAGGGCTGGATGATCGATTTGAGATGCTGCCGAGCACTCTCGTTATTCTGCTCCTGAATCGGGATGGCGAAGCGCTGGTTGAACTGCTTCTCTGTCCCCAACAGCCCCGGATTGATAAACTGAAATAGGTTCCAGAGTTCACCTAGGTGGTTCTCTATCGGGGTGCCGGTGGTGATGATGCGCATTTCCCCCTGTAGTGACATCATCGCCTTGGAGCGCTTGGTGCGGCTGTTCTTGAAGGCCTGAGCCTCATCGGCAATGATGGTCTGCCACTTGATCTGCTTGAGCCGCTCAATCTCACTTTGCAACAGTCCGTAGCTACAGATGATGAGAGAGTGAGGACCGGCATGGTCGAGCATCTGCTGACGCTTGCCACCACCAAAGAGTTGCGGATTGATTGTCGGCGCAAAGCGTTGGCTCTCATCCACCCAGTTGTTACAGACCGAGGTGGGGGCAATGACCAAGGTGGGGCCATCTGCGCAACGTTGCAGGATCAGAGCCAGCGCCTGTACCGTCTTGCCTAGTCCCATATCATCAGCCAAGCAGCCTCCAGCGCCCCAGTGGGCGAGACGGGAGAGCCACTCAAAGCCATCCAGCTGGTAGCTTCGTAGAGAGGCATCGAGGGTGACGGGAAGGGCAGGTTGCAGGGTGTTGGCCTCCTCGATTTTGTTGATCTGCTTGAGCCACCCGCGCCCTTTTTTCACCGCCATCTCCTGAGTGGACTCCTCGATAGCGGCGCTGGCCAGTGGATGGATGCGGTTGCCATGGCTGAGTGTACTGATCCGATCCAGCTGTCTTCTCAACTGTTGACTCAGGTTGAGGATACGCCCATCGTCGAGTTGTAGAAATCGTCCTGGACGTTGCTGTAGCAGGGTGAGGAGCTTCTTCATCTCGATCACCTCCCCCTCCTCCAGCTGTAGTGTCCCATCAAGGGTGAACCACTCCTGTTTTTTACTGAATGATAGGCTCATCTGCTTGCTGTCACACTCACGTAGCAGGGTGATTTGCTTCCCCTCGGGCCATGCAACCACCATCGGCTCCTTCATCTGCTGCAGGGTAGAGAGCAGCTCCAGAGCATCTTCTGGGTCATCCAAGATCCACTGCCAGGGGATATCTGAGTCGGGTAGTTTCAGCTCTTTAATAATTTGGTTGGCTGCTTCGACCTCCCCCTGCAGGTTACGTTGACAGCTCTCAGCGTTGCCATCAATCTCGATATGAATGCTGGCGTGTTCGCTGCCTGGGGAAAAGTAAGGCCCCTTCTCCCCTATCTTTTCACCAAATGGATAACAGTAGATTGAGAGTTGAAACCCGCCACTGCCGCCTGCGATTGGGGAGAGGTGAAGGTGGGGAGTGGTATCTCCCTCCACCTCTGTGCTGGAGGTGGTTACATCGGAGTGGATGGAGAGTATCGGGGCCATGCTGGAGAGGGTATTGGCGACCTCTTGTCGCGCCTCTTCAGGGGTGGTGAGGCCCTGTTGGGAGAGTATTTTGGCAATGGCCAACTGTCCATCATTGAAGTGGGTGATGATGAAGCGGTTTGGTGGTTGGAAATAGCCACGGAAGGAGGAGAGGTAATCGCTGAATGCCACTGCTGGGTAGGGGTGGATGGCGAAGTGAATCTGCTGCTGTTGTGGGATCTCCTTCACCTCCAGATGAGCATTGCGCTCCTCAATGGTGAGCGGTCCGTGTAGGGTGTGACCATCATCAAAAAACAGGGCTGGGTGGCCGATGGCCGCACGAATCACATTCTCGCCGCAGAGAGAGTAGCGGGTCTCTGGATAGCCGCTATAGTTGCGGTGATGTTCTACCTCCATGTTGTTACAGATCTCTATATCCTGCATGGTGAGGTAGTTAAAGTTAGAGCGCTGTTCATGGAGTCGTTTCAGTGCCACCTTGCGTCCTTTGCTCCACCCTTTTTTATTGCGTCTCTGTTCTTTGGGGCTGAACTCGATAGCTTGGTCTTCACCGTGAATCAGCCAGACCATGCGAGTCTCTGTCGTATTGGGTGCTTTATTGCTCTCTGTTGCGGGGCCTGCGGTGAAGATTTTTGATACCGATTGCAGCAGATTGAGCTGCTGTTTCCATGGACTCTTCTTTCGGTAGAGGGTGGGGAGGATAGCGGCAGGATCGGCTTCAAAAACATTTGGAGTTATCCTTGTCCGTTCGACCCCCAGAGCCAGCAGCAGTGTGCTGCACTCATTTCTGTACCAGTCGTAGCTAAGGCCACACTGTTGGTTATGGCGTAACAGACGGCGGATGAGCCGCTCTTCAATCGGCTGCTCCAGCCAATAGAGGGCAAGCGCTTGAAACAGGTCGTGCCAGTGATCTGTCGTGAGTGGTTCATGGTGAAGCCAGATGGACTGCTGCAGGGTTATCTTTTGTAGGGTTATCTTACTGAAATCAGAGAGAATTTTTAGGATTGGGAGTAGAGGTGAGGCAGCAGATAGCCCCTTTTGAAGCTGTTGCGACTCCTCCAGCAGTGCGGTCTCATTCTGGATGCCACCCTGTGCAATTCGTGCCAGTAGAGAAAAAATGATCGGCAGTCCAAAAATGTAAGGTTGACCTGGGGCTGACTTTCGGCTCTCTTCAAATTTCTGTAGTGCCTTTTCAGCATCGCCCTGTAAAAAATAGAAGGCAGCGACAAATGTAGCCCCATAGGCGAAATGATCCTGATCAACGGTGTCGAGGATCCACTGATTACGCTGCAACCAAAGTTCTGATACTGGGTGGCTGAGTGTGAGACAGGTGAGTATGATTTCAGTTTTCAGTATCTCCTGCTCCTCTTTGCAGGGGGGGCCGTGTTTGGACCTAGATGCTTCATCGATAAAGTCTCTTTTAATCGCTAACAGAACACTCTTTCTCCATGGAAGGTAGAAAGAGATGATCTCAGGGTCTAGTTTAAGGGCGGCTTGAGGAAGAGTGGTTGTAATTCTACGTAGGTCATCGGCGGCGTAGGGGCTGTTACTGATGGATGTATCAACATTGTAGCGTTGTAGTAGTCTCTCAATCTCCTGCTGTTGCGCAATATCGACCCCACCTGCCTGTTCTCTCTGCTCATTCATCAGTGAACCCCTTTCGGGCTGATTCGATATCCTAAAGTGCGTACCCCTTTGAGGAAGGAGCGGTAGGATTTTTCAGCGACAACCACCGTTTTTTTGTTGCTAAAGAGACAGAATTTTGAGGTCTCTTTGGCGCTTGTCAGAAGTTGCACAAGATGCTCGCTGGCACATTCAACCATGCGTGCAGCTTCCCCTTCATGGAGAGACTCGGTGCGCATTTTTAGGCTGTCGAAAAAATCCTCCATTTCGTCACTGAGTTTGCTGTCAGACTCCTTCTCTAGCAAAGCCTTTACCTCATTCAGACTGTTCCCCTGCTCAATGGCGCTGAGCCCTTGCTGCATATCGAAGAGGAGTGGCTGCCCAATCTCGGTCGGTTTTTGTGTGGTAAACGGTTCCAGCAGGAGCTGTTCATGCGCTTCTGGTTTGCGCAACAGGGTGAAGCCTGTGCCCTCATCCAGAGGATGGAGTAGGGCGGGGAGGGCGTGTTCGGCTGGTTGATACTCTGTACAAATACCCAAACAGTAGGCTCCCAGCGGGTTGATGCGAAACCATCCAAGCCCATCATACCGGCTCAGATAGCTGTAATCATCGCCTCCCCAAGTATCGTAGTAGTCACTGCGCACATCGTGTGGGGCGCTATAGATTAAATCAACCATACCCAGCGTGGAGAGTATCTCAAACAGGTAGGCAAGAATATAACGCCCCTCCAGTACCTTGAAGTTATGGTTAATGTTGCCGTAGTTGCTGTCGACTAGATAGAGCACGTACGGGTTTTCGCTTACTAAAAAGAAGGGGGTGCTGCTGCGAACAAAGCGCATCCACTCATCAACCTGTACCCACTCATCCGTTGGGGTGGAGAGCAGAATCTCTTCCAGCTGCAGCCGCCGCAGGCTGGGAGGGGTCATCTGCGGGCCGACAAACCGCCCACGGCCCCGTTTTGTCTGTCCCTTGATACGATTCACCCGCAGAAATTCATCCAGTTTTCCCTGTTTTCGCCAGCCACTGTAGATTGTTTTCAGTGCATCGGCATAGGGTGTTTGATGTTGTAGTACTTTTTTCCCTTGAGTGCTGAGAGTCAGTTTTTTGCCAACCCGTCGAGTAAGCCCTCCGCTCTGAATCAATAACGGCCAGATAAAGCTGCGGATGGGTGAAAGGGTGTCATTGGTATAGTCCTTCTTTTCGTCGGCCTCTGAGAAAAAGTCACCTTCATAGAGTGTTGCATGAACCGCTTTTATGCAGGCTGCAGTGGGCTTCAAGGTCTTTTCGCTGATGCTGATTTTGCCTTGATCGACCAGCCGTAACAGGGAGTAGATCTCTTGGCGAGCGCAGATCTCCATATCACGTTGAGATAGTGGCAGGCCATTGTGGCGATCATCATCCACTGTGGTTAAAAACTTAGCGAGTATGCTGCTCTCAGTGGTTTTGATGTAGTCTGTCTTTGGCTTCTCAAGCTGTTCACATAAGCGCTCACAGAGCTCTTGTGGGATGATGTCGTTAAAGTAGAATATGCTGATGACACTCGCTATTTTTTTAACGGGTTTCCTATACCCATAGTGACGTTTCTCTTGAGTATAGCCTTGAGGGAGTGAGCCAAAACGGGCCACCAACTGGGACTCTACTATCCGCCCATGCTGGTTGTGGACAACCTCGGCGATCATGGTGCGCTCTTTATCCGTGAGTTGCAGAACAAAGGGGTCAAGCCGTCTGGAGAGCAGGAATTTGTAGAGAAATTGAACGCGCTCATCTTTTCGAGTGGGACACTCTTTTGGGGTGACTCCGAGCTGGTAAATGCGCGTTTTTAGCACGTCGCTGTTTAGGTTATCCAGCGCTTCAAATAGTTTCATGGTGTTGCTCCTTCTCTGTACGATACTCCTCAATGGTGAGGTTGCGCAGCTTCGACTCTCTTCCCTCCTCATTATGGACAAAGCCAACACAGGCGACATAGGGTTCGATGATGTGGATCTTCTGTAGCGGGGTGACGATCAGCAGCTGCAGGTTGAGCTGTTTGAACAGCTCCAGACCAAAACGGGCAGAGTCGTCTGAGCCGCGCCCGAAGGCCTCATCGATTACCACAAAGCGGAAGCTACGGGAGCGGGTTGCCCCCCACTCCAGCCCAAATTGATAGGCGAGGCTGGCGGCCAGCACGGTGTAGGCAAGCTTCTCCTTCTGTCCGCCCGATTTTCCACCACTGTCGGTGTAGTGTTCATGTTCGCGATCATCCTCACGCCAGCGCTCGGAGGCGGAGAAGAGGTAGCTGTTGCGCACATCGGTCACTTTGCGGGTCCAGCGTCGATCCAGTTCACTGCTTCCCTCACGTCCGCGAAAGCGCTGGATGATCTTCTCTACCTGAGCAAACTTGGCCTCGGAGTACTGCTCCTCCTCTGATCCGGTCAATCCACCCTCAGTACAGCTGCGTAGATCCTGCATGAACTCGCGAATCTCAGGGTCACCATTGTTCTGTCGTTCCAGTACGATGTAGCGCCCCGGATTGTAGTCGATCTGGTTGAGTGACTGATTGATGCGGTCGATGCGTTCGCGGATAGTCTGCTGCTCACGCCCCAGCTGTGACTGAAAATTGGCTACCTCACGGATGGTGTTCTCATTCAGTAGCTGTTTGAAGCGGGCCTCAAAGGCGGGGAGGTCATCCTCTTGTAGTGCTTGCAACAAGGCACGGTACCCCTCGGCTGACTCAATCCCCACATCCAGCTCCTCGGTCTCCAGTGGATAGTCGATGTGGTACTGCTGCATTGCGGCGATCACCTTCTGGAACAGCTTCTGGATCTCTTTGTCGAGCTTGTCGATCTTCGCCTGTAGCCAGCCGCGCAGCTCTTTCTCGCGTGTGGCGCAGGACTCTACGGTGAGGGTGTGCTCCTCCAGCCCTTCGCTACGCGCCACTTCCAGCTGGCTGAACTGCGTCTTACGCTGTTGTGGGTCTAGACTCTGAACAATCGTATCACTCTCTGTCAACAGTTCATGGGACTGCTCCAGCTTTAGCTCATGGGTGGCTACGGCCCGTTTTTCCCGGTCGAGCTTCTCCTCGCGCTGCTGCAGACGTTGCTCCAGCTCTTCAAGCTGTTGGTTGATGGTCTGTAGCAGGTCCGATGAGGCCTGCAGGGATTGGTGCTCCTCCTCCAGCAGGCTGATCTCTATCGCAAGGGGCTGCCAGTGGATCTCGTTAAAGTCTCGATACTCTCCAATCTGCGCCAACTGTTGCAGCTGTTGGTGCCCCTGCTTTTGTTCTGCCTGAATGGTACTGATCTCACCGGAGAGGCGCTGCATCTGCTGCTCTAGGCTCTCTACCAGACGTTCCAGTGCCTCAATCTTCTGTTGGTTACTCCAGCCCAGCACATAGCGGCGGCGATCATCAATGCGGTGGCGGTCATCTTTCTCATGGCGCACCCCACCCGCCTTGGTCTGCCCCCGCAGTGTTATCGCACGCTGTTCACGTCGGAACTGGTCGAGGGTGTTGCAGCAGGCGTAGTCGAAGCGTTTCGCCAGCTCCTGCTCTAGCCAGGGATAGAAGCTGGAGTCTGGTTTGATGCTCAGTTTGCGCACCAGAGAGTTGGCATGCAGATCAATTGCCGCACTGCGTTGTTGCGGGCGGATACGGTAGTAGACCAGCCGTCCCTTGAGTCGGGTCTGCTCGACCCACTCGGTTACCGCCGCATAGTGTGTCTCGGGTACCAGTAACGAGAGGGCAAAGTTGTGTAGCAGTCGTTCCACCGCACCCTCCCAACGCTGCTCTGATTGGTGTACCTGAATCAGCTCACCTGCGAAGGGCATTTCGCTCTCCTCCAGTCCCAGTTGCTCGCAGAGCTGATCGCGGATCTGGATCTGCTGGCTGCTGATGTTACTGCTGCGCTGGCGCAGTGAGTCGATCTCCTGCTGGTTCTGCTGGTGCTGCTGGTGTAGTCCGCGCAGCTCAACCCCCAGCTCGGTCTGCCGATTTTGCAGGCGATCATCCTCCCCCTCTGCGTGGCTTCGTAGCTCTGCCAAGCGGTTTTGGTTATCGATAAAGTGGTCGCTCTGTTCAACGGCGGGGAGATCGAGCAGGGTGGCCAGATCAGCATAGCGCTCGGCCCGCTGCTGTCGTCGACCTCTGTCTTGGCCCTTCTCTTCGATCTGGTGGCGAATGCGCTCTAGCCGGTCCCCCCCATTTTGCGCAATCGCTTGTTTGATGCGGTCGCGCTCTCCTTGCTGTTCACGCTGCCGGTGCTGCTGTTGTTGCAGACGCGCCTCGGTGCGTTGTAGCTCTTCAGTAAGCCGTTTGATGCGGTGCTCCAGCAGCCTCCCTTTGTGGTGGGCGAAGAAGGGTGTGAGGGCCTCGCGATTGGCGCGCCAATCTGCCACCTGCTTGGTGCAAAGTTGATGTTCATCATAGTGGGCCATCAGCGGGGTGAGTTGCCCAATCTGCAGTTTTGCCTTGAGGATCGCCTCGTGTGCGCGGCTGAGATCATCAAAGTGGTGAATCAGTGCGTCAATACGAGGCTGTACGTTGAACGCCTCCAGCATGTGTTCGCGCACAAAGTCGGTCAGGTTGCCAACCGACTTCATGGAGACGGTCTGGTGGAACAGCTCTAGCGCCTGTTCATTGTGGATGCCAAAGAGGCGGCGAAATTGTGCTGCATAGGGGGGGAAGCTATCAAACAGCTCCAGATTACGTTTGCTGCGCAGCCGTTTTTTTAGCTGCTGAATCTCCTTGCCAAAGGCGGAGAAGTCATCGGCGATGGTGAGTGGAGACTGTGCCACCACAAAGAAGCGGGCGGGTTGCCCCTTTAGGTCCTTGCTCCAGAACACCTGTGCCAGAGTCACATCCTGATCGTAGCCGCTGTTGTGAAAGGTAGCGAGAATCACCGAGTAGCTGTTGTGGTCACGTAGAGGCACCGGTTTGGAGACCCCGCCAATCTCACTGCGCTCTGATTTGTAGTAGCCCTGTACGTAGGATCGCAGGGTGCGCTCTTTGCTACTGGCCCCAGCGGCCTTGTTGTAGGCGACCCGTTGGGCGGGGACCAGCAGGGTGGTGATGGCATCTACCAGTGTCGATTTTCCAGAACCGATATCCCCGGTCAGCAGGGTATTGTTGCCGTCAGCGTGGAGGTTCCAGACTCGGTTATGGAAGGTGCCCCAGTTATAGACCTCTAACCGTTGCAGGCGAAATCCGGCCAGTGTCTCCTCAATGCCAAAGTCAAATTGCTCTAAAGTCGCGTCTAGAGTTGCATCTAGAGCGGCGGTTTGTGCGGGGTTACCCATTGGCAGCGGCCTCCTGTTGCAGGTGTGTCTGGTACCCCTCCAGCTGCTGGTCAAAGTCACGCAACCACTGCGCATCGACAAAGGCCTTTAGAATGCGGCGTACCTCCAGCATCTCCTCTTGCCCCTTGCGTTGCCCTGCTGTCTTTAGGCGGCGCAGAAAGCCCATCTCGATCACCTTGTTGATCTGGGTGTCGATCTGTTTGATGGTCTTGGTCTCATTGCTGCTTTCGGGGAGGAAGATCTGTAGCAGTTCAACGATCTCATCGCGGGAGAGGATCAGGCGCTGTTCAGCGCCGCTGGCATCAAACTCGGCGAGCCGTTTACGCAGCAGCGCAAGCAGTAGACTGAGGGTGAAGGGGAGCTGGCGACGGCTGATCAGGCGGGGCAGTTCGCTCTCATCCGGGTCTGTAGGGCGGGTGCGTAACCAGCTATACCCCTCTGCCTCATCGATGATCAACTCCAGCCCAATCTGGGCCATATAGTCGCGCACTCTGCCTTGTAGTGTGAGCAGTTGTTGCCAAAGAGCGGGATCACCCTCCAGATAGACGATGCCCTTGAGTAGTGCAATGGTGACGCGAGAGAAGGCGTTCTGCTGGGGATCCTCTGAGGCTGTGGTGTCGCTGGTAGTGGGTTCTTGCATGGTTGTGGAGATCTCCATGGTTAACGGCTGTAGATCACTCGAGGTAGCTCGACTTGACGTATGTGGTCTGCCTCGTCCTGCCACTGCAGGGTGTCGAGGTGGGTCTCATCAAACAGGTGTTTGGGGTTGTCACTGGCGATAGAGAGCCAGCATACCAGCTCACTCAGCCCCTGTTCCAGCGGGTCCTGCTGTAGTAGTGCCTGCAGGGTGATCTGTGGCTGGGTTTGGAGAGCCTTGCGAAGGCGTGAGCGTAGCTGTTCTGAATCGATATAGCTCTGCTCAAATAGTGCATCTGTGTTGAGAACCGACTCCTCCCCAGCGATCACCGCCCCCTCCAGCTGTGGCTTTAATGGTGGGGCGTAGAGGGGGCGCTCCATCGGCAGACTGAGGTTGGGAGCGCTCTCATCGATCTCTGTAAGGTTGCCCTTGGGCGGCTGGTTGCGTAGCGCAATGGCCTTGCCCTCGATCTGCTTCAGCAGCACCATGATGCGCCGATTCTCCAGATAGGTCTGATCATCGAGATAACGCCTCAGCTGTTGGGAGAGGCGGGCCACGGTGCGCTGAGTCTGTTCGCCCGCCTCCAGCCAGTCGTAGTGGATGCGTTGTAGACGGCGATCGGGGCGCAGCTGCTGAATCGGCTCCAGCTGCAACACCTCGTCGAGTAGTGCGCTCAGCTCCTCTTGCCGTGTTGGAGACATCAAAAAGTCCCAGAAGGCACGAAAGCTCTTGCCCTGATCGGAGTCTGCAATCAGATCGCGCTCCCCAAAGATCTGCTCTAACAGCGCCCCCTTGTTGCCCTCCCACAGGGTGATACGTTCACGTACCTGCTGATCAAGTGCACGAAAATTCTGTTCCACCTCACGAAAGTCAGAGAGCAGTTCACGCGCGGTGGTGGTCAACTGCTGGAAACGGTCTCGCAGTGCAGTCTCATCCAGTAGCTCCAGCTCACCCGCCTGAATGCGTTCGATCTCGGCCTCAATCACCTGTTTGCGGCTCTCCAGCTCTGCGATACGGCGTGCGGGGTCGGTTTCACTCCCCTCAATCATCTGTTTCAGTAACTGAAATACCGTCATCAGGCGCGATTCAGTGCCGACGAACTGGCGCTGTGTGAGGCTCTCTAGCCAGTTGATCGCCTTCTCGGTAGCGGGGGTCAGGTCATAATGTGGCTCATCGGAGTCGACCGGGTAAAACTTGCGCAGCCACCCCTTGTCGCTCTCGGCCCAGTCGCTGAGGTACTGCTCTGCCCGTTTGGGAAAGCGCTGCTCACCCTCCGTTTCACGCAGCTGAAACAGGGTGTCTTCCAATTTTGAGGCAAGATCGGCCTGAGTGATGACCCGCAGATTGGGTTCAACAAAGGCTTGTTGCAGAAAGCTGGCAATCAGTGGGGCATGGTCGGCTTGTAGCAGTCGCCATGCGGGATGGTTCTTTCGTAGGGAGGAGAGGGTGAGGTAGTCGAGCGCCATTTGGGTGGTGATTAGACCACAGTGAAGTTAGGGTTTACAGTGACTGTGCTGAGGGGGCTAGCCTTCTGTACTTGGTTCAGAGTGATCCTCCAGAAAAGACTGAGAGTTTTGGGCAAAGTCAGCCAACTGTCGCTGCTGGATAGGGCGGCTACCTCCCTTGGTTAATAGAATCTACATGCTGAAGCAATATTGTATTGCGATATTATCGAGTTATGATATTATTAAAGGCATGATTAAACAGTTTGCCGATAAACCTACTGCCGCAATCTTTTCTGGCTTGATCCTCAGAAAGATGGATAGAAGACTACAGGAGAAGGCGAGACTGAAGCTTCAGCAGATTGATAATGCTACTCAATTGGATGATCTCAGAAATCCGCCAAGCAACCGATTAGAGCGAAAATCAGGCAATATGAAGCACCTGCACTGTCTGAGAGTGAATAAACAGTGGCGAATCTGTTTTGAGTGGGTAGATGGGCATGCATACAAAGTGCAATTGACGGATTACCATTAGGAGAGTGATTATGATTAAGCGTGAAAATTTAGCCAATACTGACTTCTCTGATATTGTGACTGGGGAGAAGGTATTGCCGATTCATCCGGGTATTCACCTAAAGGATTATATAGAAGGTGCTGGAGTCACCCAGTACCGAGTAGCCAAGGAGATCCATGTTTCGGCTATCCGCATCAGTGAAATTGTGAATGGTAAGCGCTCAATCAGTGCTGACACGGCTATCCGGTTGGGGCGCTTTTTTGATACTTCGGCACAGTTTTGGATGAATTTACAGTCTCGGTATGACTTGGATGTTATGGTTGGTGAGAAGGATTATAATGATATAACCCCTGTTGCTGCATAGGGAGTGGAAGCTGCTATGCGTGGTGTTTGCTCGCATGTTATTTGGGTAAAAAAGTGAATTATTGTTCGACTCAAATTCGTGATTGTGTACCCTATCCCCCATGATTACCTTGGGAATTGAAAGTTCTTGTGATGAGACGGGCATCGCACTCTATGAAACCGGAGTGGGTTTGCGTGGGCACGTACTCTATAGCCAAGCAGAGATGCACGCACAATATGGCGGTGTGGTACCTGAGTTAGCCTCGCGCGACCATATCCAGCGAGTGATTCCATTGATTGATCAGCTGCTGCAAGAGAGCGGTATCAATAGAGAGCAGGTGGGCGGTATCGCCTACACCGCAGGCCCCGGTTTGATGGGTGCGTTGATGGTAGGGGCCTGTGTAGGGCGCAGCTTGGCCTATGCGTGGGGAGTGCCTGCTGTTGCGGTGCACCATATGGAGGGGCATCTGTTGGCTCCCTTGCTGGAGCCGGAAGTCCCAGAGTTTCCCTTTGTGGCACTACTGGTCTCTGGTGGTCATACGCTGCTGGTGCAGGTGGATGGCGTGGGGCAGTATCAACCCTTGGGGGAGTCAATCGATGATGCGGCTGGTGAGGCCTTTGATAAAACCGCCAAGCTGTTAGGGCTGGGGTATCCCGGTGGTCCTGCGCTCTCTAAGCTGGCAGAGCAGGGTGACCCAGACCGATTTACCTTTCCGCGCCCGATGGTTGATCGTCCCGGTCTCGACTTCAGCTTTAGTGGGTTAAAAACCTTTGCGCGTAATACGCTGGAGAAGCACTTTGAAGAGGAGACCATTGCTGCAGATGTCTCTCGTGCCTTTGAGGATGCGGTTGCCGATACCTTGGCGATTAAGTGTCGACGCGCATTACGTCAGTGTGAATTGAAGCGGCTGGTGGTAGCGGGTGGTGTCAGTGCCAACCGACGTATTCGTAGTCGCTTGAGCGAGATTGCTGAGGGGGAGGGGGGTATGGCCTACTTCCCTCGGCCTGAGTTCTGTACCGACAACGGGGCGATGATCGCCTTTGCGGGAGCCTTGCGGCTGGAGGCGGGTGAGCAGAGCGGGTTGGGGGTTGAGACTCGCCCCCGTTGGCCGCTGAGTGAGCTGGCAGCCGTTTAAGCGTTACTTTTTGCTGCCGATCTTATCTTCTCGGCCAGCCAGTAAATTCTCAATATTGCTACGGTGACGCCAATAGAGCATCACCGTAATGAGTGCCATGGCGCTGGTGAGTATGGTTGATCCGGTAATAGGGAATAGCATCCACACATAGAGTGGGGCCAGCAAGATCGCAGTTAATGCTGAGAGAGAGGAGTAGCGAAACAGCCCGGCGACAACGAGCCAGGTAGCCAGCGTTGCTAAGCCGATGCTCCAGTGCAGCCCAATCAATCCCCCCAGTGCAGTAGCCACCCCTTTCCCCCCTTTGAAGCCAAAGAATAGTGGATAGAGATGGCCCAAAAAGGCGGCGATCAATGTCAGGGCGATGGTCAGTTCTGTCGCCTCTAGCTGTACCGCAACCGCAACGGGAAGTAGTCCCTTCAGCATATCCCCCAGTAAGGTAAGCAGTGCCGCTTTTTTGCCCCCTAGGCGCAGTACATTGGTGGCGCCGGGGTTCATCGACCCTTCCGTGCGTGGGTCCGGTAGCTGTAGTAGTTTGCATACCAGTATCGCGGCGGAGAGGGAGCCAACCAGATAGGCAGCCACGACAAGGAGTAGTTCGGTCATTTCAATCATAGTGTGGAATTATATGGGATAATTTGCTTCAGGTTATCAACAGATCAGGAAAAGAGCAGTATATGGATATCGTCTACATTAAAGACCTTCAGATCAAAACAGTGATCGGCATCTACGACTGGGAACGGGAGATCAAGCAGACGGTGAGTATCGACCTAGAGATGGGTACGGACATCCGCAAGGCGGCGGAGAGCGACACCATTGAACATACGCTCGACTATAAGGCCGTTGCAAAACGGATTATCACCTTTGTGGAGGAGAGTAGCTTTCAGCTGGTAGAGACCATGGCTGAGCGTATTGCTGAAATCGTGCGCAGTGAATTTAATGTGCCGGGAGTGCGGTTGCGGGTGAGTAAGCCGGGGGCAGTGACTGGATCGCGTGATGTAGGGGTAGTGATTGAGCGTGGTGAAAAGATCTGATGCCACAGGTTTATCTCAGCCTAGGTAGTAATATTGATCGTGAACAGAGTATCCAGCAGGCGATCAAGCAGCTGACAGCAGAGTATGGTCTTCTCAAAATCTCCACAGTATATGAGAGTGAGGCGGTCGGGTTTGAGGGAGACGCCTTCTACAATTTGGTTGTTGGATTTGAGACAGATCTGCAGTGGGAGCAGGTGCAGCAGCAGCTGCGTCAGATTGAGGAGGATAACGGGCGTGAGCGGGGATCGGAAAAATTCAGTTCACGCACCTTGGATATTGATCTGTTGATCTACGGTGATTTGGATCTGCAGAAACAGGGGGTCGACCTTCCCCGGGCAGAAATTTTTAAGTACGCTTTTGTGTTGCGCCCTCTGGCTGAGATTGCTGGAACAGAGTGCCACCCTCAAAGTGGCGAAAGTTATGCTGAGATTTGGGAGAGATTTGACTCAACTCCTCAGTCGCTGTGGGCCGCTGCGCTGCAGTTTTAAAGGGAAAACCAGCCTGTAGGGTTTTGTAGGGAAACTATAGCAGGGGCTGCTTATAATACGCCTCCGGTACACGGCCCGTATAGTGCGCCCCTTCCCCCACTTTGGTGGTGTCTCTTTAGGTCGTGTGCCGTTCTTTTTTGATAAACTCCCCGATATGATCAATAAAGCCCTAATGGGGGAGCTGTTGTGTTGAACCTTATTGAAGCCGCTACCTTTCTGTCGTTACTGGTGAGTACACTTTATCTCTATTGGCAACTGCGCAGAACTCGCTTGAATCTACAAGAGCAGCAACAGCAGTCGGAACAGCTCAACCATCTGGCCTACTATGATGAGTTGACTCAGATTCCTAATCAAACCTACTTCAAGAAACATCTACAGCATGTGATTGCGAGAACAGAGCGCTCAAAAAATGAGTTTGCGCTGTTCTATATTGATCTGGATAACTTCAAGCCATTTAATGATGAGTATGGTCACCGCATGGGAGATCAGGTGTTAAAGGTTGCCGCAGAGGCGGTGGTGCAGAGTTTGCGAGAGGTTGATTTCCCCGCACGTTTTAGTAGTGATGAGTTTGTTGCGGTACTGGAGGGTACCAGTGACCGAGATCTTCTGGAGAGGGTTGCGCAACGTCTGATCGACAATATCTATCGGGCCACACAGGGGGTGGATGGAGATTATGAGATTAGCGCCAGCATTGGTATCAGCCTCTATCCACAGCAGAGCGAGAGCGTCAACGAGTTGATTGATATCGCAGACCATGCGATGTACAGCGCCAAGCAGCGAGGAAAGAGTGGTTATGTTTTTGCCTAAGGGGTACGGCCCTCTAGTTGCTTAAGGTGCGACCACCATCGACATTGAGAATCTGTCCCGTGGTGTAGTGGGCATCTCGAATCAAAAATAGCACCGTGCGTGCAATATCGGCGGGTTCACCGCTGCGCTTCAACGCAGTGCGAGAGAGAATATCTGACTTAGTGGCCTCATCCATCTCATTTTCTGGCCAGAGAATCGCCCCCGGAGCCACCCCATTAACCCGCACATCCGGCCCCAGCTCTCGTGCCAAACTTTTGGTGAGCATTGCCAGTCCCGCCTTGGCGATACTGTATACAGGGTGCTCTTTGAGTGGGCGGTCGGCATGAATATCAACAATGTTGATGATATTGCCCTGCTGTGCCTTGAGGTATGGTGCTGCGGCTTGAGCCAAAAACAGGGGCGCCTTGAGGTTGGAGCCCATTAGGTCATCCCAGTTATCCTCGCTGATGGTTCCTAGTGGGGTCGGGTAGAAGGTTGAGGCGTTATTGACCAATATATCCAGTCGTCCCCATATGGCTTCGGCCTGTTGAATCAGTGTGTCGAAGCGATCGACTTGGTGGAGATCCCCCTGCAGCAGTGCAACAGAGTCGGGGCGGGCGGACTCGAGCTCTTGCTGTAGTGCCTTTGCCGCCTGATCAGAGTTGCGGTAGTGAATCACAATATTCATCCCTGCGGTGTGCAAGGTGCGGGCGGTGGTGGCTCCAATGCGATGAGCCGCTCCGGTGATCAAAGCTACTTTGTTGGCGCAAGCGTTGTTATCATTATCCATTCCGTTAATTCCATTTTTTCGTAATCTTCTAGTCTATCAGATGAACAGCACCCTTCCTGAACCCTCAGTAGAGCAGATGGCCCGCAGCCAGCAGCTGCAGTCTGAAATTATAGAGGAGATCCATAGTAGCGGTGGCTGGATCTCTTTTGAGCGCTATATGCAGCGCGCGCTCTACACCCCTAATTTGGGATACTACAGCACGCTACAGGGGCTGGGAGCCGAGGGTGACTTTATTACCGCACCAGAGATCTCTCCGCTCTTCTCAAGGGTGGTGGCACGGCAGATCGCTCCGGTACTGGCTGAGATGGATGCTCCCACTATATTGGAGCTGGGGGCCGGTTCTGGGGTGATGGCGGCAGATATTCTGTTGGAGCTGGAGCGTATTTCACAACTGCCTACAGCGTACCGAATTCTAGAGTTAAGTGGAGGGTTGAAGGCCAGGCAGCGACAGACACTGACTGAGCGAGTGCCTCATCTGCTGGAGCGGGTGGTATGGCTGGATGCGTTGCCTGAAGCGCCCTTCCAAGGGGTGATTGTTGCCAATGAGGTGTTGGATGCGATTCCCGTAGAGCGTTTTATGGTACGTGATGGGGTGCCTCTCTCTTACGGGGTCTCGACCAATCCGCAAGCTCAACTGATCTGGAGTGAGCCGCACAAGGGTGGGGAGCCGTTGGAGGTGGCCGTTGAGTCGCTGGAGGAGGGGTACTGTTCTGAGGTGCGTCCGGCGATCACTCCATGGATCGCCTCACTATCGGATCTGTTACAGCAGGGGATGATGCTGTTTATCGACTATGGTTACAGCCGTGCCGAGTACTATCGTCCTGAGCGTGACAGCGGTACCCTCAAATGTTTCTATCGACACCATCAGCATGAGGAGCCGTTGAGCTGGCCGGGGCTACAAGACATTACTGCGCATGTCGATTTTACGGCGGTGGCTGAGGCCGCAGATCAAGCGGGGCTCACTGTTGCGGGTTATACCACGCAAGCCTATTTCCTGATGGGAGGAGGCATTACGCAGCTGGCTGAGACAGAGCTGCTTGATGATCTGCAGGCCCGTATTCGCATCTCGCAGGCGATACAGCAGCTCACCCTACCTGCGCAGATGGGGGAGGTGGTGAAGGTGATGGCACTGACACGTGATGTTGCATTGCCAGTAACCTTCACCTTACGCGACCAGTTGCACACCCTATAAGGTACCTTTTCGATTATGGAACTCTTTCAAATACTTGTTCTGGCGCTGGTACAGGGGCTGACCGAATTTCTACCGATCTCCAGCTCTGCGCACCTTATTCTGGTGCCGCAGTTTACTGGCTGGAGTGATCAAGGGCTGGCCTTTGATGTCGCAGTTCACTTTGGCACCCTGATGGCGGTGGTGGGCTATTTTCGTCATGAGTTGGTGGTGATGTTCAGTGAATGGTTTGGTTCACTGACTGGTAAGGGGATGACCCCGGATGCCCGACTGGCGTGGGCAGTGGGGCTGGGTACCATCCCCGTAGGGTTGGCTGGGCTGCTGTTCAAGGATGGGATTGAACTCTACCTGCGCTCTCCACTGGTGATTGCAGTCACCACCATTCTGTTTGGATTGCTGCTCTGGTGGGCAGATCGAACCAGTAAGCAGCAGGTTGATGAGCACCAGATGGGGTGGCAAGCGGTGGTGATGATTGCGCTGGCTCAGGCGATTGCGCTGATCCCCGGCACCTCTCGCTCTGGTATTACGATTACTGCGGGGTTGATGATGGGGCTGACCCGACAGGCAGCGGCCCGTTTCTCCTTCCTGCTGTCGATTCCAGTGATAGTGTTGGCGGGTGGGCTTGAGACCAAGGCGTTGATTGAGCATGATGCCTCTGTGGACTGGAATGCGTTGCTGCTGGGTACGCTGTTCTCGGCAATCAGTGCTTATCTCTGTATCCACTACTTCCTCAAGCTGCTGGATCGTATTGGAATGGTACCGTTTGTGGTCTATCGATTGTTGTTGGGGGTGGTGTTGCTACTGGCGTTTTGATTAGCGGGGGGTTAATGTTTGTGTACCAGTTTGCTGATGATATCGAGCATCTTCTGTAATTCCAGAAAGGGTTTGCTGAAGAAGTGGGCGATCTTGCCTTTGTTCTCTTGACGCAGGTCCTCTTTGCGAAAGTGCCCGGAGATCATCGCAATCCGTGTGTGGATCAGATCGACGGGGTGAAGAGCAGAGAGAAACTCGTCGCCATTCATATCCTTCATCTTGTAGTCGAGTAGTACCAGTGGAGGGTTCTCTTTGCGTAGTATCTGCAGCCCCTGTGCGCCGCTGCTTGCGAACAGTAGGGTGTAGTCTGTACTGAGTAGATTGATGAAGAGTTTGTGGATGATAAATTCATCATCAATGATCAGTATCTTGGGTTGGGTGTTCATCCAACCATTATATCCACTATTTGAGTTTTAAAATTAATAATATTTATATAGTTATATTAGTGCGGTACGAATAGCCGCTGTCTGCCGTTTTTGTAGCTCTTCCCGAATCGCCTTTCCCTCAAATCCATCAGTCAGAATGCTTTTTGTGTCGATGGAGTGAGCTGCTGCATAGGCGCGTCGCAAGGTAGCCCCCTGTGTGAATTCAGCCTCCCCAAAGCCCGTGCGTCCACGTTGGTCAGCTTCACAGGCGATAAGGAACTCCTCAAATCGTTCTGCTCTGCGAAAGGCATCAATGCCTTCCAGCATTTTGAGGATGGTTGCGGGACGCATCTCCTCCGCACGGTGGTAGTGTCCGTGGTACTGCGCTACCGCCAGTGCCAATTCACGGTAACTCTTCGGTGCTTTGAGTCGCTTACAGAGCTGTTTCACCAGCTTGCTGCTGCGTGCCTCATGGCCGTGATGTTTGGGCCACTCGGTTTGGGGAGTGGTTGCCTTGCCGAGATCATGTACCAGTGCAGCAAAGCGGATCTCAGGCTTGTCGCTCAGCTTAACTGCTTGCTGTAGTACCATCAGGGTGTGGATGCCGCTATCGATCTCTGGGTGGTGATGGGCAGGTTGGGGGACACCAAATAGCGCCTCCAGCTCTGGAAAGATACGGGCCAGTGCGCCACAGTTGCGCAGTACCTCAAAGTAGCGGTCAGGGCGCTCGGTCTGCAGTGCCTTTACCGTCTCCTGCCAGACGCGTTCGGGGACTAAGGCATCGACCTCGCCACTCTTTACCATCTGCTGCATCAGCTTATGGGTTGGATGGGTGACCTTGAAACCCCACTTTCCAAAGCGGGCCGCAAAGCGGGCGATGCGCAGAATACGCACGGGGTCTTCACTGAAGGCATCGGATACGTGACGGAGTAGCCCCTGCTGTAGATCCTCTTCGCCTTTGTAGGGGTCGATCAGTGTGTCGTCGTGCCCCTCGGCGATGGCGTTGATAGTGAGGTCGCGCCGTAGTAGATCCTCCTCCAGGGTGACATCAGGGGCGGCGTGTACAGTAAAGCCGCGATAGCCAGGAGCCGTTTTGCGCTCAGTCCGGGCGAGGGCGTGCTCCTCTTTGCTGTTGGGGTGGAGAAAGACCGGGAAGTCTTTTCCTACGGACTGAAAGCCCGCTTCGAGCATCTGTTGTTCGGTTCTACCGACCACCACCCAGTCTCTCTCTTTGGGGGTAAGCCCCAAGAGCTGGTCACGTACTGCTCCGCCAACCAGATAACGCTCTGCCTCAATCTCTTTCAGCAGCGGGGAGGGGTTAGAGCCTTTTGATGGAGTCAATCGAGACCACTTTGGTATCGCTAGGTTCATCAACAAAGCTGGGGCGCAGGTCGGTAGTGATGCCTGCAGCCTCGGCCAGCTCCTTCTCCCACTCGGTAATTACGCCAAAGCAGTTACGCATATCCTCAAAGGTCTGCTCGGTGAGTGGGTGCTCTTCACCGGGCTGTGGTGCGGTCTCGCGTGCGATTGCACCAAGGGTTTTGCGAATCATACGTAATGTACGCTGCTCTTTACTCATTTCCATTGTGGGGTCTCCTTGATATGAATCGTTGCATGAGATCTAGCAGGGGGAGGGCTAGGGTGGGGATCGAAACTAAAGCGACTTAAGCAACAATAAATAGTATTCCGTTGCGTTACCGTTTTGCCAGCGTACGGTAATCCATATAGCGTACCTGCTGATGCTTACTCCCCAGATAGTGAGGGATGACTCCCTCCAGAGGTGTAGGCTCAATCTGGAATAGGGCGCTGAGTGGCTCTTTACAGGTGCTGGTGAGCTGCATCGATAGATAGTTGTCAGTGGTCATTAATTTGCCGGGTAACATGCCCAGAATTTTTGCCTGTAGTTTTGATAGGCTATCACTCATGCCCACAATCAGGCGACGCACGCCGATGGCGCGTTCGGTAATCTCCACCAGCTCCATCAGACTGTACTCTTTAGGCCCACAGATATCGTAGCGCTTCTCAAAGGTTGTAGGGTTGTCAATGGATTGCGCCATAACCTCCGCTACGTCAGCGGCATAGACCGGGGCAAAACGGGCCTCTGGGCAGGCCAGTGGTATCGCAACCAGAGGCAACCGAAGCAGTTTGGCAAATTGATTGAAGAAGCTGTCGCCCTCACCAAAGATCACGGAGGGGCGGAAGCTGGTTACATGCAGTTTATGGCTAGAGAGGTGGTGTGCTGAGTTTTCTCCCTCTCCCTTGGTGCGCAGATACTGGCTCATCGCATTGGCGCTGCCTGCCTGTAGTGCAGACATATGTAGTAGACGGGTGATTCCTAGCTGGTTACAGCGTTTGACTATACGCTCGGGTAGCTCAGCATGGGCCTTGCGGAACGCCTCTTGGGAACCATGCAGGATGCCAACCAGATTGATCACCACATCGGCACCGCTGAGCAGAGACTCCAGCTTGGCGTCGTCATGGATGTCGGTCTCAATCAGCTCTACCTTAGGGTTTACCAGCAAGTGACGGTTACGTTCGCGGCGGCGGGTGGGTACCCGAATGGTGACATCATCTTGTGACAGTCGGTTGATCAGATAACGGCCTACGAAGCCGGTACCACCCAAAATAACAATTTCTCTCTTTTTCATGGGGCAGATTATACCACCCGTTTTGCTGGGTAGTTATAGCGTGATTGCGCCCTTGAGCTTTTTCATTGCCGCTTGCTCTAGTTGACGGATACGCTCGGCAGAGACACCATATTCAGTGGCTAGATCTTGTAGGGTCTGCTTCTCTTCAGAGAGCCAGCGCTGGATGATGATGTTGCGACTGCGCTCATCCAGTGTGGTGAGGGCATTCTGCATCTGCTGATTAGAGCGCTGCTGCCAGTCGTCGGCTTCTAGCTCCTCCTCTGGGCTGAGGGTGGGCGACTCCAGATAGGCTGAAGGGGAGAAGGTCTCCTCCTCGTCATCACTGCCAGTGGGTAGATCAAAAGAGGTGTCCTGATAACTGAGGCGGCGCTCCATCTCCAGAACCGTTTCTGGTTTAACCCCTAGATCATTGGCGACCGTCTTCACCTCTTCATGAGAGAACCAGCCGAGCCGTTTCTTGGCGCTACGTAGGTTGAAGAAGAGTTTACGTTGCGCCTTGGTGGTGGCGACCTTGACGATCGACCAGTTGCGGATCACATACTCATGAATCTCGGCACGAATCCAGTGAACGGCAAAGGAGACCAGGCGTACTTTACGCTCGGGATCAAAGCGGCGTACCGCCTTCATCAGCCCCAGGTTGCCCTCCTGTACCAGATCAGCCAGCGGCAATCCGTAGCCGAGGTAACCCCTTGCAATATGGGCTACAAAACGCAGATTGGAAATTACCAGCTGACGTGCCGCCTCCAGATCACCATCTTGGTGAAAACGGATAGCCAGCGCCTGCTCCTCCTCTTCGCTAAGAACCGGGAAGGCTCTCAGGCGCTGAAGATAGCTGTCGACACTGTTGCCGCTTACTGCGGGCAGTTGTGAAGGGCTGGTGGTCAGGGCGAAGCTCATACTTAATAACCTTTTAAATTACTCTGTTATCCCCATTATAGGGTGATGACTTAGCACTCGCAACCTTGGAGTGCTAATTTTGAACGGAATGGGGTTCTGGTCAACAGCCGCTCTGCTTTATACTTGTCGTCAAAAGGGGTGTTTTGAGAGTCATCTTCTGTGAAAAGGCTCAACGGTGTTTTTAGAAATGACAAAAGCCAATACAACAGTTGTGATGAGAGAGATGATTCAGCAGATTCGAGACACTTTTCCGTTTCAGCTGGGTGAAGAGGAGCTCTGTACCGACACTTGCAGCTCTGGTTGCCCGCTTAAGCTTCTGGAGTATATTGAACAGGAGGTGACGGCTTGGGAGGTGCGGTTAGAGAGTGGGGAGGTCCCCAATTTTCGGGATCTTGAAAATATGGCCCGTACCGGTAAAAAGATCCACCGTGTGCTGGAGAAAAACCGGCTGGTGGACTCTCCGAGTTAGCGGCAGACCCTATGAGAGTAACGCCTCTACAAAGTCCTCAGCATTGAATGGGCGTAGGTCATTAATGCTCTCGCCGATACCGATAAAGCGAATCGGTAACCCCAGCTGCTTCGATATCGCAAAGATTACACCGCCTTTGGCAGTACCATCTAGCTTGGTCAGGGTGATGCCCGTGATACCCACCGCCTCATGAAACTGTTGCGCCTGATGGACCCCATTCTGTCCGGTACTGGCATCGAGGATTAGCATGACCTCGTGGGGGATGTCGTTGTCCAGTTTCTGCATCACCCGCTTCACCTTCTTCAGCTCCTCCATCAAGTTGGTCTGAGTGTGCAGGCGACCTGCGGTATCGGCGATAAGGATGTCTGCCCTCTTCGCCTTGGCTGACTCAACGGCATCATAGAGGACGGAGGCGCTATCGGCACCGGTCTGCTGAGCAATTACCGGGATCTCGTTACGGCGGCCCCACTCTTGTAGCTGCTCAACGGCAGCGGCACGGAAGGTGTCTCCAGCCGCCAACACCACAGATTTACCCTGATTTTGGAACTGCTTCGCCAACTTGCCAATGGTGGTGGTCTTGCCTGCACCGTTGATGCCGACCATGAGGATAACGTAGGGCTGTTGATCGGCAGTCTCCAGCGGGGTTTCGCAGGGGGCAAGTAGCTCCAGCATCCCCTCTTTAAGTGCCTTCATCAGCGCTTCGGGATCATCACTCTCTCTGCGTTTGAGGCGGTTAGGGAGCTCGTCCAGAATGGTTTGTGTTGCCTCAATGCCGACATCGGCCACCAGCAGGCGGGTCTCTAGCTCTTCGAGCAGATCATCATCAATATCTTTCTTGCCAAGAAGTAGATTGCCCAGCCCATCGCCAAGGTTAGTGCGGGTGCGGGAGAGACGTTCACGCAGCCGACCAAATAGCCCTTTTTTGCTCTCCTCTTTAGGTGTATCCGTGTCAGTCGAAGTATCGTTGGTTTCGGAGCCGCTTTCCTCTTTGTCACTGCTGAAACGGCTGAAGAATCCTCTTTTTTCTGCCTTCTCAGCCTCCTCTTTATGAGTCGGTTTATCTACTGTGGTGGCTTCAACCTCGTTCTCATCAGGGAGGGTTACTTCATCTTGTTGAGTTTCAAGGCTCTCGCTTTGGAGGGGCTGTTGGTTGTCGTTCTGACCCTTTTTCTTTCCAAATCCAAACATGGTTTTTGTCCGCTGAACGGGCAGCCGAATGGCTGCGCTATATATAAGCGGGGAGTGTACCTAAAATGTGCTGTCTTGGTGGTGATTTGAGGGTTAATCGTGTGTATAAAAGGGGTAAAGTCCAGAATGAGATAGAATGGTTTATCCTATCAGCCATAAAGCAGGCCCAGAAGGTTTACAATGATCAGATTAATGGACGGCTGAACAAGTGTGAGTTTTGGTGGTTACTACAATAATTTCAGGGAATAGGTGGACTCATATTTATGTGTAAATTGATGGAAAATAGACGCCTTCTTGCAGTGGATGACGATGCTTCTATCTTGAAGCAGTATCAGCATATTTTTACTGATGCTGTTCAAAGAGCGGATGTTGCACATCATCAATTAGTTGATGCTCTGGAAGAGGGGCTGAAAAAGAAGGCGGCTCCTGTCGAGAAGCGACAGCCCTATCAGCTGAGCTGCCTGCAGAATGGTAAAGAGGCAGTTGCCGCTGTCGCAGACGCTATTGCGCAGCAGGAACCCTATGCAGTAGCACTGATCGATATGCGTATGAAGCCGGGTATCGATGGGCTGGAGACGGCACTCGAAATCCGCTCTTTGGATAGCGACCTGCAAATTGTTTTTGTCACTGCATACAGTGACTACTCGACCGATACTATCTATCAGCAGATCTCTGGGCCGGTACTCTGGTTCCACAAGCCCTTCCACTCTGAAGAGTTGTATCAAAGTGTGCGCAACTGCTGTCTGAGCTGGAACCAGGCATATGAGCTAAATCTGCTGAGGCAGGATCTTGCAGATCGAGTGGATCAACAGGCCGAACGGCTGCAGTCAAAAATTAAATCAGTGGATGTTCTGGAGAAGAATGCACTGAAGCGAGAGCTGCGGATGGGGAGCATGAAGCGCGAGCTTCGCAGTTTGAAGGCTTACCAAGAGATGCGCCTACTGCTTAGGGAAAAACCGCTTCCAGAGTCTGAACGGTTGTGTCCTGCATTAACGCCAGAGCCATTGAATCCAGCGCTAGAACCGGTTGAGCTGCTGCTGGTGGATGACTCTCCCACTGTGCGCGAAATCAATAAGGTGAAGTTGGAGGAGATTGGATTTAAAGTGGTGGTTGCAGAGTCTGTTAAAGAGGCATTCAATATTGCCCAGCAACATCCGCCAGAAGTGGCGTTGATTGACTTCTATATGCCTGGTGGAAACGGAGATAAGCTGATCAACCTGTTACGTGGTGACTCCAGAACCATGTACATATTACCTCTACTGTTTACCAATGCAGGGGATGAGTTGATGGCGGTTGAGGCGGGGGCCAGCTATTGGATGACTAAGGATCATATGTTATTCACTAAAATGGAGTTGGTTCGTGACTATATCCAAAAAAGCCGATTATTTCAGCCAAGTCAGCCCCTTCCAGATTTGCAGCCTGAAAATCGACGGGTACTGTTGGTTGATGATGAGCAGGAGAATATCGATACTATCTGTTCAATTTTACAAGAGGATACTGCTAGTGGTGTTGAGGCTATCTTATATAGTGAGGAGCTTTCTGAGATAAAGGGCGCGCAGCAGAATAAACCAAAGTCACACCACTTTGAGTTGGCTACAGTGTTTCAGGGGGAGGATGCCATAGCCACTGTGCGTGAGGCACAACTTATGGAACGCCCGTTTGCAGTTGCACTGATTGATGTTCGGATGCCCCCGGGGATTGACGGTCTGGAAACTGCAAGGCAGATCCGTCAAATTTCGCCTCAGATCGATATTGTGATTGTGACAGCATATAGTGATTACTCTCTGTACGAGATTCGTAATGTTCTGGGGGATAACTTCTCGTTTCTGGTTAAACCTTACAATGCTGAAGTGCTATTGCAGAGAGTGGTGGAGGGGTGTGAAAAGTGGGGGATGGTCCATGAGGTCAAAGCCTCCCACCATGCACTGCTTAATCTTGCAGATGATATGGACCAAGAGAACACCCTTCGCATAGAGGCGGAGCAGCAGTTAATTGAGGCAAATCGTGTAAAAGATGAGTTCCTGGCCTCTATGAGTCATGAGTTGCGCACTCCACTGACCTTAATTATTGGTAACAGTGAGCGTATGCTAGATAGTGGTGACTGTGGCAGCACAAAGTGCCCTCTGGATGATGCTGTAGAGACGATAGAAACCATAGAGAATGCGGGCCGCGGACAGCTGGCTCTGGTCAATGACATTCTCGATATGTCCAAGATTCAGTCAGGGAACTTCCAGGTTGATGAGTCTCCCTATGATTTGTCAGTACTGCTCAATGATATGGCTAAACTGTTTAGCCTTCGTGCAGCAGATGCTGGGCTTGGGTTTACCATTGATCAACAAAATAGGGAGTCCTGCCTGTTGTTAGGGGATGGGTTGCGAATTGCACAGATCCTCATCAACCTTATCGGCAATGCGATCAAGTTTACCGAGGAGGGGCAAGTCACATTAACAACCTGGGTGGATGGAGAGCATCTTAATTTTTTAGTGAAAGACAGTGGGATTGGGATGCCGCAAGAGACTCTGGATCAACTGTTCCAATACTTCCAGCAGGCAGACCAAAGCATCTCCCGCCGTTTTGGAGGGAGTGGATTAGGGCTCTATATCTCACAAAACCTATCTGAGATGATGGGAGGCTATATTGATGTTTCCAGTCAGAAGGGAGGGGGAGCCTCCTTCACTCTGGTACTTCCCTATCGGCCGACCACCATATCGGTTCAGCAATATGGTAAGCGCACTACCGATAACTCTGTAATGGACAAGGCGTTGAGAGGCGAAGTGCTGATTGCAGAAGACATACGGGAGCTTCAACTGCTTGAGAGGCGAATGCTTGAGAAGCTGGGGGTAACAGTAACTGTAGCAAATAACGGTAAAGAGGCGGTTGATCTGGTTCATGAAAACCAGTTCGATCTGATTCTAATGGATATGCAGATGCCGGTTATGGATGGCCTAGATGCAACACGACTGTTACGTAAGCAGGGCATATCAACCCCCATCATCGCATTGACTGCGAATGTGATGCAGAAGCATCGTGATGCGTTTAATGAAGCGGGCTGTGACGGCTTCCTCTCAAAACCGATCGATAAACAGGAGATGGGGCGAGTACTGGAACGGCACTTGAGTGGTGAGAAGAAGAGGTCACAGGCTTCCCTCGCAACAGCTGAAGAAGTGGTGGATGATGAGTTGATGGCGATCTTTAATGAGAGCACTACCCAACGTAAAGCGGCATTAATTCAAGCGCTATCAGATAAGGATTGGCAGCAAGTGCGAGAGATCGCCCATGCAACTAAAGGTAGTGCAGCATCTTTTGGTTATCCCGAGCTGTCCAGTATGGCTGAATCAGTGCAGCTTGCCATTATTGAAGAGAGACTGGATGAAGTGCCAGCATTGGCTATGGACTTGGTTATTGAGATGGGTAAAGCCCTTTCTTGAGAGAGGTGCTTTATCTCCATTCCGCCTGCCTGTGTCCGTTTTTTTGATGAATAGGATTTAGGGGGGTTGAACAGGTTCCTTGCTGTGCTCGGTGATTCTGTAATGAAAGCGGGAGGGCAGTTGTAGCGATTTGCTGAGGAACTTCTGGTTATTTTAAGACTCAAGTTTCGGAGTTCAAAATCATGCATTCAACTCCCTCAAGCCGCATCAGGCAAGGCTTCAAGCTCCATTGTAAATGCATCAAGTTGTAGTGCTTGCACAAAGAACCTGTTTACGCTTTGTTCAATGGCAACCATGATCTCATCTGCTACAGCACCAATC
>Ga0209045_1000415_pt1 | contig 51772 bp, 49 predicted proteins | sample SaaInlLV_10m_DNA_4_FD_184664 | JGI IMG/M metagenome (GOLD analysis project Ga0209045, IMG submission 184664) | Marine microbial communities from expanding oxygen minimum zones in the Saanich Inlet - Saanich Inlet SI072_LV_200m_DNA (SPAdes) (version 2) | ecosystem: Environmental > Aquatic >...
TTGTGTTCATGGCCGCCACTATAACGGCGAGGTGTGTTAGATCCCAGCCGTCTCCCGAAAGAAAGTCGCGCTTCTTTCACAACAACGTGAAATCGGGCTTGACCTCACCCCCGTGAACGGCTACTAAAACCAATTCAACGGGGGATCGCGTGGAGGCACTCGTGCCGTGGCGAGAGGGGACCTGTCGCGTTGTTTGCCCCTTGTCGGGCCACTTTTCTTCGATCGAGAGACATTTGTGGAGGCCATCTCAGTGTGTGAGCATTGAAACTGCCGATAGAGGGACTACATTTCTGTTCTTTTTGGGTATTCAAGGCGGTTTGCCTGCCGTCCCTTGGAATGGATCCCTGAGGATGGTGTAATAGACGGAGACGTTTCATGTACGCGATCATGGATGAGAGTGGTCGACAGTTCCGAGTCCAGCCTGGCGACGTGCTTGCGGTCAACCGGATGTCTGGAAATCCCGGTGAGACAGTCATGCTCGAAGACCGGGTGCTGATGGTTCGGACTGACGACGGAGTGACGCTGGGTGCGCCCATCGTTGAAGGCGCCAAGGTTGAGCTTGAGATTCTGGAGCACTACCGCGGCAAGAAGGTGATAGCCTTCAAAATGAAGCGTCGGAAACGCTGTCGTCGGAAGAAGGGGCACCGCCAGGAACTGACCCGTGTGAGTGTCAAGGGCATCACGGTTGGGGCCGAGTGTTTCAGTGCTCCTGAAGCTGTTGAGCCTGAGGCCGTTGAGCCTGAGGCCGTTGAGCCTGAGGCCGTTGAGCCTGAGGCCGTCGAGCCTGAGGCCGTCGAGGAAACTCCGGCTGTCGAAGAAGCCGTGGCGGCTGAAGAGGCTGCAGTTGTCGAGGATGCCGTGACTGAGGAGCCGGCCGCTGAGGTCGAAGAGACTCCCGCAGCTGAAGCGACCGAAGCGGAGCCAGAAGCTTCTGAGGAAGCCCCCGCTGAGGACGACGACGAGAAGCCCGCCGCCGAGTAACTCGACGGTGTTGTTGCCTGCGGGCCGATTGGTCGGCGCGGCAGCGGATACGCTATTCAGGCCGCGACGATCGTGAGTAATCTGATCGTCGCGGCTTTTTGCTGTCTGCGTTCCAGTGTGTTGCCTGATGTGTCGTCCGCCAAGATGATGGGGCAGGATAAATCATGGACCTTGAAGCAATCCGAACAGAGATTGATCGTCTGGATGCCCAGATTGTCGGCCTTCTGAATCAACGTTTTCAGCATGTGCTGGATGTGGGGGAGTACAAGCGTGAGCGCGGGCTCGAGGTCTACGTTCCGGAGCGGGAATCACTGCTCTTGAAGCGTCTGGCTGAGCTCAATGAAGGGCCGATGGATAGTGCAACTCTGCGGGCTGTGTACCGGGAGATCATTTCGGCTGCCCGGTTGCTCGAGGATCCCTTGGGGATTGCCTTTCTGGGGCCTGAGAGCACGTTCACACATCAGGCAGCTCTCAACAAGTTCGGCCGAAATGCGCATTACCTGTCGAAACGGACAATTGCTGACGTGTTCGATGCGGTCGAGCGAGACCATGTGAGCTATGGGGTCGTCCCGGTGGAGAACTCCACGGAAGGGGCGGTAACGCACACGCTTGATATGTTCCTGGACTCAAGTGTGAAGATCTGTGCGGAAGTCAACATGGTTGTCCATCACAACCTGTTGAGCCATTCGGCCAAGGGGAAGCTCCGGGTGATTTACAGTCACCCGCAGGTTTTCGGACAATGTCGGCGCTGGTTGCAGAGCAATCTCCCGGGAGTGCCGCTGATCGAGGTGTCGAGCACAACTGAGGCTGCCGCCCGCTCTTCGCACGAGGAGGACGCAGGCGCGTTGGCCAGTTCGCTGGCGGCAGAGCGCTACGGACTGGAGATCCAGGAAGCCAACATTGAGGACCTCACTGACAACACGACCCGCTTCCTTGTCCTTGGCAAGCAGGAACCCAAGCAGACCGGTGATGACAAGACATCGATTCTGTTTGTGGTACGTGATCGTGTAGGGGCGCTCTACGACAGCCTCAAGCCACTGAGTGAGCATGAGATCAGTATGACATTCATCGAGAGTCGCCCGTCTCGCCGGAAGAGTTGGGAGTATTACTTCTTCGTTGATTTCCTTGGGCACTTGTCCGAGGAGAATGTCCAGGAGTCGCTTGAGGGCCTCGGGGAGCACTGCCAGTTTGTGAAGATCATGGGGAGCTATCCGCGGGGCGGGGCCCCGGATTGATCCAGGCAGAGCGAGCCGGCGTCTGCGTGAGGATGGCCCCGGGCCTCATTGCCCGGGGGACGTGCGAGTTGACCTACTCGGCTCGTGCCTTGTCGACCGCCCGTTTGAAGGACTCCGCCGAGCGCTCGATGATGTCCTTGTCGATGCAGAAGGTGAGCCGGAAGTAGCCGGGATACCCAAAGCCGGACCCCGGTACTGCCAATACCTGTTCCTCCATCAGCGTCCGCACGAAGGCAGCATCGTCGTCACCGACGGGGATCTGCGGGAAGAAGTAGAAGGCTCCCTTGGGCAAGGTGAACTGAATGCCGGCACCGGTCAACACGTCGGCCATGGCTCGCCGCCGCTCATCGTAGATGTTGGTGTCTACCTCCACAGCCCCCACGTGCTGCAGAACGCGCTGGCCGATTGCCGGAGCATTGACATAGCCCAGCGTGCGGTTGGTGAAGACGATTCCTGCCAGCAGTTGTTCCACATCTTCAATGCCCGGATTGACGGTCAGGTAACCGATACGTTCTCCGGCCATGGACAGGCTCTTGGAGTATGACCCGAGGACCACGCTGTATGGGTAGGCGTCAAGCACGGGCGGCACGTCAATCCCATCGTAGGCCAGGAAGCGATAGGGCTCATCCGAGACGAGGAAAATCGGGCGTCCATGGCGTTCGGAGTGTTTCTCCAGGACGGCAACCAGGCTCGCGATCTCGTCGTGTGTGTAGATCTGGCCGGTGGGGTTGTTCGGGGAATTGATCAGGACCATGCGTGTCTTTGACGTGATCGCCCGGTCGATGGCTGCCACGTCCAACTCGAAGGTGAGGGGCGTAGATTTCACGGGAACGAGCTTGCCGCCATAGTGCTCGACGTAGAAGCCATATTCGACGAAGAAGGGGGCGGGACAGACCACCTCATCTGCCGGCTCCAGGACGGCTCGGGCGAATGCATTGATTGCTCCTGCTGCACCACATGTCATCACCACGTGCTCCGGGCCGAGCTCTACGCCCTGCTCTGAGCTCAGGCGTTGGGCCAGCATGGTTCGTACTTCGGGGTAGCCGGCGTTGGGCATGTACCCCAGACCCAGAGGACGAACGACCTCCTGTGACAGGGCGATCAGGGCGTCGGCAACCGGGGCAGGGGGCGGCACATCGGGGTTTCCAAGGCTGAAATCGAAGACGTTCTCTGCCCCGTACTGCTGCTTGAGCTCAATGCCGGATTCGAACATACGGCGAATCCAGGATGAGCGCTCAAGGTATCCTGCGATCTGGTCTGAAATCAGTTGCATCGTTGTTTCTTTCTCGTTCTGAGTGCTGCGGGCCGCGGAGGCCTGCGGGCCTCTCAAGAGGAATCAGTAGTCAGTCTGTTCGGTGATTGCGAATCGATAGGCTAATACTCAGAGGGGGCTAGTTCAAGATGGTTGGGCACGCTTGAGGCGGTGAGTTGGCGGTTGAAACGGCTATAACGGCGTGTAACGTAGGACTGTTCAGAACGATAGCTGCCGCGCACACGTGAGGCGGTCAGTTGACGGTTCGATCAAAGGCGGTCGCCACGCCCATGGCGATCGCTTTTCGTTGCAGTCGAGGAGCGTTGTTCATCGTGGTTGTTGCCTCGTTGTTCGGCCGAGAGCGACTGCTTCCCGGAATGGGCGATGGAGTGAAAACTAGACAGTAGGATCATGGTGAACGCATTCGACATCCTCGAGGAACGCGGGTTTCTGTACCAACTCACAGACGCTGATGCTCTGAAGCGTCTTCTGGCACAGGAATCGGTCAGCTATTATGTGGGCTTCGACCCAACAGCTGACAGCCTCCACATTGGGCACCTCCTCCCGGTCATGGCAATGCGTTGGCTCCAACTTGGCGGCCATCGGCCGATTGCGCTGGTTGGCGGCGCGACAGCTATGGTTGGGGACCCCTCGGGGAAGACAGAGGCACGCCCGATTCTCAGCACCGAAGAGATAGCCGCTAACGCGGTTGCCATTCAGGGGCAGCTGGGACGTTACCTCGATTTCACCGAGGGGCAGGCGCTGCTGGTGAACAACGCGGACTGGTTGGCCGGCATCAAGTACATTGACTTCCTGCGTGATGTGGGGCGGCATTTCAGCATCAACCGCATGCTGTCGGCTGAGTCGGTGAAGCAGCGGCTTGAGACCGGACTCTCTTTCCTCGAGTTCAATTACATGCTGCTTCAAGCTTACGACTTTTACGTTCTCAAGCGGGATGAAGGATGCAAGCTCCAACTTGGTGGCCAGGACCAGTGGGGGAACATCATCGCTGGAGTAGACCTCACGCGCCGCATGCTTGGTGAAGAGGTCTTTGGAGCCACGTTCCCGTTACTGCTGAAGAGTGACGGAGAGAAGTTTGGCAAGAGTGCTTCGGGGGCCGTATGGCTGGATCCGGCGCGGACGTCCCCGTACGATTACTACCAGTTCTGGCGCAATGTGGACGACGGTGATGTAGAGAAACTGCTCGCCTTCTTCACAATGTTGCCGATGGACGAGGTGAAGCGACTTGCTGCCTTGGAGGCGCCGGCTATCAACCGCTCCAAGGAGATCCTGGCTTACGAGGCGACGCTGCTTGCTCATGGCGCTGAGGAAGCCAGGAAGGCGTTTGTCGCTGCAGGCACTGAGTTTGGCTTTGCGGATCCGAAAGGCGACATCACAACGTCAAGTGCGGTGAGAGAGATCCGGGTGGAGGAGCGGACAGACGATCTGCCTACTCACACGGTGACTGCTGCCGCTCTTGAAGAGGGAATGTGGGTGGTTGGCCTTTTTGCCGAGTCCGGGCTCTGCAAGTCCAATAGCGATGCCCGCCGTCTCATTCGCGGCGGCGGGTGCTACCTCAACGGCGAGCGTATGACCGATGACAAGTATACGGTCACGGCTGCTGATGTGGTTGATGGGCAGATCATGTTGCGGGCAGGGAAGAAGAACCTGCGGCGCGTAGTCGTTGCCTGACCGGGAACAGGCCAACGGCAAACAGGCCATAGGGACAAGGTGAGTGATGATCCATCCGACCGCAATTGTGGGAGAGGGGGCTGTTATCGGCCCCGGAACTGAGGTTGGCCCTTACGCCGTTGTCGATTCAGATGTCGTGCTTGGGGCGAATTGCCTTGTGGGGCCGCATGTCCACCTTACCGGGCACACCACGATCGGTGCCGGCACGCGCATCCACACCGGCGCAGTGATCGGCGGAGAGCCCCAGGATCTCCATTACGATGGCGAGGTCACCTACACCACTGTCGGCGAGAACTGTGTGTTCAGGGAATACGTGACGGTCAATCGCGGCACAGACCCGGGGAGCACGACGGCCATCGGGGACAACGTGATGCTGATGGCATACACTCATGTCGCCCACAACTGCCGGTTGAGCAGCAACGTAATCATAGCCAACAGCACGCAAGTGGCCGGGCACGTACAGATCAGCCCACGCGCGTTCATCAGTGGGGGCGTACTGATCCATCAGTTTGTTCGTATTGGGGCGGTCGCTATGGTCAGCGGCGGGGAAAAGGTCGTGCAGGATGTGCCGCCTTATTGCACCATGCAGTTTAACCGGATCGTCGGCCCCAATACCATCGGGTTGCGCCGAACCGGTTTGACACCTGAGAGTCGACGGGCAGTCCGAATGGCGATCAAGGTTTACTTCCTGAAGGGACTGAACCGCGCCAACGCCCTAGCTGAAATTCGGGCCGGCTGTCCGGCGATTCCGGAGGTCGATGCCTTGGTGGCGTTCCTGGAGACAACGGAACGGGGAATCGTGGCCGGAGGCCGGGCAAGCCGCTACCGGAAACGCATTGGGGAAGTAAAGGTAGAGATCGAGGACGAGGAGTGAGCCGCTATCAATAGGGGACGCCGATGACTTGGCCTTCCCATCCTGCAGGTGTGTTCCAGGGGAGTTGGTCTACGGCGTTCTCGTCTTCAGGCACGGTTCGACACCCGCAGCTGAGAACGGCTGTAACGGTGGCCAGAAGCATGGCGACGAGCAGTCGTTTCATCGGTGGGATCCTTGGGGGCTGAAGCTGCAGAACAGGGCTCGCGGAATCTCAGAACGGCAACGGATTCCCCAGGTCGATGAACTCCATCACCTGCATCACGAGGGCTGCCGTCAGGCAGACGAACGCTACGGCCATGCTTATTGTGAAGAGCTTGCCCATTTGTCCGTGACTCCTCTCTAGCGGCGCTTCTTCGGCGGCGCTACTTTCTTATCCGGCAGGATGACACGGTCACCGACTTTCACACTGGCGGTCTGGACTTCCGGGAGGATCTCGGCAATGCAGATTTTGCGGAGGACCTTGGAGATCTGGAGCCGGGCTACCAGGTCATCGGCCCGGGCGACAAGCATCTCCATCTCCTCATCCACACCCTTTTCCCTGCCCAGATTGAGGACAACGAAGTTCCACTCGTCATTGACCTGCACGATCTTGCCCTCAATGTCTGGGTCGATATCGACGGGCTTAGCACCCGGCGTGCCAGGAGGCGGGGCCTTTATGCGTTTGCCTGCAACGAGCCTCTTCAAGTCTTCGACTTTGCGGTTCAGGTCGGCAATCTCTTCCTTGTGAGCTTCCTGCTCTTCCTCCAGTTCTTCGATCTGTACTTTGAGGGAGGTGATGCGGTTCCTGGCCTGTTCGAACTGGACGAGTTGCTGATTCAGACCCTCGAAATCGTTGAGCAAGGACGTGCAGACGCTGCCATACTGTTCCTTGTCGCTGATCTGGTCTACCTGGGTTTCCCACTTGAACTTGTTGACCCGACTGACACCGTCAACGATCGTTTTGGCGTATTCGTTGCAGCGTTCGTTGATGCCGCTGACTTCCCCGCTGAAAGCAAGTAGCGGGGCACTGTGTTTGAAGTCACCCAAACTAACCACGCCGTCCTCATCGACGTTCTCGTCCCGGTCCCTGAATGAGCTGGTGGGAAGGTCAAAGTCAATGGCTCTCGCGCAGGTTAGGAGCGTCTGGATCATGGCTTCGTCGCGGCCGACAACGGCTTTGGAGAGGCTGAGGATCCGGTTGCTGGACTTGGTGAACTGGTCACTTTCCGCAAGATTCGTGAGGGCCGTGGGGTCCAGGTCCGTCTCCGGGATTTTCATGTCCGCGGCGACGGTGGCCAAGCTCTGAGCCAGTGCGTTGCGCTGTTCATTGATGTCGGTGGCCAAGCGTACGGCCTCACCCAGGAGTTTCGTGTAGGCCGGATGCTCACCCGTGGCCTTATCCCTTGCCCCTCGGTACTCGTTCCATGAGAGCGAACCGGTCTCTTTGGCCGCCTGATCGCCTTCTCCGGGTGTGAAGTTGATACGGGATTTGTAGGTCGTGCCGCTTTCGTTCTCCAGCTTGCCGACCATGCTGGCGACCGTTCCGGAGAGCTCGGCCGAGCGTCCGGCGAGGTCCTTGCGTGCCGTGAAGAGGAAGAAGCTGAGGACGGCTGCGCCGATAGCGACCAGCATCACCAGGAATCCCAGGATCGTACTCAGTTTTCCCATGAAGCGCTCCCAAAGGTAAGCTTTACATCAGGCCCGGCGTCAAGGTCTCTGGAGGAGGGACACGTGCTCCAGTCCACGGCCCCCGTTGAGGCCTGACCCGTCAACCGCGCCGACTCGTTGTCGGCTCCAGTCAGTCACTTGAGGTCGTCACAATCCCGTGCCATTCGTCATGACCACCGGGACGACCCCTGTACTTGTCGTGAAAGTTACCTGCACGCGCGCACGAATGCAAGTTCAGCTGGAGGCAAAAGGGAGGGCAGGTGATGGAGCGTTGACGTAGCTTTGTCACTGTATAAGGGCCGAGACAAGCCGGGTATACCAATCAACAAACGCTGTTCCACTGAGCATCCAGGCCAGGGTTCCAAGGGAGAGGAAGGGGCCGAACGGGATTGGGGCATGGCGACTTCGGCCGCGCAGGGCAACCAGGGCGACGCCTACTGCTGTACCGGCAACGGCAGACAGCATGAGGACGAAAATGCATGCGTCAGGCCCGAGGAAAGCCCCGACCATGGCGAGCATTTTGACGTCTCCAAAACCCATCACTTCGCGAGGGATCGTCCACTTGCTCACCTTGCCTTCGATCCTCTCTAGGTCATCCCAGGCGACGACGTCCGTGCCCACCTTCAGGCCTTCCTGAGTGACGACGATCTGGGTGACTGGGGCTGGGGGCTTTGGGGAGGTCGACGAGCAAGAGGGCGTGCAGCTGAGAGAGGCGCTGTCCACATCAATCCGGACGGTGTCATTCGCCCGGAAGAGCAGGTACTCCCACGTGTCTACGAGGTCCTCGCCAATGCGAATTTCTTCAGGCGTAATCTCGAGGTCCTCCGGTTCCTCAGGAATGACGGTCTGCCGCCCCCATACGAGGCGGCCTGCTTCGAGGACCATCCACAATATCGCCAGGCCGAAGAGGGCCCCCGCAAAGGCATTGAGGAGGGCAAGAGCGCGAGGAGAAGCGAACGCTGCCGGGAAAGCTCGGAGTGCGATGACTTCAAGGGCATTGCTCAGCATACGGTGGCTGGCGACCCCGCCGACGGCCGTCACACCCACGAACTGACTTGACGGATACACAACGGCGAGGATCAGGGCGGTTGCGACTCCCGTGAAGGTGATCTCGTTGGGAATGATTAGATTCTCGTAGTCGATGATCGCGATGGCGACGATGGCAGCAGCGAGATATCCGTAGCCGATCAGAAGGCTAAGGGGGAGGACGGCGAACCAGATGCGCAACCACACCAGGAAGAAAATCACTCCGGTTATGAGTTCCACGATGGGATAGCGCAGTGAGATTGGCAACCCGCAATTGCTGCAGCTGCCGCGCAGGAAAAGCCAGCTGAGGATGGGGATGTTCTCCCACCAGTGCAGGACGTGGTCACATTTCGGGCAATGGCTTCCGGGGTGCACGATGGAGGCGCCCTGTGGCAGACGCCAGGCGACCACGTTGAGGAAGCTGCCCACACACAGCCCGGTGATCCAAACGAACAGTGTCATCGTCCACCAGCCGTACTGGATGACCTCTCGGACAGTGGGTGTTATTGCGGGCTCCAACGTGGCTGTTGTCCTGATGTTCTATGGCCGGGGAACGCAGTTGACGGCTACCGGGTGAGGGCTGTTTCGAGACCTGCACGCATTGCATCGACGGGAGCTGTCCGATCAGTCCAGAGCTCAAAGCTGCGGACGCCCTGATGGAGCAGCATCCCGCGTCCGTCGGCGGTTGGGCACCCCTGTTGGGCTGCGCCGGCCAGGAAGGGCGTTGTTCGGTAAATCATGTCCATGACCGGTATGTCGGGCGGAAGCTGTTCCGGGGGGAAGGGGAGTGGGTCGCCTTCGTGCAGTCCGAGGCTTGTTCCCTGAATGATCGCAGCGCTTTCAGGAAGGGCCTTGCGAATGCTCTCGGTACCGCCGAGCCCGATCACGGTCAGACGACATTCGGGGGCAGCTTTCGCGATCGTCTCGGCCAGACGTTCTGCTTTGGCGACCGTGCGATTCACCAGCACGATATGGGCGGCTCCCTGGCAGGCGAAGTAGACACTTGTGGCCCGGGCGGCTCCGCCGGTGCCGATGAAGGTGAACACCTTGTTTCGCAAGGCCACTCCGAAGCTCTCCCTGAGGGCGGCTTCGAGGCCGTAGCCGTCGGTAGAGAAGCCATGGAGCACTCCCCCGCGATTGATGACTGTGTTGACGCTCCCTGCCGCCCGTGCCCCCGGATCAACATGGTTGACCATGTCGATCACCTGTTCTTTGTGCGGCACGGTGACGTTCCAGCCGGCAAAACCCGTGTCCCTCAAGCGCTCGACGCAGACGCCCAAGTCTTTGGGATGGACCTCAATGAGTTCGTAGGTGGCATCGATGCCGAGGGCCTGGAAGCCGGCGCCTTGCATCTGTGGGGAGACGGAGTGTTTCACCGGCCATCCCAAGAGGGCGTACCGCTGGGCAGTAGGGGGATCGTTTATCGTCTTTGTACTCATTCGTTGCTGAACACCCGGATATTATCCCACCACAGATGTGTACGGAAGGTCCTCAGGCCAAGCAATCCCCCTTCCAGCGGAGCGGGATCGACTGCCTCCAAGACGGTGTTGCCGTCCACGGCGAACGCTATCTTCCCGCCTGTCTTGGTGATTGTGCACCGATAGGTCACGCCTTTCCGGCAGTGCCCGGCGTAGGTCTCGATCATGAGGTCAAAGCCTGGACAGCGTCGCATGCGGACACGCGCCTTGGCCGACCCGTCGGCGTTCGGGCCACCCGTGCCCTTGAAGTCGTTGAGAAACGTGATGATATGTCCATTGAGACCATGGTATTTCTTGTAGCCTGCATCGTCTCGCGTCTGGCGTGTCTCGAAGAGAGGCGTACCTGTCGGGTCACTGTAGCAGAAAAAGAAGTTGATGTTGTTCGCATCGATTTCAGAGTCAACGACGTGGGCATCGAACTCGATTCGGACATCTGCGGGGAAGGTCTCTTTGCACCACGCGGTACAGACATACCCCGGGCCAACCTGCGGTGGGTCAGCCTTCATGTGAAGGTGGCCATCCTCGACCCACACCTTTTCTCCACCCTCGACCCACCATCGGTCCATCCCTTGAGAAAACGTCTCTTCGAAGAGAAGCCCCCCCCGCCGGTGGGCTGAGAGGCACCCTGCGGCCAGCAGGGCTGGGGCGATGAGAAATGGGAAGCGCACTGGAGTGTCTCCTTGATCGGCAGCTCTGCTCAGGTAGGACCGAATACGGCCCGATTGGCCTCTTCATAATGGCCTTCGTGCCCCAGTTCGCTGAATACCGTCACCGCAGACAGGTAATCATCCACGATCTCCCAATGTGTGGGAAGGGGCATGAACGATGACCGCCCAAGGTATCCCTGTCGGCCTTCGAACGCGATCCACATTAGGTGGCCGTGCCGGTGAAACAAGCTGGAGTTGAAGTGGAACAGTGGCGGAGTTGGGGGATCGCCATCCCCGTGCAGTGGTTTGAGGACACGCCCCTTGACTCGGAACAGGCCCTCGGCTCGTTGCTGCCATTCCCGCATTACCGGCCAGTAGGGGGCTTCGTGGGAACGAGCCTGGAAGGCGAAGTTGTAGCCACAGGCGTGCAGGTCAAGGATAGCTTCGGGACGGCGATCGAGCGTGAAGTCGAGGGCAGCCGCGACCTCGACCGCAGAGGAGGCCTCAGTCGAGCGCCGTCGGTTGATGGCGTATCCTGCCCCGTTGAACTGGCCTCCCATGAACAGGCACTTTTTGGGTGGGAAGTGATAGCATGGCTCCTGGCTGTCCGCGTCGTACGGGACCAGGTCCCCGTTGTTCTGCAGGCCGCAAGCGTAGATCGTGCACGTGTCGATTCCCTGTGCATGGAACGACAGGGGGCAAACGAGTCGGCCATCCGGGTTCAGCATCGGCAACACGCAGAGCCGGATGTCCTCAAGAGCACCGAGGAGACGGCGCTGCGGGTGGCCGGCTAGATCGCGCCCCTGTTCGAGGCAGTGGATCAGGTTCATCGCTGCCGCGACCGTGCCCGGCTCGTGGCCGTGCGTCCCGCCGATCACCATGAGCGGTCGCCCGCTCTCCGGGCCGTATTCCACCACGTGCAGCGGGTGCCCAAGCGACGAGGTCCCGATCTGCTTCAGCCGGCCACGGACGAGTTGCGTGGAGAGGTAACGCCAAACTGATTGAGCGTCGGCCAACCAGTAGTTAGGTGCTGCGATCTGAGGGATAGGGACATCCATGGAATTTGCCAATGTCGCGGTTGTGAAGTCGTCTATTTGCTCTGTTTCTTCCCGACGTCCTTGGTGATGTCCTGGACTTCGGGTTTCTCCATCAGAGCACGGAGTTTCGGGTTGTTGAGCAGCTTCATGAAATCACGGTTCTCGATTGCTTTCATGATTTCCGGATCATCCAGGATCGCCTGCATGTCCTTGTCCTGCTGCAGCTTCTCAACTTTACCCATGACGGCCTTGTTGGACATCAGGGATCTGAGCATACCGTCGAGCAGGTCCTGTTCACCAGTGGGGGCTCTATGAAGGCCGGCCAGTGGATCGGCAGGCTTGCTCTCGCTCCCGAACGTAATGCGGGCCACGCGTTCGGCCGGGATTCGCAGATCACCCAGTGTCTTGGACTTGACTCGGTAGATCCCGTTCTTGAGTTCCACCACTGTGCCGACGATCTGCGTATTGTCTTGCAGGACGATGGTTGCCTGCTTTGGCGGGGCACCGTGGACGACGGGGGCAAGAGCGAGCGCAACGGCGAGGAAGCCTGTGCGGACGAGTGCGTGTGGTGTCATCATGGACCTTCGTGAGTGGGCTTTGCCCCTGGTGGGCGACTCTTGTTTGCCGGGATGGAATTTGCCCCGTTCGGGAGGCAACACCATCATAGTATAGCGGCGCTGAGGCTAGGGTGCTACAGGCTTGAGGTACCCCAAGAATCGCCCGGGAGCGTGCCGGTGTTCGCGCGGGGGAACTGGGTGTGTGGTTGCGGCTGGCTGCAGGCTCTTCCTCGGCTATGGTAGGCCCCCTTTCGTTCCTCAGGAAGCCCTTCGCAAAGGAGTTCGGGTGTTGAAAGCAGTGCGTCCGGTTGCCATTCGTCTCGGACAGTCTTTCGTGGCTGTGTTCCTGGTCGGCACCCTTGACAGCCGCCCAGCGGCTGCCGAAAGGCCGGGGGCGGACGCGTTGACTCGGAGGCCTGGGACGGTCGTCCCAAGCCGGCGCACGGACCCGCACTTCCTGCAACGACATAAGCAGATGCTCCTACGCAAGAGCGCAGGGCCGATCGACGTTCTCTTCCTGGGAGACTCCATAACCAAGCGCTGGGACAGGGATCTGTGGCACGCCCGGTTTGGGAAGTGGCACCCGGCCAATTTCGGTGTGGATGGAGATCGGACACAGCATGTCCTCTGGCGGATCACCGAAGGGGGAGAACTCGAAGGCGTTCGTCCGCGCCTGATTGTGTTGCTGATCGGGGTCAACAACGTGTCCTATGATCCGGCGGAGGACATTGTGGCGGGGATCACCGCAATTGTGGCCGAACTGAGGCAGCGCCTGCCGATGTCCAGAGTCTTGCTGTTGGGGGTATTTCCCGTGGGAGCCGGCCCCAACGTCTACCGGGACCGCCTGAAGCTGGTCAATGTCCTGATCTCGCAATTGGCCGATGGGAAAATGGTGCGTTTCCTCGATTTCGGGAAGCGTTTCCTTGAACCTGATCGTAGCCTGAGCAAGGACATCATGCCGGATTTGCTGCACCTCAGCCCGAAGGGATATGCGATCTTCGCAGATGCCGTTGAACCGGTGATTACAGAGATGCTGGATCAAGGGACATCGGGCGGCCGCTGAAGCAGATCAGCAGCCTTTGGATAGCCACGAAGGACATGTCTTGAGGGATGCTCAAGGGGCAGTCGGGGCGCCTTCCTCGAGAAGCTTGATGAGTGCGTTCTCAGCTTCCTTCGGCTTGAAACCACGGGGCCCCCGTCCGCTGTAGTAGTGGACGGTCCCGTCTGTCCGGACGATACAGAACCTGGCAGGCCAGGCGGCATAGTCGCGGTTAGCTGACCCCTGCATATCGTCAAGCAGACAGGGGAGGGTAAGCTTGAGTCCCTTGAGGCAGTCACTGGCGATAAGGGCACGGTCATCCATGGCCTTTGGAGCTGCATACACGACTTTGTCTCGAACGTTAGCCTTCACCTGCCAGCCATCGGTCGGATGTGCTTCACGGATGTATATCAGGAGGAACGCAGCGCGGTCTTTGTACTGTTGGAACATCGCCTCGATGTTCCCGGCCTGACGCCGGAAGGGGGGTCACGTGTAGCTGGAGAAGATGAGACAGACGGGTTGCTTGTCCTTGAAGCCGGCCAGGCTGACCGTCTCGTCCGCGACCTTTCCTTTGAGTTCGCCAGTGGTTTTATCGTTAACAAAGGAGAGGCGATGAAGGGTGAACGAGGGAGCCGGTTTGCCCACGAGGTCTACCTGTTGTGGCCTGCGAGCGCGTTGGGCCTGAGCGGGGGACGCCAACGCCAAGAAGGCGATGGATAAGGTCAGGAAGACTGAAATTCTCTTCATGGGGTTGGCTCCGTTGGGGCCTGTCGGGCCATTTCACCGATAACGTCCACGTTAAGAGAATGTTGTCTCCGGAGAGAGTGTTGGGGGGGATTCCCGGCCGGGCGCGACGGTCAGCGGATGCTGGCAACGCGTCGGTAGTTCCCTTTGTACTTGTGGGCAAGTTTCTTGAGAAAATTCCCGCCTTCGCGGTCGATCTGGTAGCCGATCGAGTGGATGATCGGGAGTTTCTTGCCCTTCTTTGCGTACAGCGACTCATTCAGCTTGGCCATGTGGTTGATGAACTCATTGAGCGTCCAGTATTGGCGATCGGGCTCGTCCGGCGGCTTTGGCCGGTGTCCGGTGCGAACTCTGCGCACTTCCCAGCGTCCCTTTTTGCCGGTATTGCGCTTCCCCTCCCGCAGTTTGCCGTCGTCGCCGGCAACCCAGACCTTTTTCTCAACCGTGGCGCTGTCCTCGTAGTCTTTGAGCTTGTTTGAGTTCTTCTTGCGCCATTCTTCCAGCTTCCTGTTATAGGACTTCAGCTTGCCTTCAGGGATGGGCTTCTCCACCTTGGGCAGACCGTCACTGATAATGAGGATCGTGTCTGCTCCCTGTTCGAACGCGGCCGTGATCGCCAAGTCGAGTCTTGTTGTTCCGCCAATGGCTTCGAGGCCCAGATTCTTGGCGTATAGGTTGCCATCGGTCAAGCCCCAGTTGCCATCGACGTTGAACGGGCGCAGGAAACGTTTTGCTCCGTCCTTGTTCTCATCGTTGGCGATCACCATCTTGCCCTGCCAGGTGCTGGCCGCATCTGCGAACACCACGAGGTTGAAAAACGCCGCTTCGTTCAGCGCGGTGACCACGTCGTTGATGCGTGCTTTGACTCTGTTGAAACCGGATGGCCCGCCCCGTTCCTCTTCCACCATGCTGACCGACACATCGACCAGGATGGCGATCCGATCGCCTCTCCCACGGATTCCGAAAAAGTCGAACTTTGACACACCCTGGCCGAATCCGCCGAGGCCGTAGCCGGTTCCGAGGCCGACTCCGAGGCCTTTGCCGGACACCGGTTTGAACTTGGGCTGGAAGCTGGTGGTTATGATCTTCGGGTCGGTCTTGATCTGAGGGAGAGCAAGGTTGGTCATTTTCATCGAGACCATACGGGGAACCATGGATGGGCGGCTCGAACTTCGCTGGCGCTTCTGCACCTTCACCCGATGCTCAAGCTTCCGAGGTTCATAGGTCTTGATTGGGGGGGGGGTGACGAAGACGGTCTTTTCTTCACGCTTTGAGCGCATGACCACCCACGAACCGAAAATGCCAAGCGCGACCACATGTACGAGCAGGCTGACCACAATCATGCTGGTGAGTAGCTTCCGCCGTCGTTGAGACAGGCTTGAGAAGCTTATTCCCCAAAGGAAATCAGCCGACTCTTTCTTCATGAGATACCTCTAGCCTGGATTGTTCGCGAGACGTTTCGTCTCTCTCATTAGCCACTTCGGCCGCAATATGTTGCGGCCCGAGGTTTCGACGCATTTCGTTGCACTCTATTTGCCCTTCGACGGGCCAAGGGCCTTGAGCAAGCCCTGCTGCGGCAGGGCGCGTCGAAACGGCTCAGGGCTAGTTTGCCGCGGCTGAGAACGTGACGCTCTTGATGCCGGCAGCGGCGCATGCGTTCATGACATCGATAACGCGCTGTTGTTTCGTGTTGTCGTTTGCGGCGATCGTGATCATGGCTTCGTTACGGGCGGCGTCTGAAGCCGCCTTGTAGCGGAGAAGGGTCGTGTAGAGCTGCGGCAGTTCCTGGGTTGCAGGATTGTCAAATTGCCGCCCATTGAGGTAGACCGTGCCGTTCTCGGTGATTTCCACGATCTGCTCGTCCGGCATGTCCACGGATTTCGCCTGGGCTACCATGCCAGGCAGCCGGATGCCCAGGTCACCTTCGGACTTGACCAGGCTGGCAGTCGCCATGAAGAAGACCAGGAGTAGGAAGACCATGTCGATGAGGGGAGCGACGTCGAGCTCAGGCTCTTCCATTTGCGGAAGATGCATTTTCATTGTGCACCTCCAGGCTTATCCGTGGGGATGTACACGCCGAAGATGAAGTCATCTATCCCCACTTCTGCAAGGGCGTTCATCACCTTCTTCACTTCCTTGTGGGCCGCGTTGGCGTCCGCTCTGAGGTAGACCTTCAGCTTTGGTTGAGCCTTGAGGCGGGCTTTGACTTCCAGCGCGAGGTTCTCAACCGTGATGCCGGCATTTCCGCTGTAGACCGCCCCACTTTTCTGGATATTAACCACCCATCGGTCGGGGCGCTCTTTGGGGACAACGGCCTTCGACGCGGTCGGCACCTCGAGTTTGATGCTCTGGGTTTGGCTCAGGTGTGACGCGCACATGAAGAACACCAGCAGCAGGAACACCATGTCGATCATGGGAGCCATCTGGAAGGCCGGCTCTTCCTGTTCCAGTGGATTGATCTTCATGCGACTACTCCCCTGCCTCCGGGAGTGGATCTGCTGGTGCAAGGGGCTCGCCGCGCTCGTATCGCCTTGTCGCTACGACGAGGTGATGGCTGAGGTTACCCAGCACGCGAGTCAGCTGCGAGACGTTCGACATGTAACGGCTTTTCAGGTAGAAGTAGAAGAACATGGTCGGGATGCCTATGATCAGGCCTGTTGCAGTGGTAACCATCGCCTCGCCAATGTCCGCCGCGAGAAGCTCCGGCTTCCCCATCCCTCCCAGGCCGATTTTGTCGAAGGCCTTGATCATGCCGCTTACTGTTCCGAGGAGTCCGAGCATCGGTGCCACCTGGGCGATGATCGAGAGGTAGTTGATCGGCTTCATCCCCGCAGTGATCTCCTGCACGCTCGCCTCTTCCATGGCCTTTTCCATGCTCTCGGTGTCCAGAAACCCGTCACTGAGTCGCTCAAGTCCGGCGTGGAGCGTGTTGGTGAGGAGACAGGGCGATCCCGCGCAGATGTTCTTGGCGGGTTCCACGTGGAGACGTTGTATTTCGTCCTGCAACTGCGGCACAAGATCCGGGCTGAGCATCCGGGCGCTTTGCGTTGACATTGAGCCGTAGATGATCAACCCGATCGCGGCCACGGAGAGTACCCCGAGTGGGAACATGGTCCAGCCGCCCTGTTTGATGAGCCCCCACAGGGTTGTGTTTGTCTCCGTTGGCGGAGACGCTTCTCCGGCCGGTTGGGCGACAGCCCCCGCCGGGGCAGGCGCGGCCGGGGCGTCCTGAGCCTGCAAATGGCGTCCGACTGTCCCGAAGATCAATGTTGCTACGAATACCCACACCCACAGATTCCGCCTCATTTTTTCTTCTTCTCCTTCTTTTGAGCTTGATCGGCGTTCGGCTTCTTTCCGCCCAGGAACTCCGCGACTTTAGCGTTCATATCTTCTTCGACACCAAAGAACACCTTGTTAATGCGTGCCTGTTCATCCTGGGCCGTATGGCCTTCGGCGACGATGAACTTCAGGCGTCGTATCGCCTGCGTGGCCCACACCGTCTTTTTGAAAAGGCGTCCCACTTCGTAATAGACGTCCCGCGCCCGGTGCCAATTGCCGAGATCCTCGTAGCACTTGGCTGAGATCAGCAGGGCAGCTGGGAACGTATCGAGGTCCTTTGTTTCGTAGGCCACGGACTCGACGGCGCTCGCCATTGCGGCGTGGGGATCCTCTTTGGCGAGCTGTACATAGGCCTTGGCAAGGTGATAAAGACCGTAGCTGTCGTCGTCTCTGGTGTGCTCCGGCACTGTGTCCAACAGTCGTTCCGCTTCCTCGATACGGTCCATCATGACCAGGCAGATGACCGCATTGAGCTTTGCCTTGGGGGCTCGACTTGACCACGTACATGCGGACACATTCATCAGCATGGCATACGCGGCCTTGTATTCCGACGCCGCTCGTTCGCGCGCCGGCTTGGTCCAGCCCCCCTGAGCCTTGAGGCTTCCCGCTCTCATCAAGTAGGTGCCGGATCTCAGGGCCAGCGGGACCAGATCGTTGTTCCTGATCTGAAGCAATGAGACAGCTGGCCTGACTGCTCGGAACAGCGTGGTGGCGGCAGCCTGCCAATTCCCCTTGCTCAGGGCCTTTGAGATTCCCTGCCTGTCGTAGGGCAGTTTGATCTTTGCTCCGGAGATGTCCTTTAGAGCGAATGCCGCCATAGCCTGCGGGGGGGCGTCGGGTTGACGGTAGAGCACCCTGCCGTCCTTGCAGCCGAGCAGGATGACCCTCTCCCTGCCCTTGCCGATTTTGATCGTGGCTGCGTAGCCGGCCGAAGGAGCGGTGGTGGCTGCCACGGCTTCCGTCAACGGCATGGTCATCATCAGCAGGATGACAATGGCTGTTTGGTAACAACGTTCCACGTGTGGGGCCTCCTACAGCCGCTCAAGGAGTTCGCGGGCTCTTGCCGCTTCTTCGCTATCCGCGAGTTCCTGGTTCGCCAGCAATTCCTGGATCGTTTCCCGGGCTTTGCTTCTCTCCTGCAACTGCATGAGGCAGACGGCACGCTGCAGGTACGCCTTTCCCGCCCAGGCACGATAGTGGGAGTACATCAGGTAGATGCGTTCGTAATAGGCGGTGGCTTCCTTGAACAGCCTCTGTTTTCGGGCACACTCTCCCCGGCCGAAGAGGGCGGCGGGCCACATCGGCCCACGCCACTCGCGGACACCGAGGATATCTTTGTAGCACTTGTCGGCCTCTTTGAACTTGCGCTGGTCGATGTACATGTCGCCGAGAATGAGGAGGGCCTGGCCCGCTTCGGGACGGGTTGCGAATACTTCCCGAATGACATTCAGGTGGTCTTCCGCAGTGCCGTACCGCTTCTCGGTCAGGGCATGTCGGGCCAGGGCCATTCGCGCTTCAAGGGCATAGTCTGTTTCGGTGAATTCCACCAGGATTGTCTCGGCCGCTTTGAGGGCCAATGCAGGTTGATTCAGCTTGGGAGCTTCATCCATGATCGTTTCGAGCACGGAAGCCGCCGCGAATTCGAGGTTCTCCTCGCGCACCAACTGCTTGAGGATCAACTCGTGGGCGCGCTCACTCAGCCCGGGGCGGTAGAGCAGAACGCGCTGCAGGCGGAGAGAGAGGGCCTTATCACCATCGTCGCGGGCTTTGACCATGAGTCCGGTCAGGAAACGCCAGGCCTCCTTTGACACCATCTCGGGCAAGTCGGAGCTGCGCCCTACCCATTCTTCCAGAATCATGTCAATGCCCAACGCTTTGCGGTCCTTGCCGTAGGTGGCAACGCTTTTCAGGAGGAACTGCATGGCTTCTTGGCGTTCGTCCTTCTGCCAGCGCGCCTTCCCTATCCAGTAGATGGCCATCGGGAGGTTCGATTCTTCTCGATCGCGCTGGATGTAGGCTTCGAAGTGTGCGATCAGGCGGTCGAACTCATTCATGTCTTGGAGAATTTCGCCGCAACGGAAAGAGCAGTAGTTATAGAGCTCGATGTTCAGTTCATACTGCAGAGCCAATTGGAACTGGTCTACCGCCTGGGCGGAGTCACCAAAGTACCCGGCAATGTCCGCCAACATCATGTGTGCCTCACCACGCAGCTTGCTTTCCGGGTAACGGGCAACGAAGGCGGCGAGGGATTGTCCGGCTTCGCGGAACATGCTCAGGCCATATTCACAAACAGCCTTGCGGAACGCCCCGTCCTCAGCGTAGGGGGAATTGGGGAAGCGTCGGAGGAACTCTTCAAAGGTCGCCAAACCCTCCTTGTAGCGTTTGTCGAACAGGTAGGACATGCCCAGCCAATATGTACTCTCTTCGATGCGATCATGTTCGGGGTACTCATCGTTAAGGCGCTTGAGCCAGCGAATGGCGTCCTTGAGTTTCTCCTGCATAAAGGAGGCATAGCCAATGAGGAACATGCATTCGGCGACCGACTCATGTTTCGGGTTGACCTCGAGGGCTTCCGTCAGGACGGAGACGACCTTCGCCCACTCTTTGAGCACGGCATGCATCTGCCCCATGGTCAGAGAAACGGTGTCGTAGTAGTCCCCCCGCGGGTATTCGTCCATGTATTCCTTGCCCAGCTCGAAGGCTCGATCCCACGGTTTGATCTGGGTAGAGCAGGTGAAGGCCAGATAGAGGACTTCCTCGGCCACTTCTTCGTCAACCTGATCTCGGAGGTCGAGGAAAAGTGTTCGTGCTTCCCAGTAGCGCCGGATTTCCATGTAAGAGCGTGCGATGCGGAGTTCGAGTTCCGTGTCGTAGGATTCGGTGGTCTCCAACATCTTGGCTTCGGCCTCGAGCTCGCCGATGCTCTCCTGAATGCGCAGCAGCTCCCGGTACTTCCCACCTTCCTCGCGCAGGTACTCGGCTTCTTCCTTGATCGACTCCAAGTGCTTTTCGCTGCGCTTCTTGATCACGTCGAGTGGATAGACGAGGCGGTAGACCCAAAGTGCTTCCCGGAAGCGTTCATCTGCGAACAGCATGTCGCCGGCCTCAAGCGCAGAGACGTTGAAGGCAATGCTCCGTGAGGCCAGGGACCCGCTTCGCATCAAGTGTGGTGAGAGGGAGAGAATCGGGCCGATGTCGAGGTTCTTAAGATGGGCGATCGCGAGCAGGGCCGCCGCCCAGCTTGACCGTTGGTCGTCAGGCGCGATCTCGTATATCTTGTTCAGGCGGGGAATCGCCTTTTCCCAGTCGTCGTTGGCAAGCTCGCAACGGACCAGCGAGCAGAGCACATCGGTATACCAATCCGGGGAGAGGCGGTACTTCTTCAGCACTTTCTCATAGGCCCGGATAGCTTCCTTCACTTTCTCGGTGTAGCGGAAGCCGTCGGCCGTGTAGATCTCAGCTTCTGACGCGTGCGGGCCTCCGCGGTATCTTTTCAGGTACTCGGTGAAGGCCTTCTCGGCTTCCTTGAATTGCCCGGTCAGGTAGTAACAGAGCCCGAGATTGAAGTACCATTTCTCCAACTCAACGATCTTCTCGCGCTTCTTGCTCTTGCTGAACCACTCTATCCATTGCTGGATGCCAAGAATCGCGTCTTCGTAAGCCCCCTCAGACAGGCACTTGAAGACTTGCGCGCGGACTTCCCGTGGAGTCAGGTCCTGCCCCTGGACGGGGATCCACACACAGGTACACGCGAACACCAAGAGCAGGCCGAGCCGGGCAGGCGCACGGTGCGATGCACTTCTCAGCCATGGGATCGGTCTGACCATTGCCTCCAAACTCCAAGGCGGCGGTTGTGTGCTGAAAGGTGCGTTCCCAACCGGGGAGCACCAGGCGGGACCCAAGATGGGCCTCAGGAGAAGTCGCTCCGACAGGGAGCCGGGTAAAGACGCCATGGCCCCCGGGCTGCGATCCCGCAGAGTGAGGTAATCATAGCGCCCCGCCGCCGAATGTCCATCCCGACTTCGCTCTCAAGACCGAGCTGTTTCGAGTCCACACTTCGAGCAGCTCTGCCTTCCCTGGGAACGCGCTCGGGGAGGACAGAGAACGACCACCTGGAATGCTCCCGGAGAAAGGGTGCAACGCCTCACGAGACTAAGGCGTTACGAAAAAGTGTCCGGCGGTCCTTGACTGTGTGTGTATTGGTGATGTAGTGTATTAGGAGAGCAATACACGAGGTGGATATGCTGATACACATCGACCATCGCAGCGGGACCCCGATCTACCGGCAGATTCACGATCAGGTGCGGCGCCTGATTGTGTCCGGCCGGTTGGCGGCTGGAGAGCAGTTGGTGTCGGTCCGGGACCTTGGGGCACAGCTGAAGGTGAATCCCATGACGATAAGCAAGGCCTACGGGATGCTTGAGCAGGACGAACTGGTCGAACGGCGCCGAGGGTTGGGGTTGTTTGTGCGGCGCATACCGGCCCGGTCTGCTGCCGCCGCTCGGACGCGGGCCCTCACGGGGGTCCTGCGCGAGGCGGCAGGCACGGCCGCACAACTTGGTATGGATGAAGAAGACGCGACGGCGCTGTTCGTGAAGCTCTATCGCGAATTTGCAGCCACGAAAGGGAACTGAAAATGATGTGCGAACAGGTTGTTGTAGCGGCCCGGGGATTGATCAAGTCGTTTGGCAACGTGGCCGCTCTGAGTGGCGCCGACCTGGAGATCATGTCCGGCCGTATCGTGGGCCTGATCGGCGCCAATGGGGCAGGGAAGAGCACGTTGTTGCGGCATGTGGTCGGGCTGTATGTGCCCGATGGAGGCACCTGCGAGGTCTTCGGGACCGAGGCGAGCCAAATGAGCGCCGAGGGCCTGGCCCGTATCGGCTATGTCCATCAGGAAGGGAAGCTCCCTATCTGGATGACGGTGCAGCAGTTCCTGAACTACGTCAAAGCTCACTATGCGCGTTGGAACGACGATCTGGTGGCGGAATTCTGCACAGACTTTGATGTTTCGCTCAAGGCACGACTCGGGGCTCTCTCTCCCGGACAGCGGCAGCGGCTGGCGATTCTCGCGGCCATCGCACCAGATCCCGAACTGCTGATTCTGGATGAGCCGGCCGCTGCTCTGGATCCCCTGGCCCGGATGCAGTTTCTACAGCTCCTGATGAGATTCATTCAGAGTCCTGATCGCACCATCATCATCTCGTCGCACATTCTAAGTGACATTGAGAAGGTGGTGGACCACGCCATCATCATGGACGGAGGGGAGATCGTCCGCGACTGCAGCCTGGCGGACCTGCAGGAGGAGTTCTGCGAATTGCGCATCACCGGTCTCAACGGGGACCTTCCGGAGGCGTGGCCTATCGAGGGGGTCTTCAAAGAGGAACGTTCGGGAAGCGATGCTGTTCTGGTGGCCCGCCGTCTCGACGACGAGGCCGTCTCCAGACTCGAGAGGGAAGCGAAATGTCGGGTGCGGATCGGTGCCTTGGCTCTGGAGGAGATCTACGAAATCCTGATTAGAGGAGCTGGTCGATGACACCTTTGACAGTCAGTTTGAGGCAACTCTATCAGCGTCGGGCGATGTGGTTTGTCTACGTTCTTGGGGGAACGATGCTTCTTCCCTGGATCATGTTTGCCGTGCAAGGTCGCCGCGTCAGTGCCTCCTTCCTGCCATTCATGCTGCTGGTGGCCAACATCGTCATCGGGATGGTCTCGGCGAGCCTCGTCCGTGAGATCATTGCGTGCCCCTTCACTCTCTGCCTTCCCGGGCGGCATCGTGCCGACGGGCATTTTCTCCTGGTCGTCGGCTGGGTGAGCAATGCAGTGCTGGGACTGGTTTTCCTCTCCAGTTCAGCGGCTGGCGGGCTACCGGCCGGTCTGCTCTACGTCGTTGCAGTTGTGTTCGGGATGACAGTCTTCCTGCTCAGCGTGTCCGCTACCTACATTAGCCGACACGTGAACCAGTTTCTGGGGTTCCTCCCTATGGTGGCCTTACTCATGGGGTGGGCGAATGGGCATGTTTTGTTAGACTGGCTCGTCCGCATCGGGTGGCCCATGGTTTTCCTCCTGTGTACGGGACTCCATGTCTGGCTGGTCACCTGTGCGGCCACTCGAGCCCGTGCACGACGACTCCAGGCTGCGCCGTTTCTGGGGTTGCTGGAGGCTTTCAACTTCGCCAAAGCAAAAGCTCATCGAGAGCGTTTGGTGGCCGTTCGTCTCGCGAAACGCAGCGACGGAGACGGGGCTCAAGGGCCCGGGGCGTGGTTCGGCGCTCTGCTGGACAGCACGTCCCTCTTCACCTGGCGGAAGGCGGCTGCTTCGGCATGTTTCGAGATCTACGGGGCCCTGACCTGGCGGCATATCGCGCATATGCTCTGGTGTATTGCTTTGGGGATCGTGGTGACGTACGTCATTGACGGGCAGACCGGGGCGCGACGCGGCACCGTACTCTATCTCATTTTCGTTGCTCCGGTGATGATGGGCATCCAAGTGCCCTTCCCCTGTGACTCCTCACTCCTTTTGCCACGGTCACGTGCTCAACGCTTCTGGGGGACCATGTGTGTTCTAGTTAGTCTCACTGTTGGTTCCATCGCGTTCGTTTGCTGCATTGCCGAGCTCTCGCAGTGGCTGGCCGCAGTTGTCCCGCCGATCACTCTCCGTGGGCGTGAGATGGCCTTCAGCGGAGTTGACTCCAACTTGTGGCCGCTCACGCTTCTGGTGATCCCGGTCGGCTGCCTGTGTCAACTTCTGCTACCCAATAACCTCTGGCGAATGCTCCCCGTCATGTTCTTGTTCCCGACCGCGATGCTCTGGATTCGCTTGCTGTCCGGTCCGACCCTCGGCCTGGTGTTTGGGGCTGCGATTGCCGGGTGGGTTCTTTTTGCGTTTCTCCTGCATCGGCACTGCTTGAGAGGTTGCCTTGGAAGCGGGGCATAGCCGGGAGTGTTTTCGCTTCATTCCCGCAGCGGCCCTGCTTGTGTCACGCGCATGTCCCGCCGCCGACTTGACTCTGTCGGCGCATCTCGTATGGTTGCATGTTTCCCACCGGATGACATCCGAATTCTGCGTCCGTTTTGGTCATCCCGTGGATTCACAATCATGACAATCAGCGAGGAGATTCCGGGCGATGGCCAAGACGTTGGGGTTCGGTGTTCTGGGTGCGGGGCTGGTTGCTCCTTTCCATGCCAAGTCGATTGTGGCCTCCGAAGGTGGCCGGCTGGTGGCCTTCTGCGATCTGAACGCCGAGCGCGTCCAGGCGATGGCCAGTGACTACGGGGTGACGGCATACGACGACCTCGGCGCCATGTTGGCTGATCCAGCCATTGATGTCATCAATGTCGCCCTACCCAATCACCTGCATTTCGACGCGATTATGCAGTGTGCCGAAGCGGGCAAGCATGTTATCACCGAGAAGCCTCCGGCCATGTCTCTTGCGGAGACGGACGCGATGGTCGAAGCCTGCGCCTCGCGCGGCCTCAAGTTTGGTTGTACCGTGCAATGTCGCGTGCGTGCCGCAATCCAGGCTATGCGGAAGGCGATCGCTGATGGGCGTTTTGGCAAGCTCCTCCATGCCGATGCCTTCATGAAGTGGTTCCGGCCTGTTGATTACTACCATATGGATGCCTGGCGGAGCCTGCGGAAGGCGGGCGCCGGAGTTACCGTCCAGCACGCTTTCCACTACATTGACCTCCTTCAGTACCTCGTGGGCCCCGCTGCTCGAGTCCAAGCCCGGATGACGAATCTGGTGCACCCGGATGTGGCTCTTGAGGACACGCTGCTGGCTTTCGTTGACTTCGAGTGTGGCGCCCAGGGCGTGGTCGAGGCTTCCACAGCTCTGTGGCCCGGAACCGATGTCCGGATCGAAGTGAATGGGACCAAAGGCACGGCCATCATGACCGGCGAGAAAATGGCGACGTGGACGTTTGAGGATGACCAGCCGGAGGACGAGGCGATCCGACGTCTCGGGGACGAGTCACAGGCAACGGCCGCAGGCGGGGCAGCAGATTTCGGTTTTGCTGACCACCAGGTTGTGGTTGAGGACTTCATTGAAGCGGTCAACACCGATCGTGACGTGATCATTCCGGTGGCGTCTGTACGGCCGACTCTGGAGATGGTCCTGGCCATGTATCAATCGGCCGCCAAAGGCACGTCGGTTGACCTCCCGATCATCGATGACCCAAGCATCTGGTAGATGAATCTCGGCCGTTTCTCCGCCCAGGAGAGATACGGCGTTTCGTATGTTTTGGTTTGAGGCAGGTTGCGCGGCGTGTGTGGCGCTGTGGACTGGACTCTGGGACTGATGGTGTCTTGAATATCCGGCCGTGGATTTTCGCGGTCGGTCCGGGTAGCCTTGTAACGCAGGAGTGACACGAATGGGCGGGTTCTTTGGAGTAGCGAGCAAGACGGACTGTGTGACAGACCTGTTTTTCGGAACGGATTATCATTCTCACCTCGGAACGCGACGCGGAGGCCTGGTAGTCAAGAACGGCGCCGATTACACGCGCTTTATTCATGACATCACCAACGCCCAGTTCCGGTCCAAGTTTGATCACGATATCGGGCGCATGAAGGGGAACATCGGGTTAGGGGTCATCAGCGACTACGAAGACCAGCCGCTGCTCATCGGGTCACACCTCGGGCTGTACTCCATCGTGACGGTCGGGATTGTCACCAACGCTACTGAACTCGCCAAGGAGGCATCCGACAAACAGGGCGTGCATTTCTCTGAAATGACTGGCGGCGAGCTGAACCAGACCGAGTTGGTTGCGGCCCTCATCAATCAGGGCAGCGATTTCCTGGACGGGATACGCATCGCCCAGGAGAAGATTGAGGGGTCCTGCTCGATCCTCGTACTGACCGATAATGGAATCTATGCGGCGCGCGACAGGCTTGGTCGAACACCCATTATGATTGGTGAAAGAGACGGGGCCTACGCGGCGACCATGGAGACATGTGCTTTGCCGAACCTGGATTACCGGCACAGTCGCACGCTGGGGCCGGCGGAGGTCGTGCGGTTGACCCCGGACGGCGTCGAGCAGTTGCAGGCGCCGGGAGACGACATGCAGATCTGTTCCTTCCTCTGGGTCTACTACGGCTATCCTGCCTCGTCCTATGAGGGAATCAATGTTGAGGCGACGCGCAATCGCTGCGGGGCAGCCTTGGCCAGGGCGGATGACATTGAGGCTGACCTCGCGGCCGGCATCCCCGATTCCGGCACGGCCCACGCCATTGGCTATGCCAACGAGGCAGGGATTCCCTACCGTCGCCCCTTTGTGAAGTACACCCCGACCTGGCCGCGGAGCTTCATGCCTCAGGATCAGACCGTGCGTGATCTGGTTGCCAGGATGAAACTCATCCCGATCGAGGAGCTCATCACGGGGCAGCGGATGGTGTTCTGCGAAGACTCAATCGTGCGTGGAACGCAGTTGCAGGATACGGTCCAGAGGCTCTATGCTTCCGGAGCGCGGGAAGTGCACATGCGCCCCGCGTGCCCCCCGCTTGTGTTCGGCTGCAAATACCTGAACTTCTCCCGTTCGAAGTCCGTTATGGATTTGGCTGGACGGCGGGCCGTAAAGGAGTTGGAGGGAACAGCCGATTGCGTGCCTGAAGATTACTACAATGCGGATTCGGACAAGTACGCTGCCATGGTGGAGCGTATCCGTTTGCGCCTCAACCTGACGACCCTCAAGTACCAGAAGCTGGATGACCTCGTTGAGGCAATCGGCATGCCGAAGAGCAAGCTGTGTACTTATTGTTGGGACGGCTGCACTGGATGCAAATGTCCGTGCGAGTAGCGGCTTCCGCAGGGAAAAGCCGGTGAGACGTTGCGGCCTGGGAACGGCACCAGGCGGAGCCCGACCAGCTTCCAGGAAGGGCTAAGCCTGGTACCTTGAATCCACCTGTTTCCCGGTATATTGATGTATACCGGCTGAAACTACGGTACCCGTGGCAACCGGGCGTGCCGATAGCCGCTTTCGACTATGCCTTGTCTTTCTGAATGGTGGAGTGCTTTCCCAATGGTGCGGTTTTTGTTCTATCGATATCTGACTCTTGCCGTGTGTGCTGCCGGAGTGTTCGGTTCCGGTGCTGCGTTTGCCCAGGATGAGGCAGAGAGCAAGGACGAGCAGGTTGCACCGCGGGTTGGGACCGTTACGGCGACGGTACTCAACGTCAGAGCCCGTCCTGCTCGGCATTACGAGACTGTGGCTCAGCTTCGCCGTGGTGATGAAGTGCAGATTGTTGATGAGACTGACGATTGGTACGAGATCGTCTTGGGCACGCAGGCGAAGGCCTGGATCGCGGCTCGTTTTGTGGGGGAAGGCGCCGCGATAACCGGCTCTCGAGTCCGTGTGCATTCCGGCCCCGGCCTGGTCTTCACGACGTTTGCGTATGTCAATAAGGATGACAAGGTCGAGTTGATTGGTGAGGCGGTGAATGGCTGGCAGCGGATCGCGCCTCCTGCGGCAGCCACGGCGTGGATCAGCAAAGGGTTCGTGGACATACCTGAGCCGCCTCCTGTCGAGGTCGTCGCAGCCACACCGGACGCTGTCGAGGGGGTTGCCACCGACGATCCGGACACGGCGAAGGGCGTAGCGACCGGAGATGTCCAAGTTGCCGCGGATACGGCAACTGCTGCTGACGCAGCCGGTGGTGAGACGCCCCCCTCAGAAGGGACAGCGGACACTGATACCGGCGGAGGGGAGACAGGGGACGCGACCACGGCTGCCGCCGTTGCTTCTCCTGATACGGATGGCGGTACGGGTGAGGTCGTTGCTCTGGCAGAAACGCCCCCTGAGGAATCTGTTGCAGCGGCGGTCGAGGAAGCGACATCCGACCATGAACCGCCGAAATACCCGACGCTTCCCGCTTACCAGCCGCGGCCTGTGATCAAGGAAGGCATTGTCCTGTCGCTTCGCCATGCGGCGACAGAAGCCGCCAGCCACGTTCTGACCATCCGCGTTGGCTTTACGTGTTACACCCTCTGCTTCCTGCAGAGCGACGATCTGAACTTGACCGAATGGGAACATCGCGAGGTCCGCATTCAGGGCGACGAGCTCTGGTATCGCGGGTGGAAGCGCCCTGTGGTTCGGGTCAGCAGCATTCAGATCAAGCCTGCCTACTGATCTCCTGGACTCTCCCAAAGCAGATCCACGACGGTGTGGGTGCCATCCCCATTGAGGTACACGCTCTCTACTCTTGTGGTCTTCAAGAGCGAGGAGGGCAGCTTCGCGATGGCCGGCAGGATCGTGGCGTCGGGTTGGAGCGTCTGTGTTTCCTCATCGCCCTGGAGGTAGTGGATCAGGTAGGCGTGCTCCCGATTGGCCTTCAGACGCCGGATCTTCATCGTCGTACCCACCGTTTTCGCGCGAGCTTTTCCGCGCTTCCTGGGTTTGGCCAGTGAGGGCAGGGGAGGAGGAGCGGGGAGGGGAAACGTACACCCCAGAATCTCGTGGATTTTGGCTTCGCATTTCCACACCTGAACAAGGGCCGTTTCCCGCTGCTGGAGCAGGTCGATGATCCTGGCTTGTTCGGCTGCGTTCATGGCGTGATTTCTGTCGTGAAAATGGGCGTTTGGTACGTGAGTAGTGCTGCCGCGGTCGCCCGTGGCTGGCGTGCGCGCGAGACTATTCGCGCGTTGAGTCTTCGTCGGGGACATCCGCAGCGTCGGGGGGCGGAGGAGCGACGGCCGGTTCTGGCTCGGGTGTGTTGTCCTTGTCGGGTGACGCCTTAGAGGTCTCAGGGGCGGAAGCGGGGGCCTTTTCCGGTACTGGGCCGTCACCGTCCACTGTTGAGCCATCCGTTTTCGTTCCCGTCTCCTGTGGCGCAGGGACTGCGGCCTTTTTTGACGGGGGCGGGCGCCTGGTTGCAGGGATCGGGGAGGGCATACCTGCAATTGGGCACGGCGGCGGGGGGAAGACGAAGGTGCCCTGCTCGCCTACGACGTCCTCTATCTGGTCCTCCAGATCAAAGACCCGGGTGTAAGCTTCGTCGCGAAGGACAAGGAGCTTATCGATCTTGATCCGGGCTTCATACGCCGCTTTGATCACATCGGCGTCGGCGCGCATCACGATCTCAACGAAGCTCAGCTTCTCCGTCACTTTTGGCTTCTTGGCCATGCGGTTCTCCTCTCTTATCGTCTACGTTCTCGTCTATACTATCGGTCTACCTGCGGTGGCGCACCTCTCAGGATACGTTTGACAAAACGGGTCAGGGGGCCGTCGCCGCCAGTCGGAGCGATATCCTCGTCAACGGCTTGTTCCCGCCGCCGCTGTCGCTCAGCTGTCGCCACGTTCGCCACCCACTCCGCATCGTCCTGTATCAACGCGTCCAGGCACGTCGCCGGCACGTTCTGATTCCCAGCGACAGCTTGCCGGACGAGAGGGGCGGGGTCTCGAGAGAGCCTCGCCATCGCGTCCTCCGGGAGCGTATCTGCTCGCGCCGCCAGCACACGCAGTGTAGGGAGAACGTGCCAGCTGAGCGTTTCGGCCTGTCCCTCGATTGCCCTCTGGCATGGTGCTTGGTGGTGTCCCAGGTGGTACAGGACGCCATCGCCCAGTTCGGTGAGGCGTTCAACGACCGCTGCGGGCAGTTCGGGCCGGCCGGCAATGATCCTCGGGATCAACTCGTCCTCCGTAGCGCACAGGCAGAGCAAAACGGCTTCCGGGACCGCAGGATTGGCGGCCACGGCGTGGATGACATCGGGGTAGGAGCTTCCGGCCAGCGTGGCGGCGGCCCCCGGAGCCAACGTATGGTTGACGGCTAACGTCAGCAGAACATCGTGTTCGGCGTCGTTGGCAAGCACATCCTGGATCTCAGGCGGAAGGTCTGCTGTCGCGGCGACCAGACACCGGACTGGTAACGGGCCGGTTCGAGCCCAGCCGAGTAATTCGTCGGTGGAGAGCTCGTGGCGCTCCAGCGCCTTCAACTGCACACCGGCATGTTGACTGAACGCGAGGGACTCGAGTGCAGGTCTCTCGACAGTTCTTCGTCCCAACAGACAGTGCTGTTCAAAGGGATCTTCTCCGTCCGCGAGCCGGAGTTGTCGTCGCTCATCGAGAGGTCCGGAGATGATGACTCGAGCTCTCACAAGCGGGTCCGGATCATTCAAGAGCTTTGTCAGCACCTCGGATTCCAGCCGGCGCTGCTTCAGAAGCTGAGTCCGGACAAGTGGTGAAACGTCCTCGGCAAGTGTCATCTGGAAACGCGAGGGGATGGCATTGTTGGCGGCGAGAGCGCGGCGCACGACGACGGCCGGATCGCCGATCAACTGGGTGGCTACACGCGGAGGAACTGCGGAGTTCGCTGCGACCGACTGTCGCACGTCAGTTTCACCGTCTTCGGCCAACTCGTGCAGCTGCTGTGCAGGGGTCCGCACATGTCGGGCCAGGGCGAGGCGGGTCACCGTGGACGGGGAGCGTTCGGCTATCTCGACCAGGACGCGGCTGGGGGTGTCCCGGTGTGATGCCAGGAAACGGTCCAGTTCCGGAGACGGAGCTTCGGCAGCCAAATCACGGAGCAACTGCGAGGGCAGCCGCACGCGTCGGTGCGCCAGGATTGCTTCTGCGCAGTCGCTTTGGATCGCCGCCACGAGGTCGGCCTTCTCCGGTGTGGTTGGATCCGCCATTCTGTCATCCAGTACTGCCGCGGGGGACTCAGACGTCGATGAAGGCGCCTGACTCGTCGACCAGGATCTCACGTGGGGCGCTGCCGATTTGTGGACCAAGCACCCCCCGCAACTGAAGCGTTTCTATGATTGTAGCTGCCCGGTTGTAGCCGATGCGAAGCCGACGCTGAATATAGCTGGTTGAAGCACGCCGGTCGCGTGCGATGATATCCAACGCAGCCTGGACAAGGCGTCTCTCCGCCTCATCGAGTTCGTCGCCCGCCTCCAGAGCAGGAAGGTCGTCTTCAGAGGGGCGCAGGACTGCTTCGTCGAACGTTTGGCCGGCCTGGCGACTGACATGGGCTACCGCGTGCTCAATCTCCAGGTCTTCCACGAAGACCCCCTGCAGTCGTTGCATTCGGGAGCCGTCCGGAGCCTTGAACAGCATGTCACCCCGTCCGAGCAGAGATTCTGCTCCCTTTCCATCAAGGATGGTGCGTGAATCGATCTGGGAGGAGACTTGGAAGGCAATACGCGTGGGGTAGTTCGCTTTGATGATGCCGGTGATAATGTTGACGCTGGGCCGTTGTGTTGCGATGATCGTGTGAATGCCGACGGCTCGGGACATCTGGGCAATTCGGGTGAGGTTCCGTTCCACGTGTTCTCTCGCGGTCAGCATGATGTCGGCCAGTTCATCAATGACCAGGACGATGAAGGGCAGGCGTTCCGGAATGGCGTTCCCATCGTCGTCTTTCGTGCCTGGTGGATCTGTGGGCCGCTGATTGAAGCCGTCCAGATTGCGGGCTCCGACTTTGGCCATCAGGCGGTAGCGTCGTTCCATCTCACGCACGAGCCAGCTCAGAGCCATGACCACATCCGGAGTGTCGGTGATGACCGGGACGATCAGGTGCGGCAGCCGGTTATAGATACTGAACTCAACCACTTTCGGGTCGATCAGGATCAGCTGCAGTTCGTCCGGTGTGAAGCGGAATAGAAGGGACATGAGCATGGCGTTAAGGCAGACAGACTTGCCGCTGCCGGTGGCCCCGGCGACGAGGAGGTGTGGAGCCCTGGTGAGGTCGAGAACCACATCTGAGCCGCGGATGTTCTTGCCCACGATCAGTGGAAGCCGAGCGCGAGTTTCCCGCCAGAGGTCCGATGTCATGAGTTCTCGGCAGGAGACGATGTCTCCTTCCCGGTTCGGCACTTCGAGACCGATGTAGTCCTCGCCGGGCACAGGGGCGAGAATGCGGAGGCTCACTGCAGAGAGCTCCATGGCCAGGTTGTTGCCGATTGCACTGACGGACTCGACTCGGACGCCACGGGCTGGATTCACTTCGAAGAGTGTCACACGAGGTCCTCGGGTCACCTCCCCGGCCTCGGCATCGATCCCGAAACTATCCAAGGTGTCCTGGATGACCCTCATGGCCCGGCGAAGCTCTCTGGGGTCGGCGGCACGTTTCTCAGGCACCGGGCACAGAAGGTCAACTGAAGGAAGCTCGTAGGGCCCCGCGTTGCTCGCATCGTCTGGTTGGGGGGACGATGGTGCCGCGACGGCGGCCGGGGTTTCTTCCTCAAACGGGGCAGCCTGGGGAGCGGGGGCCGGCGAGGGAGAGATCTCCGATGTGGACGGGGCAGGAGTGGGCTCGACAGTGGCCTCGGGCGGGGACAAGACGGTTGGCGACGACCGCAAGCGCCCCTGACGCTTTTCCCGGGCTGCCCTCCGGGCCTCGAACTTCTCCTCCAGATCCGTCAGCGATAGTGCGGCCCGAGGTTGATCATGACTTGAGGTCGCCGTCTTCTCAGAGAGGAGCGGCTGAATGGTTGGTCTCGATGGGGACTGCGGAAGGCGTGCCGTGACGTGGTCGGCGAACCGACGGAACCGGCTGACGAGCCACCGGAGGGCTGTGCCGGTGAGTTGCCCATCAAGGCTGCGTCTGGTCAGGCGTCTGATGCGAGACCAGGACTTCCGTACGGAAGGGATGTGAGGCAGGCGGCGTGGAGACACGGAAGCAGCGACGTTGTCAGAGTCGCTATCTCGCGGAGCGAGGGGCTGATCTGAAGGGGTGTGGGACGATCCCATCTCCACCATAGTGCACAAACTGGTCTGGAATGGCCGAGTACAGCGGAAGTGCGTGGCGGCTTCCCGTCTCTATCTCAACGCCACTCGTGTCTGGCTGGAGCTCACACCGGCACCGCAGGTCTGAGTGCGGGGCTTCCGGTTCGCACGAACGAACGGCTAAAGTAGCCCGTTTCGCCCGCTTTTCCAGATGGGATTGCGCCGCTGCGGCGATGGTACAGCGTCCCTGTTCGTGGTCTGTCTGGGAGGGAGATCGGCGGTGCCGAAGCAGACCGAATGGACGCGCTAGGCCAGAAAGGTCGCTCGCGGAGGCGCATCCGCGGAAACGGCAAGTGGGCTGTACTGTAATGGAGAAGGGATGTTTCTCAGGAGCTCTGCTTCCAGCCTTCTTCGGGCGTGTCCCAGGCCCGTTGATCACGCCAACGCCTGTCCTGGGAAGAGGGGGCGCGTTCGGGAGCACGCGGCCGGCTGTTCAGCGAGAGTTGTGCCGGGCAGGCCAGCGGGCGACCGACCGGTCAGCTCGGGACGTCGGGGTAAAGGCCTCTTTCTTCTAATAATAATAACTGTTTTTAAGTGTGTGGCCGGAAACTTTCCCGCTGAGGGACGTGTCCGACATGGTATTGTGCTAAACGTGGCGAGGTCCGTGGGGATTAGGTCTGCGGTTTTGCCCGAAGTAGGAGAGGCGCCTTGAAACTCGGCATAGTCAGTGATCTGCATCGAGGCGACCCGCGCATCGCGATGATGCCCGCGACGGTTGCCCGATACGTGAAATGCGGGGTGGAGATAAGGGTTGAGAAGGGCTTCGGGAGGCATCTCGGAATCGGTGACGACGTGTTTGTCGAAGCCGGTGCGGAGATCGGGGAGCGTGAGGATATCCTGGCCCATTCCGCCGCTGTGGCGCGGGTCCGAGCGCCCTCGGCGGAGGACATTGAGCTGATGGGCGAGGGGACTGTGCACATCAGCCTCCTGGATCCTTTCCGAGAGGAGGAGACTGTCGAGTTGCTGCGCGCCCGTGGGATAAGTGCCGTGAGTATGGAGATGATCCCGCGATCGACGTATGCACAGAAGATGGACGCCCTGAGCTCACAGGCAAATCTAGCCGGCTACGCGGCCGTCATCCTTGGGGCCGGCAGAATTCGGCGGATCATGCCGATGATGACTACACCTTCGGGGACTATCCGCCCATTGGACGTCTTTGTGATTGGTGCGGGTGTCGCCGGGTTGCAGGCCATTGCCACCGCCCGCCGTTTGGGCGCCCGGGTATCTGCGTACGATATCAGACCAGCCGCCCAGGAACAGATTACCTCGCTCGGGGCCAAATCGGTCAGCATCGACATCGGCGAGATGGCGGAAGGCAAGGACGGCTACGCCAAGCAGCTCAGCGAAGAGCAGTTGGCCAAACAGCGGCAGGGGATCGCGACGGCCTGCTCTCGGTCACACATGATCATCACCACCGCGAAAGTTTTCGGCAAGGAAGCCCCGACCATCATCACAGCGGAGATGATCGCGCAGATGCAGCCGGGGACGATTGTGGTAGATATGGCGGTCGAGACGGGGGGCAACGTGGCAGGATCCTGTCTCAATGAGGCCGTGGAGCTGGATGGTGTCACGATTCTCGGCTACGCGAACCTGGAGGGGCGCGTGCCTTGGGACGCCAGCGACATGTACGCGATCAACGTGTTTCACATGTTCTCAGAGCTGTGGGATTCCGAGGCGAAGGCCCTGGTTCTGGATCGCGAAAATGAGATCACCGCAGCTTGCCTGCTTACTCACGGTCAGGAGATCGTGAGCACCCGCCTGAAAACATCGTAGAGAGGAGGCCGGAACCGTGTCTCAGAATATGCTTCTCGTGCTTATGCTGGCCGTGTTTTTGGGGTTTGAGCTGATCGTCAGAGTCCCTTCGACACTCCACACCCCCCTGATGTCCGGCTCGAACGCAATCTCCGGGATCACCATCATCGGGGCTCTGCTTGCGGTGGAGACCAGTGGTCAGGGGGGCACACTTAGCCTTGTGCTTGGCGTGTGTGCTGTGTTCTTCGCGACGATCAATGTGGTTGGCGGCTATGCCGTCACCAATCGAATGCTGATGATGTTCAGCAAGAAGGAGGTCGGCCAGTGACGCCTACCCATCTGGCCTATATCGTCTCTGCCGCTCTGTTCGCAGTTGGCCTCAAGCGAATGTCATCCCCCGCGACGGCCCGGCAAGGCAACCTCCTGTCCGCTGTCGGCATGTTGGTTGCTGTGGTGTTCACACTTGCCCGGGCCGGACTCGATTATCGCTGGATCGCGGTAGGAGTGGCGGCTGGTTCGTTGGTGGGCATCGTGACTGCCCTCAAAGTGCAGATGACCAGCATGCCTGAGATGGTCGCTTTGTTCAATGGCAGTGGTGGTCTGGCGAGCCTGTTGGTTGGTTGGGCGGAGTTCAACGGGCAACCCGGACCGCACGCCGTCCCATTTCTTGTCGCGGTAGTCCTGACCATCCTGATTGGGGGGGTCACGTTCACTGGGTCAGTGATCGCCTGGGGCAAGCTCAGTGGGAAGGTCTACTCCGGACCCGTGACTTTTCCGGGGCAGCAGGTAGTCAACGGCGTGTTTCTACTCGCAGTGGTGACCCTCGGGGTGCTGTTCTGTGTGCAGTTCGGCGGTGGAGGCACCTGGCGCCTCATGGGGCCGAATACATATATCTACCTATTCGTTTTCGGGGCCCAGTTGCTGGGGGTTATGGCCGTGATCGCCATCGGCGGCGCAGACATGCCGGTCGTGATCTCGTTGCTCAATTCATACTCGGGATTGGCTGCCTGTGCCGCGGGCTTTGTCATCGACAGCAGCATTCTGGTGGTGGCGGGGGCGTTCGTCGGGGCCAGCGGCCTGATTCTCACAAGCATCATGTGTAAGGCGATGAACCGGTCCTTGGCCAATGTTCTGTTCGGAGGGTTCGGTGTGGCCGACTCCAGTAGCGGAGGGGGGACGGAACAGGGCGAGGCTCAGGCCGCGTCAGCACAAGACGCCTATTATGTCCTGGAGGCAGCGCAATCGATCGCCTTTGTCCCCGGTTACGGCATGGCTGCTGCCCAGGCGCAGCATGCGGTGCGCGAACTGGGCGACCTCCTGGAAGCAAATGGTGCGGAGGTACAGTTCGCGGTACACCCGGTGGCCGGCCGCATGCCCGGGCATATGAATGTGTTGCTGGCGGAGGCGAATGTGTCCTACGAGAAGTTCATCGAGATGGACGACATCAACCCGATCATCGAGAGCGTTGATGTGTGTGTCGTGATCGGGGCAAATGACGTGGTCAATCCGGCCGCACGTGATGACGCCTCGAGTTCCATCTATGGCATGCCGATCATCGAGGTCGATCGGGCGCGGAATGTGTTCGTGCTCAAGCGATCGATGGCTTCGGGCTTTGCAGGAATCTCGAATCCGCTGTTCTACAAGGCCAACACGAAGATGATCTTCGGCGATGCCAAAGCGACCATCGAGACCTTGGTTGAGGAGTTCAAAGCCTCGTAGCCGTGGGAGTTGGATCGTGTCTGTTTGCCGCCATTGCGGAGGCGAGGACGCAAGAGGCTTGGTACCGGTTAGGGAATGAGCGCGAGGGTGAGATGACGTTCCGAACAGAGACAGACACCATGGGTGACCTTCGGGTGCCGGGTGACTGTTACTACGGTGCTCAGACGGCGCGATCTCTGATCAACTTTGACATTGGTACCGAGACAATGCCGCCGGAGATGATCCGTGCGTACGCTATCGTGAAGAAAGCGGCCGCACAGGTGAACGGCGAGCTGGGGCTGCTTCCAAAGGCAACGACAGACTTGATTGTCTATGCGGCCGAGGCCATTCGGAACGGTGAGTTTGCAGATCAGTTTCCACTCAGTATCTGGCAGACCGGCAGCGGCACCCAGACGAACATGAACGTGAATGAGGTGATCGCGAATTTGGCCATCGAGAGGGCTGGAGGTCAGAAGGGCAGCAGGACTCCGGTTCATCCGAACGACGATGTAAACAAGTGCCAGTCCTCGAATGACACCTTCCCCACGGCGATGCACATTGCCGTGGTCACCAGCATTCACGAACGGCTGAGGCCTTCCCTCGAGCAACTGGGAACAGCTTTGGCTGAGAAGAGCCGTGAGTTTGCTGCGATCGTGAAGATCGGACGGACGCATCTGATGGATGCCGTCCCCCTCACATTGGGCCAGGAGTTCTCCGGCTACGCGGCGCAGATCCGACACGGTTGCGAGCGGGTCGAACGCTGCTTGCCGGACGTGCTCAAGCTCGCTCTTGGCGGTACAGCCGTTGGGACGGGGTTGAACACGCATCCTGAGTTCGCCGTGCGCGCTGTGGACCGGATTGCTGAACTGACGGGGTACCCATTCAAGACCGCGGACAACACGTTCGAGGCCTTGGCAGCGCATGACGCCCTCGTTCAGTTGAGCGGAACACTGAAGACGGTGGCGGCGTCCGCAATGAAGATCGCCAACGACATCCGCTGGCTGGCTTCCGGGCCACGCTGCGGGATTGGTGAGATCACGCTTCCGGCCAACGAGCCGGGCAGCTCGATCATGCCGGGCAAGGTCAATCCGACCCAGGCAGAGGCCCTGACGATGATAGCGGCTCAGGTGATGGGGAATGATACCACGATTGCGATCGCGGGAGCCGCGGGGAACTTTGAGTTGAATGTGTACAAACCGGTCATCATTCTGAATCTCCTGCAGTCGGTGCGGCTCCTTGCTGACGGCTGCCGCAGTTTCAGTGATCGTTGTGTGGCCGGGATCGTGCCGGATCAGGAGGTCATAGACGCATATCTCAATCGGTCTCTGATGTTGGTCACGGCCCTCAATGCGCGGATCGGCTATGACAATGCAGCGCGGATCGCGAAGGAAGCCCACACCAAGGGGACCACGCTCATGCAAGCCGCGGTCGAGCTCGGCATTCTGACGGCTGAGGAGTTCAACTGCTATGTGGTACCGGAAGCGATGACTGGGCCCTCGGTTGCGGAACCGATCCGTGACCGTGTTCAGCGAGGCGTGACTGAAACAGGAGTCGACGGGTGAATTACGAATTTGACACGGTCATTGTGGGCGCCGGCGGCGCCGGCCTCTACGCGGCCCTCGAGGCGAGCCGTCTGCACGGTGCCGGACGCACCGCAGTCGTCTCGAAGCTCTACCCGATTCGCAGTCACACTGGAGCCGCTCAAGGCGGGATCGGTGCGGCCCTGGGCAATGTCGAGGAGGATAAGCCGGAGTGGCACGCCTTCGACACGGTCAAAGGAGGCGACTACCTGACAGACCAGAATGCGGCCATTATTCTTGCCGAGGATGCGGTCCGGGCCGTACTTGAACTTGAGCATCGGGGCTTGCCCTTCAGCCGTACACCTGAGGGCAAGATCGATCAGCGTCGTTTTGGGGGCCACACCCGGGGCTTCGGCGAGGCCCCGGTGTGCCGGTCCTGCTACGCGGCCGACCGGACTGGCCACATGATTTTGCAGACGCTCTACCAGCAGTGCATACGGAATCGTGCGTCGTTCTTTGATGAGTTCCACCTCCTGGATCTGCTGATGGATGGCAACCGCTGTTGTGGCGTGGTCGTTCTGGAACTTGCAACGGGGCAGCTGCACACATTCCACTCGAAAGCCGTTCTGCTCGCGACGGGCGGGTTCGGACGCATGTTCCAGATCACCTCCAATGCCTATGCGAACACCGGTGATGGACCGGCCGTGGCAGCGCGTCGTGGTCTGCCGCTGGAGGACATGGAGTTCTTCCAGTTCCACCCGACCGGGATTCGTGGCATGGGTATCCTGATCACGGAAGGCGTCCGCGGCGAGGGTGGTGTCCTGCGCAACCGCCACGGCGAACGTTTCATGACGCGGTACGCGCCAACGCTCCTGGATCTGGCTCCCCGTGACATGGTAGCCAGAGCGATTACTCTGGAGATCAAAGCAGGAAACGGCATTGTCGGAGACAAGTCGGTGGATGATTACGTCTTGCTGGATGCCACGGGGCTCGGAAAGGCCGTGATCGAGGAGAAGCTGCCTGATATCGCTGAGTTTTGCCGAACCTATCAGAACATCGATCCTGCCGACACGCCGATCCCTGTCCAGCCCACCGCTCATTACGCTATGGGGGGGATCCCCACCGATCTTGACGGCCGCGTTCTCTGCGATGGGGCGGGAGGCGTGATCGAGGGGTTGTACGCGGCCGGTGAATGTGCCTGTGTGTCGGTACACGGGGCCAACCGCCTGGGCACGAACAGCCTGGTCGACTTGGTCGTTTTCGGCCGCCGGGCGGGACGACACATGGCACAGTTTGCGGCAAATGCGGATCTGTGCTCAGTCAACGTCAGTGACGGTGCGGCGGACGTGTGTGCCCTCCTGGATCAACTCAAAAGTGGGTCCGGCAGTGTCAAGCCGGGCACTGTCCGGGACCGGATGCGGACCGTGATGATGGAGAAGATCGGCATTTACCGGACGGGGTCTCAGATGCGTGAAGCGGTGGCAGAACTGCAGCAACTGCGGGACGACTTCCGGCACATACGCATCGAGGATCCGGCTGCTGCGTACAACACGGAGTTGGTTGAGGTCCTGGAGTTGCGGAACCTGCTCGACCTGGCCTTGATCACGGCGGCGTGTGCGGACTGGCGTGAGGAAACACGTGGTGCCCACGCTCGAGATGATTTCCCCGAACGGGATGATGAGGCGTTCCTGAATCACAGTCTGGCCTGGCTCAATGGGCGGGACGTACGACTTGGTACGCGACCCGTCGATCTGTCACGTTGGGAACCGAAGCCAAGAGTCTACTGAGGAAACCCGGGCCCAGACCACTGGTCTACTCTAGTGCCAACATCAACGGCGTTGGGAAGCAGTCTATGAGAATCACATGCCGAATAAAGCGCTATCATCCGGAGACGGATGAGGCCCCGTACGACAGGGATTACGTGGTGGATGTGGCGCCCACCGACCGCGTGCTTGACGTTCTGTTACTCATCAAACGAACCCAGGACTCGACCCTGGCCGTCCGTAAGAGCTGCGGGCACGGCGTGTGCGGATCCGACGCAATGGTCATCAACGGCCAGGAGCGTCTCGCCTGCAAAACCCTGGTTCAGGACATTGCGACGAATGATGGTGACACGCTCACGGTAGAGCCGTTGCGTGGGTTGCCCGTTCAGCGTGATCTGTACGTCGATCAGGATGCCTTTTTCGCAAAATACCGTTTGGTAAAGCCCTATCTCATCCGTCGTGACACCGAGGCTGAGGAGGGCAAGCAGGAATTCACCCAACTGCCTGAAGTCCACCGGAAGTTCGCTGACCAGACCAAGTGCATCCTGTGTGCGTCCTGTTATTCGTCCTGTCCCATAGCGAACGCCCCGGAGAGTGAATTTATCGGACCTGCGGCTGTCGTGCAGGCGTCGCGCTTTGTGTTTGACGATCGTGACGAGGGTCTCGAGGACCGGTTACCTGTGCTGGATGCCTCTGATGGCGTCTGGGCGTGTGAGAACCATTTCAATTGTACTCGCGTCTGTCCGCGTGGGATCAAGGTGACAAAGGCCATCAATCGGACCAAGCGTTTGATCAAGCAGGCCAGGGAGAAGTCCGATCAAGACGTATGAATATCAGGCGCAGAAGCTGCTTCAGCAGTACGGGATCAACGTGGCACCCGGGCTTGTCGCTGACACGGCGGCGGCTGCCGCCGATGCGGCACAATCGCTCGGGGGGAGGGTCGTGGTCAAGGCCCAAGTGTTGACTGGAGGCCGGGGAAAGGCCGGTGGCGTTCGCCTCGCGATGTCGGTGGCGGAAGCCGAGAGTGCGGCCCGTGACATTCTGGCGATGCACATCAAAGGGCTTCGGGTCGACAGCGTGCTTGTGGTGCCGGCTCTGGACATCCAGGCTGAGTACTACGTCAGTTTGACCGTTGATCGTGGCGCCAAGGCCATTGCGTGCTGCGTCAGCGCATCTGGCGGGGTCGACATCGAGACGGTTGCGCAGCAGACTCCCGACGAAATCCAGACTGTTCACATCGCCAGTCCTGACCTGGCTGCAGAAGATGCAGTGGATGACAGGGTTGTTTCAGCCCTTCGGCGAGCCTTCCGGGAGCCCGAACTGGTGGATCAGGCGACGACGATCGCTCAGGCAATGTATCGGCTCATGGTCGACACGGATGCATCGTTGGTAGAGATCAACCCGCTTGTCGTCATTGAGGGGAACAAGCTGATTGCCGCTGATGCGAAAATCGTGCTCGACGACAATGCCTTGTTCAAGCATCCGGAGTTGGAGGCGATCAGGAACGACGAGGAGTCCAGCCCCGACGAGATTGAGGCCCACAAGGCCGGCCTCAGCTACGTCAAACTGGACGGCAGTATTGGGTGCATGGTCAATGGTGCCGGTTTGGCGATGGCGACTATGGACAGCATCCAATTGCTCGGGGGAAGCCCCGCCAATTTCCTGGATGTGGGCGGCAGTTCCGCCCCCAGGAAGGTCATTGATGCCGTCCGGATTCTCCTCCGGAACGAGGAACTCAGAGTCATCCTGGTGAACATCTTCGGCGGATTGACCCGTTGTGATGACATCGCTCGGGGGCTCCTGATGGCACGAGAAGAGCTCAAGACAGACATCCCGATGGTAGTGCGGCTTGTCGGCACTAACGACGAGGAGGGCCGTGCGCTCCTGAGCGGAGCAGGAATCGCGGCGCTGACCAACATGACTGAGGCGGTTGAGCAGGCTGTTGCCTGCGCGGTCGCGTGTGACCGCATCTGCACCGGTGATTTCCGAGATTGTCCCCCCGATCGCCCTACAGCGTCGACGTGACTCGCAACGCCTGCCGTCCCCAGGGGCGCGTGACTGTGTAGAGCGAAGTGCCCCGGGCAGCAAGTGAACAGGACTCAGACGACATGAGCATACTACTCGAACAGGATACGCGCGTGCTGGTCCAGGGCATCACGGGACGGGATGGCTCGTTCCATGCTCTGTCAATGCTTGACTATGGAGGCTGCGTTGTGGGTGGTGTGACCCCGGGCAGAGGGGGCCAAACGGTAGGCTCCCTGCCGGTGTTCGAATCGGTGAAGGAAGCGGTGGCCGAGACCGGAGCCACCTGCTCGACCTTGTTCGTGCCGGCGAAGTTCGCGACCAGTGCAATCCGTGAGGCGGCCGATGCGGGCATTGAGCTGATTGTGTGCATCACAGAGGGGATTCCTGTTCTCGAGTCGATTGCGAACTGCCGTTACGTCGAAGCCAAAGGGGCGCGCTTGATCGGGCCCAACTGTCCGGGGTTGATTTCCCCGGGCAAAGGAAAGGCCGGGATTCTGCCGGGCCACATTCACAGGCCGGGCTCCGTTGGAGTGATCTCGCGGAGCGGGACGCTGACCTACGAGGTCGTCCACAATCTGAGTGTGAACGGTGTTGGCCAGTCGACCTGTGTGGGGATCGGCGGCGACCCGGTGGTTGGGACCCGGTACATCGAGCTTCTACAGATGTTCGACCGGGACCCCGAGACTGAGGCCGTTGTCCTGATTGGCGAGATTGGCGGAAACGACGAGGAAAACGCGGCTGCCTTTATACGCTCCGATATGAAGAAGAAGGTGGTTGCTTTCATCTCCGGCCGCACTGCGCCTCCCGGGAAACGTATGGGGCATGCCGGTGCGATCATCTCAGGTGGGCAGGGAGGCGCTACGGCCAAAGTGGACGCGCTTCGAGCCGCGGGGGTGACTGTTGTGGACCGCCCAGACGCAGTGGCGAGTGCACTGTAGCGGAACGCTTTCGGAGCAGGGATATGGATAATTTTTCCTACATCGAGGAGCTTCACCAAGCCTGGCACGGCGACCGTGGTGCCGTGTCCCCAGGCTGGGACGCCTATTTCTCTGACCTGCATGCCGCAGCCCGAAGACCGGCTCCCGCCGCGGAGGAAGGAGCAGATGGCCGGGGCGCGGACATGGTCTACAAGCAGGGCCGAGTGGACAGCCTGCTGTGGGCCTACCGTGATGTTGGGTACCTCTATGCCGATCTCAACCCTCTGGCCGCCCCCCATGCACAGGAGGCCTGCGAGCTGTCGCCACACAGCAACGGAGACTACGAGCAGCTCGAGCTGGAGGATTTCGGGCTCTCCGAGGAGGATCTCGATACTTCGTTTGCCGCCGGCCGGGCGATGACTCCCTCCCGGGCACCCTTACGCGATATTGTCGCGGCTTACCGGGAGACGTATTGCGCCAGCATCGGGGTCGAGTTTCTCCACATTCAGAACCGAGATATCCGGCATTGGTTGGTCCAGCAGATGGAGTCCTGCCGGAATCAGGCAGAGCTTGGTCGGGCTGAGAAGCGGATCTTTCTGGAGGATCTGATCAAGGCCGAGGAGTTCGAGCGCTTCCTGGGGCTTCACTTTGTGGGGCAGAAACGGTTTTCTCTGGAGGGAGCTGAGGTCGTCATTCCGGCCTTGCACTCGTTGGTCAACTGGGGGGCTCACGCCAACCAGATTGAGCAGATTGTCATCGGCACGACGCACCGCGGACGTCTGTCCGTCCTCCGACATATTCTTGACTTGGCGCCGGAGGAGATCACCAGTGAATTTGAGGAGAACTACGGTCCCGGAGTGTACCACGGGACCGGTGACGTCAAGTACCACCTTGGCTACTCGACCGATCACGTCCATGCGGATGGCAGCCAAGTGCATCTGAGCCTGGTCCCGAATCCCAGCCACCTCGAATCTGTTGATCCCGTGGTGGAGGGGAAGGTCAGGGCGGTTCAGGAACAGATTGGGGACGTCCGGCGGCAGAGGGTCCTGCCCGTGCTGCTGCATGGTGATGCGGCGTTCAGCGGGCAAGGCGTCGTGGCTGAGACACTGAATCTATCGCAACTCGAAGGGTACCGTACGGGCGGCACGATTCACATCGTGATCAATAACCAGATTGGCTTCACCACGCCTGCAAGGCACGGACGGTCCGGTTTCTTCCCAACGGATATTGTGAAGATGCTCCCGATTCCGGTGTTCCATGTCAATGGGGACGACCCGGAAGCGATTATCCATGTCATGAAACTGGCGCTGACGTTCCGGCAGACCTTCCACCAGGACGTGGTTGTCGACATCTTCTGTTTCCGGCGATACGGGCACAATGAGGGGGATGAGCCTTCCTTCACGCATCCGTGCATGTACCGCCTGGTCCGCAAGCACCCCGGGGTTGCGGCCCTGTACGGTGAGCGTTGCGAGGCTGCGGGGGTCATGGAGGCCGCCGAGCAGAGCCAGATCAGAGAGTCTGTCCAGGGCGAGCTCCGGGATGCCCTGGAGAGAACCCGTGCCGGGGAGATTCGTCGGCTCGACCTGTCCCAGGGCGGGGCTTGGGAAGGCATCGGTACGACCTACTCCTTCGACCCGGTGCAGACGGCTGTCTCTGAGGAGCAGCTTCGCCATATCGTTCAGGGACTTACCGCTGTCCCTGAAGACTTCCATATGCATCCTAAACTGGCTCGTATCGTCGAGAGAAAACTGAAGCACCTCGATGAGGCTGGAACGATAGATTGGGCTCTCGCTGAGGCATTGGCGTTCGGTTCTCTGCTGTTGGAGGGCGTTCCGGTTCGGCTTAGCGGGGAGGATTCCGCGCGCGGGACGTTTGCCCAACGGCATCTGGTCTGGTGGGATAGTGAGAGCAGCACACCGACGTCTCACATGCCGATCGGTTGTCTGGCGGAGGATCAGGCACGGTTCCAGGTCTTCGACAGCCCGCTGTCCGAATACTCCATTCTGGGATTCGAGTACGGATACTCGTTGGCCCAACCCAATGCCCTGGTGATCTGGGAAGCCCAGTTCGGGGACTTTGCCAATGGTGCTCAGGTCGTGATCGACAACTACATTGTTGCCGGGGAGACTCGCTGGCGGCGTTTCACTGGCCTGGTGCTGCTTCTCCCGCACGGCTGCGAAGGGCAGGGGCCGGATCACTCCTCCGCCCGCCTGGAGCGTTTTCTGCAGCTCTGTGCCGAGGAGAACCTGGAAGTCTGCAACCCAACCACTCCCGCTCAGTATTTCCATTTGCTGAGGCGCCAAGTGACGCGTGGCTTCCGGAAACCGTTGGTTGTCATGGCCCCCAAGAGCCTGCTCAGGCATCCCGCCGCGGTGTCCCCGCTACACGAATTCGCCGACTCTTGCTTCCAGCTCGTTCTCGATGATCCGTCCCGCCGTCCTGAGGCCGAACGGATTCTGCTCTGTTCGGGGAAAATTTACTACGATTTACTGGCTCGTCGGGAGGAGACCGGTGCAGACGATACGGCGCTCGTGCGGGTCGAGCAGCTCTGCCCATTCCCCACGGATGAGTTACGGCGGATCCTTGGCTCCTACGAGTCGGTCCGGGAGATCATCTGGGTGCAGGAAGAACACCGGAACCAGGGCGCCTGGATGTTCTTCAGCGAGCAGTTCTCGGTGGCATTTCCCGGACGTGAACTCCGCTATCTGGGACGGCCCGAGAACGCTGGAACCGCAACCGGGAGGGGCAGGCAGCATCGGGAAGAGCAGGAGACGTTGATGAATCAGTGTTTTCAGGGCAAAGCCGCCAGTAAGAAGGACAAACGATGAAAACAGAAATACGTGTGCCGGCGGTGGGGGAATCGATAAAGGAAGGGATTCTTGCCTGTTGGCTTAAGGGTACGGGGGACAGTGTGAGGGAAGGTGAGGAGCTCTTTGAGCTTGAGACAGACAAAGCCACAATGGCTGTGCCATCTCCGGTAGCGGGGACCCTTGAGATTTTGGTCGAGGAAGGCACGGAGGTCCAGATCGATGAGTTGATCGGATGGTTGACAGCGGGGCAGACGGGCAGCGCCGCTGCGCAACCCGTGTCGATGTCGACGCCTGAAGCAGCAGACGGGGGGGAGGACGAACCGTTCCTTTCTCCCGCTGCCCGTCGTGTCGTGATGGAATACGGGCTGGATGCCTCCCTCATTTCCGGGACTGGGCGAGGAGGACGCATCCTTAAGGAAGACGCTCTACGGGCCGCGGAGCAGGTCAAGGCCGCCGTGCCTGCTCCTGAACCACCGGCCCCGGCTTCCGTATCGGCTCCGGCGGCAACGCCCGTGGTTGAGGCGTCGGCGCCGCAGGAGGCCGTCGGCGTGCCGTCCGAAGGGGAAGGGGGGCAACGGCGTGTGCCCATGTCCCTGGTGCACCGCCGCATGGCGAAACACTTGTTGGAGGCGCAGCGGAATGCCGCACATCTGACCACGTTCAACGAAGTGGATATGAGCAAGGTGATCGACCTGCGGTCGCGTTACCGGCAGCAGTTTGAGGAGGCCCACGATGTGCGGCTGGGGTTCATGTCGTTCGCGGTGAAGGCCTGCTGTTCTGCCCTTGCGGCCAATCCCGCTGTCAACGCGATGATCGATGGTGACGACATTGTCTATAACCAGAGCCACAACATTGGGGTCGCCGTCTCGACCGACAACGGTTTGGTCGTGCCGGTGGTCCGGGCCGCGGATTCGCTGAGCTTTGCCGAGACGGAAACAGCCATTGCCACACTGGCCGCGAAAGCGAGGAAACGTGCCTTGTTGCCTGACGATCTCATGGGGGGCACGTTCTCGATCACGAACGGGGGGGTGTTTGGCTCAATGCTGTCGACGCCCATTCCCGCGTACCCCCAGACCGCAATTCTCGGCATGCACGCAATCAAGAAGCGACCGGTGGTTGTGGAGGACGAAATTGTGATCCGACCGATCATGTATGTGGCTCTGACCTACGACCATCGGGTCATCGACGGCAGAACGGCCATCGGCTTTCTTGCCAAGGTCAAGCAGTTGATTGAGGAACCCGACCGAATGCTCCTTGGGTTGTAGAACGGCCACCGACCGTCGCGCCTGGGACGGCGGTACGAAGGCCGGGCGTGGTATGAAACGGCAGAATCGCCCGTTGAGGAAGCCGAGCTATGAGCACAGAGAAGCCATTTGATGTCTGCATTATCGGGGCAGGCCCGGGAGGGTATGTTGCGGCGATACGCAGTGCACAGCTCGGGCTCAGGGTTGCCCTGGTGGAGAAGGGCGAGACGTTGGGCGGCACATGCCTGAATGTTGGGTGCATTCCATCGAAGGCCCTGCTCGAGTCCAGCAGGCTTTACACTCAGATGCGGGACGAGGGCGCGTTGCATGGAATTCGGGCGGACGGGTTGACGGTCGATATAGAGGCGATGATGGCACGCAAACAGGGCGTGGTCAACGCGCTTGCTTCCGGCGTGCGCACGCTGGTGAAGGAGAATGGCGTCGCCCTGTTTCAGGGGACCGCCCGTTTGGTCGGACCGAACGAGATAGACCTATCGGCCGCTGACGGGGCCAGTCAGAGACTGATGGCGCGTAACTTCGTCCTGGCAACTGGCAGCGTCCCGACGGGGCTGCCGAACTTGCCCTTTGACGGGACTGTCGTGGTCGATTCCACGGCAGCGCTTTCGTTCGAGTGTGCCCCGTCGACACTGGTGGTTGTCGGTGGTGGGGCCGTGGGGCTTGAGATGGCCTCGCTTTGGTCTCGTTTGGGGACAGACGTGCATGTGGTGGAGCTGATGCCGCGCCTCTTGCCGGGCATGGACAGTCAATTGGGAACGACCCTCGGCCGCTGTCTGAAGCGGCAAGGCATCACGATACGCACCGGTACGGCCATCGTCGGTATCAAGCCACATGATGGCGGCGCCATACTCATGACTGAAGGACGCGATGGTCACGCGGGTGAACTTCCCGCGGAGAAGGTCTTGGTGGCGGTAGGCCGCCGCCCCTTTGCCGGCGACCTGGGGTTTGACGCGGTCGGTGTGGAAGTGGACGAAAAGAGCGGCGGTGTCACGGTGGATGAGCGATTTATGACATCCTGCCCCGGTGTTTATGCCATCGGTGACCTCATCGGCGGCCCCATGCTTGCGCATAAGGCCGAGGATGAGGGAATGGCAGTTGCTGAAATCCTGGCCGGGAAGCCTGGGTTTGTGAACTACAGCACGATTCCCTCGGTTGTTTACACCTGGCCTGAGGTGGCTGCGGTGGGCAGAACCGAGGATCAGCTGAAAGAACAGAACGTGGACTACGTGGCGGGTGTCTTTCCGTTCAAGGCGAATGGTCGAGCATTCTGTGCCGGAGAGCAAGATGGCATGGCAAAAGTCCTGGCCGATGTGGCCAGCGACCGGATCTTGGGCGTTCACGTCATTGGCCCGCATGCCTCTGAGCTGATTGCCGAGGCGGTCTGCCTCATGGAGTTCGGGGGCAGTGCTGAAGATCTGGCCCGGACGGTCCATGCCCACCCGACCCTCTCAGAGGCCGTTCGTGAAGCGGCTCTGGCCGTTGCCGGACGTGCCATTCATGCTCGGGGCCAACACCGGTGACTTCTTAGCGCGGCAGAATGGACGTGTCGCCAGACCGTTATGGAAAGAGCCAGTGGCTCTTGTGCAAGAGGAAACATGGCCATGTCAGATGACACGTATTCCAAAGGGCTCGAGGGCATCATTGCTGCCGAGACCAAGATTGCCCGGATCGATGGGGAGAGTGGTAAGCTGTATTACCGCGGCTATTCCATCCAGGATCTCGCCCAGGCGTCCGACTATGAGGAGACGAGCTACCTGCTCTTGCACGAAAGGCTGCCGAGCGCAACTGAGCTGCAGACGTTCCGTGACTCCATGCGCGGAAGCCGTGCGCTGGCCCCGGAGATCGTTTCCATGATCCGGAATTTCCCTCCCGACGGGGCACCGATGGAGCTGTTGCAGTCTGTGCTCTCATATCTCAGCGGCTACGTCGCACACAAGATCCAGCATTCGGCGACTTGCAACTGTCGCAGCACCCTGCACCAGGTTGCGCAACTGCCCACGGTGCTCGCTGCCTACCAGAGATGTCGTGAAGGGGCTGCCCCGGTGGAACCCAGGACGGATCTCTCCCATGGTGCCAACTTCCTTTACATGCTCCGCGGCGAGGCGCCCGATGCTTACGAAGGAGAGATCATGGACAGGTGCTTTGTCCTGCACGCTGAGCATGGTTTCAATGCCTCGACGTTCACGGCCCGGGTTGTGGCCTCGACTCACTCCACGTGCTATTGCAGCATTTCGGCGGCAATCGGGGCACTCTACGGGGCGCTGCATGGGGGAGCCAATGCACGTGTCCTCGACATGTTCGACGAGATTGGCGGGATTGACCGCATTGAGGAGTGGCTGGATCAAGCCTTCGCGACGAAACGAAAAGTGATGGGGATGGGACACCGTGTCTACAAAGCCAAAGACCCCCGGGCAGTGATCATGGAGGCCGACTTGACGGAGCTCTGCGAGAGGAAAAAGGACGATCACTTGCAGGTCTTCATACGAACCTTCGAGAAGGCATTCCGGCGGCGCATGGAGACGAAGGGCAAGCCCATCTACCCCAACGTCGACTTCCTGTCCGGGGCCGTCTACAGCATGCTGGGCATTCCGCGGGACCTTTTTACCCCGATTTTTGCGGTGGCTCGGTCGGTCGGGTGGCTGGCGCATATTCTGGAGCAGCGTCAGGACAACCGGATCTACCGTCCGCGCGGGCTCTACCAAGGCCCGGAGCCCAGAGACTACACACCTGTCGCAGACCGCTGACTTCAGGCGTCGCGGGAAGGACCTGAGCGCCCTCCGGAACCGTCTTCGTTACCTGTGGGCTGAGGCCCTATCGACAGCTCTACTGTCGCACGTGCAGTGGTGGCTGTCACGGTGGTCTACTCAGCCCAGAGCTCGTGGAGTAGTTCGATGGCGGTTTCGGTCATCATCTGACCTGCAGCGGGGCAGTGTTTCTGACTCAGGGTTGGCAACGCGCCGTAGGCTCCTTTGGCCCGAGCCCCACGCAGAGCCTGGTCGGTGGTGCACTTGTACCCGGTCAGACCGTCGTGCGAGCTTGCAAGCTCGACAACAAACGTGTGCTTTGCCGGAGAGTAGCGTTTGATTTCCAGTCCCCAGGCGGTGAATATCTCACCGGGCAGGGCCGACGATGGCGAGTTCCCCGATTCGCATGCAGGACACACTTACCCGGTCGCTCTTCCCGTCATTGGGCCACTTCTCTATTCTCTCTATCAGATTCTTCTCGAAGTAGGTTGCCGCGTCGCCTTTGGCGCGCAGTTCATCGGCGAGGGCGAAGATTGTTTTGTCCCGGACGTAGTAAGGGATTTCCAGCTCACGTTTTCGGCAGGCGACGGTTGCGTCGACCAGCGGCGTGGCGGTTTCCATCGCGAAAAGGGCAGCTCCCGCCACTCCCCGGGCAACGGCGCTCTTTCCTCCCGGCAGCCAGCGCGGAGTCGTGGCCCGATGATCGGTGTGGTTGATGTCTCCCGCCGTTCCCTGCAGCATCATGCAGGCGGTGTTTTCGCCACGGATGGCCATGAGATGGGCGACCATCTCGCCCGGCCAGTCGGAGTCGATTGCCTCTGCCCTGCCGCCTCCTGAAAGGTCAGGGTGGCACGCAAAGTTGACCGCGACCGCGTGGAGCGCCTTGTCAGCTCCATAGATCCCCAGCGTCTGCACGGAGTGATCCTCCGGACCGGCTGGGCCAATGACGATTGAGCCACGGCTCTGTTGGCCGAAGATCTCGCTCCCGTCCGCACAGCGTGACAGACGATTGTGGGCGAGACCGGGTGCGTGCTGTCTGCCCCACACAGAGAGTGGCCTCCTGCATGTTCCCGAGCGCCCCCATCACGGCGTCGGCGATCATCCCAGGCGCGTTGCCACGGTACGCTTCACAGACTGGCACGGCACTCCCCTGCCTCACCTCCGGTCCCGTATGCGTATGGGTTGCGCAGGCAATGCAGTGCGACAGTGGAATTCCGTATTCCCGATTAGCCTGTTCGAATCCCAGCATACAGAGCTGATCAGTCATCCCAATCAGGTCGCAGGAGACGATGACTGCAGACTGTCCTCCACTCTCTACGGCGATTGCGGTTGCGTAGAGATCTCTCGCGACGGATCGGGCGACGCGACTGTGGAAATAGCCGGCCATCTCGCAGGGCAGATCAGGGGTAATGCAGACGCGTTTTGCCCCCGCGCGAAAGCTGGCGGTCAGGTCGTTCATCGTGTCGGTCTCCTGCAATGACTCAGAAAGAGTGAGTGGGCTACTCTGCCGGGCGGGACGTGGCAAAATTCGTCAGCTCTCTCGGCGCACGTTGGCCAGCCAGAAGTGCCGTCAGATCCTCGATCATGAGGTCGGTCCAGGCTTGGCGTCCGTCCTCGTTCAGATGGTCACCGCCAGCGAAATGTCCCGGCTTGATATCAGGCACATGGACGTAATCCAGGAAATGGACCCGCCGTTCCTGCAAGTATCGCGCTAGGTCCTGCGTGTAGCGCTTCATGCTTTCCGGCTCGTGGTCCGGCGTCTCTGCGTATTTCCGGTTTTTGCAGCGTACCAGCACGAGTTGGATCCCGGCCTCTTTGGTGACTTGTGCCATGTGCGGCACGAACGAGTGTGCCACCGCTTCGGGAAACGGCGCCCCCCGGGGGCAATGCCGTCAACCTAAGCGTCCGGGCGGCGCGACGGCCTCAGATCCTTTTGCGGTTCATGACGTGACGGTGCTTCGTTGGTGTTTTTTTCCTCGGAAAGCTGCGTCCAGGCCGGCGTTCGGTGAGT
>Ga0209045_1000417_pt1 | contig 51697 bp, 35 predicted proteins | sample SaaInlLV_10m_DNA_4_FD_184664 | JGI IMG/M metagenome (GOLD analysis project Ga0209045, IMG submission 184664) | Marine microbial communities from expanding oxygen minimum zones in the Saanich Inlet - Saanich Inlet SI072_LV_200m_DNA (SPAdes) (version 2) | ecosystem: Environmental > Aquatic >...
GTGATTATATTTTGTTAGGCAAAAATAATATAACTCCAACATTGGCAGGAACATCAGGAATTACTTTTTCTGCTTGGATTTATCCTGATGATATAGAGGATGGGGGTGCTACTGATAGAAATAATATTTTTGATTTACCTATAAATTCAGGGGACTCTGCACTTTATCTTACTTTAAGATATGGGGGTAATATTTATTGTGGTGGTAGAAGTCAAACAGGAGATGATTTTCAAAGTAACGAAACAATTGATACTATAAATATTGGTTCTTGGCAGCACATAGTTTGCATGCTTGATTTTACAAATGATAGAGTATACAGTTACCATAATGGAACTTTAGTTGGTAATAGTAGTGTTACATTTGGAAGTGAGACATTCTCTCCAGGAACACCTACTCTCCCAGATATTATAGGTAGAAAAGTTAATGCAGATTCATATTTTTTTAACGGTTCCATCGACGAGATTTTAATTTTTAATAGAACATTGTCGCATGAACAAATCCTCACACTTTACCAAAACCAAACCAATTTAATTGTTAGTCAAGAAACAAACACAGGAGATAATTGGAGTATTTGTGTTACTCCTAATGATGGTAATGAAGATGGCATCCCTGTTTGTTCACAAAATCTTACTATTTTGGAAGTTTCTCCTTATTGTGCTGGGAATTATAATTCAGGGAATTGGACAATATCATCTAATTTAAATTGTAGTAATGAAGAAATCAATTTAACCGGAGATTTAACTGTTTCAAACTTAGCAAATTTTTCATTAATTAATGTTACATTAAATGTTGAAGGAATTGTTAATATTTCTAGTGGTTTATTTAATGTTTCTGATTCTACGCTTGAGTTTCAGTTAAATAGTAATGGTAGTTCTAATATGACTTTTGAAGAAAATTCTATAATTTATCTTGATAATAATATTTTTACGTCTAACAATTCAAATTTAGGGTGGGGTTGGATTATTAACACAGGAAATTTTAGCATTACTAATAATAATGTATCTTATTGCGGGACTGGATCAACTATAGGTCCTGATTTTACTATTTATTCGGGATATAGCGGTTTAATTTACAATAATCGTTTTACAAATCCGACTTATGCATTTAGTTATTCTTTTAATTTAGGTGGGGTAACTAATGGTATAAATCTTAGTTCTAATTTCTTTAGTGACATGGCGAGTATAACTTATTCTTCAAATTTTACTATTGAGAATAATAATTTTACTAGCTCAGTTGAGCTTAATTCTGCATCAGGAGTTAATTTTACTAATAATACTGTGGGGGGAATAGTTTGGCTTTCTAATGATGATGGTTCGCAGGCAGGGTCACAAAATATTTTTAAAAATAATTATTTTAATAATATTGCAGATCAGAATAATTCTATGAATAATACATTGACATATTCAAATAGTTTTGGCGAAATTTTGTGGGAGAATAAATCTAACTTAACAGTTTCAACTAGTGTGAGTTTAATAGATAAAATATTTTTGGAAAATAATTCAATAGGTATTGCTGACGATTCAAATTTGATAAATATTAACACCTCTGCTACAATTACTTTTTATGGGTTGTCAGATGTAGATAAATATCTTTTGAAAAATGGAGTCAGATGTGACAACCAAGATATTTGTAATATTACTCAGAATGGCACAACAACAATAGCTAATGTTGCAAGTTTTTCAAATTACTCGACTCAAGAAAACTTTGAACCAAATATAACTATTCCAATAATTATTCCTGCAACTGCTTATACAAATACAACGTTGATATCAAATACAACTTATACAAATAACAATAATGATAACGGAACTGTTTATTTTAGATGGTATGTTAACAGTTCAAATATATACAATCAAACAAATTCATCAGTTCAAAACGGAACAACAATTGTTGCAGAATTAGCAGGAGGTAATTTTAGTAAAGGCGATCAGATTAATGTTTCGGTTTATGCAAATGACGGTTCTGATAATTCCACATTGAATTGGTCAAATATAATCACTATTGAAAACTATGCGCCTCATTTTGACCCTGCAGTATCATCCAAGTCAGCTAGTTCAGATAATGAATTTTTCTTCGATATAAATTGTTCTGATATTGATGGTGATGATGTTTCTTATTTTGATAATTCATCTTTATTTATAATCAATGAGTCTACAGGCGCTATTAATCATACTCCTGGTGAGTTAGATGTTGGAACTTATAATATTAATATAATTTGCGGAGATGGAACTGATAATAGTTCTGCTGTTTTTGAATATGTTATTTCCGACGAAACTTCACCTGTTTTTTTTGATCCTGTGAATAGTTCTGTGGGTTTCAAAAAACATCAGTTGTTTATTGCTAATATTTCTATTAATGATTCTGCTTTAGATTTTTATAAGTTTAGTACTAATGCTTCAGGTTCTTGGTTGAATTCTTCAGTTGATATTTCTGGTTCGAATTTTAATGCGTCTAATTCAACAAATATTAGTTTATCAAGAGGTAATCAAATTTGTTGGTATTTTTGGGCTAATGATTCGTCGAGTAATGAGGCTAGTTCTTCATCGTATTGTTTTGTTGTTGAGAATTCAGTGCCTATTTTTAACGAGTCTCTTGTTAACTATTCTGTATCAGCCTCACAAAATTTTGTGTTTGATATAAATTGTTCTGATGTAGATGGCGATACTATTTATTATTATGACAACACTTCATTATTCAATATAAATTCATCAAATGGTTTAATTAATTATTCTGCTCAAATCGTAGACCAAGGTTTACATAGTATAAATATTTCATGCGGAGATCAGAATGTAAATATCTCGTCGATTTTTAATTTATTAATAATTGGAAATCCTAACACAACTCAGATAGAGCCTGATAATAATTATCAAAATACGACACCTACATCATTGAATGTTTCATTTGTTTGTAATGCTACTGATGAAATTAATCTAAATAATATTTCATTGTATATTACAAACTCAACAAATATTTCAACATCATTTGCGCTCAACCAATCTACAAATATTACTGGAACTCAAAATTCCTCGTCGTGGAACTTAACGCTCACAACTGGTACTTATACTTGGAATTGTTTATCATTTAACAACAATTCTTTATCAGATTGGGATGTTAATAGGACTTTTACAATTAATCAAACATCAATACCTTCAACGCCAACAACTCCTGGAGGAAACAATGGAGGCGGTGGTGGCGGAGGCTGTAATCCTAATAACAATGTAGTCTGCACTCCAACTACTCTTGATTGTCCTGTTTGTTATACAGGTAATGTCACGCAAGTTTGTGATGATGGTTGTGATGAAACTTTAAAAACTATTAGTTGCAAATATGATGAGTTCTTTTTGTGTGACTTCTGGCCAGAAAATAATGAATGCGGTGCAGATGGAACTCAAACAAGAATTTGTAGAGAAAAAAATAGTTGTGCAGCAGCATATACTGAGTCGAGGGTTTGCAAGATTTCAACTCAGTCTCAAGACCTTGTAGAAAACGAAAAAGAATCAGTGCAGCATACAGATGTGGCGCATTCAAACTACAGTCAGTATCTTGCTAACCATTCTAAGTTGCCTACTACTGAAACTCCTGCGCATTACAAAGTGTTCAAGTTATCATTAAAGCACAGCTTATCTTGGATTTGTTTACTTTGCGTGTTAACAATTTTATCTATCTTCGCATATCGTCGACATGAATCAATTGAGTCAGCACTTTCAAAAACTAACATTAACATTAGAAATGGATTTAATAAAGTTAGGACTTTATCAAGATCAAAACAAAACATTTTTGCTCATATTAAAAAACCAGAAATAATTTTAACCAAATCGCAACCAACAGAAACTAAATCAAAATTAGTTGTAAAAGAAGACTTAGATAATGAAGATGTAATCGACACAAAACTAAAATATAAATTCCAAGAGTCTGATATTCATGACATTTCAAAAATACCTGGAGATAAAACAAATGAGAATATTAAACTAATCGAATCTCAAAAAGAATCCCAAGAACCAAGAGAAGTAAAAGGATTTAAAGAAGTCAAAAAAATAAAAGCTAATATTTTTAACAAAAAAGACATTAATGAATTCAACAAACTCGACACAAAAATAGATTCAACAATGGATGAATTAGCAAAACTAAATGATTCATTAAATCAAAACTTCCAGCAAGTCCAAAAAGAAAACAAAAAGATATCTAAAGAATTCAAGAAGAATTGATTATGAATTGCCGCAGTACTGCCTTGGCATATTATTTGAATACTCTATATTCTACATTGTCAAAGCAAAGCTTTGATGATTTCAGTAATGAGCAAGGCGAGTTACTGAGTTACTGCAGAAAATGATCTGATTGTTTGCAAGATCATTTTCGTGTTGTAATGCTTCATAGAAGATTATGAATTGCCGCAGTACTGCAACAATATTTCAAAAAAATAAATCATACATCAGCACTACAAAAAATATAAAAAGATTCCCCTCCGCAAATCTTCCAACATTTCCAGAAATTCTCACAAGACACCAAATTCGCATAAATAAACCCTTCCAAACTATTATTTTCTAAAATAATCCTTCCACTGGACACTGGACATGGGTGTGTGTGAGATATTTAAACAAAACATGTCTTCTATGTATTGTTGTGTTCGAACACAAGCCTTTGAACTTTTTGAAAACCTAGCAGTTTTCTAATTTAAGAGAGTTTTGAAATAAAATGCGAATAGCAATTTAAAGGTGGTATATATGGATGAAAAAGTTTCCCCTCTAAAGAGGTTTAAGATTGGAGCAATTAATGCTTCTATTTGGAGCAATATAGGTCAAAAGGATGGCAAGGAATTTGAATTCAAAACTGTTTCTTTTGAAAGAAGATATAAAGATAAAGATGGTGAGTGGAAAAGTACGTCATCATTAAGACCTAGCGATCTTCCTAAAGCATCTTTGGTCTTAAATAAAGCGTTTGAGTATATTTCTTTTACAGATAATACAACTCCTAACTGAGTTTCCTTTTTTTTATTTTTTTTTAAACTATATAATGACATTTAACGAAATTTTAAATATATGAGGTGATTTTTTATGGATGCACAAGTTGATATTAAAACAGAAGATATTATTCCTAGTACAGATTTAAAACCTAGTTTACCAAAATCAAAAAAGAAAATGGAGTCTGAAAAACCAAAAGAAGTAGAAAAAGAACTTAATTTAGAGGACTTGCCAGGGGTAGGTGCTGCAACTGCAGAAAAACTTAAGGAGTCAGGGTATGACGATTTAATGTCTGTAGCTGTTGCTTCTCCAGGAAAACTTATTGATGATGCAGGCATTACCGAAACTGCTGCGAGGAAAATGATTAATGCCGCTAGAAATTCTATGAAAATGGGGTTTGTTTCTGGTGAAGAAGTTCTTGAAAAAAGAGGAACTGTAATAAAGATTTCTACAGGTAGTGAAGTATTTAATGAAATGATGGGTGGTGGATTTGAAACAGCTGCAATCACCGAAGTTTTTTCAGAGTTTGGTGGTGGTAAAACACAAATAGGACATATTCTTTCAGTTAATATGCTCAAGCAAGATCCTGATTCTTATGTTGTTTACATTGATACTGAGAATACTTTTAGACCTGAGCGTATAGCTCAACTTGCAAAGGCAATCGGTCTTGATCCAACTCAAGTCTTAAAAAAAATTAAAGTTGCAAAAGCGTATAATTCTGATCACCAAATGCTTTTAGCAGAAAAGGTTTCAGAATTAATTAAAGGAGATGGTCTTAATATAAAATTGGTTGTTGTTGATTCTTTGATGTCTCATTTCCGTGCAGAATATGTTGGTCGTGGAACATTAGCAGATCGTCAACAAAAATTAAATCGTCACATGCATGTTTTAGCTAGACTGGCAGACACAAATAATTTGTGTGTTTATGTAACAAATCAGGTCATGTCTAAACCAGATCAGTTTTTTGGAGATCCAACTACTGCAGTAGGAGGTCATATTGTAGGTCACGCATCTACTTTCCGTATTTATTTACGTAAAGGAAAAAAAGGGTCTAGAGTTGCAAAACTTGTTGACTCACCTAACCTTCCAGAAACTGAATGTAATTTTATGGTTACTGAAGGAGGTCTAGAAGACTTGTGATGTAGTACATAATTTTTTTTATCTTTTTTCTAAGGTAATTTTATATATTATTTAGTATTCTAATATGGTATCGCAGCATTATTTGCGAGATTTAATATAATAGAATTTGGGTGAATTAATTTATGTATGGAGAAAGAAAGTTTGGTTTTAGAGGGGGAAATACGCCTCCAGTTCAAGTTGGTGAAGAAATAGATGTAAAGATAGAAGCTGTTGGCGAAAAAGGCGACGGCATCGCTCGTAAAAGTGGATTTGTACTGTTTATACCTAATGCTAAAGAAGGTGATGAAGTTAGAGTTAAGATTACCAAGGTTTTGAGTAAAGTTGGTTTTGCTGAAGTTATTGGTGCAGCACAAGCTCCTGTTGAAAAATCTGTGCCTAAACCAAGATCAAGACCAGATTCATCATTCCAACCACCTCCACCTCCGCCCGTTGATAATCCTGAAGACACAGAAGATTTTGGTGATGAACCAGAAGAAGAGTCTCAAGAATCAGAAGAAACTTCCAAAGAACCTACAGAAGAATTAGCTGATGTTCCTCAAGATCTTGTTGAAGAACCAGAACCTGTTAAAGATGCTGATGAAGCAGAACTAGTTCCTGAGTTAGAGGATGTTCCAAAACCAGTTGCAGAAGAATCTAAAGAAACTTCTGAAGATGTGGCTGAATTAGTATCAGGAGATGTTCCTGAAGATTTACCTACTCCTGTAGAAACAGAAGATTCAGTTGAAGAAATTCTTGAGTTAGAGGATGTTCCTGCACCAGTTGCGCAAGAACCTGCTTCTGATGAGTTGGATGTTCCACCTCCACCTCCTGATGAAGAAGATTCTTCTGAGAAAAAAGAAGAAGGTGATGAAGAGGAGAAAAAAGAAAACTGATTTTTTTTATTTTTTTATTCTTATTCTTTAATTTAGTTTACTTTACTTTTTCTAAAATATCTGGCCTATAGGAAATTCTTCTAGAAAACTTTGTATTTGATTATCAGATAATTGTTTTGCAACACTATATTTTTCTGCAATAGATTTATCAAGTGAACATCTAGTTTCATCTATTTTTGCGGGTTTTCCAATCAAAGGTAATTGTCCTTGGTAAGCTTTTGCAACAATCACGGTTGCTAACGCCATATTATAAATATCTGTTTCTTGATTGTTATTGCTTTTTTCTTGGTAAAGAACTAATGGTGCATTTGTATGGCTTGCAGAATCAAAAGCAACTTCTACATCTGCTCGGAATATAGCGTCTGCAGGAAATGCAGTATGAATAAAAAAAGATCCGCTATTTTTAATATATTGGTTCATTTTTTTTATTTTATCAATTCCTATTTGTTCTTTCAAATCAAAATATTCTTTTATTAAAAACGAAAACGGATCTGCATTTAAAATTTGTCGCGCAATATGTGCAGTCTCGTACCCTCCTAAAATTATTGCTAGTGAAGTATATATTGCAGCGCTAGTGGCAATATAATTTTTGTTTGCAGTGTTACGATCTTCAAAGTGCCAATCAGTTATCCAATTATAAAATGTATCTTCTTCAGGTTCTGACTGTTCAAGAAAATCTTCTAAGTTCTCAAATGAAATTATTTCATCAGGTAGGTATTGTTGAAATGAGGGTTGTTTTTGAAAGTCTTCATAAAATATTTTTTCTAAACCTTTTTTCAATCCATTTCGTAGAATGTAATTATCTTCTAAAAATATTAGTTTACGTTTAATTTTGGTTTTTTCGTTATTTTTATTGTTTGCAATCATTCGCTCACCCTATTTTAAAATACTTCAATCACTTTTTAACTTTTGTTGTCATCAAGAATATTCTATTTAAATAATTTAAAAAGAATATTGCACTTCTGAGGATTCATAGTTTAAGCTCTGTTCAAAACACATATGTTTGTTTTTTACGCGTAAGGAGTTAACAAAGCTTATATACATTTCTTTGAGTTACTATTTTTATGTTGTCAAGATTTGTACCATTATTACCTGTAACTTTGTCAGATTATGTTTTAAGAAAAAAAGCGCATAATATTAATTTTCTTAGAGGTATGCTTCTTAATTCTACTCCTGAAGGTTTAGAAACCATTGGAAGAAAAAAACTTATTGCTTGTTTCAAACGTGCAGTTAAATATGTTCCTCATTACGCAAACTTTTTAGAAAAAAAAAAAATCAAGCCTAGTTCAGTACATTCATTAAATTCTTTTTTAGAATTAGTTCCTATTTTGAACAAAAAAAATTATGTTAAAACTGCTAAAACTGTTGATGAGTTATGTTTTAGAGGGAATTTAAGTTCTTGCAGTCTTTTGAGTAGGAGTTCGGGTTTTAGTGGTAAGGCTTCATCTTGGGCAAAGTCTCGAGAAGAGCAACAGGAATCTAAGAATTTTGCAGCTCTTGGTTTAGATTTATTATTTGGTATAACGCATAAAAAAACATTGCTTATTGATTCATTCGCATTAGGGTCTTGGGTCAGTGGTGTTGATCTTTTAATGATTGCAGATTCTAAGTGTTCTGTTGTAGCGCCTGGCGCGGATATCAATGAAACATTAGATCTTTTAATTGATATGAAAAATGAGTATGAACAATTTCTTATTGCAGGAACACCTCATTTTCTTAAGTTTTTAATTGAAGAAGCAATCAAAAGAAAAATTCCTCTAAATAAATTTAAAATTAATATTCTTGCGGGTGGTGAGTCTTTTACTGAAGATTGGCGTCAGTATATGAATTCTCTTTTAGGGAATACTATGTATGATGACAATACAGGTTTTGTTTTTTCAGCATATGGCGCTTCTGATTTAGGTGTTACTGGCGTTAATGAGACGCATGAGTCTGCACAAATAAGATACTCGTGTATGAAGAATAAAAAATTAAGAGAGGATATCTTTGGTAGATTTTCATCAACGCTTCCTATGTTGTTTCAATACGATCCTACTAAGTATTTTATTGAAGTAAATCAAAAAGCTGAACTTGTTTTTTCTAATTGCGATCTTAAAGCATTAATGCCTTTAATTAGGTATAACATTCATGACGTAGGTGGCGTTGTGTCTTATCGCGAAATGCAAGATATTTTGAAAAAAAATGGTGTTGATTTAAAATTAAAAGCACCTCTTCCTTTTGTTTTTGTCGTCGGAAGGTCTGATGGTACTGTAAATTTTGTTGGATCTATTGTTTATCCAGAGTATGTTCATGATGCTTTAATAAAACACAGTTCAATTTATGAATTAATAACAGGGGCGTTTAGGATTTCAACGAAGTGTGATCAAAATAACAATCCTTATTTACAAATTAATATTCAATTAAAAGAGAGTGTAAATAAAACGACTACTTTGCAAACTAAAATCAAATCTATTCTTGTTGATTTTTTTAGCGAATTAGATAATGATTTTGCTCAGAATATTTCTTTGATTAAGAGTAAGACAAAGAAGAATCCTATAAGAGTGTCTGTTTACAATAACAAATCTTATCCTTATATCGACGGGATTAAGATTAAATATGTCGAATAGGTTTAATCGGTTTTTTTAAAGATGTTTTGGATAAAATTAATTCAAATTTTCCTTGGAATTGTTATTCTAGTATTCATATCTTGGTTTTATTGGAGATATTTTTGGTTTTTTCGTGATCCCAAAAGAGTTTCTCCCCAAGGGAATAATATTGTGAGTCCTGCTGATGGGACTATTGTTTACGCAAAAAAAGTTAAAAAAAATCAAATTCCTATTTCTAATAAAAGGGGGAAGTTTATTGATTTATCCAAAGATGTAAAAGAACATCTTACAGGAGAAAAATATTTAGTAGGCATTTTTATGACTCCGTTTAATGTTCATGTTCAAAGAGCTCCAATTGCAGGAACTATTAAAAAAATCAAACATTATAAGCATGAAAATTTGGTTATGACTTTAATGTGGTTGAGGATTTTTTTAAATTTAAGACCTTTTTATAGTCATTGCAATCACATGTGGGTTAATGAACGGCAAATAACTCTTATAAAAGGGGTTGTTCCTGTTTATGTTGTTCAAATTGCGGATCTCGTCGTTAATAAGATTGTTTCTTTTGTGAAACCAAGACAAACTGTTAAGAAAGGAGATCGTATTGGTTTGATTAAAATGGGATCTCAGGTTGATTTAGTTTTTCCTACGACTGCTGTTGAACTAGTTGTAAAAGAAGGTGACAAAGTTAAAGCAGGAGAATCAATAATTGCAACCATTAAAAAATAATTAAGGTTCAATCAAATTAGATTTTCTTTTCATAAACTCTATATATTTTATTTTGCACGCCGCCATATTTTGTAGCTAATTTTATTGATGGAATATTATCTTCTGTAATCCAAGAATACTCAAACGTTTCGAATTTTCTTTTTTTCAAATTCAAAAATAGCAGATTTAATATGTGTTTTCCAAGTCCTTTTCCTCTGTATTCAGGTAATAACGAAATTAATTCTAATTTATTTTCTCTAATAAAAGTTCTCATTACAAATATTTTTATCCAATCAAACCAAGTTAGTTTTCCATTCATTTTTTTTACTAATAAATTATAATTAGGATATGTTAATACAATTCCGCAGTCTTGCTTCTTTTTCTCGTCGTGTAAAAAAAACATAAAGTCTTTATCAAATAAATATTTTATATCACTGCACTGAAAAATAAATTCATCTTTGTTATATTTTCTAAATTGAAAATGTTTTGTTGCGGTAAATGATTTGTTTATTATTTGTGCAATTTTCCATATTTCTTCTTCGATTTTTTTTATATTTATTTCACGCACAATAAACTGTTTGTGTTCTTTTTTAAAATTAGCTTCGATTTCATCAACACTTATTTTTGTTAAGTCTGTTCTATATGCGTATAAATCTTTAACTTTTTTGAAACCAGAAGCAGAGATTAATTTTGAATAATAAGCGGGATTATAATTCATTATAACTCCTGGGATTTCATTAAATCCTTTCACTAAAATCCCTGTGTTGTGTGCCACACTTCCATTTATGGGTCCGCGTATTCTTCTGATTTTTTGTTTTCTTAATTCTTTTGCACATTCAAAGAATAAAGCATTTGCAACTTTTTTGTCAGTTACACATTCAAAATATCCAAAATATCCTACTTTTTCTTTTTTGGTATATTCAGAATCAATAAAAAGGGCAATTCTTCCAACAATTTCCGTCTCAATTTCTTTTTTTGAATTTCTCGTTTGTTTGGTCGCAATAAATAATTTTTTAGAGGTAATTTTCCAGAGAGGATTTTCTTTTCCAAAAAACTTTTTTTCTTCTTTTGTTATTGGTTGAACCCAGTAACAATTATCTTTGTAAATTTTTGTTGGAAATAGTATAAACTCTTCTAATTCGTTTTCAGTGGTTACATCTACCTCTTTTATCTCAATGTTAGCTATCATTTTTTTAGCAGGCCGCATTTAAACCTTGACTGTGTTATAAGCACGCGGTGCTTTTAAATATTATCCTTTTATATAATAGAAAATAAAAAGATTTATATAGGTCAAGCACCACTTTCAAGTAGCAATGGAAGAAATAGGGGAATTAACTGCTGAATTAACAGAGAATATTCAAAGAACTGTTAGTGGGCACGATGTAGGGTTGCATTTTCATAGTCTTTCTGAACTTATTTTGGGTCCAAAGTTAAAAAAAAGTTATGACAAGAATAAAGCCGTGTCTCTCGCAGAAAAGTTCGATTCTGTTTCTTTTTTGTTAAATGGAATGAGAGATAATCTATTTTTTAAAGAATTAGTGGGAGGTAAAGATTTAGATTTATCTAATGATAGTGAACTAATTAAATTTCTTATTACTCCTGATAGGGGCATTCCTTATGCAACTGTACGAGATGTTTTAGTAAATAATGCACTTATTAACACAGATAATCCTTTAATATATTCCGGTGTGGGTAAGCTTGCTTACAAGTATGCAGAAAAAATAGCATTGTTTGCAAAATTATTTGGTTCTCCAGAAATTATTTTACACATGACTGGCGAATTTAGTAATAAATTAAATAATGTTCTCGAAATGAGAGAAATTGCATCTACCAAAGGAGGATCAATTCAAGCAGGAGAATATTTTGTTGATCATACTTATTGTGATGAGATTTTCACCCAAGGAATTATCATGACTTCTCCGAGAGTACTTCCTTTTTACAATGATAAAATGTTTGAAATGAAGTGTGTACCTACGCATTCTCAGTCGAAATTTGAAGAAACTGTAGACTTTATGAATAATTTTTTTAATTCAAACTTTTCTTTGCGCGAATCTGGTTCTTCTATTTTTTTAAATGAACAGCACTTGGGAAAATATGTTTTTATGTTGGGTACGCAGGAATTAATAGAAGAGTCCAAAGGTAAATCTCAAGAAGAGTTAGAAGAATTGCTTAAACCTATTGAAGGAAAACATTATTTGTCTTTGGATTTTAGAACTGCAGGTGTTGGTCGGCGAGTTTTTTTGTGTGAAAAAGATGTTGAAGTAAATAGTAAAAGAGTTCTAAGAGCAGGTCAATTTTATAATTGCGAGGAATGTTTTGATCATTTTTATTACAAACCTCGTGGAGGTATCTATTCATTTTTTTCAAAAGTTTCAAGTATTTTTTTACAATCAAAATTCCAAGAACTTAAACGTGATGAATTAAAATTTGTAAATCAAAAAAATGATGAATCTCGTGATGCTATAATTAAAGTTTTTGAAGAAAAAGACCGTCGGGAAGCTGAAGAAAAAAAGAGAATTGAAGCAGAAAAAGTTAGTGCAGAAGAAAGAGCAAAATCTTTGGAATCAGAACTTGAACTCGAGAGAACAAAAGCAGAGCTTGAGCGAAAATTAGAAGAAGTTAACCGTCAGTATGCTCAAGAAAGAGATACGAAAATTGATGCGCATGATATTAAGAATGATCAAATAGGTCTTAAGTCTGTTGCCATTGATGCTCTTAGAAAAGATTTGTCAAATTATTCGTGGGATATGTTAGGAATATCAAAATCAGAATTGAATTCAGATGCGTATATTGAAAATAATTTAGAATCGATTGCAAATTTAGAGTCTATTTCAGCACAAACAAAATATTTTGTTGTTGCAACTAAAGAGATTTTAGAACAAGCATCCAATTCATTAAAACGTGCTCAAAAGATTATGGGTAAAAAAATAGAAGTTGTCAAAACCGAATTTAATTATTATGATTTTATGGAAACTGTCATCAAAGCAGTTAATATCATGAAACCAAATTTGAATGTTGAACTTTTGAATCAAATTCCTTCAGATTTATCTATTGTTGCAAGTTATGAGGATTTACGGGCAGCATATATTAATTTAATTGATAATGCGGTTGATGCATCTTCAGAGGGTAACGTAGCAATAAATGCATCACCTATGGGGTCTTCAAAGAAGGTTCATACTATGATTAGTCAAACTGGTTTTATGAGTTCTGATTTAGCTTCAAAATTAACTAATGGCGAAGATGTGGGTTCTTCTAAAGGAGACAAAGGTCATGGTATTGGTTCTATTGCAAGTTATAATATTATCAAAGAAGCACATGGTGGAGCACTTATGTATAATGGCTTGGAAGATAAAGGTGCACAAATTAGAATCATAATTTAATTGCAAAATAACTTAATTCTAATTTCTATTTGTTTAATTTATTAAAAAATTTAATTTTAAGAAAAAGGTTTAAAAAAATAAAAAATTTATTTGATTGATTTACTATTTATTTTAGAATTTGTTTTTTTGCTCAAGTTTTCCAGCATCATACAGTCTAAAAGTATCTAATAAGAATTCACCATATGACATTCCTGTTTCTTCTGCTTCTTTCTTACATCGTCCAACTGTAATCAAAGCTTGATCAACAAATGCAACATTTCCATCAATACCTTCTAAACTAGTAACTGCAATAGCTGTGCTAATGGCGTCAAGGGTATCGTCGTTAGGATCAGCTTTACTTGCGCCCATTGACATTATAATATCGATTCCTGTATAGGGAACTTTTGTTCCGGTATATTTTTCTTCGAATCTAAAGTCTACAACAACTCTTACTTCGTCAGTTTTATGAATTCCTTGTAACATAGGTTTCCATTCATTTTCAACAATGGGCCTATATCCTTGGCTTACTATTTTTCCTTCGAGAAGTGTAGAAAGATCTCTTGGTTTTCTTACAATATATCCTGCATCACCTAGTTTTCTTTCAGCATCTGCTAAAAGTTTAGGATTGTCTTCAATTAGTATAGCATATTTCATTTAAACCCCTCCTGAGTATATTAAATTTTTAAACGTGAGTTCCATTTACTACTAACAAAGTATAACATCTTTTTAAAGTTTATTATTCTGAATAATATAGGTTATAGAATACAAAATAAATAAGACGAAAACAAATAGACTCAATAAATGAGTTCTAAATATTTCCGAATAAGGGCATTTAGAGTTCTTTAAAATCAGCTTAAATCCAATTTCAAGCTTTTTCCACTTACACTCAGATCACTAACTTTTCCATCAAAATAAAATCCTGATGTTCCGTCTCTGTCAATATTGATTCCGCCTTTAAGCATTCCGATTTTCAATTCATCTTCATTCAAAGTATATTGCAGTTTTCCTGGAACTATGAGGGTTCCATCTCCTTTAGAAAGTTTAAGATCTTGTATTTCGATAAAATTAATATTCAATCCTGAATAATCCAAATCAGAAAATTTTATTTTTTCTTTTTGACTTAATGCAAGCGCAACATTATTCACTTCTATTTTATGTGCATACCCATCAAGTGAAACACCTAATGAATCAAAGCTTAATGATCCATCAAATTCTGAAATTTCTATTGTTGCTTTATCTAAATTATTTAATTCTAATAAATCAGAACCAACATTTATTTTAGTATTTAAATTATTAAATCGCAGAACAATTGATTCTATTTGTGTTTGTTTTAGAACAGAAGGTATTGAGTCAAATTCTATTTCCATTTCTATTTCTCGAGAAGACTCAGTATTCGCATTAGACTCTGTTTCTGTGTTTTCATTATTTTCATTAAGTAGTATTTCATCTGATTCTTGACTTGTAATTTCAACACTATTAATTTCTTGTTCAATATTCAATCCAGATTCAGAACTTAAAACTTCTTCACTAGTTTCAACACCTTGTTTTCCAATTTCAATAGTATTAACTCCATCACTAAGTCAGCCTACTTCTGTTAGTAGTTGATCTCCTTTAGAAACTAAAGAGTTATCTTCTCCAATTGCAGCACCAGTAACTTCGCCATCATTATTATCATTAATTAAATAGGCTACTAGACTTATCATAATGCCTATAAAAATAACAACAACAATAGAAGAATAAATTATTACATCTCGTTTTTTTTTCTTTTTTTCATCTTGAGTATTATGAAATTTTGTTTGAAACACATCTTTTTTGTTTTTTTTATGAATCATATTTATCCCTTTTTTCATTTAATATATATAGTTTTGATTAACCCTGCAATCCAGTAAATCTAGTCGATCAGGATATTGAAATCAAAACTCTCTTTGATAACTTATCAAAACAAAGTTTGAAAACTTTATCAATTTCTATTGATTGCAAAGTTTTTATAACTTTGAGTAAATTTATAAGATAATCAAAGTTCTCTATAATTTAAATTGTTTCTTACCTATTTATTTTTTTCCTATCTGCACTAGTATTATCAGCATTTTTAGTGTATTTTTAGCGTAATTTCAATATAATTTCAGTATAATTTTAATAGGATTTTAGTGTAATAATACCCGCAACTTTTATAAACAACCTGTATTTTTTTAGTAATATTGCCTAGTTCAGAGCGAGGCAAACTGTCAAAATAGACTTTTTGGGCTCTGTTCACGCTGCATAGGCGATAATTTTGCAGCAATAGACTTATTCTATTGGCTGTTGTAATATTCAAAATAAATTAAGTTAATCTTAATTCAAGGAGGATTTAAAATGGCTGAACAACAAAAATTATTAGTTCCAATTGATCAGTATCTTAAAGCAGGTATTCATATTGGTACAAAGTTTAAAACAAAGTATATGGAGAATTTTATTTACAAGGTTAGACCTGATGGACTTTTTGTTTTAAATCTTCAAAAAATTGATGAGCGTATTGCTCTTGCTGCAAAGTTTCTTTCAAGGTATGCACCAGAAGATATTGTAGTAGTTAGTAGACGAGAAAATGGTTGGAGACCAATTAAGATGTTTTCCAAATTTACAGGAATCAGATCTTTTCCAGGACGTTATCCACCAGGTATTTTAACTAATCCTAGTTTAGATGGTTTTACTGAAGCAAAAGTTTTATTGGCAGTAGATGCTTGGCCTGATCGAAATGCGATTCGTGACGCATTAAAAGTAGGAATCCCTGTCGCAGCTCTTTGCGATACAAATAATCAGACAAACAATATTGATCTTGTTATTCCTTGTAATAATAAAGGTAAAAAAAGTTTAGGGTTATTATTCTATATTTTGACACGAGAGTATATGCGTGCAAGAGGTCTTTTAGAACAAGACAAAGAAGTCGAAGCAGAAATAATTGATTTTTGCGAGCAATAATTTTTTTTAAAACTTTTTTTCTTACTTTTTCAATTAGTTTATTATTTAAATTGGTTTGTCATTTAAACTAGTTTATCATTTATTTTGTACAGCGATTTAGTTTATTGAATATTTAATTTATTAATGATTTAGCTTATCAATTCATTTTGAGAATTAGTCGTTTTCAAATACTCCTTCATTTTCTATTCTAAATTTTATTTCTTCACCTTCTTTGATACTTCTATGTTTTTTTAGAATTGCCACTCGACTTCCTCTTAATTTTCTGAGTTCAATCAAACATTTACTGCCATATTTGAGTATATCTCCTCCCACTATTTTCACTTGATCTTTTTCTTCAAAATTAGCATATACTTGGGTAGTTACTAGAACGGGAATTTTTTGTTTTCTACATATTTCAGTCAATTGAGAAATTTGTAGTCCTAGTTCTCTATTAATATTATATATTTCTTCATTTTTTCCTAATTCTAATCGGTATAACATAGATATTGTATCCACAATAATAATTCCTATATCATCAGTTATTAGTTGTTTTATTTTTTGAAATGCTCTTTTTTGTTCATCAAATCTTGTTGGTTTAAGCAAAATTATGCCATTTAGTGTTTCTTTACAATCTCCTGTTATTTGTTTTAGACGTTCGATACTAAATCCTCCTTCACTATCCACAAAGATTACTTTTTTCCCTGTTTTAACCATTTCAACTGCACTAATTAAACAAAAATTGGTTTTGCCACAACCTGATGGGCCATATATTGTGCTAATTGTTTCTTTTTCAAATCCACCTTTGAGTAATTTATCTAAAACTTCGCTCCCTGTAGGTATTCTTCCAGAAATAGATGTACAGTTCTTTTGCTTACTATCTAAGCTAGCAATATTTTCACTACTCTCTTGGGCGTTGATTTCAGTATCTTTTTTTATTTCATTCATATTTTTCACTTTAAAATTAATTATTTCTTAGCTTTTAAATGTTTTTCTAAATATAAATTTGAATGCGTAGCTTTTGTAACTAATATGGGTCTAAATTATCAAATTCAAAGTTCTCTTAGGAAATTTTGCTAATTTTTTATGTATATTCAAAATTATCTAAACCTTTTTATACCTTTTTAACTTTCAGTCTTAAAATGAGGTTTAGATTTTCAAAATTACAAAAAAAGTATTTTTTATTGCTTTGCATTCTTTTTGTTATTTCGTTATCTATTCGTTTTTATTTTGTATTTCAAACAGATCAGTTCACAGGAGATGCTGCATATGCTACTCTTCGTCAAGTGGAAAATATAAGGTCAACCGGTTTTCCTATTTTTTCAGATCCTCTTTCTTTTTCAGGAAGGTTTCATTTATTTATGCCTGTATTTCATTATATTGTTGCTTTTTTTTCATTGTTCATGGGATCATTTTGGGCAGCAAAAATTATTCCCAATGTCCTCGCATCAACTTTTATTTTTGTAGCTTATCTCATAGCGTATGAGCTTATGGGCAATAGGCGAGATTCTTTAATCACTGCATTTATTTGCACATTTATTCCTGTTTATTTCTCTTCAACAATCAATAAAATTTCTGTTTATTCTTTAGTAATTCCTTTATTCTTTTTAACAATATATTATTTCCTTAAAATTTCTCAATCTAAAAAATATGTTCATCGTTTTGTTTTACTTTGTTTTATTATTCCATTAGTATCTCCAACATTCATTTTTTTAGTTTTAGGTTTGTTAATTTATTTAGTATTTATTAAATTGGAATACAAAAAACAAAATTGGTTAGAATTAGAACTTATTTTATTCGCGACATTTCTTATTTTATGGTTTGAGTTTTTATTTTTTAAAACTTCGTTTTTATTTCATGGATATTCCGTAATTTGGCAAAATCTTCCATCACAAATTCTTTCATCTTATTTCAAAGATGTATCTATTTTCGAGGCATTTACAATAGTGGGTATTTTACCTTTTATCATGGGTTGTTTTGCAATGTATAAATGTCAGCTCAAGGACAAAGATCGTAAGATTTATTTGTTAAGATCATTTGTTTTTGGAATAACGATTCTTCTTTGGTTAAAGCTTGTTAGACTAGAGTTTGGTTTGATCATGCTCGCAGTATGTTTATCAATTTTAGCAGGTCCTGCTTATAGAAGCATGATTTCTTATTTTGAGCAAACTAAAATTTCTTTTTTAAAGAATGTATTCATAGTTTTTTTGCTAATTGTTTTCATTTCAACATCGGTCTTGGCGTCTTTTGCATTTTCTTCTGGAAGTATTAATGAAGCATTAACTAAAGAAGAGGTTGATGCATTTAATTGGATAAAAGAAAATACTCCTCAAGATTCAGTTGTACTTTCAACAATTTCAGAAGGAAACTTAATTTCATCTATTTCAATGAGAAAAAATGTTGCAGATATGAATTTCATGTTAATTAAAGATTCGTCTATTATTTTTGAGGATGTTAAGAGCATGTATACTTATATGTTTAAAACCGAGGCTCTTGAATTGATAGAAAAGTATAACATTAATTATATTTACTTTTCACATAATGCTAAAAACGAATTTGATATAGAAAAGATTAAGTACGTTGACCAATCATGTTTTCCAGAAGTTTACTCGTCGAAAAATATTAGAATTTATGAATCTAAGTGTAAGTTAGGTAATGGTTAAAGGATGTTATGGAGTTATATTTAAATGATTGATTTTATAAATTTTGATTTAAAAAAACAGAATCTTATAGCATTAATAGTTGTTATTCTAATATTATTTTTATTTTTACCTTACTTTTCAAGATTCATTAACGGGAATACTTATTTGATAGGGTCTGAGTCTCATTATCACACTATGCTTGCTGATGAATTAATGAATCAAAAAATCTCAAATCCTGGTTTTAATATTTTTGGAGTTCTTCCAGATGTACAAGATTCAGTTTATTTGTCTAGGAGCATGTCTTTTTCATTTTATCATATTTTTTTAGCAATTTTAGGATCTATTATTCCTATTAGTGATGCTGCTCTTTTTTTACCTATGATTTTTGGTTTTTTATCTTTATTTATTTTCAATAAGATTCTTATTCTCTTCGATATTGAGGAATTTAATAGGAAGATTATTTTGTTATTTTTAATTTTATCTCCTGCATTTATTTATACATTTTCTTTTTCAAATCCTCATTCAGCAATTGTTTTTTTAACATTGTTGGGCTTTTATTGCTTTATTAAAGATAATAAGTATTGGTTTGCAACTTCAGTTTTGATTTTTGCTTTTGTTTCATCTTTTACAATTTTCAATGCATTAGTTATTTTACTTTTGTTAATTTCGTATGTTTTTTACACAGGTAGAAAATTAAATTCTATGTTGGTAGTCTCTTTGTTTGTGGGGCTTGTTACGTTTACTGCTCAAACTCCATTTTTTTTAAACTATTCGTTTACGCATTCATCAGACTTTTTTATAGAAATAGTTTCAGATATGGGTGGTTTGATAGGTTTTGGTTTTTTTTCACTTCTCCTCGCAATTATGGGAGTTACATTTCATTGGAAGAATAAAAATTCATTTATTATGTTTTTTATTAGCGCACTTTTAATTTTATTTTCTTCATTTATTGTAGGAAATTCAATTAATATTTATTTGATGTTTTTTATAGCAATTTCTGCAGGATTTGCATTCACAACTCTTTATGAACGTACTTGGAAATTAAAATTAGTAAAAAACATATCTATTTTCATTTTAATATTGGGTCTTTTATTTTCATCAGTTTCATATATTAATCGCGTAACTGATTGGGAACCATCATTGGACTCTATTTATGCTTTTGAGTTTTTAAAAAATAATGCATCAAAAGAAGATGTTATTTTAAGTCATTTTGAAAATGGTTATTTTATCGAATCTATTGGTGGAGGAACTGCTTTTGTTGATTCATATGCGGATTCTAATTATAATCAAAAGTTTTTAATCAAGGTTGCTGACACAATTTTTTCAACTAGAGATCTTAAAACAGCAAAAACCTTGTTAAGCCAGAATAATATTAAGTACATTTACATCGACGAGAAAATGAAATCTGGACTTGTTTGGGTTAAGCCAGATGAGGGTTTACTTTTTCTTTTGAGAAATAAAGAAACATTTAATTTGATTTATCAAGCTAATGGGATTGAAATTTGGGAGTTTCTCCCATCAAAAAATAAAATTCGATAATTTTATACTCATTTTTTCTTTCTTTTATCTTTAATAAAATCAGCCATTGTAAAACTACCTGATTTTTTAACAGAATCTAGTTTAGGTATTTTTTCTTCAATGATTTCTTCAACTAAATTAATTTTTAGAATTTTTTCTAATTTCCTTGCAAGTGATATACTTGGTTTGAATTGTCCTTTTTCTATTTTTGTAACTATACTTTCTTTTTCATTTAGTTTTCTTGCAAATTCTTCTTGAGTTAGTCCTTTATTTGATCTGACCTTTTTTATTTTTTCTCCAAAATTAGGAACTATAACTTGGACAATTTCTCTAGTCGCCTTATCTTTTCTTGTAGGTGCAGGTTTTCCTTTTTGTCTTATCAAATGTTTTGGCGGTGGCATTGCAGGTTTTCGAATTACTTTTCCAAATCCTGAGCATTTACTACATAAGTCTAGTATTGCTCCTTCAATTTCAACTTTGTAAAGATCTGATTCTTTTCCGCACATATCACATGATGACATTTTATCACCTTTATTTTTTATTTATTTTTTCTTCTTGTTTTTTGAAGAAATAGTTATGTGATTTTTTGTTGTTGATAATCCGTTTTTTATTTTTTTAATTTAATATTGAATATGAGGCGGTGCTGGGACTTGAACCCAGGATCATCGGGATCTGTTAGGATCAGTCATTGCTTTTCAGCTCTTCATCCCAATTGCAGCCGAACGCCTTAGCCGCTTGGCCACACCGCCTTGTGAATTGATGAATGTAACGGGCCTGATGGGATTCGAACCCACGATATTCAGCTTAGAAGGCTTACGCAAAGTTTGACACAATTTTTTATTTGTATTGTGACAATCTCTTGACGCCCTATTTATCTAAGCTAATGGTAATCTAGCTTTCCAGACTAGGCTACAGGCCCATATAACAAGACCATTTCACCGACGTAGTCGGTTAAATGGGGTTTTATATGTCTGATAATGCCAGATGAGCTTGCGAGTCGGCATTATCTTTATATACAAAAAAGATTTATCTTTTTTGTACTTTAAATTTATTCATATCTTCTTAACAATGCAGACGTTCTCGAACAAAGTGGGAGGTTGTCGCCTTATCTTCGTATCTCGATGAAGTCGAGATTTTGTCTTTTTACCTGCTTGATAATGCCAGACGAGCTTGCGAGTCGGCATTATCTTTATATGCAAAAAACTTTGTTTTTTTGCATTTTGTATATTTTCCCTATGTAGTCGGTTAAATGGGATTTTACATGTTTGATAATGCCAGATGAGCTTGCGAGTCGGCATTATCTTTGTATGCGAAAAACTTGTTTTTTCGCACAGGTATTATCATATTTATATACAAAAAAACATTGTTTTTTCATAACACAATTCAATTTGAAAATTAATTCATTTATAAATATTTTGTGTCCATAGTTAAATAATCTAATGATTATATTCTTTTTAAGGTAACCAACTTTTTTGATCTTTTAATTTTTTAGGTAGGTAATCACTAATTACATAATTAAGTCCGTGCTTAGCAAGTGCCTGCTGCTCGCATCTTTTACCCATCTTTGCTAATGCCTGTAATGCTTTTTGCCATTCTTTGTGTGCTTTACAAAATGGATCATTTTTTATTACATCTTTTATTTTTTTCTTGTCAACCTCTTTTAGAGGATGTGTTGGTAATTTGTAATCAATAATATCTTGAGGTGTTATTCCTATGAATTTTGCATCAGGAACACAAAAATATTTATTGATGTGTGCTGCATTTCCAGATCCTACTTTTAGTGTTCTATAAATACTAAAAAATCCGTATGGGTCTCCATCGGTAAAAACATATACTGGAAGTTTTTGTTCTTCATTTAATTTTCTAATAAATCTTCTACAGGCTCTTGTTGGAACTCCGCTAAGACTTATGATAATGCAATTATTTTTTTTCCAGAATTTGTGTTTATTTAATCTTTCAAACATACCTGCAGTTTCTATTGCCAAGACAAATTTTGCTTTTGTTTCAAATTTTAAATGTTCAACTGAACTTGGTACTGAGTATGCTCCACTTCCCATTTTGGTACAATCTATTTTTATTGGTTTTCCAGTTTCGCTGTCTTTGTCTACTACAATTAATTCTCCTGCGACTGCTCCTCCATGTTCTCCTGGAACAAAACCCATTTGTTCTCTATTAACTGTTAACATTCCTTCAATATCATCCATTACCGAATCTGATTCTGGTTGCTCTTTAAACATAGCATCTCCCCAGTTTTTTGATATGTAATACATTTCTCTTTTTGTTGCGATGTCATCAGTTTCTACAAGTCCTTTAGATTCTTTCATCATAAGAAGGGTTTGAGCAAATGTTTTTACAGTATTGGCAGTAAGTGTTCTTTCTTTTTCTCGTCCTAATAATTTAAAATAGCCTTCTTTTAGATCGTAACTAACATTTTGTAATGATCGAATTGGCATGAATACGCTAGGAGTTTCATTTTTTGTAATTTTTTCTCGAATGTCTTTTACAATTCCTTTAATACTATCTATCACAGGTTTCATTTCTCATCACCTCCTTCTTTTTCATCATTAGATTCATCAACTTCATGTAGTTCTAGTTCAGCATTTTTTGATCCTATTTTTGCAAACTCTTCATCATATTCTACATTTTCTGCTTCGATTGATTTGATTTTTCCTCTAGTTTGTTCTAGCATTTTTTTAAGATCTGTCTCTATACTTTCCTCCTCTTCTTTTGTGAGTGCTAAAATTTCTTTTATTGCTTTTGCAACATGAGGTATGTATTTTTCTATGTATCCTCTTTTTTTCAACTCTTTATGGAGTCTTTTCTTTTTCATAACATAGCTTGCAAGAAGCCTTCCACATTCTTGTATAGCGAGTTTTACTTCTTTTATTATTTCTGGATAATGTGCTATTGCTTCTTTTGATTCTGATGTGAATGGTACCCATACTGATGCCATGTGAATTACTAATGTCATAGGCCCTACAGGAATGGAATTTCTTGATTGTTGCAATCCATAATTTCTAAAGTTTGTGTGCATAATAGCATTTGCAGATGCACATGCACTTTGTTGATATTGTAACGGAACTCTATTTGCATATCTCATTATTCTTATTGATTTGTCTCCTGGCATGTCGCCGCCATACGCCATTGCAGCTTCAATAACAAATGGATTTCCTCTATACACAGAAGGAGGTCTTGTTGTTGAACAATAAAATTCTGCTTTGATTTCTTTTTTTAGTCCTTTTTCTAATGCTTCGAATCCTATTGGTGATATGCAGTCTGTTGGAGGATTCATAATTTTTGTACTGTTAATTGCGTCAATTATTTTTTCTGAACCATCTCTACTAATTTTTCTAGGTTTGGTATTTGGAAGTAGTTTTGATTTTTCACATATTTCTTTTGCAACACTAGAACTTACTCTCGTAAATTCAGTTGTTAAGAAACTTTGTAGTGTTCTGGCAGGTGAAACTGCAAGCATTTTCATTAAAACTCCTAGTTCAACTCCATAAGGGTGAGGTTTGATTTCTTTTGCTTCTTTTGGCATTGAGTCGATTGCTCGAGGGAAGATTATTTGTTCTGCTTTAGGATTTGTATATATTATTGTCACGTGAGGATTTACAATAGCAGTTTGTTTTAGATAAGCATCAATTGATTGCGATCCTTTTGAATAACTTGCTTCTAAATCCAGTTCTATTTTTGTTCCTGTTTTTTTGTTCCATTCTGTTTGCGCTTCTTTTATAATTTCAGGTTTATTTGTTTGAGTATCAATTTGTAATTCAAAGTAACTTGCAGGTTTTTCAGGAGCAATTTTAGATGTAATTTTTGCAGGTTTTCCTGTTGTTAATTGTCCATACATAACAGATGCACTTATTCCTATTCCTTGTTGTCCTCTTTGTTGTTTTAGTGTATGGAACTTACTTCCATAAAGTAATTTTGCGAATATTTTTGGTACTTGACTTTTTACAATTCCAGGACCATTATCTTCTATGATTACTTTGAATCTTTTTTCATTCATTTGTATTACTTCAACACAAATTTCTGGAAGCATATTTGCATCTTCACACGCGTCAAGAGAATTATCTACTGCTTCTTTTATTGTTGTTAGAAGTGCTTTTTTTGGATTATCAAATCCTAGTAAGTGTCTATTTTTTGCAAAGAATTCTGCAACAGAGATTTCTCTTTGTTTTTTTGCCATCTCATGTGCTTTGGTGGTACCAGTCGATTCTGCTAGTTTCATCTGCGCCATATTGTCGCCTCCTTTTTTCATTTATCTTCATAAGTAGAGTTCTCTGAACTTTCTTCAATATTTTCTTCGGGTTTTTTTTTATCTACGTCTTCACTAACTTTTTCTACAGGTTCTTTTAGTGGAAGTTCTTCTTTTTTATCTTTTTTTTCTGCGTTTTTTTTCAAAGAATATTCTTTTGAATCAGTTCGGTGTTCAAAGAATTTTTCTCGTTCTCTTTCATTTTGTTTTTTTTCAAGCCATCTATAAACAGAAGTGTGTGTGCTTCCAGAGAGTAAACTTTCAATTGCACGTCTTGCAATGCTTGTGTCTTCAGCTCTGCCAACTATTCCTATTGTCTTACCATAAACACTTATGTGTGTTTGGGTGAGTTGTTCAATTTTTCCTCTTGATTTTCCGTCTTGTCCAATAACTCTTCCTTTTAATCTCATTGCTGATTTTTTGGATTTTCCTGAGTATTCTTCTATTTGGAGTATTTCAAGAACATAGTCTCCTTTTAGTATTAGTTTTGCAATTTCTGGATTAAATCCTCTAGATATTGCTCGAATTATATCTTTTGCAATGAATAATGATAAACTGTCATCCGAACTTATTTTAACATCGCCTTCTTTACTGTCAACATCTATGTGTATTCCAGTTTCTTCTTCTATTTTTTTCTTCATCTCGCCTGACTTACCTATCAGTACGGCGATTCTTTCTTTTGGTATTTTAAGTTCATAGCTATATTCCATTTTGTTAGTTTTCCTTATTCTGATTTTATATTATTAAATATTTTTATTATTAAATAATATTGAGTTATTAATTTTAAATTTAATTATTTATTTTATTTTTTTTCAATGTCTTCACGCATAGTTTGCTCATCACATTTAACTCCTTTTTTTTTGAAAAATCTGCATATGTTCCTTATATCTCTTTCGACTAATTCATCTGAGTTGGGTGTTTTGAGTTGTGTTGATTGTGAAAAATCAATAAAAACTGGTCTTTCATTATCATTTAGGATATTAAATTCACTTAAATCTCCATGTACCATTCCGTTTTGGTGTAATTTACGCATTCCTTCAACAACTTGTTTGAAAAACTTTTCTTTATTTTCAGGGATAGCATCTTTTAGTTTTGGTGCTGGTGTATCAGTTCCAATCATTTCCAAAACCAATATGTTGCACATACAATGTAAAGGAGTAGGTACTCTAACTCCTATTTCGCGAGCTTTCATTAGATTTCTGAATTCTCTTTGAGCCCATGCAAAAACAATTTCTCTTTTTCTGTTTTTTAATCCTATGTATCTTGAATCAACACGAATATAATCATACATTCTATTGAAGTCGCAACTTTCTAATCTGTATATTTTTATGATTACTTTTTTTGGACTTTTGTCTTCGCAGCGAGCTTTTGCAGTAAATACATTTCCTTCTTTCCCAATGGCTATTGGACTCTCAAGCTCTTCAAAGTACTTTCCTTCTAATTTGAACAAATTCCTTAGGGTAAATTCATCAAAGACATTTCCCCATACTTTGAATTTTTCCCTCGAGATTTTGGCCATTTTAGACTCCATTCTCTGGGATTTTATCGTCCTTTATATAGCTATAGGTACACATAAAATAATTGTATTAATTACTAAACAGTAACAAAAAGCGAAAAGTTTAAATAGTAGTTCAATATCGATTAATTTTAAGCTAAATGATTGGTTATGATTATATTAAAAATTGTTGAGTTGAAATTATATTAATTGGGTGTTAACCTGTGATGACTAAAATGCTAATAATTGTAGCGAAAACTATCGATTTTGGTGTCAGAAATTTAACGACAAAATCCATTTATTTATAAACAAACTATAAATTTAAAACAAAAATTTATATATATCATATTCATAAATTAAATTATTAAAAGTTGTACAAATGGGTCCTTTTTAGAACGGCACAATGGTGTTGTAATGATTCAAAGACACTCTTGTGCAACACAGCCCGTCATGAGAGTACTCAATTGAGCTTACGCTAAAAGCAAGCTGTGAACTTGGGAGTTAGTGATTCGGGCAACAATTCAATTTCATATTCATCAATCAAAGAAAATGTGGTCGTTAAGGCCGATTTAAACTTAAAATCAAGCAAAAAAACTAAAATTAATAAAAGGCAAACACTGCTGAATAGAACAAAATTATTATTTTTCATTCAATTCATTTCATTCATAATCATTGAAATATTTGAGGTGCATATAACTCAATTTTGTTCTATTTAGGCTTAGAAAGAGGATAATCATGTTTATTACTTTATCATTTCATAAAATTCATTTGTTTAGTAAATCTAAATTTTTTTAGTAAATTTGGTAAAATTTAGATATACAAGATAGTATTAGTAAGGAAAAACAGTTTATTATGAAATTTTAGAAATAACAGATTATCTAAATCTCTTAATGTATTATAGAGATTCTTTTTAAATTAGCTCAGTTCGTGTTTGTTCTATATAGGAGATGAAATTATGGCAAAGATTAGTCAAGTAAGTGCTAAATATATCGTTCATACAACTATTGAAATAGAAGGAGTTGTTGACAGACCTGATGTAATTGGTGCAATTTTTGGACAAACAGAGGGCCTTTTAGGTTCAGATTTAGAATTAAGAGAATTACAAAGAAGTGGAAGAATTGGCAGAATTGAAGTTAATGTAGAAACAAAGGCAGGTAAAACTACGGGAGTTATAATTATTCCTTCTTCATTGGATAAAGCTGAAACTTGTATTATTGCAGCAGCTCTTGAAGTAATTCAAAGAATTGGGCCTTGTAATGCAAAGATTAGAGTTCAAAAGATTGAAGATGTTAGAGTTTCTAAGCGTAGTTTTGTAGTTAATCGTGCTAAAGAACTTCTTAAAAATCTTACAGATACTGTACTTCCAGACTCTCAAGAGTTAGCAGATGAAGTAGCTTATTCAGTAAGAGTTATGGAAGTTCAAGAATATGGTAGAGATAGATTACATGCAGGACCTGCAATTGACGAATCAGAAGAAGTGCTTGTTGTTGAAGGGAGAGCAGATGTTCTTAACCTACTTAAGCACGGTTTCAAAAACGTTATTGCTATGAATGGAACTTCTGTTCCTCAGACAATTATTGACCTCTCAAAGCATAAAACAATTTGTGCTTTTGTTGATGGAGATAGAGGAGGAGATCTTATTATTCAGGAACTTATGCAAGTAGCAGAGCTTGACTTTGTAACTAAAGCTCCTGATGGAAAAGAAGTAGAAGAACTTACTCAAAAAGAGATTCACAAGTCTCTTAGAGGTAAGATTTCTGCAGAACAGGCAAAATTAGATTTTTCGTCTAAAAAACCTTTGCCTAGACCTTCACCGTCTAGTACTTCAGCTCATCAAAGTAGAAGTCATCCTCAATCTAGAGGACCTCAACAATCTAGGCAACAACCTCCGCGGTTAAAACCTTCAGCACCTAAGTTTTCAAAAAAACCTGCACTTTCTGCAGACGAGAAATCAAATTTTAAGCAGATGTTGGAAGACTTAATCGGTACAAGAGGAGCATATATTTTAGACAAGAAACTAACCATTTTGGGCAAGGTTCCTGTAACAGAACTTGTAGCAACTGTTAAAAGTTTAAGTTCGGGAGTTTATGCGATTGTTCTTGATGGTGTTGCAGATAAAGATTTAGTTATGACTGCAGAGAAGATCGATGTTCAATTTGTTGTATCTATGGATTCAAAGGTTAAGGAAAGTAAAGTTACTATTCTTACTGCAGAATCATTAGATTAAATAAAAATAGTTTATTTTTTTTTATTAATTTCTTTTTTTTTTCATATTTTTTAATTAGTTAGAATTAGTTTATTCTCTTTTAGTCAGAATCATCTTTTTGTTATTCCTTGTTTAGTCAGATTTATTTTCTTTTTTTTCACTAGTCCAAATAATTTCTATAGGATAACCTTTTTCTTTTGCTTCACTTAAGCACACATCAAATATTTCACAGTCTAAGTTTTCACGAACCTTATCTTCTGAATATTTTCTTAATTCTAATCTTTTTCTTAGTTCATCTATGGAGCATTTCATAATAATGCATTTTTCTACATATTCGCAAGGTAATATTATCATGTGTGAATCAATAACTAATTTGTTTGAACTAGATTCAATTCGAGAAATTAATTCTTTAACAAGTTTTTCTTCATCTACAACATCGCACTCTTTTGCTTCGTCATGAAATTCACTAAGTCCTTTAATTCGAATTACTGCACTAACATCAACATACTCATAATCATTTCCAATTTCATCTACAAGGTCTTTTGCATACTTTGTTTTTCCAGTTCCTGGAGTTCCGGTAATTAAAATGCATTTTTTCATTTAGTTAATAATTTAACACTGTTTATTTAAAACTTTCTCCTTAAAAATTAAATTAAATTAAAAAATTAACAATCAAAAACCCGTTCCTATTGCAACAAAAACAAACGCCAATATAATTATTAATAAAATCATACTAACAATCTGAGCACCTACTGTAATAAATCCATATTTTGCTTTATGCGTAACGCCAATATATATTGAAGGCAAAATAATTAATGCAAGTGTTATAATTATCATAACTAGCACAATAACTACTCCGAATAAATCATCATATTTGCGACCAATCAAGTCACTTAGATTTTCTAAAAATATTATTGCAATAGTCCATAAAATTCCTAAAATAAATGTACTGCAAAATCCAGTAATGGCACTTTTTACAACTAAGTCTTTTGTTTTTTTAATTTGTTTAAATCCAAAACTCATTCCCAAAACAGATAATACAATCCCTAAAAACAATCCAAACATCAACCAAAAATGCATCACAATCCAATATTGAGTGTACTCTCCTGTAACCTGAAATGTTTCCCAAGGATCAAGTCCTGTTCCTGTTTTAACTAACTGTCCACTCATTCCTATTCTGTTTGACAGCTGTAACATAGAACTACTTTCAATAGCGCCAATAGATCCAAATCCTTTAACAGTATCAAAACTGTTTGCCTGATATCCTATTTTTGTTTTTCCTGATTTCAAATAAAGTCCGTCGATAACATCAATTGCAACTCTTGCTTGCGCAACATCTTGTCCTATTTTTAATGTTTCGAAATTAAATTGATTCATTAATCCTTCTTGAACATATCCTTCTACTTTGTAATATAAAATTAGAGTACTTTTTTCCAGTTCTCCAACTTCTTTTTCAAATTTAAAATCATATATTTTCACATTAGATGTTTCAGCAACATCATATTTTGCAAGTGCGAATTCGTGTTTGTAATTTGTATTCCAGTATTGGCAGTCTGTTTTTTCTCCATTATTATAGTTCCAAGTTCTGCAGGTTTTTTCTTCTGTTGAATATTTTTGTATTGCATTTATCATGCGTACATTTTTTGGAAATTCAATCACCAAATTATTTATTTCATTTCCATAATAATTCCATATGTCTATTTTGGCTAGAACTTGTGCTTCTCCTTCGCCATCAAACAAAACATTATATCCCATTTTATTTTGTCCAGGGATTTCATCAAAATATTTGTTATATATGGGTTGACTTGCATTAACAAATTCCATTTGCAAACACAAACCTAAAACAATCAAAATAAATAGGGTAAATATTATTTTTCGCATAGTAAATTCACCTTCAAAAGTTAATATTAGATAGTAGAACTAGATTATATTTATAGTCGAGAGTAAGCTTCAATAAGCATAGAAGTTATACAGATGCATTACTGCCTTGGCATACATTTGAGCTTTAGATAACTTTGAATATTCAAAGTTCTCTTAGATAATTTTACCAGTTTCATAGTAATGTAAAATTATCTTTAGCTCAATTATGTCAAGCGTAGCTTGATTGACTTAGTGACGAGTAAAATGAGGAGCTAATGTATTGTGATAAAACGGCTGATTCATGCAAGCCGTTTTAGTAATGTCAAATTCATAGAATTTGATAAACTGCCGCAGTAATACAAAAAGAAAAATAATTGATGAAAAAAATAAACAACTCAACTCAAAATTGGTTCAATATAAAATCAAATTCATTTCCTATTTCTTATCCACTTAACAAATAAATAAACACTCACTCCAAAAATTGCACTTAAAACAAAAAATCCAAAGTAGTGCCACCCAGGAACTCCGGAATTCGCAACAGTTTGTATTGCAGTATTTGCCATTACAGGAGCATTTTCCATTTGCATGGCCATTGGTTCTGCACCGAATGCTTTTGCACTTTCGCTCATATCTGATGCTTGTATGCTTGATCCAATTCTTCCAATAGAATTTGTAAAAAAACTAAACACGAGTCCTACTGCTCCAACAATTGCCACAACAGGTATTATTGTTTTCAATTTTTCGCGTATATCTTTTTTATGTTCTTCTGGTGCAATTATCACATACTTATTTGCTAGTTTGTAATGGTTTACTTCTTTTCCTTTAGAACTATAATGATACTCATCACTTTTTACAAGTTTTGTTTCAATGAGTTGCTTCATACTATAATGTACTGTTGATAATGGAATTTTTGTTTCTTTACTTATTTGAGTTTCTGTAACATCTTCTTTTGTAGCTAAGAAGTCTAATATCTTCCGACAACTTGGATTCTTTATAGCACTAGCAAGCTTTCTAGCTTTTTTATCATTCAATGATACGAGTAAAAAGTTTTTTGACATTTTTTTAACACCTAAATCTTAGCAATACACTTCTTACTTAAATATGTTATCTTTACTTTAAGGTATATTGAAGTTAACCATGCGTTTGAAAATTTTTCAACAAAACCGAAAATTTTCACAGGACTTTTGAAAATATTTCGGAATGCTTTTTCTCGACGATAAAACTCATTTTTCTGCACTGGACACTGGACATATGTGCGTGTGAGGCTTATAAACCATATCGATTTATTTTTTTTATGAGGTGATATTTTATGCAAAAAGAAAATGCGTTAGTTGTTTTTCAAGATAAGAAAATTAGAAGAACTTGGTATAATGATGAGTGGTGGTTTTCAGTGGTTGATGTGATTAGTGCGTTAACAGACCAAGCAGATTATTTAAAAGCCAGAAAATACTGGAATAAATTAAAACAAAGACTTACTGAAGAAGGAAGTAAGATGGTGACAAAATGTCACCAACTGAAATTGCTTGCATCAGATGGTAAAAATTACTTAACAGATTGTGCAAAAACAGAATCCTTGTTAAGATTAATTCAATCGATTCCGTCTAAAAAAGCAGAACCTTTCAAGCAGTGGCTTGCTAAAGTTGGTTATGAGCGTGTTCAAGAGATAGAAAATCCAGAACTTGCTCAAGACAGGGCTAGAAAATATTATGAGTTAAAAGGATACCCTGCAAGTTGGATTGAGAAAAGATTAAGAGGTATTGCTATTCGTCAAGATTTAACAACTGAATGGAAAATTAGAGGAGTTCAAGAGGGTAAAGAGTTTGCAATTTTAACAAATGAAATTAGCACTGCAACTTTTGGAGTTCCTATTAATGATCATAAAAAATTAAAAGGTTTAGAAGTAAAACATAAAAACCAAAATCTTAGAGATCATATGACAGATCTTGAGCTTATTTTTTCTATGCTTGGTGAAAAACTCACAACAGAAGTAGCTAAAAAAGATGATGCTCAAGGTTTTGATGAAAATAAAGACGCTGCGAAAAAAGGTGGAAGTGTTGCAGGCAGAGCAAGAAAAGATGCAGAAGATACTTTAGGAATAAATATAGTTTCTAAAGATAATTATATAGATAATATTAATGATCTTGATATTAAAAAATTAAAAGACAAAAATCAAATCAAAAAGAAATAACAATCACAAATCATATTCGAGTGCAATGTTACTTATACGAACTTCATCGATTTCTCCTCTAAAACCTTGTGCCGCGGCTATATTATGTTCGTTTCCTAATGCTAAATCTAAATTCGAAGCAGGAGTCAATACGCCATTAATTGTTGTTGCAGTAACCATTTCTCCATCAATAAAAATCTTTGCTTTATTTCCATCGTATGTTGCTCGAATTTTTGTGAATTCTTGAGTGGGGAACTGGTAGTAGGTAGAAACTTCTATTTGATTTAGATTTATAGCAAAAACTGCAGTTAGTTTATTAGCTTCACTAAGGTATAATCCGTATCCTGTACAGAACTCATCTTGTATGCATTCATATCTGTTAATAATCCATCCACGATTTCCATTATAACTAAACTCAGAATTTTTAGGCTTAATCATAGCATCTAGAGTTGTATGTAACATATCTAAATCAGGATAATAATTTGTTTTTAGAGTTGAAGCACCAAAAAAGTATCTTGCATTTCCAAATCCTTCTTCTGAAAAAGTTTTTTGAGGTTCAAATATTCCTGTACTTTGCCCATCTTCATCTCCACATTCATTCAACAAATAATCAGGATCATCAAAATGAAACAATGCTACGCAATTCTCGTCAGGTTCATAAGGTCCAAAGAAGGGTTCTGTTGGTCCGACTTCATCAGGAATTATATCTTCTGGTTCAGTATTATCAATTGGTTCTATTGTGTCTATTGGTTCGATAGTATCAACTGGTTCAATTATTTCTTCTTTAATTTCTTTTGTTTCAATTACATCAAGCGGTTCAATATTATCCTCTGACTCAATAATATCTACAGGTTCTATTTCATCTTTCTGCTCTACTACATCGAGAACATCAGGTTCATATTGATCTTTTTGTTCAATAACATCAATAGGTTTTTCAGTATCTTTACCAGCCATAATATCTTCTAGTTCTTTTTGTAAATCTACAATTTCAGAATGAATTTCAGGAGTATCTATTTTAGCATAATTATCTTTAATAAAATCAGTTTCAACCACATCTATATTTTCTTTGTCATCTGCAGCATATTGGTCTACAAACTCAGGCATTTTAACATCGAATGTACACCCTGCCGCAATTCCTATTAGTGCAGATAATATTGTTACTTTGTATAATTTCATAATTAGCCCCCTAATCTATTTCCAGTTTAACATTTGTTATATTTAAACTTTCCCATCCTAACTACTATTGAGTAATCAGCAACATTTATATACTTACTTTTTCTTATTTTCAGAATATATTATAGATTTTCAGTTATTTAGATCTGAATAACTAAACAAATAATCTATTTTCAGAACATTTTGAAGAAATTCAGTTAATTTTATCTGATTTTCAGAAAAGAGGCGATGTGTTTTTAAGTGAAAAGATATCCAAAGATTGTCCAATGTGACAAACGTGGACAAATAGTAATTCCAAAAGACATGCGAGAAGAGCTTGGAATAGACGAAGGTACAGGGTTTTGGATGTATTCGATTTCTGATGAGGGTATTCTTCTAAAAAAAATTCCATTAGAAGACTTGCCAGAAGATTCTCCTATAGTTCAGAAACTAAAAGAAAAAGCAGACAAACTCAAAATCAAAAAAGAATCAATCGATAAATCAGTTAAGCAATATAAGAAAAAACCTAGTAGTAAATTAGAGGAGTTATAATTAATGAGTTCAAAAAATTTAAACAACGGATTGTTGAATAACAAAAAGGCAGAACTAGTTTCAATCCTAACAGTAATTGTATTAATTGGAACTCTAATGGCTGCAGCATATTTCTTACCTGGTGGTTCAAGTATTACTGGTTTTGCAACTTATAGTTTGTTAAATGAAAGCAATTGTTCTGTAACATTAACTGATGATAATTCAATTTATAATTTATCTGGAGATATTGGTCCTTGTGGAGGTGATGGAATAAAAATTAATGCAAATAACGTAACTGTAGATTGTAAAGGTTTCTCGATTATCGGTGCAGATGGTGGAGGGGATGATTATGGTGTAGATGTGAGTATTTATGCAAAAACAAACATATCTGTTAAAAATTGTTTAATTGAAGGCTTCGGATATGGTATTTTCCTTGGTGATGAGTCTGATGGAGTGATTATTGAAAATAATTCTTTCAGAAATTTTTCCATGGATTCAATATTAAGTTATGCGGAATGGGGTATTTATGCAAATAATATATTTTATAATGGATCAAGCAACGCGTTAAAGTTCATTAATGCAAGTTATAATACTGTTTATGATAATGATTTTTACAATAATGGGTCTGGCGCAAATTCAGATATGTATTTAAATAATCAGTCAGATGATAATTCAATATATAATAATAATTTTTATGGATTGGGCATTCTAGATTTGGCAGATTCAAACAGTTCTTGGTGTGTAAATGGAGTTGGAAATAATTATTCCACTTCATCGACTAATTTTCCTAATTCTTACGACTGCGGTTATGCTTGGATTAATGGAAGTGATTTTTGTGCAGCAAATATTCCTATAAAGAATACTTATTTGACAAGCAACATAAGCACTTGTTCGGGCGACGGATTAAACATCGCTGCAAATAATGTAACTATTGATTGTCAGGGTTATAGTATTAGAGGAAATGGTGCTTCACTCAAATATGGTATTGATCTAAAAAATAATTTGTATAATTTTTCAATAATTAAAAATTGCGATATTCAAGGTTTTGCAAATGGTATCAATATATTGGATGATTCGGATAATACTTCTGTATTGAATTGTTCTATTTGGAATAGTACCACAGTAGGGATTAGTTCAACTGCTGATTCGTGTGTTTTCATAAACAATTCGATTTATAATAACACTTATGGGTTATACTTATCTGATTCAGATTCGAATATTGTTAGGTCTAACTTTTTTAATAATTCAATTACAAAAGATGTTTATATTGATGCAATATCTTCAAATTCAAATTTTTCTTCAAATACATTTTTAGCAACAGGTGTGAATGACTTAGGTTCTGATAATTCATTCTGCGAAAACATTTCCAACATATTATACGGTAACTTCCATCCTTCATCAGTAACGCCTCCTTCCGACGATTGCGGCGGCCCAATCGCTTACCCTTCAAACGAATCTATCTGGCTTGGTGTTGGTGATTATATTCCTTTATTTTGGAAAGCTCAGGACGGATCTCATCTGCAAGGAATAAATTATAATATTACTATTTATTCAAACTCTACTGGTGAAACTCAAATTACAAATAGACTTACATCAGCATCTAATATAACTAATAGTTGGGCTCCTCCGTTTGATGGAGTTCCTTATAATCGTTCATTTAAGTTCAATGTAACGTCGTATGTTGGAAGTACTCAAAGTTATTTTTCAAACATGACTGATTGGTTCTGGATATATAGAGATACAGATAGTGATGGAGATGGTTATACTGTTAGTCAAGGAGATTGCGATGATGGTGATGTTGCTCAATATCCTACTGCTTCTCATCTTACTCCTGATAATAAGTGTGAGGATTATTCAAATAGAATAATTGACTGGGATTGCGACACAATCTATGGTTGGTCTGAACCTGAATGTGGTGCAGGTTTTAATGCTGCAGATTACTCTTATAATTTTAGTGGTAATGATTCATTGAGTATTGAGGGAGTCCTTCTCAATAACTCTTACGGATCTGTTTATTTCCCTAACATAATTAATTTTACAGGTATGGATTTGAGTGATGTTGTTATTTCCCAAAACTTTGTTTCAGTCGACGAGTCTTTAACAAATATAGTTAATCAAAGAGCAGTTGTAAACTTTACAAATCTCCCTTATCAAAACGAACCTGCGTTATTAAGAAATGGTGTGATCTGTCCACTTGCTTATTGTACTGAAGCTAGTAAAACTTACAATGGTAGTACTTATTCATTTACTGCTAATTCATTTTCAAATTATTCAACAACTAATAATAGTCAATTAAATATTTACAATGATAGCGTCGGTGAAACATGGCATCGTATGTGGTTCTATGCAAATTATACTAAGTTCGGTTTAGATAGTACTGGGGTTGATAAAACCGGAACTTCAATAAATAATGAATCTGGCGAAAACAATGAAACTTATAATGGGGGTAATTGTTATCTTGATGTTATACAAGATTGGAATGATCATTCTATTTTAACAAATGAAGTAATGGAGTATGATTCAACCATGGGTCTTTACAAACACAGGTCTGAAGTAAACATCTATAACATTTCAGGTTATTATAGTTACAATATTACTTGTACTTCAAATATTTACGAAAACCAAACTGTTTCGCAAACTATAGGTATTGATGACGACGAGACAGCACCAATAAATCCAATTTTATACAAGCAGATTTGGCTTCATCCAACTAATCAAACCACTGCAACTACTACTGATGTTGCTGGTTACTTTAATGAATCAGATATTACTGCAAATATTGCGGTTGTTTTAGGCGAAGCAGAATACGCATTTAATATTAATACAGAAAGCTCAATTTATTATTCAACTTATGAAGGAGATAGTATTGTAGTAAACTATAATGCTTTAGAGGGCGAAGATACTATTTTTATTGAGTGGTCTGAAGTTATTGAAGATGCTTTTACAAGTTATGATTATGTTGAGTTTAGTAATCATAACAAATCTCATTTTACTAGATATAATATTTCTAATGTTACAAGAACTGGTAATGATATTAGAATTAATTTTACTCAAGCTCTAGAAGATGATGTGCCGCAAGGAACTTCGGTTTTACTTCACTCTGCTGCGCTTCCTTCAGGTTGGTTTAATATTTCCGTAGATCTTATCCCTGGCGGTGTTAATAGAATTTCTGCATGGGGTACTGATACTAAAGGTAATTCAGGTTTTGCTACAGATGATTATCTTAATTATCCTGCAGGCGCACTTTCAGCAGTTCCAAATTTAGCAACCCTTCCAGGCGCAGTTAACTCTAATTTTTCATTCATGGGTTTCATCAACACTGACGCATTAGATCCAGTTAATGTAACTTTTGTCGTCCAGCAAGGTGATTATACTAACTCTTCATCATTTAATGTTACTAATTCATCTGTTCTAAATGGAACTACAACTCTTACTGCAGACCGCCCTTCAAATTCAAATTTTGTTTATATTTTAGAAGATGATTATGCTGATTTTGATGCTGCTAATTGGCCTTCCATGTTTGTGCAGTTCCCTAATCATAACTTGAGCAATTGGCAAAGATATGATATTGAGAGTGTAGTAAATAATCCTGGTGAAAATCCTCGAGTATATATTTCGCCTAATCTAACAAATTCAGTTACAACAGGATCTGTAATTTCACTTTACAACACGGTTTATCCTCATGGTTGGTTTAATGAAACTCTTGTAATCAATGACACATATAGTTTACTAAGAATTGGTTCAAATACTATTTATGCAGTAACTGTTATGGGTGGAGAAGAAAGCAACCCTTCAACTTCACAAACTGTTTATTATGATAACGAAACACCTATAATAAATACATCTTCAATTGCTAATTGGACATCATCCTCGACGCCAACTATTTCATTTAATATTTCAGATAATTATTTAGTTAATACATCAACCTTGATGTTAAATGTTTCAAATGGTACTAATCATACATACTATGCGGTTAGTCCGGAAGTTTTCAATAATACTTTGGGAATTAACTTAACAACTTTTGGAAATAATATTTCGTGCACTGAATTAACAAGTAACACATTGTATCAATGTTCAGTTCAGATTGATGTTTCATCTGAATATTATAATTTAACATTGCAAGTTAACGACTCTGTTAACAATTATAATTCAACTAAAAAACAATTGCAGGTTATTCTTGCAAACTTAAGTATTGCTTCAGTTAATGATTTTGACGATCTCACGTCAAATCATTGGATTTATGCTAATTGGTCTTTGACTGCAAATGATGATGACTTAGATTATTATGAAGTGGCAGTTGGAACTAGTACAGGTTCTAATAATAAATTAGCTTGGCAAACAACATCTAATAATTATATTAATGTAACTCACTTTGGAACTAATTCAACACCTTATGCTTTTAATTTCTCGTCGGGAGAAATCTATTATTTTACTGTTAAGGCAAGAAATAAAGCAGGTTCGTATTCAGTATCAGTTTCAAGTGATGGTATACTCTTCTACGACGATAGTGCGCCTACTTGTCCGGCAGCGGGTTACTCTGAATGTGTTGATGATGGTAGTACTTGGACTAATAATCCCTCTCAACTTGGTGCAAGTTGGTATTTCCAAGATAATGAATCTGAGATTGTTCAGTATGAATATAGTATTGGTACGCAGGCTTATCCAACATCTGGTTTTGAATCAATTAAATCAAGAAGTTACACAACAGATTCTTCTGTTACTGCTAGTGATTTAACTCTTGTAGAAAATACAACTTACAAGTTTAATGTGAGAGCTAAAAACGGTAATGATGCAATTAATTTTACTGGTTCATGGTCTCCTTTCCAAACTTCAACAGGTATCACTACTGATTTCACAGCGCCAACAGGAGGTAACATTAGTTATTCTGCTGCAAACTTAACTATTGATAGAATTTCAGTTTATTATAATACCGGTAATGATAGTATTTCAGGAATTAATAGGAGTATTTTAATGGCAGGTACGTCAACTCTTCCAGCAGGAAATAATAATACTTGTCCTCCAATTTACAGTTATGATGCATTCAATGTTAGTGTTCCTGACGGTGCAAGTTGGAATAATGTTTCTTTGACGCAAGGTAAGTGTCATGCATTCCAGCTAAGAGTTATTGATAATGCAGGTAATGCTGCTTTATTTACATCGGGTGATTTGATTCCTAGAATTGCTGTTGATAGTACTGATCCTTCAGATATTGCTTCAGTTACTGACGATGGATTTTATACTTACAACAAAAATCAACTTCATGCAGCTTGGGATGTAAGTTCTGATCCTGAAACTGGAATCCAATATTATGCGTGGAGTATTTTATGGGATGATCCTGATGACGCAACAGATTGTGATGGTTCACCTCCAAATAATTGTACTGTGATTCCCTCTGGTACTGGAACAATAACTGATAATGAACTTACCATGTTGGGTCTTAATTTAACTCATAGTTACAAGTATTATTTCAAGATTATTCCTTACAATGGTTTTGGTGCGGATGGTAATGCAACGTACAGTAATGGAATTATTTATATTGATAATTCTCCTCCTAGTCCTGCACAAATAGTTCAGATTAATAATGATACTAATTCGTCTAATGGATGGAATCTCGTCAACGAATCTGATTCAACTATTTCAATTAATTTCACTGCTGAAGCAAGTAGTGATTGTCGTCTAACTTATTCAGATCTTGATCACACAACTCTGGCGCATAATTGTCCAGAAACAGTTTATGGTTCTGGTAATTATTCTTGTTTAAACACAACAGTTGGCAAGAATGATATTAATAGTCAGAATTCAACTGATGGTCAGGGTAATTTTACGTGGTACATTAGTTGTGCAGATAGTCATGGTAATGGTCAGACTTGGCAGCAAAATACTCATGTTAATTTCAATATTGATTGGATTGATTCACCTTATTTTACTGATAATATTACGGTTACGGGTTCATCTCCTGTTTATACTAACTCGACGGCAAATTGTTCAGTTTCCTTTGCTGATAAAGATGAAGATGTTGCTAATGCTACTTTCCTTTGGTACGATGATAACACTTTGATCAGAAATCAAACTAATTCAATAAGCATTGCAAATTACACGCAAGATTCATTTGATTTAACAACTGCATCATCTCAAATAACTAGAGATTCAAACCTGACTTGTAATATTACTTTAACAGATCAAACTAGTAGATCTAATTCATCTATAGGATCTGCTATTGTTCAAAATATTGCTCCGACTCTGCCAGAACTACAAGCTCCTGTTAATGCTTCACAGTTTAATGATGATTTTAATCTAACTTGGACAGCTTCATCTGATGTCGACGGAGATTTTATTACTTATGAAGTTCAGGTGGATAACGAATCTACTTTTTCATTAACTAATAATAGAGATCCTACTTATTCAACTGAGAATATTTCAACTACTGCGTTCCAAATGAATCCTAGCATTTATGGAACAAAAATGGTTTGGCAAGATAATCGTTCAGGTAATTGGGATATTTTCTTATACGACTTTGTAGATCAAACAGAACTTCAGATTACAACGTCTAGTAGCAATGATACAAAACCAGTCATTTATAATAATAGAATTTTTTATCAGAGAGGTTCAGGAACTTATAATTTGAGACAATATACTATAAACACTTATGCAGATACGCAAGTCGCAACTTCAATTACTGATGGAGTTTATGATGTTTGGAATAATTTCCTTGTTTATCATATATCTGCAAGTGGTTTGTATTTGAAGAATTTATCGAGTAGTGGTACGTCTGTAATTAATTCATCAACAAGCATTGATTCAGTTTCGATTTATGGTTATGATATTGCTTGGGAAGATGGAGGAATTTACTTGTATGATATTGTTTCAAACAAGACTGAAGAAATCTATTACTCAGGAGAGGATCCGAAAATATTTGGTAATTACATCACATTCCACAATAGCACGGCAGGAGTTTTTTATTACAAAATGCCTGTAAATTAGATTAAATAAACAATAAAATAAATTATAAAAAAAGAATAAACAATGAATAACAAAAAACTAATTTGGATGTCTGTATTGATTTTGGTAGTGTTAACAGCAATATCCTCGTCAGTATTTGCAAATTCTAACTTAACTGTTTGGGACGACTATGATGTTTTAACTGGACAAATGATTCAACCTAATTATAATTTTACTGTTCATGCTAATTACACTAATAGTACTAATGGCACAACTCTTAGCGATTCAAATTGTAATGTTACATTCACTCATAACCTTGAGAGTTGGGAATATAGTTTTGATATGGGTTATAACTCTAGTGATTTATTTTATTTCGAATTAAACAATACATTAACTAATGCAACAGGTGTTGTAAATTACAATGTTACTTGTAATAGATCGGATTATGATACTTTATCAACTCTTGGAGAATTCGCAATATCTAATAATTACATTTATAAAATTTCAACCAGTGATTCAAACTCTTCAATCTTCGGAGATAAAATAGTTTATTCGAACTCGTCGCATTTGTTAGTCTTTAATCCTAATACTAATCAAACAGCATCAACAGTTCCTTTCGCCGCAAGTTATTTTGATATCGCGGGTAAGTATATAGCTCTTGCAACTTCAGGAATTTTAAGATTAGCAACAGAAGCATTTACTCTTCCGACAAATTTCTTTTTGCAGGAACCAATTACGACAACTAATATCTCTCAGCTTTTAGATATTTCAAACTCCGACGATGGCAATTACTCGTGGAGAGTTAGAGCTTGTGATAATGCAGGTGCAAATAATTCTTGTGTTTACAGTGCAGAAAATAGAACTTTTACTTTGGATCAAACAGATCCAACAATTACAATTGATTTTCCTACAACAGAATATGATGTAATTGCAGGTCCTGTGAATTTTAGAACATCTGTTAATGATGATGGCGTTGGCATGGATTGGGTTACGTATGAAATAGAATATTCTAACTCAACTACTTTTGAATATGCTAATGGAACTGATATGGATGGGTTCTTATATTCTGCTAGCGATTGGGATGTTGCACTGGACTTTACTGATATAATTAATAATATTACTAACCTTACGTTTATTGTTTTGGGACAAGATAATTTAGGTAATCCACAACAAGTAGAAAGAAACTTCACAGTTGACAAGAGAGCACCTATGTTTTATTTTGGTTACAATAGTTCAGAATCAAATTTCATTTCAGATGGTGAACTTTATACAGGTAATCAAATCACTGATGGTTTTTCGACGTATCCTGCTATGAATAGCACTCTATCATTTTATTCGTCGTCTAATGTTTTGAAGTTTAAGCAGTCTCAATCAACTAATACGACCCAAAGACATAATTATACTGATACTGTTTCCATTAGTAGTTGGACTGATGGTCAGTACTCAATTAATTTTACAGGTGATAATAGTGGCGTATCTAGTGGTGGTTCAAAAACTATTTTTGTAGATAAAACATATCCTAAATTCAGTAATAATAGAACGATTTATTCAAATGGAACTAACGCTTCAAGTCCTTTTGCTAGTGAGTCAATTATGTTTACTATTAATTGGACAGAAATAACTTTAACAAACATATCTATTTGGTATTATAATGGAACAGAAAACGCATCACTTTATGATGCGGTGAATAGTAGTAGTACAAATTTTGCAGATACTGATATACTGACAGATAATATTTTAATTACTGCATTAATTAATGATACTTTAAATATTTATTTTAATGCTACTGATGCAGGAGCTAAGAGTAATTTTTCATCAACTAGTGTTTTCATACAAAGTACGCCTCCATCATTATCTCAAAGTTTCCCGACGATATATGTTACAGAAGACGAGTCAAACACAACGCTAAATTTATCTGATTATTTTACTGACTCTGATGCAGATACTATTTACGATAACTTAACTTTTGCAAATAATTATTCCGGATCTGATTTAACTATTTCAATGAATAATAATTCAGGTTTACTTAATATCACTGGTTTGAATGACTTTGACACTAACGCAACTGTTAGATTTAACGCAACTGATTATTATGGAAATTACACAGGAACTAATGTTACAATTATTATGCGTGCTGTAAATGATATTCCTGTGCTTAATAATAATATTATTAATTTGACTTGGTCTGAAGATACTTCAAATACTTCAATTAATATTTCATCTTCAACATATTTTACTGATGCAGATACTTTAGACACATTAACGTATAGTATTTGTTCAGAAAATAACAACACAGAAGATTTGACAATCACAATAAATCAATCAACCGGTGTTGTAAACATAACTCCTGATGCTAACTTTAATTCAGAACAAAATGGAATGCGTAATGTTTCATTCGCAGCTTCAGACGGTACAAATTCAACTTGTAGTAATGTTATTTTATTAAATGTAACTCAGGTTAATGACGCTCCAAGTTCATTTAGTTTATTATCTCTTTCAAATGGGGACACATCAGATGCTGTTGTCGAATTAAATTGGACTGAAAGTACAGATGTTGACGGAGATACTATTAATTATTCTATTTACTATAATGATGGTGCTCTTCAACTAGCAGGTTGGACTTTGGATACTAATTATACTTGGGATGCTTCTGAAATAATAACTGGTACTGAAAGTGTGGGAATACTTATTTATGCTAATGATAGTGAGCTTTATTCGACCACAACAGCAATAACATTAACTATTGACAACACCCCTCCAAACGTAACTTTATTCCTTCCAAACGAATCAATTTACAACACCACATCAAATCTTAACATTAGTTTCAACGCAACTGGCGCAACTAATTGTAGCTACACAATTGACGGAGCAAACGAGTCAGATACTTATTACAACACAAGCAGCACAATTAATGTTTCGTCAAATTTCAACACGTCAGAAGGTTATCATGAACTAAACATTACTTGTTATGATTTGATCGGTAACGCAGGACGAAACTCGACGACATTTTACTCAACTGATAATAATATTATTCAACATTCATTTACAACTCTGCCAAGTTCTGGTTGGGGTTATGTTAACGAAACAATAAACATTACATTAAACATAACGTCAGTTTTCAATTTGTCAACTATTAATGTTTCATTTACAGATCCAAATGGTGCAGTTTACAATTATACTAAATTAAACTTCACTCCAATACTTAATAGTGGATTTAATTTATTCAATTACACATTGGCAGAATTCAATCAGACTGAAGTTAATGGAACTTATACTGTTAACTTAACAATTATCGACGAGTATAGTAACTCAGCATCAAACTCTACAACTTTTGATATTTTTAATTCCATAGATCAGGAGGTTAATGTAAATTAAAATGAATAAAATTAATTTATTCCAAAAACTACTATTTGCATTATTGATTTTAATAGTGTTAACTAGTTTTGTTTTTGCATCTCCTGAACCTGTGTCTGTGTTATATACAAAAAATGGCAGAGTTATTTATCAGAATGATTCTATGAATGATACAGTTACAATTCCTGTTCCTCAGACGACATTCAAAGCAAACTTTACTAGTAATGATAATTTGTTTAAAGTAACTTCAGATTCATTTACTCCTCCTTCGACACTTAATGTTAGTTCAAGAACATTAACTATTGGAAGTATTGATTATCAAGATTCTGATTTCAATGCAACAACAACTTCAAGGTATCAAGTTAAAGCAGTTCAAGCTTTTGAGATTGTTGATAATAGTAGTTTAAATTCATTTACTATTATTTACAACGTGTCTGATTTAGATTTAGTTCATCCTGCAATATTTCAAACTCCTTATGATTTTAGTAGTGAGTATGCTAACACTTCAAGTCAGACCATATATTTAGATAGCACTAATTTAAATTTTGAAAATGATTTAGCAACAATAACAGGCATTACTGGTTTTTCAGCTTTTTTTATTGCAGAGGATCTTTGTCAAAATAGTGTGCAAAATTCTTTTGAAGATGGTGTTGATTGTGGAGGACCTTGTGATGATGATTGTTCTACTAGTACTGGCGGTTCCACTGGTGGCGGCGGTGGTGGCGGTGGAGGAAGTAGTTCAGTAGCTAAACAAGCACATGTTGTTGTTCCTACAGATTCAGCTACAACTTTAGAACTTAGAAAAGGAGACACAATTACTTTCCTTTTTGAAGGTGTGGAATATTTATTTGATGTTATTCAAGTTGGTGATTTAAAATTAACATTGCAAAGAAGTGGAACTCCTTATCAGTATGCTGTAAAATTAGGCGAGGATAAAATTATTGGTTTGAAAGAAATATTTAGTGATGATATTATTGCTAATGTTGAGCTTTCAGATCATTTTGCTATTATGAGTGTTAAGTTAGTTCCTAAAAAGAAAGCATATGCTCTTAATTTATTACCTCCTAAGAAAACTACAACAGCAGAGCAAGTTGCTCAAGAAACTACAGAGGTTGCAACAGAGACTGCTGCGCAAGCAACAGCTACACCTCAACAAGTAACTCAAACACAAGCTCAAGCAACTCAAAAACAACCTGCACCTCCAAAGTCGCCTATCAATTGGTGGACTTGGATTATTGCATTAACTTTAGTTGTAATCATAGTTGGCGGCATAGCAGTATTCCGTCATCAACTGTCAGTAGATAAACCCCCTACTGCGACCAGGACAGGTTTGGACTCAATTTCTGAGACACCTCCAACTTCCGAACCTGTCCTTTCTTCTACTTCAGTTGAAATGGAAACTGCAAAGCCACTTACAGGACAGCCTTCGTCCGAAATTATAGAACAAGTCAAACCAAAACAAATGCCTAAGCAAGAACAAAAACCTGCTTTGGTTATTTCAAAGAAGCAGCAAGCTGAGGTTGAAAAATATATTTATCATGCCTTGGCTCATGGCTTCTCTAAAGAGGATGTTGTAAAAGTTCTAGAGGGTAAAGGTTGGCCAGATCCTACTATTGACGAAATATTTTCACACATTAACCTTGTTGATAATCATATGGATAAAGCAGGATTGCATACTGATGATTTAAGACTTGCTCAGGCGGTGAAAGCTATTGAGAAATTAAAGACAAAAGGTTTTAATAGAGAACAAATCAAGCAAGGTTTAGTGAGAAAAGGTTGGGCAAATGAAGTTGCAGATCATTTATTAGATCAGATATTTTAATTTTTTTTAATTTTTCTCTAGATTTTTTTTATGTTTAGTTATTTTTTTTATTTTTTTTAAACATAGTACAACTTATTTCCTGATTTTTGTTCACGGTCTTTTCTACTATCTAACTTATTAACTCTAGGTCTGCTAGATTCTTCATCTCTTCGCATAGTAATATTTAGATCGTTCAAAAATAAATTCATACCATCTTCCATACTAAATGGACCTTTAACTACTCCACTAATTGCAGGTTCACCGTCAAAAACAATTAGTTTTTTAGAAAGATAATCAATAAATAATAAATCGTGATCAACAACTAAACAAGACTTTCCAGAAACTTCCATTAAATCTGCCATGATTTTAGAAACTCTTAAACGCTGCTCAACATCTAAATAAGCACTAGGCTCGTCTAACAAAAATAAATCTGCATCTTGGGATAAACACTGCGCTATTGAAACACGCTGAAGTTCTCCTCCTGAAAGCTGATTTAATTTTTTAAATAATAAAGGTTTTATACCTAAAGGAATTATTAATTGATTCTCAAACTTTTGAATTGCAGTTTGTAAAACAACAGATACAAGTTCGTCTCCTCCTTTAAGATGTTGAGGTTTGTAAGCAATTTTTATTTTTTCATTTATTTCTCCAGAATCAGGTTCTATTTCTTTAGATAAAATTCTCACAAAAGAAGTTTTTCCAATTCCGTTTTCCCCCAAAATCCCAATAACATCTCGTTTTTTAACCTCTCCAGGTTCTGCTTTAAGAGAAAAGTTTCCTAATTTTTTTTCAACACTACTCCATGAGCTCATAACAATATCTGACTCTTCGCGTTCAATTGGCTGAGTATCGAACTTAATTCTATGGTCTCTAAATCTAATATTTTCCTCTTTAATATATCCATCAAGATACATATTAATTCCAACTCGAGTTGTTCGAGGCATACTTACAATACCATAAACTCCTTCAAGACCATACATTATATGGGTCAGATCAGTCATATGATCAAGAATTATTAAATCGTGTTCAATTACTAAAACTGCGGTTTCCTCGTCTGCAAGTTCTTGAATAAATTTACTAAGTTTTATTCTTTGTTTGATATCAAGATAAGATGTGGGCTCGTCAAAAATGTAAAGATTAGCTTTTTTTAGAACTGTTGCCGCAATTGCAACACGTTGAAGTTCTCCTCCAGATAAGTGTTTTACGTCTCTGTCAATAACTCTTACTAAATCTAATTTTTTAGCAATCTCTTCAAACATATTTTTTTCATCTGCTTTTTGTAAAAGTTCCTTTACAGTACCCTCAAATATTTTTGGAATTTGATCCACTGCCTGAGGTTTATATCCTACTTTAATTTCTCCTGCTTTTACTTTTTCAAAAAACTTTTGTGCTTCTGTACCTTTGAAAAATTCAATGAGTTCGTCGTAACTAGCACTCTCGTCGCGGCCAAAATTAGGTTTGAGTTCTCCTGCAAGAATTTTTATTGCTGTAGACTTACCAATTCCATTAACTCCAACAATACCTACAACTTTTCCAAATATTGGAGTGGGCAAGGAATAAAGTGCAAAACCATTTGGACCAAATCTATGAATTGGTTCTTGGTTTAATTCACTAGGAAGATTAATAATAGAAATTGCGTGAAATGGACAACGATTAGGACAAATACCACAACCAGTACAAATTATTTCATTAATTTGAGGCTTTGAATCTTCACCTTTAACAATACATTCTTTACCTGCTCGATTCATAGGACAAAGTTTAACACAAAGATAATCCCCACAACCAACAGGGTTACAATATTCTTTTTTTAGTACTGCTATTCTTTTTTTCATTTTAATTCATCTTGTTAATATTTATATCCTTCTCACAAAACTCAAAAATCCTGAATGAATTATTTGTTTTGATTTAGGTCGAACTTTTCGTCCTTCGACTTGCCATTCGCGCTCCATGAGCTCTATTGTTTTAATGTGAACCAGATTCTTATGTTCGGGTAATGCATTTACAAAATCTGCTGTTTGAGTAATTGTTGGTGAATATGAAACAAGAAATCCTCCTGGCTTTAAAGCTTTTTCTGCGTGAGAAACTACTAGCCAAGGTTCTGGAATATCCAAAGTCACAAGATCAACATTTTTTTCATCAATTCCATCATAAAGACTTTTATTTTTTAATTTAAGATTTTTAATTTTAAGATCTTTAATATTTTCTTGCACAATTGCAATGTGCTCTTTGTTAATTTCATAAGTTGTTACTGTTTTTGCAAATCTTGCTAAAAAAATAGATAATGCTCCGCTACCGGTTCCACCATCAACAATAATTGAATCTTTTCCAATTCCTGTTTGAGAAATAATAAACCCAATATCTTTTAGAGGAATGATTTGTGGAAGACGTTTAATTCTTCTATATTCATCAATAAAATTTGCTGTAAAAATATTAAATTCTTTATCTTTATTTGTTTTAATTACAGAACCATCTTTCTTTTCTAGGTCTGTTTTTTTAATTATTCCTTGATCTGTAGAAAAATCTTTAGATAAATCAGAAATATAGAATGTTCTTTGTTTAGCTAATGTAACCTCTCGGTCTATGTCTTCAAAGTATTGTTTTTTTCCTTTTCTAATTAATATTTTAGGCATAAACACTAGAAATTTAGGTGTTTTTATAAAATTAATGGTCTAAATCAGGTTTCTAGTTCACTTCGCAACTATTAGTGTTGATGAAACTTTTACTTGGGAAATAGTTCTTATTTTGTCCATCACGAGTGTTGCAAGTTCTTCTGGATTGCTTACTTCTACTTTTGCTATTATATCCCATTCTCCAAAGAGAATGTGCGATTCGTTAACCCAGTCATATTCTGCTAAAGTGCTCATTACGTCTTGCTCATCTCCTTCTTTGAGCGATATTAATATGTATCCTATCATTTTCACACCCCTAGTGTATTATTTATATTGCATTAATTATTATTTACGTATTATTATGTTTTTGACTTATTTAAATATTGCTTTATTTTTTGATCTATTTTTTAATTAAATTTATAAAATAGTTCAATCTCCAACTAATTAAAATGAAATGCGAAGTTTGTAAATCAAAGATTCAAATGAATTTTTTAGAAAAACCTTTTGGAACTTATATTAAAGATGAGAATGGTAAAAAGCACATAGTTTGCAATGCTTGTCAGAGAAAACTTAAGTCTAAAGAGGCAATTCTTGAAAATATGTGAAGTTTCAAGTTAGAATAATTTATTCTGCCCCTGTAGCATAGTCGCTATTGCGGCTGCCTCGTATAATTATTATCATCAATAAAATTAGTAATAATCAATTGGTGTTAAATAATAAAAGAAAGCAGCAGGTCGCGTGTTCAAATCACGCCAGGGGCTTACATTCGCATTATTTCAGAAAGGACATTGGTTGATCATACGACTTAGTGAGTGTAATGAGCTAATGTCGTATCATTCTATTTTTGTCAAGTCCCTCAAACTTGTGAAAATTTTGGGGTGCCAAAAAACTTTGTTTTTTGAGCATTTTCTAAAAAACTTGCGTGAGTTCAAATATCTGCAGGGGCTTTTAACACATAGTATAAAACTCACAACGGATGAGCTATTAATTGAGTGTGCAAAACTCGACGAGGACGTTTCAAAATTTAATTCTTAATATAAGTGCACAATTAAACGAAAGATTTAAATAGTTTTGTGCCCATACAAAAAATATGACTTATGTAGAAATAATTAAAAGGAGAAATAAAAAATATTATTATCTTACAAAAAATATTAGGTTAGGAATTAACAAATGGAAAAAGATTAGAATTTACATAGGAGATAAAAAACCCACCAAGATAGATATTAAGAAGTACGCTCAAGAAGTAGAGAAAAAAATAAAGAGCGTAGGGATTATAAAATCAGTACATCCTTATCTCTCAAATGATGCTGCAGAAACACTTCAAGACTTAAAAGAAGGTTACAAAGCTTGGCTTAAAAAAACACCTGAAAGTTTAAAGAAAAAACTTAACGAAGATTTTGTAATAAGATTTACTTACAATACTAATGCTATTGAAGGGAATAGATTAACTTTAAGACAAACAGCATTAATTCTTAAAGATAAAGTAATTCCTTCAGGAGTGCGCGCATCTGATTATCACGAAGCTATTAATGGAAAAGAATGTTTAGAATTTTTAAATTCTTATAAAGGAGGACTAAATAACAAACTTTTAGAAAAAGTTAATTATATTTTAACAAAAAATACTGAAGTTGTTTATGGTGGGCGAATAAGATTCTTTGATGTAGAAATAATTGGTTCTAAACATATTCCTCCTAAACATGAAAAAGTCAAGAAACATTTGCTTAACATGTACAAATGGTATAGTGCAAATAAGAACAAACTTCATCCATTTGAGTTAGCAACTATGATTCATGCTAAATTAACTTGGATTCATCCATTTGAAGATGGAAATGGAAGAACTTCTCGTGCAATAATGAATTGGCTTTTGATCAAGAACGATTATCCTATGTTTTTTATTCCATTTGTTAAACGCGAAGAATATTATATGACTTTAGAAGAAGCAGATAAAGATAATTTTAAAGCTTATATGTCGAGAATGCTAGGATTAATTATTGATCAAGTAAGAAGTTACGGGCACAAAAAAAAGAACGAATAAATAGTAAGGGCACATTCTTAAGAAGTTTGTATTAGTTATAATCAATTGTAATTGCACAATTCGGATTTTGCAATCTTCCAAAATCTTGTTGTTCTTGTCAGTTTTGCTCAACCATCTCATCAAAACTCAAACCTCTTAGTTTTGCTTTCTCTAAATTTATAGAATAGTTTTCTTTTGTTTTATTCAAATCTTCAAGTGTTAAAAAGAACCAGTCAACATGATTGAACTTTATACCAATCCAACTTTCAGCTCCAAACACTTTGCAAAATTCTTGCAATTCTTCTATTTCTTTGTCTGTAAAATGTTGATACTTAGTTTTTGTTACTTTACATTCTAGTCCTATTTTGCGAATATTGTTTCCTGCAAGTATATCTGGCGCAGGATACTTTGTTGATCCACTTCCTGCAATTCGTATTGCAGCCCAAGCTCTATGCCAAAATTTATGAATCAACTCACGTTCTGCACTTATTCCTTTACTTTTCATACTCATACTTATTTAATTCTAGAACTTGCTATTTATGTGTTACTTTTTTACTCTTAAACCTTTCAAGCATTTTTTTTTTTTTTTTTTTTT
>Ga0209045_1000419_pt1 | contig 51540 bp, 32 predicted proteins | sample SaaInlLV_10m_DNA_4_FD_184664 | JGI IMG/M metagenome (GOLD analysis project Ga0209045, IMG submission 184664) | Marine microbial communities from expanding oxygen minimum zones in the Saanich Inlet - Saanich Inlet SI072_LV_200m_DNA (SPAdes) (version 2) | ecosystem: Environmental > Aquatic >...
AAAAAGCAGAGATCGCACGCAACTATAGTGCGCCAGACGAGCGTGGTATCGACAAGGAGAAGTTCCTATGACCACGCGGCAAGCAGGTTACGGAATCCAACCGAATTCTGCGCTCGAAGTTCTTGAGTGCTCCGATGCCACAAGCTTTTTCTCGTTCGAGTGCCTCCAGGACGGCTTCCATCCCCGCCGCCCACGGTATGGATTGGGCAACCGTGCCGCGGTGCTTCCTGAACGGCTGCATGTGAACCGCCTCCGGCGCGATTCTGGCCGCCGTGCATGGAGGAATTACCCCAAGCCAATCAATGCCCTCATCCGGGAAAGCCAACGCCGTCGTTGCCACTAACATACCCGCTTTTGACTGTCCCGTCATGAGCGGTTGGTTGAAGCGAGCCGCGAACACACTGTCTGCGTGTTGTGAATGCACAGCCAACCCGACGATCTCTCCCGGATACTCCGGGTAGGCCTGCTGCATCGCTGCTGAAGGCTCACCGAGTTTCTCCGCCGCTCGGCCGATCAGCATGGCTGTAACCTCACTCAGATGCACGGTTCTGCCGTCGCTGAGGCAGGGGTAAGATCCGACAGGACCATTGACCAGGGACCGGAACACCACGCCTTCCTTCTCCAGCTGAGTCACCAGCCGTTGGGGATCTCCTTGATCCTCGTAGAACCCAATGTGCCCGTTGGCGACGTAGGCCAACTCGTTCCGGGCATCAACGAAGGGGTGTCCGTACTCGATACCACCGCCGCTCTTGCTGCGGCTGTGAATGATGCCTACCGTTCCGGGAAGGGCGTCCGCATCCGTCTGCGCGAGTAACGTGGACAGATCGCCGATCACCTTCCGGACGTGGAGCTGTCCGGCATCCACCGTGGCTATCCCCGTGTAGTAGCCCCCCGCAAAGCCTTCCTGCCGATCCATCATCGCGATCAGGATCGGCGCGGCTCTCTCATCTCCGACATAGCCGGCCAGGTTACACATCCGGTCCCTCGGGTGCTTGATTGGTCTGTCCGGCATGCTCGCTGATCAGCCTGCCGTCCTGTATGCGCAGCAGTGTGTCGGCCAGTTCCCGCGCTTCGGTGGGACTGTGCGTGATATGCAGGGTGGTAACGTGCGATTCGGCGGCAACGCGCCGCAAGAGCTCACACATGTCACCCCGCGTTTCTTCGTCAAGAGAGCTGAGTGGCTCGTCCAGACACAGGATTGTTGGATGGAAGGCGAGGGCCCGTCCCAGGGCGACTCGCTGTCGTTCCCCTCCGCTCAGTCCCTGGGGGTAACGCTCCAGCAGGTGTCCGACCGCCAGCTGTTCTGCGAGTTCCTCCGCTCTGCTGTCAATGGCCTCCTGGTCCCAGCCCCGCACGGTAAGGGCGAATCCCAGTTGGTTGCGAATGGTCATGGTGGTGAAAAGGGCTGCATCCTGCGGCACGTACCCGATGCCTCGATCAGCTGCCTTCACGCGGGTCACGTCTTTGCCGTCAAGGAGGATGCGTCCTGCCGCGGGTCGGCGGAGCCCGCAGATGGCTTCGAGCACGCTGGTCTTGCCGCATGCCGTTCGGCCCATCAGGACCCCGTACGTTCCCGACGGAATGCGGAACGAGATGTCTTCGAGTGCGAACGTTCCGGCCCGCACGCACAGATCTTTGACCTCAATCATAGGCGCAGACCCTCATAGGCACCGCTGCGGGCGAAGAACCGCACGACGAGCAAGACGAAGACGGCGGCCAGCACCATCAGCAGTGAGACCGCGACAGCAGCCTCAATATTTCCTACACTCAGTTCCAGAAACACGGTTGTGGGCATGACTTCCGTGCGCAATCGTGTGGCCCCGCAGAAGATGAGGATGGGGCCGAATTCACCCAGTGCCCGGGCCCAGGCAAGCGTCCCTGCTGCAAGCATACCTTCGCGGGTTTGAGGCAGGACGACCATCCAGAACGCCTGGCTGCGTGAACAGCCCAAGGTGAACGCCACCTGTTCCTGGCGCGGGCTGATCTGGTCAAAGGTCGTCCGCATGGTGCGGACGGCGAACGCGCACGCCACCATGAATTGGGCCAGAATCACCCCGGGGACAGCATACGTAATCGGGATGAAACGCTCAACGAACTGTCCCGGCCAGGTACGGAAGAGGATGAGCAGGCTCAGGCCGATTACCAACGGTGGAAGAACGATCGGGATGTCAAGCAGGGCATCCACGATTGCCTTTCCCCGAAACTCAAAGCGGGACATCAGATAGCCGATCGGGACAGCAACCCAAAGGGAAAGCAACGCCGTCATGCTACACGAAAGGAGGCTCAGGCGAACCGCATAGCGGATCTCTCGACTGGCGAAAGAGGCGAGCAGATGCCCTGGCGAGGTGAAGGCGAGATCGGCCAACAGCATGCCTGCTATTAACAGGACGTACGTTCCCCCCAGTACGAGCAGGCAGGCGAGGAAAGGAACATCACTCCCTGCCCTGTGCTCACCAGACGCACGTCGATGTTCGCCTTCAGCGTTCATTCGCTCTGCCCATTGGGCGGGGTGGTCAGCAACCGAAAGCCGCTTCCCATGTAACGTCTCCGGGAGCGTTTCGAACAGAGGGCCCGGAGCAGCCGGTGCGTCAGCAAGGGGTAGGTCGTCTCCTGCGAAACGGCGAAGGGCTGAACGGCCTTCGCATCCGGGTGGCTGATGCGCACGATATCGAGATGCTCAAGAACACGGGCAACGTTGGCCTCGTAGACAATGACGGCGTCGAGAGTCCCGGTGCGCAACTGGTTCACCAGCAGGTCGGCGGTTGGCGTCTGGGACTTGTTGTTCGCCATAACCCCTTCCAGCAGCCCGGCGTCCTTGAGGAGCCGGGAAGTGAGGGCCCCCAACGCGCTCTGCTTCGGGTTCGCGACACCAAGTTTGCATCCTTCCGCGGCCAGGTCCGCCAAGCCCCCGATGCCCTTCGGGTTGCCTTTGCCGACCGCGATAATGATGTCCGTCTCGGAGAGATCAGTCGAGTCCAGGAACAGATCCTGGACCTCGTCCATGAACGAAACGTCACAGGCGAAGTAGGCATCGGGCCGTTCGCCTGCTTTGATTTGGGCAACCAGGATCCCGCACCCGTTGTACACGCGTGTCACCCGGCATCCCTCCCGCGCTTCAAACGCTCGGAGCGTGTCCTCGATGGCGGATCGGTTAACTCCTCCGCTCAGGAGAAGGATCTCCGGCGTTTCTGCCCACGGATCGCCGCGGATTGGCTCGTAGCCGGATTTCTGGAACACCCGGCCTCCCTTGCTCGGTGCGCTGAGGTAACGGGCGAGGCGAAGAGCGTCCGTGGCCCGTTTCGAACAGCTCAGAACGCCGACGGTGACGTGCATCACAAAGGCTGGATCAGCACTGAGGGGGCAGACGATCTTGAGCTCCGGGTACTGGCGGGCGGTGGCGTCCCAGATGATTCCCACATCGACCGTGCCAATCTTGATATCGTTAGCCACTTCGTTGACTGTTGGCTTGAATACGCCGCGCGCCCGGGCTGCTGCCTCGACCTTCTCCCAGAGCCCTGCGACCTCCAAGGCTTTGCGCGTCTGTTTGCCGATCGAGGCGGCTCCGGGGTTCCCGAGCCCCAGCCGGAGATCCGCCCCGAGCAGATCCTCGACGGTCTCAATGCCTTTCGGGTTGTCGGCCGGCACCGCTATCACCGGCCGCAGCGTGGCCAGGGGAAGGGCCTCCTCGACCAACTCCTTCTCCCGGGCCATATCGATGAAACTACTGTCCCCGGCCAGGTAGAGATCTCCGAGCCTGGCGATCTGCAGGTTGCTGAGAAGTGTCCCCGATCCGGCGTACTGCAGACGAATAGGGATGCCGGTCTCGGCTGTAAAGGCCGCGACCACCGCGTTCACCGGTGGTTTGATCCCGGCCGCACAGTAGAAAATAAGGGGGCCCTCGGAGGGTTTTCCGGCACCACTTCCTCCCGCTGGCTTTGCCCCCGAGCGGCTGTTGACATACAGCAGTGCTGAGAGAAGCCCGACTACCACGACCGTCAGGCCGATTGCCCACATTCTATTCGGTGATTGCATACGGCCTATTCTCTTTCCTTCTTTCCCAAGCGTGCACGCGGCTCGTGTGCGGCTGAGACCAGCCGGACCGTTGCACAGTGTACGATGCCTGCTATCCCACGAGAAGTCCAGCAACGGCAGGATTCAGTGATACGGTCAAAGCGGGGGCAGCCACGGCCGTTGGCGGGCTTCCGGGCCGACGGGGGCTTGGGAAGGCGCTAGAGTACGGGCAATCGGGGCATGGCAGCCCTCCCACGTCGGCCGCACGTGACCTCAATGTGGGAGGCGGTGCCATCCGGCGACCTATTCCCGGCCACATTTTGCCCCCACTAGGCTGGAACACCGCCACTGGCAGTGTTCCATTACCGTTACCGTCCGAGAGGCACAGAGACACGCTTGGTGAAGACCCATGTCCGGCTTCGGCAAAACCACAACGACTGATCCGGTGAACAGGACCCGTGCCGTGGCTCGGGACGTCCTCGGACCGAGAATCACGTCCACCGGTGGTCCCTTTTCATACGTGCCGCGTGCCATCGAACATGAGGACTATCTGCTCATCACGTTCTCGCGCAACAAGAAGAGCGTCGAGGTGATCAAGGTTCCGCTTTCGGCCGTCGAGGCCTTGTTCGAGTCGGCCCCCTGAGGAGGAGAGTCACGCATGGTTTCCGGGCGTCCTGACGACACACTTCCACGTCTACCGGATCAGACCGAGTCTCCCCCTGTTGTCGCCTGGTGTCGCGATCTTCCCGTGCGCTATGACGCTGATGTCGCCGTGGTCGGTGGAGGAATCGCCGGTGTGTCGGCGGCCTGCGCCGCTGCCCGTTCGGGAGCAAGCGTCATACTGGTCGAGAGGTTCGGTGTCACCGGTGGTGTGCTGACGACAGGTGGCGTGGCGAATTTTTGCGGGCAGATGGAAGGGCAGGGCGAGGTGTTCGACGCGATCCTGGCCGACCTTCGCGCGTTTCGGGCCCTCGGTGAGAAAGGGCAGGGGGCCCAGCCTGTGGACCGGCCCACCGTCTTCCATTACGAGATCCTGGCGGTCGTTCTCCAGGAGCTGTTGCTGCGCCGCGGGGTCAAGCTGCTTCTGCACACGCGGTTCATCGACGCCCGAGTGACGGCAGGGCGGATCACTGAGTGTGTGGTCTGCGGCATGTCCGGTCCCGAGGCATTGCGGGCCAGGCAGTTCATCGACTGTAGCGGGGAATCTGTCCTGGCCCGAGCCGCCGGCTGCGCAACCCTCAAGGGCAGCGAACGCAGCGTGTACCAGCTTCCCATGTCTATGATGTACTTCGTCCGGCACATTGCCCCGGAAGCCGTCGTTGAGCATCTCCCAGCGGGCTGGTTCGAGCCCGTCCGGGACCGAAACGAACTTCCCATGACGAGCATATGGCCTGACGGACCGGGCGGCAACGCAATCAAAATCAAGGTCCCGATGTACGATTCGACCGACACGGAGAGCCTGACCGCAGCTGAGATTCGCGGGCGTCGGCGCATGATGGAGGTGATGGACTACCACCAACGGATCGAGAAGAAGTCCTGGCGTCTCGACCATTGCTCCCCCATCATCGGCATCCGTGAAGGTTGCCGCGTCGCCGGGGACTACGTTCTCACCGTGGATGACTGTCGGGCAGGACGGGCGTTTGAGGACGGTGTGGCCCGGGGGACATTCTGTCTTGACGGGCACAAGCCGGATGATGACAAGCGCACGTACATTCTGCCGGAAAATGAACTCGGGATTCCCCCCTACCAGATCCCGCTCCGCAGCTTGATTGCCCGCGATCTCCGCAATCTGATGATGGCCGGGCGTAACCTCTCGGCCGATCAACTGGCCCTCTCCTCCGCCAGAGTGGCAACGTCCGGTTCCATGATGGGGCAGGCCGCCGGCATCGCTGCCGCAATGGCCGTGACGGAGGGGTGCGATCTCCGCAGTCTGGCCCCGCAGGCTGTCCGGGACGAAGTGACGGCGCGCGGCGCCTGGCTGGAGGTCTGAAGCCCAATGAGACCAACATGCATGCATATCGTGACGACGCTGGCTGCCCCGATGATGGGTGTGACGGCGGACCAGCCCGGAATGGTCGCCCGGGAGTTCATCTATGAGACGGCCTCGTTCCCGAGCTGCCATGCTTCGACGATCGCAGAGACGACCGATGGCGGGATCGTTGCCGCCTGGTTTGGCGGGACACGAGAGAAGAACCCCGATGTGACCATCTGGGTCTCTCGCCGGATCAGTTCTTCCTCCTGGACCGCACCGGTCGAGGTCGCCGACGGTGTCCAGCCTGACGGCACCCGCCATCCGTGCTGGAATCCGGTGCTGTTCCAGCCCGCGGAAGGGCCTCTGATGTTGTTCTACAAGGTGGGGCCCGATCCCCGTACATGGTGGGGGTTACTGCGGACATCGCCGGACGGAGGGCAGACGTGGGGGGACCCGCAACGCCTCCCGGCAGATGTCTTCGGCCCGATCAAGAACAAGCCTGTCCAGCTGCCAAACGGCGACATTCTCTCGCCCTCAAGCACCGAGGACCACGGCTGGCGCATGCATGTTGAGCGCAGTTCTGATGGCGGGGAGTCCTGGTCCGCAACGCCGGCCCTCAATGACGGCAAAGCGATCGGTGCTATTCAGCCGAGCATCCTCTTCACCTGGGGCGATCGGCTTGTCGCTGTTGGCCGCACGCGTCAGGAGAAGGTGTTCCACATCGCCACCGAGGATCTCGGTCGGACCTGGGGCGAAATGACCCTCATTGATCTGCCCAACCCGAACTCGGGCACAGACGCTGTGACGTTGCAGGATGGGCGGCATCTGCTGGTCTACAACCATACGCCGAAACGCCGTTTCCCTCTCAATGTAGCTGTTTCCGCCGATGGCCGGCAATGGGACGCAGCCCTCGTACTCGAAGACCAGCCGGGGGAATACAGCTACCCCGCCGTCATTCAGAGTCGGGACGGGCTTGTCCACATCACCTATACCTGGAAGCGCGAGCGCGTTCGCTATGTCGTGCTTGATCCCCGCAGACTTGTCCTGCGGCCGCTGGTCGGCGGCGAGTGGCCTGTGGCAGCGCCAGCCGCCCGGAGCGCCATCACCAATTGTCCCGATTGGCGAGATGGGAAGCCCGTTGCATTGGCCGACGTGCAGCGACCCCCGGTCGACACTGCGTTTCTATACCGGCCCGAGACCGAGTGGACCTATTCGCACCACGCCGGCATCACCCACTTCAACGGCCGATTCCATGCCATCTGGTCCAACAGCCGTGAAGATGAGGATGCACCCGGACAGCGCGTGCTTGCCGCGTCTTCTGCAGACTTCACACACTGGACCGAGCCAACTCCCCTGGTGGACTCGGTGACCGACGGAAACGGCGTGGAACGCGTGCTCACCGCGGCAGGTTTCCATCAACACGCGGGAGTCCTTGTCGCTTACTTCGGGAACTACGGGCCCAACAAAGAGAGCACGTGCCTGCAGGCGGTGACCACGACCGATGGTGAAACGTGGAGCCCCGTCCGTGACATGGGCGTCCCGGTAAATCCGAATCATCCCCCCCAGGCCACGGCTTCCGGCCGTTTGATCATCAGCGGCAACATCTCCTTCCCCTACACCGATGACCCAGCCGGCCTGACCGGGTGGCAGATGTCCGGCATCTATCCGCCAGGCATGGCCGCGACGATCAAGGACGATCCTGCGTCATTCTGGCAAGTGGCCAAGCGCCAGGCGTGGGAGGTGGCTCTCTGCGAGGGATCGTTCTACCAGACGGACGACAGCGCCCTCCACATGCTTCTGCGCGGAACCGGCAAGCAGCACCGGAGCCGGCTCTGGCTCTCTGAGAGCCGCGACGACGGAGCGACATGGTCGGAACCGATTGAGACTGAGTTCAGCGATACCGATGCCAAGTTCCACCTCGGGCGCTTGCCCGACGGGCGTTTCTACTACGTCGGCAACCCGATTGGCCGTGGCCGCACGCCGTTGGTTCTGTCTCTGTCCCAGGATGGTGTCCACTTCGACAAGCACGTCATCCTCGGGGAGGACAGCTATGAGCAACGCTGCCCCGGCCGCTGGAAGGGCGGCGAGTATGGCTATCCACACACTCTGATCCACGAGGGCTCCCTCTACACGATCGTCTCTCGGCAGAAGGAGGCCGTCCAAGTCCTGCGTGTTGCTCTGTCCGATTTGTGATCGCCTCAAACGGCGTGACCGGAATGGTGGTGATCTACATTCCCGCCGCGACTTCGTTGTCATCGGGCTTGTAGAGGGGATCGTCGTGGACGAGCACCATGCAGTCAAGCATGGGGCTCTGTTTGGGGAGGGCCTCGCGTCCCATGATCCGCAACGTGGTCCTGCCTGCTTCCAGATCGAGGCTTACACAACCGTCCCAGAAGAAGTAGTTGTAGTTCCCAATCCGGTTCCCCAGTCTGATCGGTGCGCCGGCCTGTTCAGGGTCCTGCAGGAAGAAACTGTTCGAGTTGGTGTCCGTGTAGCGGGTTCTGATCCACAGGTAGTAGCGTCCGGACTGCGGCACGTCAACATCATACTCCAGCCAGTGTTTCATTCCTGTCTTCATGTTCATGGGGGCTGCGGGAACGATGACTTCACTGATGGCTCCCGGGACAGATGCGCCGACTTCCGCGGCGGTGGCGAAGCTGCCCTCCCGGCGATTGGGCTTCCCGGCATCGATGATAACCATGGCAGGTTTCAACACTGTTGCCCGGGCTCGCCGCAGCTCGTCCCGGATGTTCGCCCGGCCCCCGGTTACGCGCATGAAGACTCGCGTCGTCAGCGGAACGCGCACCCGTGAGCCCGGCAGCCACTCCACCGGCCATGGGTCGCCTTTGTAGTCCACGAACTCCACGCGTCGTCGGTCGAAGGAGAACTCGATCGTGGTTTTGCGGGCGACGGGCGCAAGAGAGACGACTCGGACGCCATCTACGGGATCACCACGCATCGCACGTACCAAATGACCTGTTCGAGCACAGTAGGGGAGCTCTCTCGCCCGGACAATCCGGGGCGGTTTCCCCGGCAGTTCAACCAACATGTAGTCCTGATGCGGAGTCAGCACTTTGGCCCGCGTCTGCGGCCCGAATGTCCCCGCAAACTTGTGATGTTCGTAGCGCCCCATGACGTACAGCATCGCATCCAACCCAACGATGGAACGCATCCTCTCCACGTTGGTGAGAATCGAGTAGGTCATATTGCAGGCCATGGCTTTGGCCGCCAAGTACTCCACGTCGTCAAGCTGCGTACCCCGCACATGTTCGGTAGACGGTTTGAGCGGGAACCACCCCAGGTCCGCCACCATCATCTCCCGCTGGGCTCGCGGCACACTGCGAGCAATGGCGTCGTCTACCTCGTCCTTGGGGTCCTCCGACTGCCAGAAGTAGTCTCGCTGACCTACTCGGGAGTTCAGGTGCCAGGAGAAGGGCGAGCCTGCCGCGGCCTGCACCAGGTACGGCTCACGGGTGAGCCGCTCAATCACTTTCAACTTGGCGTTCGAGGTGGTGAACCAGCGCGGATCGTGGACATCCTCAGCGCCATCGAAGTAGATCCAGTCGAGCCCTGCGGCGTTGTAGGTGTCTGCGATGTCCTGGGCGTGCTGATCGATCAGGTCGGTCGTCTGGTCGATGATGAAGATCCCGCGCGATTCATCGGTTTTGACATGGGCGACCTGGGCGTTGGGCTGATGCCCTTGCCGGGTTGTCCCGTACACCCCCCGCTTGACCCCGGTGAAGCCAAATGGCTCCTTGAGCTGCAGATCGGTGTAGGTCATGAGTTCATCCCCGATGCGGATATCGCGTGTGCCGGTGATCACCGGCCAATCCGCGGGAGGCCCGGTCGTCACGATCCGGTCGCTCTGCTCGTCCATCTCTGCGGCCAACTTCAGGAACTTGTCCTCGTAGAGGCGTCGTTCTGCCTTGCCCTGGTTGCAGTCCGCGCTCTTTGGGACTTTGCTCGAGAACATGTGAGCGCCGGCCAACACGCCGGCTTCGTGCATCTTGTCGACCGCTGCGCGCAGTGCTTCGATACCTCCGGGGAAGGTGTACTCCGGGACAGCGTAACGGCGCCCGTAGTGTCCCCAGGTTCCGTGAATCAGCAGAATGGATCCGAACCGGCCGGCCGCTGCCCACTCAGTCACCAGATCAATGTTGCCTTGGCTAACCCCGCTTATCATGAGATAGGAGCCGCGCGCCGCATCCGAGCGCTTCGCCTTGATCCCCAGTGGGATATTGAAGCGTTCTTCGGCGGCCTGGATCGTGTCGGGGAGTGTCTCCCATGGTGCGCCCATCAGGGCGATTCGGGCGGGTGCGAGGCTCATCGTTGAGTAGGCCGTCGCCATCAGGTAGGGTTTGTTGCCGCCGTTGCCTCGTATCAGGCATTCAGGCTGCTCCGCGATCAGTGCCAGTGACGCCTGACCGTACCGGAGGACGTGCCGTGAACACATCACCTGGGCCCCAGCGATGCCATGCAGGTGGAACCACGTCAGTTCATCGACTGCGCCCTGCACTTTTTCGAGCGTGAGCAGCAGCAGGTCTGATTCCCCTTCCCACGAAACAACGGCCGTCACGTTGGTATCGCCGAAACCGAGAGTCAGTCGGTTTCCCTCAGCCTTCGCCGCCGTCGCCGCGGTGATCGTCTCGCCGATCTTGACGAAGGCCATCGCTCCTCCTGGGGCCGCCAGCTCGTCGCCGGAACAGGTAGCCTCCAGTGACGTCACCTTCCCGGACGAATCGACTTCCATACGGACGGAATTGGATGTCAAGACGGCTGAATGGAGCGCGTTGACCAGTGCGAAACTCGCAACGACGGTAACCAGTGTCTTTCGCATAGCTGCTTGTCTCCCGGTGGATTTCTACTCGTGGGGCCAGCTGGTGACCGAATAGAACTCACCGGGGGGAACACGTCAACGTCTAGACAAGATCGCAGGCTTCGACCGGCATCCAATGAGCATCCTTGCCGTCCCACTTCACGTTGCAGCCAATGGGGTGGGTGACGTTCCGGCTTCATCGCTTGTCAACGGCGTGTCGGTCCGCCATGTTAGCAGCATGATGAAAAAGCCACTCGTGACCGCGGCAGTGGTGTGCCTGGTTGTGCTTCTTCCAGCCACGTGCCCAGCTGCTTTCCAGATTCGGTGCGCCTCCCTCTCGGGGCGGACCTACGTCTTCCTTAGTGATGTTGCCCGCTACTACGGGATGAAGTACCACCCGGGGCAGAAAACCGTCCGGTTGACCTCGAAGTATTCGGACCTCCGCTTCACTCTCGAACGTCGCGAGTGTGTCCTGAATACAGTCAGTGTTCATCTCTCCTTCGCTCCCCGCATGTGGAAGAGAAATCCCACGATCAGCGAGACCGATTTCCGCCTCATGGTGGACCCCGTGTTGCGCCCGAAGTGTCTCCCGAAGGGTACGGTCAAGCGTATCATGATAGATCCCGGCCACGGTGGCAAAGACCACGGCGCCACCGGCCGGAAGTACCGCGAAAAGGACGTGAACTACAGCGTTTGCCGGATTCTTGTCGAGGCGCTTCGGAAGCAAGGCTATACCGTCAGTCTGACGCGCGGAGGGGACACCAAGCTGTCCCTTGAGCGCAGGGCGAAACTCGCCCGGGCCTGGCGCGCCGATCTGTTCATCAGTGTGCACGCCAACTACGTCGCCACCAAGAGTGTCAGGGGCGCCGAGACATTTTTGCTTTCGCCGAAAGGCACTCCTTCCACATACGGAAACAAGTCAAGCAAGAGCCTGTCGCTGGGAAATGCGTTCGACAAGCAGAATGCGCGTGCGGCCTACGAGATCCACAAAGGACTCAAAACCGCCACCAAGTCTTCGGATCGAGGAGTGAAGCACGCCCGTTTCCTGGTCTTGCGTGATGCGCCGTGTCCTGCCCTGCTGGTTGAGATGGGCTTCCTGAGCAATTCCACCGAGGAGTCTCTGCTTGGTTCAGCCCGGCACCAGCGGAAGGTTGCCGATGGCATCGTTCAGGGGGTCCGTCGTTACCATCAGAGTCTTCTGCAGGGAGGCGCCGCCAAATGAAAAACTGTGTGTTCTGCAAGATCATTGCGGGTGAGTTGGGTGCGGATAAGGTCTACGAAGACGATCTGGTCGTGGCCGTCCTGGACATTGCCCCGCTCGTCAAAGGACATGCTCTGATCATTCCCAAGCAACACCACAACAGTCTCACGACGTTGCCGGCAGATGCCGCTGCCCGGATGATGAAGGTGGCGCCCAAAGTCGCGATGGCTTTGGTTCGAGAGGTGGATGGTGACGGTTTCAATCTGATGCTTGCCAACGGTTCATGTGCGGGGCAGGTCGTGCCTCATGTCCACCTGCACGTGCTGCCACGCCATCCCGAAGACGGGCTCGTGCTGCCTGCCCGAACCGTCGAATACGAAAGTGCCGCCGAGAAGGCGGAGTTGCTGGAACAGGCACGTGCCCGGCTGTCACTTCACCGGCCATCGAGTAGTGGGGACCGAAGTCACGCTGCCCAGATATGAGTGACAGAAACGCTGGCGAAGGCCAGGCCCGGCTGTCACGGGGAATGAAATGAACTCTGAAGAACACTATCGGGAACGACTGCAGAAGGTCATCGACAAGGACCCACGCTACCCTGCCGTCGCCTATGACTTCGTTCGGGCGGGTGTGTCGTTCACCGGCGAACGCCTGCGCGAAGAGGGAGAGATTTCCGAACGCTTCCATATCACCGGCCAGCAACTGCTCGAAGGGCTCCGCGATCTTGCCCTGAATGAGTTCGGCCCCCTCGCCTACGACGTGCTTGCCGAGTGGAACGTGACCCGGACGGGCGACTTTGGGAACCTGGTCTTCAACTTGGTCGAGTCCAATCTGCTCGGAGCCAGTGAAGACGACTCCCCGGAGGACTTCGCGGACGGTTATTCGTTCCCCGATGCGTTCCTCAAACCGTTCGTCGAGACCGGTGAGATGCCCGACGATCTGTCGAAGATCGCCTGAGGTCCCGCAGAAGCAGCGATCCTCCTCGTCAGCCGCATTCACACGCACACGGCATGCCCGTTGATGCACGTCTTTGGAGATAAATGATGCAGCGATTCAACGATGGACAAGACTGGTTCTTTGAGAAGCGTTTCGGCATGTTCGTGCACTGGGGGCTCTACGCCGTCCCCGCCTGGCATGAACAGATCCAATGGCGCCGCCCCATGGCCAAGGCCGACTATGTCAAACTCGTGGACCAGTTCAACCCAACCGCCTTCGACCCGGACGCTTGGCTGGATGTCCTTCAAGGCGCAGGGATGGAGTACATCTGTCTCACGACCAAACACCACGATGGCTTTTGCATGTGGGACACCGCCTTCACCGACTACAAAATCACCAACACGCCCTACGGGAAGGACGTCCTTGCCATGCTCGCGGAGGCCTGCCATCGCCGTGGTGTGCGCCTCTGTCTTTACTACTCCTGTCCTGACTGGCACCATCCCAACAGCATCAACTTCGGGGGAGACCACCAGCTCGACCAACCAAACCCGGGGGACGAACCGGACCTCCTCAAGTACGTGGCCTACGTCAAGAGTCAGATCACCGAGCTCTGTACGCAGTTTGGCGAGATTTCTGCCTTCTTCTGGGACATTCCTCCCAAAATCAACATTCCCGAACTCAACGCCACGCTCCGTGAACTCCAGCCGGGAATCATGATCAATGATCGCGGATTCGGCCCGGGCGACTACAGCACCCCGGAGCGGCATGTTCCGACCGGCAAGGCGTTTTCTTCGCCAACTGAGGCATGCCAGTCCGTCGGGCGACAGAGCTGGGGGTACCGGGAGGACGAGGACTACTTCTCTGACCTGCACCTGATGCAGAGCATCGACCGGACTATGGCCATGGGAGGCAACTACCTGCTGAATGTGGGGCCCAAAGCGGATGGCACGATAGACGATGGGAACGCCCGAATCCTGGCTGAGATCGGGCGTTGGTTCAGAACGGTTCGGGAGTCGTACTACGAAGCCCGGCCCGCATCGCACCTGATCAAGAACGATGAGTGCCTGTTGACCCGTAAAGAAAACAGCCTCTACGCCCATTTCCCCAAGCCGCTGATGAGCTCCGGCGTTGTGCTGAATCCCCTGACCTGTCAGCCTCGTCGGGCCACACTTCTGAACACGGGAGCGGAGGTCCGAGCCACGGTCGAAACTGTCCCATCCTGGTGTAGGTCGGAACCCTATCTGCGGATTTCGCGGATTCCCATCAACCAGCTGAGCACTGAAGTGCCTGTCATCAGGCTGGATTTCGACGACCTTGATCAGGCACTGGCGAACGCAGGCGGACAGGATGGGAACGAGTACATCTTCTGACCCCGACTATGACCGAACCTACAGACATTCAGGAGGTCATCCAGACCTACGTGCCGGAACAAGTCGTGCTCACCCGCCTTGTCGGCCTGGCCATCGGCATGGTTGTGCTGATCAGCGGCGTGCTTCTGGCGACTCAGGCCACGCCTGAACACGCGCTCCATCACGTCCAGCAACGGGGGCCTGCCCACCTCCTCTTCGTTGGCTTCATCATTGCCTATCTGCTCTACCTCAACAAGGCCCTGTTCCATACGTTGGGGAAGGGCCACCGGATTGAGGAAACACCGGACGGACTCACGGTCATACTCCCCGACACCGCCGCACACCTGGCTTGGGGAGACATCGAACGGATCGAGTTCGGTGAGGTGTATCTCAAGATCAAGGGGAGGGACGGCACCTATGAAATCCCGTTCATCCCCAAAGCCAGGCAACGCGAGATCTATCGGAAGCACTTCAGGCAGACCGGACTCAATCCGAACCAGCACACGATGCGCCCCTTCTTCCCCGGCAAACACTGACTAACGGGAGGGGCGACCGCTAACGCTGTGCGCGGTTCGGATGAAGCAGGCCGGTTACGGAGAACCGGCGCCTCCAGGGAACGGTGTCCTCTTTCCGGGCCAACGGGAGGGGGCTTCACAGACACGAAGACCGCTTACGCTGTGCGCAGCTCTGTTCAGGTGGGAGGATTGACAAAACCGGCACGTACGTTATGTATGAAACAGAACGGCCACGATGGTCGCTTCTTCGAGGAATGGGGACCATGTACTGCACGACTCCGCACAGAGGTGGTGTGTGGGCAGCCGGTCCCGTATGTGGTTCTCCCAAGTGATCCCGAACTCCCGTTAGGAGGCAGGCCGATGTCAATGCGAGGAAAGCGGACGGTTTCAGTGGCTGCAACGCTGCTTATGGTGCTGTTCACGACGGCTGGTTGCATGAAGAACAAGGTGCGCATCCGGGTCAATCCGGATGGCTCCGGGGCCATTGTGGTCAGTCAGGTCGTGTCCGCGGAAACGGCGGCCATGGTCGAGCAGAGCATCAAGCAGATGCAGGCCCAGTTTGGCGGCATGGAAGGGGGAGGCGCCATCAGTATGGGAATGCCTGAAGATCCCTTCTACAATGAGAAGCAGCTCAAATCCCAGGCCAGTCGCTTCGGGCTGGGGGTAACATTCGTCAAAGCCAAGAAAGTGGACGGCGAGAAGGGCCGCGGCTCCATCGCTCTCTACACGTTCGAGGACATCAACGATGTCTATATCGACATTGATATGGAGTCTCTGGGCCAGAATGCTGCTTCCGGTGCCATGTCCGGAGCTGGTGATGCTCCGACCCCTGAGAAGGGCGATCAGGCCATCGAGTTTGCTTTCACCGAGGGCGAGACAAACACGCTGAAAATCACCGTGCCTCCCATGCCGGATGAAGGTGGAAGCCCGGGTGAGGCTCCCGTCGAGGCTCCCGACGCAGCCGAGGTCGAGGCGGCGCTGGCCGAGCTTGGCGTTGATGCAGGTGACAGGTCGGTGACTGCCCCCGCCGGAGCAGGTGCGGCCGGGGCAATGGGAATGGGCGGAGCACCCGGAGGCATGGGGATGATGATGGGGGGCGCCGGCGCGTTCGGGCTGAAGGGCAACGAGTCTCCGCAAGAGATGATGACCGCCATGTTCAAGGGCATGCGCTTCCTGGTCGAGGTCGAGGTCATGGGGAACGTCGTCCAGAGCAACGCAACGTTCCCTAACCCGTCCAAAAAGGAACGGTTCACGCTCTTCGAGATGGATTTCGACGAGATGATGGAGTCTCCCGCATTCAAGGAGACCATGAAGCCGGAGACCATGATGGCCGGGCCTGGCGAGAGCATGGCTCTGTTGGCCAAAATTCCGGGATTTCGTCGTGAGACCAACAGTGAGGTCGTCATCGACTTCAAGGAGAAATAGCCGCAAGGGGGGACATCATGAGACGACGCTGTGTATCCGGGATTGTGCTGCTGCTTGGGCTGGGGTGCTGGGCGGCTGAGGACGCTGCGAAACCGCCGGCAAAAGACTACGCTTCCGGCTTCGCCAAGCTCCATGCTCTCGGCTTGGCGAACGTGACCAATGCCACCTATGTGAAGCTCACCATCACGGGGGGCCACCAGCTGCTCCCCCAGAACAGCTACCACGACTCCCTTCAGTACCGCACCAAACGGAAGGGCAATGCGTGGTTGCTTGAGGACAAGGGGCAAGAGGGTAGTCTGTTCATCATGGGCAGCGGACAGCCGATTCGGGTGCGCGACCAACGGGTGGTCATGAAGGAACAGCAGGAGAAGGCCCGAAAACTGGCCAAAGAGAGGAAGGGCGAGAAGCGGAAGAGCCATCTGGAAGTGGCGTTCTCAATGGCCCAGGCCGAGAGCGTTTCCGGCACGTGGAAAGCCGTCGATGCGGCCGGAGACCTCAAGAAGCTCACCGTTTACCTGGAGAAGCTGGTCGAGAAGGCTGATGATGATCCGCCCTGGGAGATGCGCCAGGGAGGCTGGGGCAAGCTCTTCCTGGAGGCCGCCCTCTTCCATCAGAAGGGATTCAAAGATGATGCGAACCGGATCGCGGCTCTGCTCTTCGAGACCGCGGATGACCCCCGGAAGGTCATTCGGCAAGCCTACGAGAAACTGGCTCAGGGACACTATGACGACGTCTACACTCAATTCCTGGCCTCGGGGAACTGGCAAGCTTATCTCGACGGAATGCGCACGGAGCTCGCACCTTTCCGCACGGGATGGCGCAAATACCGGGCCATAGAGCACCTCTGCGGCCTGGTGGAGGCCCGGATCAAGGCCGCCACGCCTCCCACGCTCAAAGAGACCGAAGGGCTGGCGCTGACCGACGAAGACCACGGCCTCGCACGCGCATTGGCAGAGGAGGGGCTCGGTACGAAGAACGTGTTTGACGCCTACAGCGGACAGTCCTGGCTTCTCGGGGCGAACCGCCAGTTCCCGCGCCCTCCGGCGGACCAGGAGTCGGCCGTCGGCAAGATCAAGAAACGCGGGCTCGATTCATTCCCGCTTCTCATTGCCATGCTTGAGGACACGTTTCTTCTCAAAGGGGACTCGAAGAGCCTGGGGGGATACCACTCCTATTCATTCGATAACGACAATGAACAGACACCCCAACAGCTGCTGAAGACAATCTCACATCCTGTAACCCGGGGCAGGGTCGCTCACATGTTGCTGCTCAACGTGCTTCCCATCCCGGACAATGAGCGGTTCCGGGTGGACGAAAGAGGCGGGGAGGGGCTCCTCTACGACGCGCTTGATTGGTACCAGGAGAACAAGGGGAAGTCACGGGAGGAGCTCGCGTTGGGCTATCTGGAGGAGGGTAGTAGCCAGCAGAAGCAGTCTGCCCTTCAGTACCTCATTGCCCAGGGGGAGTCGCCCGCTCGTTTTACGGCCATTGAGGATGCTCTTCTGGATGACGACAACCGCAACATGAACCGACAGCTTGTGCAGCAGTACGTCACGGTTCGCGGTGCGGAGGCCAACGAGTTCGTCGAGCGTTTTGCTGCGGGGCTTGAGAAGCCCAAAGAGGCGGGAGAGGGCGTGGTTCTCCAAGGGGATGGTGGTGACCGTGCGGCCAAGCAGCGGAAGCAGCTCCTGAAGCAGCTTCGCGAGCTTGTTGCTGCGGGGTCCGCCGAAGACCTGATCGCTGCCTATACCAAGGGAGAGAAGACCTGGCAGATCGCGCAGCCGGCCCTGATGAGCAAGTTACGGCAACGCCCCCGGGACGAGGCATTGACCACGGTTCTCAAAGGGGCGGTCAGCGCTGAGAAGCCCAAACATAGGCAGGCATTGATCGGCCTGGCTGGTCAGATCCCGCACATGAGCGCAAATGGCTTCGGCATGGGCATGCAGTTTGGCGGCGGTCGAGACCCGGACGAGGACGGCAAGCCGCTGCCGATCGCCCCGTTCGCTGCGCAGTGGCGGACGCTTCTCGAGGATGAACGTGTCGTCGAGTCGGAGTATGCGACAAGTGATGATGCAACCACGATCGCCGTCCGGGCGGCGTGGACCGTCGAGAGCCTCTACGCGACCCCCGACACGCGGTCCGATGGACGCTGGCTCGGGGAGTTGCCGGATCGCGGCCGAGCTCTGCTGCGGAAACGCGCGTTCGCCCGACTCGATGGCAAGGCTGGGGATGATCTGCCCCCCTTCCCCAATCCCGAGGACGTCGATGATGACCGCCGGAAGGCGTTGCTCGCTGAGCTCACGGGGGCCGCCCCCAACGCAATCCCCGCTATTCTTCGTGAGCTCAACTGGGATGAGAAGCTGGCTTTGAGCCAAGCTGTGGCCGAGGATGAACCGCTTTGCAGGAAACTGGCTCCCGTCGCCCACCGGATCATCGAGGCGAAGGCCGGGACCGATATTGATGATGTGGACAAGGCCATCGCGGGACTCAAGGGCAAAGCCCTTACCGCGGAGACGGTGAAGAAGGTCATTGAGGCCTGTAAAGGGCTGACGTTTGCCGAAAGCCCCTATGGGGTCACCATAAGGCGCTGCGGAGCTGGACATGGCGTGGTCGCGAATGCCAAACCCATGGGGACGGTCGCTGTCTACGGGCGGCCCCCGCGCAAGCCCGGCAAGAAGGCCGTTCCGGCGGTTCGGGCATCTCTGTCCGCCAGAGGGTTGCACGCGTCGGGGAACTGGCCGGTCACACCTGTCGGGGAGGCGAAAGACGTCCAGGAGGCCAAACCGGCCAAGAAAGCCCCGGTGGATGATCTAGATGCCCTGTTGGAGGAAGCTGAGGATGACCTCGCCGAAGAGGACGGCGAACGCGCGGAACGGCGGAACAAGGAGTTCTGGGAAAACCTCGAGAAGCTGCTTGCCGGCGAGGGTAACCCACTCACCGGGGCCGAGATCACGTTCACTTGCTACAATCCCGTTCTCCACCGGAAACTTGCGGAAGCGGCGGCCAAGGAGAAGGGTGACCGCGCTGCTGGGGACGCCGACGATTTCGGCGATCTGATCGACTTCGAGTAGAAAAAGGGAGAAGAGACACCATGGCAACGAGTCCTGAAGTCTGGGCCAAGGCCACGGAGCGGATCGCCGAGCTTCGCCAGGAGATCGCACGCGTAATTGTGGGGCAGGACGCGATCGTCGAGCAGATGCTCGTCGCCCTCCTGTGCAACGGACACTGTCTGATTGTGGGCGTTCCGGGGCTGGCCAAGACCCTCCTGGTCAGCACGCTGGGCCACGTTCTCGGACTTAGTTTCCGACGTATACAGTTCACCCCGGACTTGATGCCCACGGATATTCTGGGGAGCGAGATTCTCCAGCAGGACGCTGCCACCGGTGAACGGGGTTTTCAGTTCGTCCCCGGTCCCGTCTTCGCTCACCTCATTCTCGCTGACGAGATCAACCGCACGCCGCCGAAGACGCAGGCAGCCTTGCTGGAAGCCATGCAGGAGAAACAGGTCACGGTGGCCGGCAACACGATGCCGCTGGAAGAGCCTTTCCTGGTTTTCGCCACTCAGAACCCAATCGAGCACGAGGGGACTTACCCCCTCCCCGAAGCCCAACTCGACCGTTTCTTCTTCAATCTCGTTATCGACTACCCCGCCTTCGACGAGGAACGTGATATCGTTCTTCAGACGACCGGACGAAGTGGCGCTGCCCCACGCCAGATCCTTACGCCGGAACACATACTGGAACTTCAGCAGTTGGCTCTGGATGTGCCCGTTCCTGATCACGTTCTTGATGCCATCCTCAAACTCACGCACTCCTCGCGACCGGGTTCGGATCTGGCAGACGATTTCGTCAAGCAGTATGTCGCCTGGGGGGCGGGTCCCCGGGCTTCCCAGAACTTGACCCGGGCCGCCAAGGCCCTGGCGTTCCTCACGGGCCAGCCGGCGGCTTCTCTTGAAGAAGTCAGCAATGTGGCCCTCCCCGTGTTGCGGCATCGGGTGATCCCGAACTACAACGCCACCGGGGAGGGCGTATCCGTGGAACAGATCATCGAGCACATTGTAGAGGCACTGTGAGCGACCGATGACCACCGCACGGTTCAAGTTCCTCCGGCCGGAGGACATCAGACAGCTGCAGAGCTACGAGTTCGCGCCCAAGGCACTCGTTGAGGGCTACCTTTCCGGCCGCCATCGTTCCCACGTGCAGGGGACCTCCACCGAGTTCCGGGACTATCGACAATACGTTCCCGGAGATGATCCGAGCCTGGTTGATTGGCGGGTATTTGCCCGAACGGACCGCTACTACCTGCGGACGTACAACCAGGAGACCAACATGAATGGCTATATCTTTCTCGACAGCAGCCATTCCATGGGGTTCGGCGAGCCGAGCACCAAGCTTGAGTACGCATCGTTCTTCGCTGCCTCGCTCTGCTACTTGATCCTGCGAAGCCTCGACCGGGTCTCACTCCATGTTTTTGATGAAGATATCCGGGATTTCATTCCACCCGGAAGCACGCAGCGACACCTGCAGAATCTCATGCATGTACTCGAGCGCAATCAGCCCGGACGCAAGACGTCCGTGGCCAACGCGCTGCGCCGGGCCTTTCCTCTCCTCAATCAGCGCGGCGTTCTTGTCGTCATATCGGACTTCTTCGACAACGCCGCGGAGATCTTCTCTGCCCTCAACCCCTACCTGCATCGCGGGTTTTCGGTCTACCTCTGTCATGTACTTGCCCCAGAGGAACTCGAGCTTCCCGACCGGGGTCTGGTCACCTTTCGGGACATGGAAACGCAGCGTCGCGTTGTGGCTCACACGGGAAGCCTTCGACCTCATTACCGGGAGGCGATTCGCTCCCACATCAAAGCCCTTCGTGAACTCGCCATGCGACGCCATGTGGACTATGTCGTCGCGCGAACCGACGCCTCCTTCTACCACCTTTTCGACCGTTTCACGTCATGAGCATTGCCCTCACCAACGCTGTGCTCCTGCCCTTTGCTCTGGCGCTCGCCGTTCCGCTGCTCATTCATCTCCTGGCTCGGGCTAAGCCGCCGCTCTTCGAGTTCGGCTCGGTTGAGCTCATCGAGCGAATCGTCCGCCGGAGTATCCGGGCCCGGCGGCCCCGGGACCTGCTGCTGTTGCTCATCCGTACCTTGCTGTGCGCAGCTCTGGTGGCGGTTTTCCTTCGGCCTGTTTGGTTCCCGGAGTCGCGTTTCGCCCGTGCCGGTGCGGGGCGGAACGTGGTCATTTTGGTCGATGCGACTGCCTCGATGGCCTACATAGAGGGTTCGCAGACCCGCTTCGCGCAGGCTTGCGCGGATGCTTCCGAGGTCCTGGCCGGCCTGGGCCCCAATGACCGAGCGAACCTCATTTGGCTTCGGTCCACCCCCACCCCCGTCTTCCCTGACCTTGGGACCAATCACGCTCACCTCAGGGCGATCCTCCGGAATGCCCGCCCCACTCTGGAGCCGGGCCGTCCGCGCTCCGCACTCGACATGGCTGCCCAGATGCTTGAGAAGGCGACCGGCACACGCGAAGTCTGCATCGTCTCTGACTTCCAGGCCAGCGCGTGGCGTGACCTGGGCGTCCTCCTCCCGGAGGGGATTGACGTCATCCAGCTCCCTGCCGGCGCTGTGGAGGCGGGCAACTGTGCGCTTACCCGGATCGGCACGTCTCCTCCCACGGCCCTGCCGGGAGAAGATGTCACCGTGCACTGCGACGTCGCCAACTTCTCTGCCGACCCGAAGGCTGTAACGGTGACGCTCAGCGCTCACGGTATCCGCCGACAGCAGGAGACCATGCTCGGGCCGTGGGAGACAGCCATCGTTCCCTTCGTCTGTGCCTTCGATCGTGAGGGTGAGTTCCCCGTGAAGGCGAGCCTGGGACGTGACGCGTTTCCTCCGGACAATCAGGGCTGGGGTATGGTGAACGTCAGCCCCTCCCGTCCCGCAGGCCTGACTCCCTCGGACGGGGGCAATGCCGTGGTCTGGAATCGCCTGCTCAGTGCACTTGAGAATGTCGTCCCTGAGCCTTGGCCGGTTCCGGGCTCACCGTCTCCATCCGTTGGTGTTGTTACGGATTGGCGTACCGGCATCACCCCCGCCTGCAACGACGTCCTCGATGCGGGAGGGACAGTGGTCGCCTGCGTAGGGCAGGGAACGTTGCTCAACGACATCGCCGCCTTGGCGGGTGTGGCGCCGCGTCCTGAGAGTGACGAAGCCGTTCCCTGGGAGACGCGCGACGAGCCGATCGGGCTCACCATTGCTGCTCCCGACTCGCCCTTCCTGGCCATCTTTGCGGGGGGATCGTACGGAACACCGACTGCCGCTCGCGTGACGGCCCGGGCAGTTCTTCCTGAGAGCCTGATTCCCCCGCACACCCACCTGCTGCGCTACGCGGACGGTGTGCCGGCTATCGCTATTGTGCCTGGGAAAGGCAAACTCGTCATTTGGAACCTCCCTCTCGATCCGGAGGCCAGCGATCTGGCCAAGCGTCCGGAACTCCTTGCCCTTGTGGGAGAACTCATCAGCCACACCCGGCAGGACGCCCTGTCTTGGGGACGCAGCACCCATCCCGGGCAGCCTCTCAGTTGGGAAACGGTTGAGACGGTGGCAAGAGCTGACGTTCGTCTTCAAGGTGAGAGCGGGGAGGCCGTGGGGCTTCTCCCTTCGCTTCCGGGCACAGAGGCGGGCGTTGTGTCGGAGCCGTTGTCACATCCCGGGCTGTACAGATGGTACTACCGGAAACGTGTGGCCGGTTACGGGATCGTGAACTTCGCGCCGGCCGAGTCGGATCTCAGGAGTCTGGGAGCTCAGCAACTTGCGGATACGGGTGCTCTCCGGATTGAGGGCGGTGGACGGTTGTCTCGACTCCATGCAGGGATTCCGCTTTGGCCGCGTCTCCTTGCCCTCGCTCTTTCGCTGGTGGCTTTTGAGTCGCTCGTGCTATGGAGGAGCGATCGCAGATGAATCCACTCCTCCAGCCTGAGTACGTCATCAGTCTCGGCTTGTGCCTGTGCCTGCTCACCGGTGCAGCCGCCTGGCGATCTTCCGCCCAGACGGGTCGTGTCCTGCGCGTTCTTCTCCTCATCCTGCGCACTGCTGCGGTCGTCCTGGTCCTGGTTCTGCTGCTCAATCCCGGGCGCTGGCAACCCCGGAACGCGGGGCGGGAGCGTCAGTGTCTTGTCCTGATCGATCGCAGCGCGAGCATGGCCGTGCAGGACGCAGGGGCACAGACGCGTTGGCAGGCCGCGGTTGCAGCCGCGGGGCAACTGTCAAAGGAGATGCCATCCGCCTGTCCCGCACAGCTATTCCCGTTCACTGATCGGGCCGAGGAACCGATCGCTCAAGCCAAGCTGGACTCTCTGACGCCCGACGGGGCCGCTTCCGATGTGATAGAAGCGGTGGAAGGCACGCTTGCCCGTCATGCCGGTGGGCGTCGCGACATCGTTGCCATTGCCCTCCTCAGTGACGGGCGGCAGATCCCCCCAAAACCGGCGGAATCCGCAGGAGCCGGGGCCCTTGCGCTCGCTGTTCCCATATTCGCGTTGCCTTTGGGAGGAGCTGTTGCGCCCCGTGATCTGTCCGTCGAACCGATCCGCAGACAGGTCACTGCGTTCGCAGGACAGCAATTCCAGATTGGTGCCCGGTTGGCCAACGCGTCTCTGGGGGACATCCGCACGACGGTGGAGCTTGTGGACGCGAAGGGGCAGGTGTTGCAGACACAGACCGTTGCTCTCAAGGACAGCACGGCCTGCGATGTTCTGTTCACGCCCCCTGCTGTCGAGGAGACCGGGCGGCAGGCGTATACCGTCCGCGTGCCTGCCTGGCCGGGCGAGCGCTCGACCGGGAACAACCAAACGCGCATCACAGTGGCCGTCTTTGACCAGCCCATCCGGGTTCTGTTTGCCGAGGGAACACCGCACTGGGACAGCAAATTCCTTGCTCAGGTTCTGCGTGATCAGGCCAACATGGTGGTCACGGAGAACTACCGAATTTCGGAGGGGCGTTACCACCAGATTACCAGTGGGGAAACCGAGCTCCTTGAGGGGGAGCGATCGGCTTTCCCCCCTGACCTGGCCGCTCTGCGTGGGTACGATGCTCTGGTCTTCGGAAAAGGAATGGAGTATTTCGTCGACAGCGGCACGGCCGCGCACATCGTGAGTTTCGTGCGGGACCATGGCGGCTGTGTCATCTTCGCACGGGCTTGCCCCTGGTACCGGGAGATCCCTCAGATTGCCGGGTTGGCGCCGGTCACGTGGGGGCGTTCGCTGACACGTCCAGGCCGCTGGCGACCCTCGGAGGATGGCGAACGTCTCCAACTGTTCGGCGGTCGTCTTCCCGGGCGGGACGCCTCTCTTTGGCAAGCACTTCCAGAATTGGAGAACCTGCAGGCTTGTGAAAGCGTTCATGGCTTTGCCAACGTCCTCGCTGAATGTGTCCGCAGCGGGCAGGATGCCGCGCGGACTGAACCACTCGTCGTTTCCAGGCGGTTTGGCCGCGGCATGGTCGTCGCGGTGAATGCCGAGCAGCTCTGGCACTGGGATTTTTTCGCGGCAGAGGGACGAACCAAGGCCGTTTACCAGGCGTTCTGGCCTCAACTGGTCGAGTGGGCGTTGACGTCTTCCGAGTTTCTTCCGGGACAGGAGTTCTCGCTCCGTGTGACCCCCGCCGTCGTGCAGGTTGCAGAGCCCTTTGGAGTCACCGTTGGCTGGCGTGGAAGCGCCACCGACCGGACCACACTGCCCCGATTGACGATCCTGCAGGACGGCCGGATACGCCGTCGAGTACACCTGTCCGGAGCGACCGGTAACCGGGCGCAGCTCCTTCGCACGGCGATTGCTCTCGACGAACCCGGACTCTACGACCTTGTGCTCGAGGATGAGCAGGGGAGTGGCACGTCTGCTTCGCAAGTCGTCGACGTTCGGCCCTTTCCCGGTGAGGAGAACAACCTGAGTGCAGATCCGTCATTCCTGGCCGGACTCGTGGCATCAACTGGTGGGGAGATCTGTTCGAGTACTGAGGAACTCCTGGCCGCACTGGTGTCTGTCTCGGTTCCGAAGGAGACGCCGACTACCCATGAGCGTGCGTGGGTGCCTGCCTGGGACCGCGGCTTGGTTTTGGCGACCATCCTCGTCCTCCTGGCCGCCGAGTGGGCCCTCCACCGCCGCAACGCGCTTGCCTGACGCTTCTTCCGTTCCTTGCATTGCTCCCTCCGTGACGGCACCTTTTTTCGGGGAATGGTTTTGAAAAGGTTCGAATCCGTTCGTCTATACCTCAGAACAGTAGGAGAGCGCGAGACGCGATGACGACACAGGGACCGGATCCCCTCGGCAGCGGCACAGCGCCGGCGGAAGGGGTGACGGAGCAACACACAGCGGCCCTGGAGGAAGCGGTTCGGGACTATCAGAGCTCCATGATTCACTACGTGGAGCAGACGTTGCCCGACCGCCCCGACCAGGCTCAGGACGTGGTCCAGAACACGTTCTTGCGCTACCGTCGCGCCCTGCTCAACGGTAAAGAGATTGCGTATCCCAAGAGTTGGCTTTACCGAGTGGCCCACAACCTGGCCGTGGATCTGAACCGACGTGAAGGACGAAGCCGTCAGCTGGACGAAGGCATGCCGCAACTCGCCGAACCATCAACAGCCGCAACCGTCTCGCCCGGGCCTGCTGAGATGCTGACCCAAAACGAGGCCAGGGATGTCGCCATGCGCGAACTCCGCAGGCTGCCCGGCGACGACCGACAGGTACTCCTCCTCAAACTTATCGAGGGCCTGACCCTAAGAGAAATCAGTGACATCACCGGAGACAAAATTGGCACCATCCATTACCGACTGAATCGAGGACTGAGAGCCCTGAAGAACCGATTCAAGGCGCTGGATATGATTGGCTGAAGCCCCGTTTGGGGCCCAAAGCCCACAGATCAGACGGATCAGACAGATCGGACAGATCGGACAGATCAGACAGATCAGACAGATCAGACAGATCAGCAAAGCCCCGAACCCTGAACCCTCGAACCTTTAGGTCGCCACCATGAGGCACCAAAAAGCTAAAGACCTACTCGCCTCTCTCGCTCTGAACGAGCTCTCCTCGTCCGAGCAGAGCGCCGTTGAGCAACACGTTGCTTCCTGCAGCGCCTGCCAGGCCGAGCTTGACGAAATGCGTCAGACGTTTTCCCTGCTCGAAGATGCTGTGGGCGCACTGCCTACCCGTACCCTCAGCGCAGAGCGCGTCGATACCGTTCTAGCTGCGGCCTCGGATGAGTCACTCATCGAGAAGATGGACGCGCCCACCCGCCCCTCTGCCCCAAAGCGCACTCCGAAGCTCTGGCTCGTTCTCCGCTCTGTCCCCGTTCAGCGTTGGGCTGCTGTGGCTGCGGTCTTCGCAGTAGTCGGGATCATCGTCATGATGTCGCTGCTCCCGCAACTGGGATCGGACCACGTGGCCAGCATGACTCTCTACAGCAGAACCCGCCCCCGCAGCCCTGCGCCCGTCGCCGCAGAATATGCTGTTGACGAGGACGAGTACGACACTGAGGATGCGACGGTCGCGCGCGATCCGGATTCCAACCACACGAAGTTCGGCAACGTGGTCTTTGGCGATGGTTACGTGAAGGGGTTTGCCGGGCGAAGGTGGTCGGCTCGCTCGGATTCCGCCTCCGCTGTGGCTAACAGGAGCGAGGCCCTGCCCACAGAACAGCTGGCCTTTCAGCAAGCCGCGCCCGAACTCGGTAGACGGGCAGCGGGAAGTGCTGGCAGGCGCATGGGCAAAGGCACGGGCGGTGGTGGAATGGGAATGGGCATGGGAGGCGGTGGGGGAATGGGAATGGGCCTTGGAGTGGGGGGAGGCATGGAGGGTGGCGGTGGCATGGGAGGGGGCAACGACGTCTACTTCGACCGTGGCACGGGTAAGTTTGCCAAGAAGCAGACCGTCAAAGCCGACGACACGTTCGCCGCCGGGGAGGCCCTTGCCAGAGGACGGAAGGACGTGGGCGATCGCACCCTCATTTCGCGTTTCCGTTTTGGCAACGGTGCAGCCTCCGCCGAGATAACCACTGAAGGAGAAGGGAAGCCCGCCACGGGGCGGGCTTGGTACCGGCGCAGCGATTCAGCGCGAGGGGGCGCCGAGCGGCTCCCGGGCGAGGAACCCGCTGTGGTCGCAGGGAAGCCGCTCAGACCGACCAAACCGTCGCGCCGTCGCCCGGCCCTTACGTCCGATTTCCTTTCCATTGCAGATGCGAAGCCTGCCTCCGGGGCGGCCGTGGTCACGGACGACACGTCCGCGCCAGCCGCGCCTAGGGGGCCGGCAGCCCCACCTTCGCTCACCGTTGCAGCGCCCACGCCTGCCCCTCCGACCGAACCGGCACCCCCTCCCGCGCCCACCAGGCTCGCACCCAAGAAGGCACCACTGCCGGCGATCACCACGCCTCTCAACTTGATGGCACGTACTGACCCCAGACCTGGAGGAAGTACGACCGTCACTTCCGGGATCGAGATGCGACGCCAGGAAGTGAAGGCGGCGGAGAAGAGCAAGGGCATCCCGGTGATGGGGCAACGCCTGGCAGAGGCAGAGCAACGAGTGATCGCCAAGCCCAAGCCGCCGCCGGCGAAGAAGCCAGCGCCTAGGCCGAGGCGGAGGGCCGCCGCCATCCAATGGGATGTGGATGAGTTGGCCGGAGTCGCCACCGCGCCCACAAACACAGGAACGCGCGCCGGGAAGGACGTCCGGGGCCTGCCGGATTTCCGGCGAGGCTCGAACATCACCCTGTCCAAGAAAGTCGCACGGCCCAAGACGGAGGCCCTTAAAGAAAGACGGGCCGCCGCAGTCTCGGCGGAGACCGCACCCGCCCCGCCAGCCACGACGGCGCCTGCGCCTGTCCAGATCGCTGCCGGAACGATCGTGTCTCTTACTGAAGCTGAGCCTGCAGACCGCTCATCTACCGCCCCCGAGCCCAATCTGAGACTCACACAGCTTGGCCGGAACATCGACGTGACGCCGCCCAAACTACCAGGTCAGGTCGCGGATGGACGCAAGGCTACTGACCAAGATGGAGATGGACTACCGGAATGGTGGGTATCAACGTACGCGAAGACGAACAAGAACCCGCAGGGCGACGCAGATGGTGACGGACTAACCAATATCCAGGAGTACTATGCGAGGACCAACCCCAAAGTGACGGATACCGACGACGATGGTATCCATGACGGTGATGAGGATGCCGCCAAGCCGGCTGCCAGGTTCGCGCTGTCGAATTTCACCGTGGAAGCCTGGGTGAAGCCGCAGAAGGCTGGAGAGAAGGCTGCACCTGTCATGGCCCGGCAGTTGGACTTGACCGAAGGAAACGGCACGATAGCCTTGAACGCCGAGCTCGGAGATGTGCAGATCCGCGATCTCAACTTCAATGGGGTCAACAAAGCGCCCGCGGCGGTCGCCCTGCAAGATGCCGAGCAAACCGTTGCTTTTGGTACCGTTATCGACCTCGGCCTTGACGTCGACGCTATTGGCGATGACGCCGTGGCTCTGGATGCCGTGCAGGGCGCAAACGTTGCTGAATTTACCGTTCAGGCTGGGAATAAGCCCCTCAACCGGAAGGAGTTCGAGGGCAAGATCCTGGCCCACATCGCCACCGAGGCCAAGGCCAGGAAGGAGAAAGCGAAGGGCCGGCAGCTCAAAGAGGCAACCGTTAAGGAAGTAGCGCTTGAGGAAGAAGAGGAAGTCAGTGAGACGACGGCCGCCAAGGATGTCCTCCGCAGCCAGGCAGATGTGTTCAAGCGCAACAAGCGCTACGCGGATGCACGGGATGGATATGAGAAATTGTTGCTGAAGGATCCCTATGACGTCAGGGCCATCCGTGAATTGCGTGCGATCAACGGGAAACTGTTGGAGGAAGCCAATGAGAAGCGTGCACGTGGGGAGCAGGTGGGCGAACGTGTGGCGGAGGTCCACTGGAAGTGGGCTGAGCCGGCGACGCCGTTGCTGGCTGGTCCGGCCGCTGAAGTGAGCAGTGTAACCGTGCGCAAGGCTGACCTTGAGACGGGGATCAAGGCCAAACTGCGCGATATCATCCTGCCGAAGATCGAGTTCGAAGGCGAACCCCTCACCAGTGTGGTGAAGACGCTGCGCACCCGGAGCATGGATCTCGATCCTGATGGCGAAGGCGTCCCCTTTGTTCTGCTTAATCCTGCGTCCGCAACTGCTCCGGAAAGAACCGTCTTGCGCGGAATCTCCGCTGCCGAGAAGACAATCACGATGAGCATGGACAACATCCCTCTGGGCGAGGCCATCCGCTACATCTGCATGGGCACGGGGGCCAAGTTCCGAGTGGATGACGATGCGGTGGTGCTGCAGCCTCCTGCTCCGCCTGCTCGTCCGGCAGACCCCTTCGTTGCCGCGGAACAGGACATGCAGGCCGGGAATCTGGACCAGGCGAAGAGCGTGCTGAACCAGATCATCATGGAGACGCCAAGCGGTCCCGAGGCCTCAAAGGCACGCACACTGGTCCGTGAGGTCTACGCCCAACAGTTTGCTGAGCAGGCCGCTGAAGTAGCGGATGACCCTCTTCCGCCTGCTCCACGTGTGCCGCCTCCGCCGGTCAACCCCTTCGTGCTCACCGAGAAGGACCATCAGTCCACCTTTGCCCTGGAGGCCGACACCGCGGCTTACACGCTCGCACGTCGGTACATCCGTCAGGGCTACCTTCCCCCGGTAGGCGTCGTACGGATGGAGGAGTTCATCAACGCGTTCGACTACAACTACCCGCGCCGGGCGGGACAGACCTTCAGCGTGCACTCGGAAGCCGCTCCAGCGCCCAATGGGGCTGGGCTGGTATTGCTCAAGATTGGCGTCAAAGGCCGAATCGTCGGTCGCGACGGCCGCAAGCCGGCGCACCTCGTCTTTGCCATCGACGCCTCAGGATCCATGGGGCGTGAGGACCGCATGCCTTTGGTCAAGTACGCACTCACACTCCTTCTGGACCAGCTTGGCCCCAAGGACCGTATCTCTCTCATCGCCTACGGGACCCACGCCCGGCTGCTCCTCGAAGCTGTCCCCGCCACCGAGCGGAAGCGGATTCCCGCCGCTCTGAACGCGATCGAGTGCGGGGCCTCGACCAACATCCTCAGCGGCATCGAGCTCGGCTATCAGGTCGCCGCCCGCTACTTCGAGCCGGGACAGGTCAACCGTGTGATCCTCTGTTCGGACGGCGTGGCCAATGTCGGCCCCTCGGATGCCGAGACGCTGCTCAAGCGGGTTGAGACCTACCGCGATCAGGGCATCAGCTTCACCAGCGTCGGGGTTGGGGCGGGATCATACGACGACCACCTGCTCGAGCAACTCGCGAACAAGGGCGATGGGAACTACATCTTCATCGACTCGAAAAATGAGGCCAAACGAGCATTCGCGGAGAACATGTCGGCCACCATTCAGATGATCGCCAAAGACGTCAAGATCCAGGTGGAGTTCAACGAGAAGCGCGTGCGGCGTTACCGCCTGATCGGCTATGAGAACCGGGCGGTCGCCGACAAGGATTTCCGCAACGACGCCGTGGACGCCGGTGAGATCGGCAGTGGGCAGTCCGCGACGGCTCTCTATGAGTTGGAGCTGATCCCGGGCAACCAGGATGATCTGGGTACGGTCTATGTTCGTTACAAGGATATCGATCGGGGCGGGGTGCATGAATTCCCCTCACGTCTGCGTTCCGGCAGCATCATGGACCGGACGCCCGAGCGGCATCCGCGGTTCTTCCTGGCGGCCTGTGTTGCGGAGTTCGCGGAACTCCTACGCGCCAGCGAACACGCCCAGGGCGGCGCACTGCAGGATCTCGAACAGACCATGATCCGGGTCGCGAATGCGCTGCCCCTGGACGAACGCGTGCAAGAATTGCTCCTGTTGGTCCAGAAAGCACAGGGCCTACCGAGGGCGAAGTGATGAGGGGAAGAGGGAAGATCTCGATGGATCCGACCGATCTGACTGATCTGACCGATCGCCCGGGCCGCAGACGGGAATCGATAGGCCCAAGAGGTCGACCCATCGCCCTGGAGGAGTTCGCAGGCCCAAAGGGCCGGCACCATCGTAGCCCAGGCCAGCGGCCTGGGTGGTAGTCCGTAGGCCCAAAGGGCCGGCACCATCGTAGCCCAGGCCAGCGGCCTGGGTGGTAGTCCGTAGGCCCAAAGGGCCGGCACCATCGTAGCCCAGGCCAGCGGCCTGGGTGGTAGTCCGTAGGTGTCTGTGCCCTGACGGGGCACGTCAACCGAATGTACGGGGACGCAAGACATGCCACAGTCATTCTGTCAGATCCACGTACACATCATCTTCTCGACAAAGGGCCGTCAGCGCTGGCTGGACGATGCAATCCGGCCACGCGTCCATGCCTATCTGGCAACGTTGACACGGAACTGCGGATGTCCTTGTGTCGTCGTGGGCGGCCCCGACGACCATGTACACATGCTCGTGGACATCGGCAAGAAAGTGCTGCCGGTGGACCTGATCGGCAAAGTGAAACAAGAATCGTCGAAGTTCATCAAGACGCTGGGGGCAGAATACGGCCCGTTCTACTGGCAGAGCGGATACGGCATGTTCTCAGTTGGTCCAGCACGGGTCGAGGCTCTCAAGGTGTACGTCGAGGGTCAAGTCGAGCACCATCGCACACAGACGTTCCAAGAGGAGTTCCGGGCGTTCTTGGAACGCTACAGGATCCCGTATGATGAACGCTACGTGTGGGATTGACGCGCCCTTTCAGGGCACAGGCACACGCCCAACCGTACCCAGGCCGTTGGCCCGGGCTACGATGGGGCCGCCCCTTTTGGGGCTCAGGAGGCAACGCCCCCGCATGGGACCACACGAGAAGAACCACATCGAGAGCATGCCATGGTCTGCGAGCCAGGGCAGAGGCGCCTTACGGGAATCGGTAGGCCCAAAGGGCCGACTTCATCGTAGCCCAGGCCGTCGGCCTGGGTGATACGGCCGGGAACGTGGGCTCTGCGCCAACGGCGCTGTGCATACCGAGCGCAGAGGCGCCTTACAGGAATCGGTAGGCCCAAAGGGCCGACTTCATCGTAGCCCAGGCCGACGGCCTGGGTGATACGGCCGGGAACGTGGGCTCTGCGCCAACGGCGCTGTGTATACCGAGCGCAGAGGCGCCTTACGGGAATCGGTAGGCCCAAAGGGCCGACTTCGTCGTAGCCCAGGCCGACGGCCTGGGTGATACGGCCGGGAACGTGGGCTCTGCGCCAACGGCGCTGTGCATACCGAGCGTAGAGGCGCCTTACAGGAATCGGTAGGCCCAAAGGGCCGACTTCATCGTAGCCCAGGCCGACGGCCTGGGTGGTAGTGCGTGGATGTCTGTGCCCTGAAGGGGCACGCCAACCGAATGTACGGAAACGCAAGACATGCCATGGTCTGCGCCAGGGCATGTCCCAGATCGGAGATACAAGTTTTTACCAGTTTTTGCCATTCTTTCACATAGCTCCCTCAACGACTCTCCGAGAACGGGATCTATTTGGGTGAGTCCCTGAAATCCCGGGAGGACAAACCGGACGCAAATGCAGACAGACACACACGTGAACTGAGAAGAGAGAAGCCGGGCGCGTTCTCGCTCAGCCGCCCACTCCTGACTCCTGCTATACACGAGGGAAACGACATGAAGAACATGACATCGATCCTGACCCGAATCCGACTGGGGCTTCTTGCCCTGAGCCTTGCCTGTATCAGGGCTTCCGCCGGGGAGGTCACCATTGACGACCTTGCCATTACGGGACGCATTACGGGGGAGGACTTCAGTTTCGATGTGGCGTTCCGGGCCGATGCGTCGCGGGTCGGTGCGCAGATTCCTGTTGTCAGTGGCGAGGTCGGCCTGGTCTCGGCGGCCTCCGGGCCCGGCTGGCGGCTGACCTATGATGCGAAAACGAAGAGCTATGCTCTGATCGTGCTCGAAGGCGATGCCCCGGTGGAGGTCAAGGCGTCGTTCGTGGCCAAATCCAGCCCCGATCCGAAGAACGCGTTTTGGCACACGGCGTCGATTGTCCCCCCGGCTGCTCACGTCCGCAAGGTTGAGATCGAGGCCGACCGAGAGGATCTCGAGCTCGAGCTGCCTGGTACGCTGCAGCGTCGTGAAGAAACGCGTAACGGACATCTGGTCGTCTCCGCCCTGCTGCGCCCGGAGCAGCCGCTCTCCGTTCGCTGGAAGGCGCAGGTTGAGGTCGTGGAGGCGAAACTGCTTGCGGCCAGCGAAGCCAACACCATCCTGACCCTCAGCCCCGGCACGCTTCGCGCCGATGCCCTTTTTGTCTACGCCATCAGTCAGGGGGCACTCACCGAGCTCACGTACGGCGTCCCAAAGCAGCTCAGTGTCACTCAGGTTCGCGGTGACCACCTGCGTGACTGGCATCTGCAGGCCGGTGACGACAGCCAGACGCTGGTTGTCCGACTCAGTCGGGAGCAGGCCAAGCAGTACCGCATTCAGATTCTCGCGGAGATGGCCCTTCCCCCACTGCCCGGTGATGCCGAGATCCCGGTGATTGTGCCTCGAGACGGCACGCGTGCGGATGGCTTTCTCGCCATGGGAACGAACAGCGCAATCCAGCTCCAGGTGAAGCAGAGCACCGGTGTCTCTCAGATCGATGCGGCAGCGTTCCCGCGCGTGACTCTCGCCAAGGACCAACCCCGAGCGATCCCCGAGAGCAAGACGTTTTACTACTCGTTCGCAGCGACGCCTTACCAGATGGGCCTGTCTTTGGCGGACATTGTCCCCTCCTTTGACGTGGACGAGCGTCTCACCGTGACCGTCAAAGACGATGACATGACCATTGACGCGGAAATGGAGTTTGACGTGCGCGACGCCCCCATCCGTCGGGTCAAGGTCGCTTTGCCTGATCAGATGGTCGTGGCCGGGGTGACCGGGAAGCAGATCTCGGACTACTCGGTATCGGCTCCGGCGGATGCAGGAGATGGCCGACGGCTGGTGGTGGAGTTCCGAGAGGCCGTGCTCGGGCGGGCACTCATCCAGTTCAAGCTGGAGCTTGGCCAAACGCCCATCGGCACAACTCAGGCCCTGGCCGGACTCACTGTTGACGGTGCGCGCAATGAACGAGGCTTCATCGCCGTAGTGACTGAAAGCGGTGTCCTGATCGAGAACCCGGAAGCGACGGAGCTGCGCCAGGTGCACACGCGGGCAATCCCCATGCGCGTCCCCAATGCCCAGTTCGCCTGGCGCTTCCGCGAGCCGACCTGGCGCCTGGCGCTACCGGTCAAGGAGCGCCCATCCAACGTTCGCGCAGAGGCCTTTCATCTACTGTCACTGGGTGACGGTGTCGCCTACGGCAGCGTTGCGCTCACGTATTTCATTGCCGGGGCCCCGGTCGACGAACTCACGTTCCGGATCTCCCCCAAGCTGCGCAATGTCGAGTTCATCGGGCTCGACGTCAGCCGCTGGACGAATGAGGAAGACCTGTGGCGCGTGAAACTACGGCGGAAGGTCATTGGTGATTACAACCTCGGCGTCACCTTCAGTCAGCGCTACAAAGATGGCGAGAGCGTGCTGGCCGGAGCGATCACCTGCGACGCCGTGGAGACACAGACCGGTTTCCTGACTGTGTCCAGTCATCGCAGCTTGCAGCTTTCTGAGGAGCGGATTGACAGCGCCCTGATTCCCATTGGTTCCGACGAGACACCCTCCCAGTATCGCCTGTTGGTCAGTGCGCCGATCCTGAGGACTTACAAGTACGTCACCACGCCCCATGACCTGGAGCTGAAAGTGGAAGCCTACGACCGTGGTGCCACCCCGACCGTGATCGTCGAGTTCGTGAACGCCCGGACGGACCTTTCCCTCGACGATCGCGGGAACGCCGAGTCGGTCACACGCGTTCGTTACACGGTCAAGAACTCGTCTGCCCAATTCCTCGATATCGTCGTGCCGGAGGGTCTCAATATTTGGGGTACTCGTCTCATTCGCAAGCTCAGCAACGGGGCTGAGCGAGCTCAGCGGGTGCAGGCGGCCCGGGATGGGGATCGGCTCAAGATCCCTTTGAAACGACAGCAGAATCCCAACGCCCCATTGACGGTCGAGCTCGAGTACGGTCAAGTGCACGGTCGCCTGGGGTGGAGTGGTGATCTGCGCCTCGGTCTGCCTGGATGTCTGGTCCAGTCCACCTACGCAGACTGGCACATTCAGGCTCCCGCGGGTTGGATCCTGCGTCCCGGCCAGAGCGGGACGGTCGGGGCGCCTTCCGCTGCCCCGAGCAAGCTGCCCACGTTGGGGCGTAATATCCTGCACGGCTGGCGTCGATCCGTCCGCGGGACGGCGCTCGCGTTCAGTGCGATTCTCGTGGGTGTACTCGCTGCCTGTGCCATCATCTTCCGCAATCGCGGGGTCGCGATCCTGATGGTCGCTGTCACTCTTCTGGCTCTGACGCTGTTTGGGTTCCAGGCCAGGAATTATGCTTCCCGGATGGGGTCGTATGCGACCGCGCAGCCATCGATTGCGCTCAATCAGGTTCTCAATCTCGATGCGGACACACCGGTGAGCGCTGCAGTGCATGTCCTGAAGTCCTGGCGTCAGCGTTTCAGTGTTGGCGCGTCAGTTGGTTTCGGGGTGGCGGCTCTCGCGCTTATCGGCGCTGCGGTCGCCAGCTCGCGTTGGCGGAAGCCTGCGGTTGCCGGAGCGGTCACCGCCTTGCTCCTCGGAGGCCTGCAGTTCGACGTAGGCATTCTCTGCACGCTCCACGTACTTACCTGGGGACTTCCGGCCGCTGCTTTGGTCAACTTGTGCATCTGTGGTGCCGCTTCGACGATCCGGGGCAGGAAGGGCGCTCCCGCTCCACCGGCCGCCGCCGCCATTCTCCTGTTGCTTCTTCCGCTGTCAGCGGAGGCGCGCAAGGCGCCGCCGAAGCCGCCGCCGGGCTTGCCTGCGGCAGTCCATGTCGTGGTGGAACGTTCCACGTGCGATATCACGGTTCAGGAGGACAGTGTTACGGTCGACCTGGCGCTCACCGTCTCGAGCAAGGAGGGCGGCTGGCTGCCCGTGGCTCCGAGTGCTGCCATTTTGCTCGCAAAGCCGGAGGGGGGCGTCGTGGCTCTGATCAGTGAAAACGGGCACCACGCTCTCGCAGTTGGAGCAGGCACGCACCAAGCCACACTGCAGCTTCTGTTACCCCTCCCCTCGGCTGGCGACGACCACGTGCGACGTTTCAGCATGCCCTTGCCTGTCGCCCTGGCCACACAGCTGAACGGCACCATTCCCGGCAAGGATCTGGACGTCGACATTGCCGGAGCAGTCAGCACGACCGTAAAGGACACGGAAACGGCTGCCACGTTCACTGCCATTCTGTCCCCGGTCAAGGCCTTGACCCTCACCTGGAAGCCACGCGAACGGCGCACCCAGCTCGAGGAAACGGTGTTCTACGCAGAAGTCGTCAGCCTGGCCCGCGCGGACAGCGGCTTGGTCGAAGGACTTCACCATGTCGACCTGCGGGTCGCGCAAGGGGAGCTCTCACGGGTTGAGATCGGCGTCCCGAAGGGCATGACTGTGACCCGGGTCAACAGCCCACTGTTGGGGAGTTGGCGCTTCGATCCGGCTGGTCACCGGCTTCAGGTTGGCCTGGAACAGCCTGTCACCGGCGACTGCACCATCACGCTGGTCACTCAGGTATCGGCGAACAGTATGCCGTATGCCGCTCAACTGCGTGGCCTCAGCGTTGTGGACGCGTCTCGCCAGCGGGCGAGCCTGGGGCTTCTCGCCAGCTCTGCTGTCAATCTGGCCGTACGAACGCATCCGCAGCCCATGAACACCGACGACTTCCGGCGTGCGGCCGCCGTTCTCCTGGAAGCTCAGAAGAAAGTATGGGGTCAGGATGTGCTCTACGCCTACCGCATGTCTGATCCGGAAGCGTCGGTCGCCATTGAAGTCACCGCTGTCACGGCCGAACTTCGCACGGAGGAGAACGCCAGCTTCAGCATTGCCGACGAGCGCCTTGTCTTCAACACGGTCCTGGTCCTGGATATCTCCAAATCGGGACTTTTCGCTATCGACTTGGATCTACCAACCGGATACGATGTCGACAGCCTCAGCTGCGCCGAGATCAGTCACTGGGATGAAACTGAAGCCGATGGACGCCGTGTTGCCCGAATCCACTTCCAGAAGCAGCTTCTCGGGAGTACAAGCGTGACTGTCGCTCTGAGTCAGTCGGTTGGTGCGCTCCCGGCCGTCATCCCCGTTCCTCGGATTGGTGTCGCGGATGTCCTCAAACACCGAGGACAGCTTGTTGTCTCTGCCGAGCGAGGCGTCCGCCTCTCCGTGGCCGAACGTGACGGGATCAGCGAACTGGACGTGGCTCAGCTCCAGATGCGCACGAAACCTGCTTTGGCATTCAAACTCCTGCGCCCCAACTGGGCCCTGCGGTTTGAGACCGAGACGTTGACGCCTCGCATCAACGTTCAGTTTCTCCACCTCGCGAATGTGTCTGACGGCTTGGTCAAGCACCGGCAGTATTTGCGCTATCGCCTGCAGAACGCCGGCACAAAGCTCCTTGAATTCACCGTGCCACCGGATGCGTTGGGGCTCTTGATCACGGGGCCTGAGATTGCCCGGAAAGAGCTTGTGGATGCGGAAACCGGGCTCTGGCGGGTTGAGCTTAGCGGCAAGTGGTTTGACCGAGCGTATCCTCTTGAGATCAGTTATGAAACACGCTTCGATCGGGAGGTGGGAGGCGTTCCGATTGTTCCCATCAAAGCGTCCGAAGCTGATCTGCAGCGTGGCTTTGTCGTCGTCCGTACGTCTCCTCGGGTTGAGTTGGCAAGCGCCACTGTGGGTCCGTCGCTTCAGCCCGCCGAAGCTCGTGCTGTACCAACGAAGTTCGGGGCCGGAGACTTGGCAGATGCCGCGTTCTGTTACACCAGCTCGACGCCTGACTACGAGCTCAGCTTCAAGGCGACCCGGCACGATGCCGCGGATCTGCTCAAGGCAAAGGTGCTGCGCGCTGACCTGATCTCCGTGGTCAACCGGCAGCGTGACAGCATTCACCAGGTAGCCCTGTCCCTGCGCTCCGGAGGGAAGCGCTACCTGCGCACGGAGTTGCCGGCCGGGGCGCGAATCTGGTCGTTGCTTGTGGATCGTCAGTCGCGCACACCGTCGCTGGCAGAAGTGGACGGCAGGCAGGTACTTCAGGTCCCATTGCCTCAGAGCACCGGCGGTGAACTCAGCGTCGCGGTTGAGATGATCTACGTGCTGCCGCGTCCGACGGAAGGCTCCATCGCCAAACAGGCGCATCAAGGGCCACGCTTCGACCTCCCACTGAACAACATCACCTGGGTGTTCTACGTTCCGGAGCGGTACGCGTACAGCGACTTCGAAGGGACGATGACGCCGGATAAGCAATCGCTGGCACGCGACGCAGTCGCGCATTATGACATTCGCACCTACGAGGAGGAGACGCGACAAGCCAACGACGCTGACCTGCAGAAGGCAGTCCAACTTCAGCAGCAGGGGCTGCAGCTGGCCAAGCGCGGTAACCAGAAAGGCGCTCGTCAGGCGCTGGAACAGGCCTTCAATTACTCGCAGGCGGACAAGTCGCTGAACGAGGACGCCCGTGTCAACCTGCGGAATCTGCTGAAGCAGCAGGCGGTGGTGGGACTGGTCGGGCGACGCAATGACGTCCGCTCCATCAACAACGACATCGCGGTGAGTGCCGCGGACCAGTCTGTTCAGGTTGCGCAGCAGCAGGGCATGCAGATCAATGCCCCCGGCCAGCAGCTCGGTGATACGTTCACCCAGGAGGAGGCCGAACGGCTTCAGAACTCTTTGAGCAAGGACGACAGTCAGAATCTCGAGCAGATCACCAACCGGATGATCGAGATTCAGGAAGCCGCGGCCGGGGTCGCCTTGCAGCTGATGGTCAAACCTCCTCTGCACGGGCGTACCCTCGTGTTCCGCCGCGCCCTTCAGGTTGAGCCGGATGCTGAGATGAAGGTATCCTTCCGCGCCGCGCCCAAACGTGCCCAGTCACTCCTCGCCGGGCTGCCATGGGCTGGCGGGGCGTTCGTCGTGCTGCTTCTGGTGCTGACGCTCCCAGGTCGGGTGACGGCCGGCTGGGTCTGCTGTTGTGGCTGTGGCAAGGGCGCGAAGGACGAGGCGAAGGATGAGCCAGCTACTGATGCTGAGGCAGCTGTGGATGGAGCCGTTCCCGCAGATGCTCCGGTTGATCCGGTCACGGGCCCTGCGGCCGCCACTTCAGAGGATGCGTCGGATGCCGTCCTTCCTCCTGAACCGGATGACCCACCACCTGACGAGCCCGGTGATGCAGAGCTTGAAGACGATGGGAATCGCAATGAATAGGCGGAGCCAGCCCGGGATGAAAGCACGATTGCCACAGAACTGCGGAGACACGGAGATAGCCATGAAAGCATACAGGTTGGGTCAACGATTGATCGGGTTGGTTGGGATGGTCGCCTGTCTGACGGCCACCGCTGAACGGACTGAGCTGAAGGCAGGCATTTCTGCCGTAACGGTATTCCCGGGCGTGGCTCGGGTGACGCGCAAGGCGGAGGTCGCGGTGACGCCAGGCTCGATTTCCTGCGTGATACGCGAGCTGCCCGTTTGGGTAGACCATGCAGGCATACAGGCCCACGTCGGCCCGGCGGACAACGTTCGTCTTCTGGGGGTCCGGACGGAATCTGCCTCCAAGCCCGGGTTCACCAAAGATGAGCTCAAGGCCGAGGAGGACAAGCTCGCCAAGCTGGAACAGGAGTTGGCCGATGCAAAGGCCACGATTGCTGCCCAACTTGAGGCGATCGACAGTGAGCGCGCCTACCTCGACAGTCTCATGCCGTGGTACAAGGATCGTTTGCCTGAGGAGAGCAAGGCACGACCCATCACGGCCGCCGAGATCAAGGAGGTAAATGACTACCTTTCCCAGGCTCGCCTGGAACTTGTCAAGAAGAAGGCTGAGCTCGGGCAGGGCACACGTGAGATCGACGAGGCGATTGCCAAGCAGAAGAAGGCTCTCGAAGAGCTGCGAAAGAAGCCGGCCAGCGATACCGTGGAGCTCCTCATCGACCTGGCAGTCACCTCAGCGGGAACGGCCCAACTGCAGGTCAGCTACATCATCGCAGGTGCGGCCTGGTTCCCGGAGCACGCGGTTTCTCTGGACGGGGCCCCCGGCACAGCAACTGCTCAGACGCAAGCTGTCGTCTACCAGGCGACAGGTGAGCCTTGGCCCGCCGTTCCCATGACGTTCTCCACATCCCATCCCTTCCTGGGTTCGGCTGTGCCCAGCCTCGGCGAATGGTCGATTGGTGTAGTCAAGAAAGGGAAGGGCACCCCACCCGTCCAGCTTCCACACGCGGCTCGCCTGGATCGTGCGTTCGGTTCCCGACTTGATGCCCTGATGAAGCGTTGGCGGGAAGGTGTCGGCCATGACGATGCGGGGAAGGAAGCGGTCGCACGTGTTCTGGCCGGGCAGGCGCAGGCAGCAACGCTGATGCGGCAGCTGAGCATCCGCGGCATTTCGCCTGAGTACGTGGCCCAGGGCACTCCGGTCTGCGCGTCCGACGGCAGGGCCGCTGTTGCCGTTTTGGCCCAATCTGAGCTCCCATGTGCTGCCCAGGTGCGTTTGGTTCCCGCTCTGTCCTCCGCAGGCTTTGAGACGCTCAATTTGACCAACACAGGGGACCAGGCTCTCCTCCCCGGTTCGGTAGCGGTGTTCAGGTCAGGGCATCTCACCGGTCGCTCCGCCATGCCCTTCACGGGTCCGGGAGAAGACGCTTCCGTACCGGTCGGCCGTACCGAGTCGGTCACCGCCGTGCGTCGCCTGGACCTCAGTGCCACGTCAACGACCGTCCTCGGGCCTCGGGCACGCCAGACCATTGCCTATACCATCACCGTGAAGAATGCGTCCGAGTCGGATGTTCAGGCAGAGGTGATCGACCAGCTTCCGGTGTCAAAGAGCAAGGACGTCACCATTCGTCTGGCCCAAAGTGAGCCGCGAGCGGAAACCGGCGCTCAGGGAACGGTTCGTTGGGCATTTACCCTCAAGCCCGGGGCCACCCGGGAACTCGCCTACCGCCTCGAAACGGAGTGCCCCGTCGGCAAACTCCCCTCCGAGCTGGCCATGCTTGTGCCTCGAAGAAGGGCCAAGTAGGGGGTGCTTTGGAGCGACCGCGTCCCTGCGGGTATGTACCCGTGACGCGGTCGCTCTGCTCTGCTATTCTCGCGTGATCAAGTAGATGGGATCCAGCGTGAGTTGGGGGGTGAATCGACCTGGTGCCGAGGATGTCAGATGCGTCTCGCCGCCCATAAGATCGATGCGGGTTGCGGTCTCCGCAGGTGTTCTGATGACGGTCTGAGTCGGTGTCGCGCTGGTTCCCCACAGCACGCGGATCGTCGTGCCGCGTTTGGCAAACTCGAAACCGCGCTGGCTCTTGGCCAGGCCCGGCACAGGACCGACGTACTCCGCGCGTTCGAGCACGCTGGTCATCGCGGTGTACGCGCAGTAGGATGGACGCGGGGTGTGGTCGTGACGGAGAATGGCGTGACCAGGGCCGCCCTTGGGAGAGTAATCCCACAGCATGTGCCAGGTCAGCAGGCGGATGCGCTCCGACAGGCAGTAGACATAGGTCTTGACCAGGTTGTGGGCTTGCTGGTGTTCAGAGAACTGAGGGGTGCTGAAGCCCTTTTCGGTGATGTAGATGTCGCGATCTCCGAGGTCGTACTTCGCCAGCATCTCACGCAACTTGCGGAGTTTGGCCACGAACTCGAGATCCGGATTCCCGCCGTATGCGTGGATGACGACCTGGTCGATCCACTTCCCCCCCCCCAGCTCAAAGTACGTCTCCAAGAATCCCCACACGAATGAATATGGGCAGGGCCCGAGAACCACGGCGTCGGGCGCAACCCGTTTTGCGGCCTTGTACGTCACCTCGTGCAGCTTGACCACGCTTTCCATCGGCCCCATCCAGTAGGCATAGGGGACCGGCTCATTCCAGACCTCAAAGTGACGCACGCCGCCTGCATAGGCCCCGCGCACAGCAAACTCGACGAACTCGCCGTAGTCATCCCAGTTGTTCGGACTCCACTTGTACCAGTCGGCGCGTTCCGGCCGGCTTGTGAGCCACTTGGGCATCTTGGAGAAGTAGAACGTCCAGTTGAGCCGTTTGTCCGGCTTGGGGGCATACACGCCGGGTTCCCCATTGTGCACGACGTATTGGCCGTCGACAAGTTTTACATCGCTGCCGCGCAGGTACATGCGGCTCCACTTTGCCCCGATACTCCACTGTCCGCCACCGACCCAGATACCGAAGATGGAGTCTGGATTTGGGCCTGCATCCTCCGGGGCTTGGGGGCGGATCCAGGCAGCGGCTCGTTCGGCGCGGAAGAGGGGCTTGTCGTCCATGCTCAGCGTGGCCACCAGATCGACGTAGTTGGAGCCCTGGCCAGGGAGGGGTATGGCGACCGGTTGGGGGGCCTGTGCTCCCGCGGGAAGGGTGGCCGGGATCCGCCGGCTGAGCACCGCGTTCCCCCAGTAGTCCACCCCTTTGAGCTCGATACTTGCCGTCTGGCCCGGCTGGAGATCGCCCACATTCACCGAAAGCTGATAGTCTGAGTTCGGGGGGCGACGCCATCCGCCCTTGTCAACGCCGATGGAGACTGTCGGCCCGGAGTAAGCCGGTTCGGCGTGGTACAGCCCCAGGCCGTCCAGGGCGAAAACGACCGACTTTGCTTCGTGCCCGCGAATCTCGAATTTCAGGCGTTTCAGACCGTTGCGGTCGAAATGCTTGTTCTTGTCTTCGGGGCCCTCCCAGCTCCACGACCAGTGGGCGAACGGCAGCTCGACCAGTTGCCACTGTCCTGCCATCCTCGGCTTGGGGGCTGCCTTGCGCCAGTAGTGGGCTCCGTCTGCCTCGGTCAGGTCGGCTGTGAACCCTGGTGAGGCCTCATCTTGGGCCTGATACCAGAACGAGAGGCCATCCCACTCGGTCCAGTCGACTGGCTCCCTGAGCGTCCACTCCATGATCAGTGAGTTCCGCCCTTTCTCGCCTGTTGGCGGGATGGTGATCAGGAGGCTCTGAGCCCCATCGCGTGAGTACCCGGTCCGCGGTGTGAGCGTGGGGGTGATCTTGCCGCGATTCCGGTGTCGGTACAGAGGAGGCGTGCTGTCGAACGAGTCAACGATCTGTTCGGCTGTGCGGGATTCGCGAATTGGGCCGGTGGCGGCCAAACATGTCAATCCGGCGAAGAGAATGGAGGCAAAGGCCGCGGTCAGAATTCGAGACATGGTACTGACACTCCTGCGTGCGTGGCGAGATTCACTGATCAACACTGGGATGCCGAAGCGAAGGCCCTGAGCCGAGCCGAAGGGCTGGGATTGCGGAGCGATTGGCCCTTCCCACTGACCAATCAGATCCACTTTTCGACCTCGAGGCCCGGGATTCGTTCGAATTCCCTGACGTTTCCTGTGGCCAACCGTAAACCGTGTGTCAGGCACGTGGCCGCAATCCAGGAATCGTTGACACCGATTCTCATGCCATGCAGTGAGAGTTCGGCCCACAACTGTGCGTGGGAACGGGCTGTCGCGACGTCAATCTCAATGGTGGGCAGCGCAGCAAGGACCCCTTCCACGAAAGCCAGGCGCTTTGCCCTCTGCTTCGGGGTCCGGGCGCGATGCACACCATCCAACAACTCACTGGCGGACACGACCGAGAGGAATGTAGCCTCCTCCTCCCGTCCCCGGATCCGGGTCGAGAGGTCCATGCCAGAGCGTCCGACGTTGATGAAGACGCTGCTGTCGATCAGGATGCCCATGGGTCCCTTAGTTCCTCGTCTGGGAGTGCGTCCCGGGATTCCTCAATGTCAGCGGCGAACGCGGCTGCGTCGGACTCGGAGAGATGAGGTAGTGAACGCAAGATTTCAGGCAGATCCCCAAGACGTCCGCCCATTGGCACAGGGCGCAGCTCTGCCACTGCCTTCTTGCCTCTGCAGAGCACAAAGGACTCGTTCCGGTAGGCCACCCGACTGACGTAGTCGGAGAAATGCCGCACGGCTTCAGTGACGGTCAACGTGCTTGATCTCATGTCGGCTCCTTCAGTAAGATACTCATATTATATGATTATCAGGCCTCGGAGTCAAGGAGCGCTGTGGTGGTCCAGACGCAAGCTGAATGTGCGCGCCACGTGCCGCCGGGGTCTTCCAGTGTGGGAGGGGAGCTCCGGACCGCGACCAGGATTGGTGCTTGGACCGGTCGCGCCTCCCACATTGGGGAACACCGACTGCGCGCGGGCCACTCAGTACAGACGCTTCATGGTGCCGTCCGTGAACTCGACCTCCACGCAGGTTGTCACGCCGTTGGGTACAGGCGGGTCGGTTCGGCAGGCTCCGGGCGTACGGAGCAGGTCCGGATGGCGCAGCAGACCATAGAAATCGCGGCGCACCAGATTGACCAGAGGATGGCGTTCACCAGGCAGTTGCGGGATGGCCGTGGCCGTTAAGCGGTAATCCATCTGGTCGAGACTCCGGAACGTGCGTGGGAGGCCTTTCCCATTCCAGGGGGCCTCTCGTGTGTCGTGGTGGTTGCCGATCTCGGGCGTCCTGGGGTTCCAGTCATAGCGCCGCATGACGTCTCCCCGGTCCACTCCTGCAATGAGATTGTTGATGATAGCCTGCTGTTTGGGGACAGGCTCCCAACGCGTGCCGCGATCGGGACCGCCCTCGTGTAGGTAGATGCCGCCGGCACCCGTCCTGCCCTGCCAGGCCGGTGTGTCATTCCAGCGTCCATCGATCGTGTTCTGGACGGCCCACACGGCATGGGAACTCCAGGCCAGGATGCCGTGGCGGAACCAGACGCCGCCGGTATGCAGGTTAACGGCCAGGTTGTTCGCAACCAGATTGGGGCCGGGGGAGGCCTCGATGCCAACGCAGAACGCCGTCCCGTCCAGGGAGAGATTTCCCTCGATTCGGTTGCCATAGTGCTCCCAATCCAGCCAGATGGCCGGGCCATCGCCGCCAATGAACGTGTTCTGCCGAAGCACGCAGCCGGTCAGCCGGAACATCTTGAATCCCCCTGACTCCCAGAAGCGTGGGTAGCCGTGGCAGTTATTGTTGATGATGACGTTGTGCTCACAGAGCATACGTCCGCGACCGGGTGCTGTGCCGTTCTGATTCAGCGGGGTCAGATCCTTGCTGTCGCCACTTGCACCGATACCGACTCCGCCGGGGTTGAGGATCCAGTTGTTCCGGATCACGATTGGGGCACTGGTCTGATCCATCCCGCTGAGCGCCACCGAGATCCCTCGGACTTCGCTGTCGACGAATTGGCACCCTTCGATGACACAGCCTTCAGCGGACACGGTCAACTGAGCCCGTTGCTGGAAACAGGCCCCATGGCGGAACTCCAGGCCGCGAATGTGAACAAAAGGCGCCTCCAGCTTGGCGAGGGAGCTCCGTTTTGCCAGCCCCATTGCTTTCTCGTTTGGGTCCCCCGCCCCCGGGAGGCGCACGTAGACTCCCACATCCGGAGTCGCGGGGAAGGGCCCGAGAAACAGAGCCTCGGAGACGTGGTCTGATGCTTCGCCGCCACCGGAGTTGGCTCGGTCAACTGGTGGGTTGGCAGAACAGACGTACCCGCTGATGCCTTTGGGCACGCCAAAACGGAATGAGAGTTCAGCCTTCGGCTTCGTTGTGGTGTCGAACTGGAAGAGCAGATGGTTCCAGCCTTCCTTGAGGGAAAAATCCTGCCAGCGGTCGCTCTTTCCGTAGTTGTGGTGCGGGCGGGGCTTGCCTGGTTCCCAGGCGGAGGGAGCGAGTTCACCGTTGATCCACAGGCGGTATCTATTGACCTGAGTTTCCAGGCTACTTCCCGTCTGACGGAATGCCCGGAAGGGTCCTTTACAGGTGAGTTTCCCTGTGATCGGCTCAGGAAAGCGTGGATCCCAGACCACTCCCTCTTCTCTGGCCTTTGGTGCCACCCAAACCCAGGTTGATGCGAACAGAATCGCGTTTCCTGCTTTATCTCCGAATTGCAGCATACCTTCCGAATCGGCGGTGACTCGGCGCCATGCTTGTCCGTTTTCCTCGAGCCCTTCGTTTGGGGCTGGCGAACCGGCCGGTCGCTCTTTCAGGAATTCGTAGGAGGCGCGGTTGAGACAGAACTCCCCCGCCTGCAGTTGGGTGGGCCAACTGACCTCCTCCAGCGTGACGGCTCCCCAAGACACCACGCCCAGCTGTTCAGTGAAGAGATTTGCCCGAAACACCCCGGGCATGCCTTTCACAGGCATCCACGCACGCCTTGGGAAGGGATCATTTCCGGTGATCGTCGGCATTTGTCCGGCTGCCGACCGTTCCCCTTCCAGGGCGATCGGGCGAGCCGACGTTCCTCCCGTGGCAAACACGATACTCTCCCGGTAGATCCCGGGCCGCACTCGGATGACGTCCCCTGGGCGTGCCCTGGCGAGGGCAGCCCCGATGGTCTGGAAAGGCTGCACACCGGTCCCTGCCCCGTCATCGGCGGCGTGGGATGCCGTCCCGTCGACCACGTACGTCGGCGCTGGTGAACACGTGGTCCGGGCTGGTCCCAGTGGTTCGGGGGGCTCCGGGCGCGCCGGCCCGCGTGTCTTGACGTACCAGTTCTTGACGGTCCTGTTGCCTTCCCCGAAGAGGAGGCCGGCGATCTCATTGGGGCTGTGTCCTTCCAGCCCCTCGATCTTGTCCGTGGGGTAGTTGATCACCCACCATTCCGGGTGGCTGACGACCAGCTTTCGCGCTTTGGCGTTGTAACGCACGCTCGCCTCTGTTTGCGAGAGCAGCAGACGTTGTCCGCCGGCTGTCACTACTGTCGGGGCCAGCGCCGGTTCGTCCGGGACCGAACGGGTCGGCAACGGCAGGCGGTCCGCTGCTTGTGCACAGCACACGAGAAACGCGGTCGTTCTGAGGGCCAAGAGTAATGCTCGGCTAACCATCACGGATGCCTCCTATCTGTAACACTGCCGGCCAACGCGCCCGGCTGGAACGAATGTGCCGCCTGAAGCCGACGGTGACAACCCGAGAGTCGGAATCGGGCATTCACGCTATATTGGCCCGCATCGACAATCCCCCCCGACAGAGGTCCCTGGATGCCTGACACAATGACGCCGAGAGATCGCCTCCTGGGAGCCCTCCGCGGTGACCACGTGGATCGCGTGCCGCTTGAGTTGGCCGGCTTCCACGTTGCGCGCCGAGCGGACATCGAGAAGATGCCGGACCCCCGAAAGCGACTGATCGCTCAGCGCATCTTTGATGACACCCACCATTACGTCGGTGTGCCGTCATGTACAAACCGCATGTTGATGACCCCGAACCAGTTCATCCGGCGAGAGACCAAGGAGCTGGCCGATGGATGTCGACGGACCTCCGGCGTGATCGAGATCCCGGGCGGCGATCTCACGTTCGAGTCCATGTATGATCCGCATGCAAACACGGGATGGCAGGTGAAATACCCGGTGGAGACGTTTGCGGACATCGACCGCATTGCCTCGGTTGCCTGGGAATTGCCTCCCAATCTGCGCTGTCCCCAAGCCCGAGCCTTCGACGGCGAACTGGCGGGCCGTGGAGTCTTGGAGACCCGCATTTCGTCCCCGTTTGTGTGCGTGGCCGGGATGATGAGCTACCAGTGGTTTCTCGAGCTGTCACTCACGGAACCCAAGCTGATCGCGGAACTCACCGATATCTGTTGTCAGCGTACGCTCGCCTGCGTGGACGTGCTCTTTGCGGAGCCTGCCATCGAGTACGTTTGGTTGGGAGGCAGTGAGTGGGTGACTCCACCCATGGGAGCTCCCTCCATCTACGACGCTCTGGTTCAGGAGCAGGAGCGAGAGATCATCGAGCTGATCCACGCGAGGAGCAATGCTGTTGTTCACATTCACTGTCACGGACACGTCCGTCATGCCTTACAGCGTGTTATCGAGCGCGGGGGCGACTACACCGAACCGGTCGAGCCGCCGCCCGATGGCGATGTCACCATGGCTGAAGCCAAGCAGCTCGCCGCAGGGCGCGTGACCCTTGGAGGCAATGTCGAGTGCCGGATTTTGTGCAACGAGTCGGAAGAAGCGGTGGACACTGCCACGCGGGCCGCTTTCGAGGGCGGCAAGCAACGCTTCGTGCTTCGGCCTACAGAAGGGCCTTCGCCGCAGATCAGTGATCAGGAGTTCCGTAACTACATGCGCATGATCGACGTCTGGGAAGAACTGGCGGAGGTGTGACGCGAATGGCTGGCATGGTCAGTCCACGGGACTGTCCGGAAGTAGCGCCGCACTCTGAGCGGCTGCTGCAGAAGAGAACTCCGCCCGGAGCGCGCTACAGTCAGACGGGAGCCCCCAAGTCTGCCCGCAATGCGAATGAGGACAAGCCGAGGAGATGAACAGGATGAAAATCGCAGTTGCTTCCGTGTTGCCGTTGATGGCCGCCGGTTTCGTATCCGCTCAGACGGTCATTCACGTGGCTCCCGGTGGAAGCGACACGAATCCGGGGACGGCGCAGTCTCCCCTCGCTACCCTTGCGGGTGCCCGTGAGCGGGTGCGACAGGTCAAACAGGGAGGCACGTCGGTCACGGTGGAGCTTGCCGCGGGCACGTATGCCTTCTCCGAGCCGGTCGTGTTCAGTGCGGAGGACTCCGGCACGGCCACCGCTCCGATCGTTTACAGAGCTGCCGTGGGGACAGAGGTCCGTCTAAGCGGGGGCCGACCGGTGATTGGCTGGCAGCCCGTGACCGACCCTCAAATCGTCCGGCGGCTGGCACCGGAAGCGCGTGGCTTTGTGCAGGTCGCTGATCTGAAGGCACAGGGCATCACCAGTTACGGCAAGCTCACTGTGCACGGTTTCGCCATGGGCAGCAAGCCCGCAGAAGCGGAGCTGTTTTTCAACGACACCCCGATGACTCTGGCGCGGTACCCCAACCAAGGCTTCAAGGGCATCAAAGGCAAAGAGGCGAATACGGTTGTCAAGCTGGACACGGATCGTGTTGCCCGTTGGGCGGCTGAGACGGATCCATGGATCTTCGCCTACTGGCACCATGATTGGGCAGAACTCCACGAACCGATCGTTGCCGTTGACACAACCAAAGGCACGATCACGCGCCGTGAAGACATCAAGGCTCGCTACGGGATTACGCGCGGTCGCGCCCGATGGTATGCCTACAATCTGCTCGCGGAACTGGACACCCCCGGAGAGTTCTATCTGGACCGCCAGGCGGGCCGTCTCTATTTCTGGCCTCCTGAGCAAGGGGGAAGCACGGTCCTTTCCCAGGCCGATGGGCTCATTCGGGGAGACGAACTCTCACATGTCACGTTCCAGGGCTTTACGGTCGAAGTGTGCCGGAGCACGGCGGTGGTCCTGAGAGGGGGAACCGGGAGTCACATCGTCGGCTGCACGCTGCGTAACACCGGTCACCGCGCGGCGTCGGTCTCGGGGGGAACTAAGCACGAAATCTATGGCTGCGATGTCTACCACTGCGGTGAGGGGGGGATCGGCATGTACGGCGGAGATCGCAAGACACTCACTCCCGCGGGACACAATGCCGAGAACAATCATGTGCACCACTACTCCCGACGGGCCCGGACGTACAAGACCGGCATCACGGTCAGCGGCTGTGGGAATCGAATCGCGCACAACTTGGTGCACCATGGTCCGCATATGGCGTTGTCCGCAGGCGGGAATGACCACATCGTGGAATACAACGAGATTCACAACGCGGTCTACGAGAGTGGCGATGCCGGGGCCTACTATGTCGGTCGCGACTACACCCAGCGCGGGAACATCCTGCGCTACAACTACTGGCATCAGATCGTGGGTGCGACGGGACACGGTGGCATGACCATCTACCTCGATGATCAACACTGCGGTCACACCATCCACGGGAACCTCTTCGAACGCTGTTCACGCGCTGTCTTCATCGGCGGGGGCGACGACAATACCGTGACGAACAACGTGTTCCTGGACTGCTGGAAGGCAGCCCACATGGACAACCGCGGCATGGGATGGCAGAAAAAATTCACTGACGACCCAAACAGTTCCATCAACGAACGGCTGCGTGGCATGCCCTACAAGAGCGAGCTCTGGGCCAAGCGATATCCCAACCTGGTGAACATCGAGAACGACGACCGGAATGTCCCGAAGCGCAATGTCTTCAGAACCAATCTCAGCGCCGGCGGCCTCTGGGACGACATCCACAAGGGCACACGCAAGTATCAGACGGTCGAGGACAACCTGGTGTTCGATCAGGACAAGGACTGGATCGCGCTGACAAAGGACGAGCTCGGGCGGCCGACCAAACTGACCTACAAAGACCCGGCAGCAGTGAACGCTATCGGGTTCGAAGACCTGCCGCTGGAGAAGATGGGTGTATATGCTGATCCCCGTCGGGCCAGTTGGCCGGTGGAGCACCAGGTGGACAAGATCTCACTTCCCGAGCCCTCCAAGCCGCGTCCCGACGCCAAGCTCCCCCCCAATCCGACCTACCGGGTGGCGCGGACAGCATCCCCGATTGCAGTGGATGGCCATGTGCGTGCTGACGAGTGGGGCGGCCCCAACGACAAAGCGGCCATGGTCTTGTCCGTGAACTTTGACGGCAAACTCGTCGACCCTCCTGCCAAAGCGTGGCTGACCCACGATGGCACGACTCTCAGGGTGGCTGTGGTCGTTCCGCTGAGCAAGACGCGTAAGCTGGGCAGCAAGTGGGGAGGAAACGAGGCCGTGGAGCTTTCCTTCCGCGCCGCTGACGGCCCCAATGCAGACACTCTCGTGCTGCGCGGTTTCGCCGCTGGGAAGTGGGCCACCGCGGGCGATGCCGGGGCCGGGGCCGTCGCCCTTGGTAAACTTGGGAAGAACGTCGCTTACGCAACTCAGGTCCGCAAGAAGCAGTGGAGCGCGGAGTGGGAGATCCCTCTGGCGAATCTGGGGGTTGTTCCCGGAGACCGGGTGCGGGCAAATGTGACGGTCCGGCGCATGGCGGACGGCGTTTGGGCAATGTGGCGACCGACGATGGGAAACAGCTTCCTCGTGGAACGGGTTGGGACGCTTGAGTTGGTGGAGTAACTGGCGTTGCTGATCAGGGCTTTGCCGGACGGGGGCTCTCCGAATCGAGTCGTGACTTACGCATCCTCGTCGAGGTTAGTCAAAACCAGTTGCGGCAGAGGAACCGGGGCGCTGCCCCATAAGCGCTAACTTGTTGAGCAAGTTCCTGCCTGCAGCCGGGCGAACGCTGAACATCGAACGTCCAACGCCGAATGTCGAATGAAGAGAACCGGAACAGTCTCCGAAAGAAGCCGTTACAAACCTCGACGTTCGACGTTCAGAGTTCGATGTTGGACGTTCA